>Ga0315284_10002935_pt1 | contig 24270 bp, 47 predicted proteins | sample YL17G09_16_MG_FD_203696 | JGI IMG/M metagenome (GOLD analysis project Ga0315284, IMG submission 203696) | Sediment microbial communities from Yellowstone Lake, YNP, Wyoming, USA - YL17G09_16 | ecosystem: Environmental > Aquatic > Freshwater > Lake > Sediment | place: USA: Wyoming | collected...
CTTGTAAACAGTTATTGAGTATTATAGATGGAGATTAAGATGAAAAAAGAAAAAACATATAAAGCAATGAAAAAGACGGAACTAATTAAAATGTTTAATTATTATCGAGATGTAATATCAGGTGTTCTGCCTGTAGCGTGGGGTGGATGGGAATTAGAACAGCTAAGAGCAATAGAAATTGAATTAGATAGGAGAGAACAATAATATGAATAATAATAAATTTATAGTAGATATAATTGATAAATATATATCTATTATGTTCATAGAAGTGGCTAAGAAATATAATCTTACTACTGGAGATTTTGCTCCTGATCAGGAAAATATGTTGGATATGACTAAAGATAGATTATATAATTTATTATTCGCATATAAAAAACAAAATAAGAAAGGATAAATTAATATGAAATGCCCAAAATGTAATGTAGAAATTGAGGAAGTATTTGTAGTATCTGAATATTATCAACAAGGAATTTTAGAAGGTAATGAGGTTGTAGATTATGATACGGTAGATGAGCCGGTGGGGCGAACTCTTAGATATGAATGTAGGGAATGTCAAGAAGATATTTCGGAGTTTGTTAAGGAGGTATAATGTTAACAAAGGAAATAAATCAACATATAGCATATAACTATAAATTATATTTAAAAAGGAAGTATCCTAATCAGAATATTCAACCATGGCATAATGGTGCTTGTGCTTTTATCCATTATTTAAACGACAAGGAGTTATTGTATAGTTGTTTGGATAAATCAATAGTTAAACAATATATTACTTATTTACAAGAACAAAAATATAGTATCAATTATATTAATAGTTTATTAAATGGATTAAGAAAATTCTATAAATATCTATTTGAGAATAAGTTTATTAAAAAAGATAAATATTTGGATTGTTATAGTGTACAAAAAATAGAAAGACCTCACCAAACAAAAAAGGAAGAATTATTTACTATTCGAGATTTAAATATATTAATAAATAGAATGATGTTATATTCACATATTGGGAATCCCTATAAAATAAAAACAATATTATATTTTATGTTTTATACGGGTATTATTAATCAAGAACTTATCAAATTAAAAAGGAGTGATATTGATCTAGAAAAATGTAGTGCGGATATAAAAGAAACAAGTAGGTTAATGCCACGAACGGTCTATTTCCCGGAAGTTGTTAAAACATTACTTAAACTATATTTTAACAGTGAAAAGGAGGTAACAAACGCATTTAATATAACTTCAAAAGTAATGGGTTCTATTGGCACACAATTAGGTAAATATAAAGTACTTAGTAAAAAGTTTAGTTTTACTTTACTACGGCATAGTTATATAAGAATGTTAGCAAAGAATAAAATAGATATATTGGTAGTCAGAAGACTAGCTGGTTTTAAAACCATAGAATCGGCAAGTTATTACTATGAACCAACAGAGTTGGAAGTAGAAAATATATACAAAACAAAAATTACGACATCTCGGAGAGTGAGGTAACATGAAACAATATGAGGAGTTATTTAATTATTCAGAAGCAATAGCAAAACGGTATTTTCGTTTTTATACAAAAGAGTTTTTAGCAAATGCAATGGATTTAGATGATCTTATGCAGGAAAGTAAAATTGCTACATGGCAAACTATTGAAAAATATAAACATAAGACATTAGAAGAACTCAAAAAGATTATTGGTCAAGCGGTGGGGTGGAAATTAAATGTATTAAGATTAAGTAGCCCTGCTGTATCATATAAATTTATTAATCTATATGAGTTTCTGGAAAATACAGAAAAATATGGAGAGTTAATTGATACAGAAAATGAAGAAAGTAATTATAATGTGGATGAAGATGAAGAAATAACAATGTGTTCTATGGATAAAATTGGAGAATTGGTTTATGAACCGCAGAAAGGAGTGGATGAAGCTATTGAGTTATTGGACGAGGTAAAAGAGAAGTGTTCAACTAAGTTATTTGATATACTATATAAAAAGTATATTGAAGAACGGACTGACGATGAAATTGGAAAAATCTATGGTATGACTAGACAAGGTGTAAATATCTACTTAAAAAGAGAGGTGAAAAAAATAAAAAAATATTTTTGTTGACAAATGAAGTTTTTTCTATATAAATAGTAGTAGAGAGGAGAACTATGCAGATCACGACGAGTATTTTGACTAGATTCTTGGAATTATTGGCTAGTAAAGGAGTATTGGAGAATAAGGAAGTTCTTATTAAAGCTGTGGAAGATGGACTTGAAGCTTTTACGGTTGATAGTAGTAATATCTTCTCTATAAGAGGACAACTCCGTGGGGTTATTAGTGATATAGATAATCTAGCTATCGGGGATATTGCTCAGTTACGGGCACTATTGAGTAATTTTGACCCTAAAGAGAAGATAGACTTAAAAAAGAATATTAATAAGTTGGTTATTACTTCAGCAAACAATAAATTAGAAGTGGAATATATTCTAAAAAGTCCGGAGTATATTACTAATACAATAGCTAAAGAGAAGATTGAAACAATCTATAAGAAATCGTGTATAAATGAGTTTGTATTGAATACGTCTAACATTAAAAAGATGTTAAGTTATTTTGGCACATTAGGTAATAGCAATACTGATGTTTATTTATCAGGGAAAAAAGATAGTAAAGTATTGAAGTTTGGACTATCTAAGAATGAGAATAATCTTAAAGCAAGTCTTGATGTTGAGTGTATTAAAAATGATTTCAATATTAAGATTAGTAGTGTTTTTATGGCTATTCTAAGTACAGTTCTTGGAGATGTTAAAATTGCTATAAATAATGACTTACCAGCAGTTATTACTTACGAAACAGAGAAGGAGTTCAAGTTTATCTATCTTTTAGCACCAAAGAAGAAATAGTCTCTTTAACTCGGTTCTATTTATAGTAACCGATCCGGATGTCGGAGTAATACTAGAGGGGAAGACCGTCGTGATAAAACCGACCTAAACCTGACGGCCCCGACTGAGATAACGAATGATCAGACGGATATAAAGTAATTCCACTCACTACATATCGTTACCGAAGTAACATCAAATACTCTTATATATCTCAGGATAAAAGAGTTTATGGTCGGACTATGTAGTGAAGAAAGAGGACTATATGACACTTGAAGAGGCTAGAGAAATTGGTAGAGATTGTGGATTAGGAACGGATGAAGAATGTGTTATGAATATCTATATTCATGCTCTAAGTTTCTTTCTATATGATAAGATGGAAAAAGAATTGGCAGAACTACAGAGAGAGTTTGAAGAATCAAAGGAGGTAATATGAAATTAGCAATGTTTCTATTTGGAGTAGCATGCCTTGCTGGAGCAATTTATACACATGATCGTTTTCTTGGAGTTTATTCTCAAATCTGGATAGTAGGTTCTATGTTAAAGGAGGATTAATGATTACTGGGTATTGTTTTGCTTGTGGTAAGATTGTAAGAATGTCAAGAAAACGGTTTCATTATACTTGTCTTAAATGTAAGACACGACATGAAATTCATAAAGGACGAGTAGAAATTATTGTGAAAAAATGAAATATATTAGAGGAGAATATATTATGTATAAATTTTCTGACAATGTAAAGGAAATCATGACTAAGCCAAGCTTGAGGGATGAGATACGAGTGATGTTGAAGGAGTTTATACCTCTTTCGGCGAATTATTGTGTTGAAGATTTAACCTCCGCCATCTTAGAAGCCATCAAGAAGCGAGTGCCGAAGAAACACAAAGTCGTTAAGGCATTGGTTGATTGGTGTGAAACTTGTGACGATGCTGAATCTGCGTGTGGCTACAATCAAGCTATTGACGATTTCACTAAGGGGTTGGAATGAAGAAGTCACTTGCAGATAAAGAGATAGACAAGATTTGGAAACGTGTCAATGGGCGTGACCCAAACGAAAGTATGTATTGGGCGGTGCTGAAAATAATAAAAGATTATTGGGAGAGACGAGATAAAGACAGTGATTATGCCAGATATATCTAACAGAGGGGTGAAGGATGCACAAATTGACGCAGTTGCTGTGGAAAAATGAATGGAGAGATAAGGAAAGCGTAGACAAACTCATCACCAACTACCTCTCAAGCCGAGCAGAGTGGTTGAAGAAGGAATACCAAATATACAACAAATATAACGCCATAGACCAAGCCTTTGAACTCTCAGTCGGGGAGATGCGAGAAGAATATGATTTCAAGAAGATGGAAGGAAAGAAGAATCCGCATAAGGTCGGGGAGAAGTGTGAGTGCAAATATAGGACTACTCACTCAAATACTCCTGGCATCTGTTACAACTGCAAGAAGCCCATCGAACCCAAGCCGAAGTTGCCGGAGAAGATAGAGCATAAATCTTGTGATTGTGTTCGACTAAGACTTGACGAAATTTGTGCCGATAGAATTGATAAACTCATCGAATACTTGCGGGGGAGAGAATGAAAAAATATAAAGTCACTATGTGGTCTCCATTATATGCTGTTGTAGAAGCAAAAAATAAAGATGAGGCAATTCAACAAGCTATGGAGGATGATTGTTGGGAAGGTCCTTGTGGTAGTGGGTTTGAAAAGTTTGATGTTAAAATAACAAAAGATAAATCAAAAATTTATCATGATTTAACTTGTCGTTGTTATCGGTGTAAAGCGGGGCAAACTCTTAGAGCTAAGGATTAATAATGAATGAGTTAGAGAAATCTATATGGACAGAGAAATATAGGCCTCATAAGTTTGAGGATCTTATTTTTGAGCATAAGGATACAATATGTAAATTTCTAGAGAAGGCGGAAGCTATACCATCATTTATATTTTATAGTTCTCGGCCGGGCACTGGAAAAACTAGCACAGCAAAGTTAATATCGGAGTATCTTGGATGTGATACACTTATTCTTAACTCTAGTGATGAGAGAGGGATAGATACAATTCGAGACAAGATTAAGATGTTTGTGGAATCAGTAAGTAGTAAAGAGAATATGAAGAGAATGGTATTCTGTGATGAGGCCGATGGACTAACTAGACAAGCTTTGGATAGTTTACGGAATCTAATGGAAACCTATTCAAATAATTGTTTCTTCATATTTAGTTGCAACGACTTAGGTAAAATCATTGAACCTATTAGGAGTAGGTGCGTACTAATAAACTTCGAAAAACCTAATAAGGAAGCTATTTTGGATAGACTGGAGCATATCTGTCTAAAAGAAGACTTAATATATGATATGGAAGATCTGTCGTCTATGCTCAATTTATACTATCCTGACATTAGGACGATGGTTTTACAGTTACAGCTATCTAAAGTCAATAATAACGCTACCTTAGTCAATTATGAACGATTTAACGCTATTCTAGGAGCTATTGTCAAGAAGGATGTTGATTATATTAGAAATCTTGTATATTCTAACGATTTAGACGTTTTAGCGTTCAATAAGTGGTTTTTTCGCTATTTAGTGGATAATAGCCAGAAGATAGAGTTTGGTAAGCTATCTAAAATATGTTTATATCTAGCAAATACAGAACTTCAATGGTCACAAGGAGTTACATTAGATATTGTCTTTCTAGCTAACATATTTCAAGTGATGGAGATAATAAATTTTAAAATATTTGTTGACAAATGACAAAATTTCTATATAAATATATATAGAAGCAGTAGAATTTAAAGGGGATGAAGAGCATATTCTACTATCCCTCATCCGGGTTACGGTTCCCATTCAATAAAACTGTGAGGTTACAACCACCTCAATAAAAAAAGGTTTTACTCTTCATCCTCTTTACCAGGGCAGTTAAATCTCTGCCCTTTTTTTTACTCATCAGAAAGGATAATGATTATGGATATTGTTTGTATTTCGGATACTCATGGACATCATAATGAATTAAAACTCTCTAAAGGAGATCTATTAATTCATGCAGGTGATATGGATATTGATACGGAAGATAAATTTTATAAATTTATTGATTGGTTTGGTAAGCAACCGTTTGATTATAAAGTATTAGTTGCGGGTAATCACGACTTCTTTTTAGAAAAGAAAAGTAATTATTGGGTTAGACAAGAATGTTACGCACAAGAAATTTGTTATCTTAGTCATAATGCAGTTTCAATAAACGGTCTGAATATATTTGGCTCCCCCTATACTCCTCGTTATGGTCGATGGGCATTTATGAAAGAACGAGGTCTTGAACTAGACGAATTATGGAAACAAATACCAAACGATACTGATATTCTTGTTACTCATGGTCCACCTCTAAATATACTTGACGAAGTTCACTTGGTTTATGGTTCTCATAATGTTGGATGTTGGGATCTAGATAAAAAAGTAAAAGAAGTGAAACCAAAATATCATATCTTTGGACATATTCATTCTTGTTATGGTGGTTCTGTAGAAAACAATATTAATTATATTAATTGTAGTGTTGTAGATGAAAATTATGATTTGGTACATCCACCTATAAGGTTTGAAATATGAAAAAAAATTCTAAAGTAATTATTCATTTTAAAGAAGGAACAACACTTCCCCTTAGTCTATCGTGTATATTGATAGAGGATAGTATTAGTTTTATTATAGTAAAAAACAATGTTGAATTAATGATACCGTGGTGTAATATTGATTATATTTCGGAAGATATAAGTGAATCGGAAGAAGTAGCACAAAAAGGATTAAATGATGAAAAAAAATTACAAGATTAAAATAACATCAAAAATAAAGAAAAAAATAAATATATTATGGCAAGAGTATTTGTGTATTGAAAACGAATATTTTTTTAATATTCAAAATTTAGAAGATAGATTCGCCAAAGAGACAGGAATTAAAGACATTGAAATTTTTTTTAGTGGTGATGGTGCTGTGGGGATAGGAAATACATCAAGAACTATGCCTTTAATTCAAAGAGAAGATATATCCATCGAAAATGTGCAAGAGAGTCGTATAGCCGACAAAGAAGCGGTGTAATTCCGTGCTCTCTGCAAGACTATATGCCCGTGTAGCTCTAACGTAGAGCGGAAAAATAAAAATGAGTATAAAAAATTCAAAAGAAGAATATAATGAATATATGCGTAAATATCATCTCAAAAGATATTACTTATTGAAAAATGATATTATTCATATGTTAGGAGGAAAATGTATTTTATGTGGAGCTATCTCTAATTTAGCTTTTGATCACAAAAATCCTAATATAAAAAGTTTTAATATAACCTCCATGCTTACATATTCTTTGACAAAACTTAAAAAAGAAATAAATAAATGCCAATTGTTATGTAGTTCTTGTCATAATATAAAAACTCTAAAAGAACAAAATAAAAAAATAGCTATAGGGACTCACGGAACATTATCATCCTATAGATATTGTAAATGTTCTAAATGTAGATTAGCTAAACATGAGTATATGAAAAAATGGAAACAACGCCGATTAACCCAAGATAGCGTGGGGCTAGTTCTGTAAACTAGAAGGAGTGGTGCATATCCACTAATCGGCTCCAAACAAAGAAAGGATAAAGATGGCCTACCTACTTACCATTCCAAGCAGACTAGTATTAACAATTTTTGGAACCGCATTATCCCCTATATTTGCTATATTTCTAGCAATATTTGAAACCGAACTAGCTCAACAATATCCTAAGACAGTTGAAAAATGGCTTACTGAAGTTTGGGCATAATCGAAAGGATGATCAATGCAGAAGTTTAGTAAAAATGTGAAGTTGTTGGTAGAGTTTGATGAATATTGCAATAAACATCCAGAAGAAAGATTCTGGCAAGCTCTAAGAAATTGGAGTGGATTTGCTTTTATCTGTGCAAGTAAACAGTTTCCTTCCGGTACAGATATTATAGATACTTTTCATTGGGAAGGGAAAGATGGTTGAGTTCTTCGATATTGTCAAAACAATCTACACGAAACAAAATCCTATCAGTGAAATTGATGTAGGCACTAATATCGCCCTAAGCAAATATCTAGGTCGGGATAAAGATAACCTACCGACACTTCAAAAAATTTCCAAATACATACTCTATATCGAACCTATTGAATACTATTATCTTTTATATTTAATGATCCCGAGGAAACAGAAAATACCTTATTTAAAAAAGATTATTAAAGTAGAGAAGGAAGAAAATAAATTATTAGACGCAATAAAAAGATTTTTAAAATGGTCTGATAAAGAATTGTTATTGCACTCTAAATTATTAGAACAAACTCTATTGAAAAACCACAACTATTGGTCTCAACAGCTAGGAGTTATATGATTGATGTAAGACAGGGGGATTGTCTAGAGTTAATTAAAGATATACCAAACAATACTATACAACTAACAATAACATCTCCACCTTATTTTAACGCTAAGAAATATGGCGAAGAAAAATTGAACGTTGGTAATAATGAATCTTATATATCTTATTTAAATAAACTGGACTTTTTAGTAAAAGAGTTATATCGCACAACAGAAGATGGAGGTTATGTATGCTTTAACACTTCACCGGTTTTAGATAATGGAAAGAGATACGCTATACCGTTTGATATTCATGGTAGTTTTATTAAATATGGATTTGATTTTCTAGAAGATATTATCTGGAAAAAACCAGATGGTGCAGGTAGGTTACGATGTGGAGGTTGGTGCCAAAATAAACATAAGCCAACCACATGGTATGCAAATCTTGTAGCAGAATATGTTAACGTTTATAAAAAACCAGGTAAGAGAGTTGTTGGTAAGTTTCAAGATTGTTTTATAAATTACAATAAAGATATACTTACTAATGTATGGTATATTAATCCAGAAACAAATCTAAAATGGCATGATGCTCCTTATCCTGAAGAATTGGTTCGACGTTTAGTCTTACTCTATTCATTCGAGGAAGATACAATATTAGACCCTTTTGCCGGTGCTCTTACAACACTCAAAGTAGCGAAGGATTTAAACAGGAATGCTATCGGGTTAGAGCTTAATCAGAAATATATAGATATGGGCAAAGAACGGCTAAAACAAGAGTATTTATTGTAGTTGGAACACCGTCTAGGACAAGCACTTAGAACACAACAAAAAATAGTTAAAATATCTGTTGACAAACGTCGTTTTTTCTATATAAATATAAGTAGAAAGAGGTGAAAATGAGAACTAAATGCGATCACTGTACCTGTTGTAAGGATAAATTAGAAGATTTTCAATTTTACCTTATTTATCGTTTAATCGTAGCTACAAATAATAATACCTATCATATTGGTATAGTAAAGCTTTTGGAAGAATTATCTGATTATGCTATGAAGTGTGGATATCATTTGAGTGGGTCGCAAATCGTACTTCTAAGACCTGATATTATGAAAGACTTTTTGGATCAGAAATTTAAACCGGATAAGTCTTTATTTTGGTTTTTAATCGAAGATGAGATTTGTCATAAGTGCTATAAGGATACATATAAAGATCTTGTACCAGCAAAATAGGAGAATTGATAGATTATTTTGGATGAATATAATAAGGAGGTTAGTGTGACGGCATCTGAATTTCTCGATTTCTACAAAAGTTTAGTTGAAAGTGAAATAAAAATCTTTACTCTCAAAGGCGGAGAATATAGCGGTGAAATTAATCGCTTCTTAAACTTTGAGAAATTAGCAGAAGAACTTAATTTACATCCCATTGAAATTCTATGGGTATATGGTTCTAAACACAAGGACGGCATAGCATCCTTTATTAGAGATAAGAAAGTATTATCTAATGAAGATATTATTGGCCGAATATCGGACTTAAGAAACTATCTAGCATTGTTAGGAGGCATGATTGAAAAATATCGAAACTTACCAGATAAACATAAGTGGAAGTTAGATTCTTTTAATCAAGTAAAGCTATGAAAACAAAACTTAAAAATCACGACCTTATCGACTGGTGTGCCTACTGTAAAGAGGACATTCTCATGGAAAAAGGTTATGTATTTTATAAAAATCAGTATTATCATCTCTATTGTTATAATCAAATTTGCGGAATAGACTTCGCAGATGAAGAAAATTTAACCAACGAAAACGAGGAAGATGATACAAGATCAGAAACCTAAAGTTGTAATAGTCGATAACGGAGCTTTAATGTTCCGTAGTATATTCGGGTGGGAGAAAAATAGAGCGGTACCGGCGACGTACACATATTTAAATATGCTCATAGCTAATCTGAAAAGACTGGATATGAGCCCAGATGATACAGTCATCATAGCAGTAGATAGTCCTAAAGGCTCTTGGAGAAAAGATGTTGATAAAGATTACAAAGCCAATAGGAAAGAAGCCAGAGAGAAACATAAAGATATTAATTGGCAGTTTATGTTTGATTCTTTTGGCAAACTACTGGAACGTCTAAAAGCCGCCACACCGTTTCATATCTTGAATATCGACAAACTAGAAGCCGATGATATTATGGCTTATGCTTGCCAATATTTTAAAGACATTGAAATAATTTTGGTTACGTTTGATTCTGACATGGAGCAATTGGTCCATTATAAGAATGTTAAAATTTTCTCTCCTCTCACTAAAAAATTCAAAATAATCAAAAACCCATATGCAGTATTGGCTAAAAAAGTAGATATAGAAAAAGCGGACAATCTTATATCTCCTATCTTAAATGAAGCTGATTATGCTCGTCGTCATTTATTGGTCAATTTATTAGATTTACCAGTAGTGGTGAAAGATAAAATAAAAATAGAATTCGATAAATTGGAACTAACAAAGAATTTTGATCTTAAACTACTACCGTATAATAAGATGCCAACAAAGTTTTTGGAAATATATAACGACCCAATACCAATAGAGAAGGAAAAGAAGAAGAAAAAGAAGTCAATTCAAACTACTCTTCTTTAAAGAAAGGATACCATGGCAAAAGTACTAGCAAGAAGTAAACAGGGTAATATGTTAAAGATTGAGGACTCAACAAAACCTAAGGGATATCAGTGGTATTTCTTGGATCCTACGGTTATGTCGTTTGCTCAGAGTATTAATAACGGTGATGATATTGACATTAAGAGTGAGGATAAGGCCGGTCAGTTAACTATCACCTATGTTACAAAGTCTGGTAGTGCGTCAGTAGTGTCAACACCTTCGGCTTCAACACCCTATACAAAGAGTACATACGGGAAGTCTCCACAGGAACAAAAAGCAATTGAAAGAATGAGCATTATGAAAACAGCGGCAGATGCTTATTCAAGAGCTATGCAGGGTCAAGTGGCTGATTTGAATGTATTAAGCAGCTCTATTATTACACTCTATAACGCCCTTATGGCTGAAGTTAATAAAGGACTATAATATATGTTAGCACAGGATTATGTTTTATCTCATGTGATAGATTATTTGAAACTAAAATGTCCAGATTTTAAATGCGAGACTAGAGGAAAACAAATAAGATGCACTTGTCCCGTATGTAAACTGGATCAAATTAGTGCAAATACTATCAAAAATTCCAATTCCCTATTCTGTCAATTCTGTGGGAAAAATGTAGGAGATTTATTTACATTTGTAAAAATATTGGAAGAAGATAAAGCACAATGGTCTGACGAAGCCATTCTAGTATATGTTAGAGATCTTCTTAAACTACCCGTTGACTTACCTAACGAGGTTAGTAGAATTTTTGAAGCATATGCTAGATTTGGCTTCGATATTATTCCTATTGTTAGAGATGAAAAGATTCCCATTGAAAAAGAATGGACAACAAAAGAACGCAGAGACAAAGCTCGTTGGTTAGAATGGATAGAAGATACTCTCAATGTGGGAGTAAAAACGGGCAAGTGTAGTAATTTAACTATCATTGATATTGATACACAGGAAGTGCCTGAGGTATTAAAGAATTGTAAAACATTAATTCAGAAATCCACTAAAGGTTATCATTACTTCTTTCAATATGAAGAAGATATCCCAGTAACACGTATTGACGAATTAAAAATTGATATCTTAAATAATGGTAAGCAGTGTGTTATTCATCCCTCTGTAGTTAATGGTGACAAAAGAACACTGAATATGACGGCTCAGGAAATGCTGGAATATGACATTCCTAAGATGCCTAAAGAAGTCAAGGAGTTTATTCAGAATAAGATCACTATGCCAGGACTAAAGGCGTTTAGTGAAAGAGTGAAAGAAGATCTGGCACTAGGAGAGTTTAATCTTGAGTTGGTGGGAGAAGGAAGTCGCAATACTTTTCTTATTCACTTGGGAGGTATGCTTAGAAAAGAATTAAATAAAGAACAGGTGGGATTGGTTGTTAATCTTACTAATAGACATTTTCTAAAACCACCATTACCTCAGAAAGAAATTGATAATCTTATCAATCAGTTGGATAAATATACTGTTTTTGATGAGCAAGAAATAGCCGTGAAGATTCTTAACTATATGAAAATTGTGGAAGAATCTAATAGTCGTGATATTAGAGAAGCTCTAGGAGAAATGGGAGCTGAAGGGAAACAAAGAGTAGAGAAAGCTATTAGCTATTTGGTTAAAGAAGGTTTTATTATTAAGAAGAGAAGAATTTATCATCTTATTAAAAAAGCTACATGGAAAGATACTTGGATTGATGAAGATACAAAAATAGATTTTAATATGCCTTATTTTGATAATTATGCTGTATTTCGTGATGGTGATTTAATTGTTATCGGTGCTAAAACAGGTGCAGGTAAAACCCACCTAGCTATGAATATGGTTAAACAGTTGGCAGAACAAGGAAAAAAGCCATATTATATTTCTCTTGAATCTGGTAGTAGGTTTCTCAAAATCGCTAAAGAATTAGGAATGAAAGAAGCAGATTTTAAATGGTGTATTCATTTCAGCCCTGAAGATGTAGAACTTGAAAAACGTGCTATTACTATTATTGACTGGGTACTACCAGATGACTATGCAAATACAGATAAACTTTATAAAAGATTTGCAGAACAGCTTGTCAAGCAGGGTGGTACACTAATTGTTTTTGCTCAGTTAATGCAGAACGGTGAGTTTTTTGCAAAGAATATGATAGATTTATTCCCTTCATTTGTTACTAAATTTCTTTATACGGATGAAGAAGGTATTAATAGTGAGTTTGTTATTACAAAAATCAGAGAACCAAAAACAAAAATTAAGAGTTATAGAATTCCTTGTATATATAATTTTGAGGATAAAACCTTAAAACCGGTAACAGATCAGGAAACGTTTAAAATCCCAGAATCTATAAACTTAGATCCCACTCCAGTAGATGGAACAATACTAGGTGTTATATGACACAAACAGTGGTTTTCGATCTGGATGGAGTTATTCGTAATCTCGGTATTGTTTTTAAACGCCTAAAGATACCAACACCTACCAATTGGTTTTGGAAATATCAAAATAAAGATATATATGATTGGATTAGAGAAGATTATAACCTACTTTTATATGCTAAGAAAACAAAATTCTTAGCTGTTATAGAAAAATATTGCAAAGATAAGCCTATAGAAATATGGACTCATCAACCAAAAGACTGGCAAGAATACACTAAACGATGGATTAAAAAGAATATACCAAATAAAGTTGTTGTTCGTTGGTTAAATACGGAACAGAAATATAAAAAGTTACAGAAACGAAACAACACTTGGCTAGTAGAAGATAGTCCAAACTTTCCTAACTATAAAAGAATAATTTTAATTGATAGACCGTATAATAAGAAAGCTAAAGCCAAGATAAGAGTTAAAACACCAAAACAACTAGAGAGAATATTAAATAGTTTATGAGAAATTATTTCACTGCGGATTGTCACTTTGGACACGCCAATATCGTAAAATACTGTAAACGTCCATTTAAAGATTTGGATGATATGAATGAAACAATTATTCATAACTGGAATGAAAGAGTAAAACCAGAAGATACAGTGTTTCATATTGGAGACTTTTGTTTCAAAAATACAACAAATATGATACATAGAGGTGAAGGCACTATTCACCCAGCTACTTATTATGAGAAAAAACTTAATGGTAAGATTATCTTTATTAAAGGTTCTCATGATAAAAATAATAGCTGTAAAACTTGTATCTTAAATACAGAAATAGAGTTAGGCGGTTATAGGATAGGGTTAGTACATGACCCAAAACATGTGAAACCAAAATTCGATTTTAATTTAGTCGGTCATGTTCACAGTCTTTGGAAATGTAAAAGAATTTCTAATGTGGATATGGTTAATGTAGGCGTGGATATGTGGAATTTTAGACCGATTACAATCGAAGAAATAATCTCGGAGTATGCCAGATGGAAGAAAACGCTCAAAACATAAACAACAAAGAGAAACAATCTGTTGGTGGTAATTGGGGGCATCCTAGAAAATATATTAAAAAACATACCAAACTTCCAGATCCTCTAATATCTCTCGGAACTATTAACTATGGATTAAGAAAAAGAAAAAAGAGAGAAAAGAAAGAGTTTGTGTCTAAGTTTGAAACTTGTCCTTTCTGCCAAAATAAATTAAGTATGACAGAAGGTACAAAAAATAGTAACGGTTATTTATTGTGGTGGGTACATACTGAAAAATGGTGTAGAAAATGCGGTGCAAGTCAGATACCAGAATGCCCAGCTTGTAAAAAACCAACATGGTTAAATAAAGGTGGCCTATACAAACATCCTTATATGGGATGTGGCTTTGAAGGAGAGAAGAAAGAAGATGGGTGCAAAAAGTAGAGGAATTTTTTTAATTGGTGGTTGTTTTAAGAAGTGTTTAAATAGAGACGAAAAATGTAATATCTGTATTTATTACAGTGAATATGAAGAAAAGGAAGACAATGAAACTCCCATTAAAATCAAAAGATCAACCAAAGACAAGCAGCAAAGAGAGACGAAAGAAACTCTCTAAATTCAAAGACACAGCAAAAAGTTGTTTTGGAGCACCAAAAAGCTGTGGATTTGGAGTTGGTAAATATATTTTCTGTGTCAATTGTAATAGTCATCCTTTAAGTGGAGCACAGTTTAAAGATGGACTATGGTATTGTAAAGACTGTGGATCTAACATTGTAACACTAAAATCAAGGGAATCTAGTGATTAAATTAAATATAGAAGAAGTACAGAATAAGCTTAAAATACCTATTAGACGATGTAGCACTAGCTTAGGCTTAGATGTTGCGTCCAGAACAGGCTGGTGCGTAATAAAGAGCGATTCTGAGACACTTGACATAGACTATGGGTTTATAAAAATAGACTCAAAAGATATCTATTTTAAGTTTAGTAGATTTTTACAATCTATGCGAGATATAATTAAGACAGAACATAGAGTTATTATTGAAGATTCTTTCTTAGGTCATCTCAATCCATGGACTATGAAAACGTTATCTAAGATGGAAGGAATTGCCTATAGTGTTGCAGTACAAAAGGATGCGGAATATGTGGAGTTTATTATGGCATCTTCCGCAAGAAAACAAGTTGGAGTTAAGGGTACCTCTAAAAAAATAGAAGTCTATACCTGGCTTAAAGATACATTAAATCTTGATGTAAAAGATGAAGATGCAGCAGACGCAGTTATATTGGCTTTATATGGTTTAATTGTAAAGGAGAAAGAAAATGTCAAAGAAGCATAAGTGTATCAAGAAACAAAAAAAACTAACTATCTGGGAGAGATTTAGCGATCGTTGGCTTATGTCGTTTATTACTGTTATCTTTAGTTTCATTTTGCTATTGACAATTGGAGCACTAGCTAAACTACTTTCCATTGGTTGGAATCTATTTCTTTATTAGAAAGGAGAAGAACATGAATTTAACAATAGGTGATTATATGAAGTATGCCGGTATTACAATTGGTATTGTTTGTACTTTAGCTCTCGTATCACAACATCCGATTATTATCTTATTTGAGATTATAGGCGCAGCTCTTTATTTTGCCGGAAAGCAGTATGTTTAATATGACATTAAAAGAGTTATGTAAAAAAGCCCATCAAATCGCTATTAATAAAGGATTTTGGTTAGTAACTCCTAGTGGTAATATTGCTCAAAGAAATACTTCTGAACTTCTCATGCTCATTGTTACGGAGTTAGGAGAAGCTTGTGAAGCATTACGAAAGAATAATAAACAAGATTATAAAGATGTTTGGAGAAAAGATACGTTTGAAGATGAGATTGCTGATGTTTTTATTCGACTTGGCGATATGTGTAAAGCTATGGATATAGACATCGAATGGCAGATTAAAAGAAAAATGGATTATAATAAAACCCGTCCAAGAAAGCATGGTAAATTATTTTAATGATAACCAAATCTTTTTTAGAAAAAGAGTATGTTAGAAATGCAAAAAACTGTTCTACCATAGCTAAATTGAAAGAAGTAAATCCCGGTTGTGTGCTTCTTGCCACGCTAAAATTACTGTATTGAGAAAGGAGTTTTAAATGTGGTGGAAAGTACTTATACTTGTAGCTTTAGTGGTGGTGGTTGTGATTTTACCTCAAGTAATATCTCGATGGATGGATAAAGATGATAAAGACGAAGAAGATTGTCATTGTCAAAATAATAGAAGTAGTTGGTAAAACCGAAAGGATCAAATGTTAATTAATGTAAAGCAGGTTAAGAATCTTGTCAAAGTGGCTGGAATGCAAATTGGAGCAGAAACAGTTGCATTTCTTGATAAATATATAGATCAAAAATTAGGTGAAATTATTAACCACGCTAAAGAAGAAAAAGTAAAAAGACTTAGGATTGAAGATTTTCAAACCGTTCTACAAAATACTTGTAGCGTATAATATAATATACAACCATATAATTTATTATACCTATGAGTAAGAAACTATTACAAGAGCTAACTAAACATGAGTTTGAGTTACTGAAATTAACTGGTTTTTTATGGGAGTTCTATCCAAATGCTCCAGAAAGTTATGATGAACTCACGAGACAAAGGAAAGAAATTGGAAAAGTTTGTAGCGACACTACTGGAAGATATTGATTCTAAATGTCGTCCTACAAAAGCTTCTGGAGCTTCAACAGAAATCTCGGATGTTTTATCGAAGTATTTTTATATTGAATGTAAGAAAAGAGACACTGCAGATATTACAGTAAAAAGTAAGGTGTGGAGAAAGTTATGTAGTGAGATACCAATAGGATCTCAAAAAATTCCGTTATATATTCTACAGAACAAAGAAAACGAGACTTTTGTTGTAGTAGATATTAAGGATTTTGTTAGAATGATAACACAACTCTATAAAGGAACATAATGGGAAGAAAGAAAAAAGTAGTATTAAACGAGGCTCAAAAACAAGCTGCTGTTGAATGCACAGCGTCAGATCCCAAGTTTTTTGGTTCGACTCCTATCAGTGAAAAGAAGGAACGACTTCTCAAGTTAATGAATGAGAAGAATAGAGAACTTAAAGGAATCTTTCTTAAGTTTGCTTCTGATGAAAAACCTCCCGAGCGAATTAGTTTTGGACTTGATTGTCTTGATGAAATGCTTGGTGGAGGACTTCCTTCAAAAAGATTCAATATACTCTGGGGTCCTAAAGGTGCAGGCAAAACTACTTTAGCATATATGGCTATTGCCCAAGCTCAAAAAACGGGTAAGTTATGTGCTTATATTGACTTAGAAAGAAGTTTTGAAGGCAAAAGAGCTGAACAGTTTGGAGTTAACACAGCTGATCTAGTCCTAGCTAATATCTTTGAGAACGCTGAACAAGGTATGGATACTCTTATTGAGATGTGTAGAAGCGAAGCTATTGACTTCATTGTTCTCGATAGTATTCAAGGATTATCTCCCAAAGGAGAACAAGAAACTAAGAAAGGTAAAACTAAATCTATCGAAGATGACACAATGGCTTTGTTGGCTAGAAAATTGTCTCAATTCTTTAGAATCAGTGCTTCTGGAGTATATAAGGCAAATGTATCAGTTCTTCTCATAGGACAAGCTCGTATGGATTTAGGTGGGTTTGTCACATTTGAAACTCTTTCGGGAGGTCATGCACTATTGCATTGGGCTACATTAATCATTCAGACAAGACGTGGGCCTAAATCAGATGCTCCTACAGAGAAGAGAGAACTTGCAGAAGAAGACGAAGACGGTAAGAAGATTAAACTAGAAACTATTGTGGGGTTTGATGCTGTTATTAAGTTAGAAAAAACAAAGATTACTAGTCAGATTGAAGGAACTTCGTTACATATTCCGTATTACTTTGAAACTGGATTTAAAGAAAACTAGCGAAAGGAGTACTATGAGTTATTTAGATTGGAATAAGAAAGCTATTGATACAGTAAACACGTTGACAACTCAAGGTATTTTTGTAGAGTTGGAAGCGATTGACTCATCTCTAGTAGATAACAAAGATCCATTTGATAAGAGGTTTTATTTAACCCAGCAAGATAAACTTAACTCTATTTATGGTGAACTTAGAAATATGTATTCAGAGTTATTGTCTCAACTTAAGAGATATATTGTTGTAAGAAAACTAGAAATGCGACTTGAGTTTGAACAATCTGATTCCATTAGTGTTAAGGGAGATAAAATTACTCCTAGCAGAGAACCCGGCAGTGAATTATTAGAAGACCTAGCTAAAGCAGAGGTAGATCAACTCTATCAATCCACAATTCTACTTGAAGGTTGGCTAGATCATTGTGACCAGAGTATTAAAACTTGTAGAAATCACACCTATATCGAACAGTCTCAAATAGGAACAAGTGCAATATAATAACTGTCGGTGCGTAAAAGGCGTATATACGATCTCTTATGAGGTACGAAAGACTAATGGGTGTAATTCCCGACCCGACTCCAAACTATGACCAATCTTAAGTTACAGAATATAGCTAATGTTCGTAGAGACATCTATTTATTTCTTAGAGACGAACTAGGCACCCAAAAAATAGAAAAAGTAACTGATTTCTATCCTTTCTTTTATGAGATGGATAAAAACGGTACTTTCACTAGTTATGATGGTGTCAAACTTCGAAAAGTATTTGTATCACAACCTAATGATATAGCAAAACTTAGATCTTTTTCTAGCTATTCATCTGATATCAAATACACTACCAATTTTCTTATTCATCGAGTTGGCTCCATAGCAAAGACGTTTATTAAGTATGCGTTCATTGACATAGAAACTCTTGCAACTGATCTTCCGGAACCAGGAACGGCCAAATATCCAGTTTCTTGTATCAGTATATACAATTCTTTGACTAAAACTATCCAAACATGGTATATCGCTGACCAAGAAGGAGATACTCTCAAAGAAAAAGAAGTAAACCTGCTCAATAAGTTCATCTTGTATATGCAGAGAGAGAAATTTGATGTTTGGTTGTCCTGGAATGTCAGTTTTGATTATAACTATCTTTATTATCGAATTGATAAGTTCGCGGAAAAAATGAGTCCAATAGGTAAGATTAGAATGGGTGAAGAGAAGGATGTATTCTACCCTGCGGGATTAAGTATTCTAGACTATTTAAAATTGTTTAGAAAGATTTTTATGCGTGAACAGAGTTATGCTTTGGATAACGTAGCTCAATCTCGATTGGGAGAACAACCCTGGCCCAAAACAGATTTCAGTAAATTACATCCACTCATTAAAGAAAAGAATATTAATGACATCAAAAGAATGATTAAGTTAGAAGAGAAATATGGAGTTATTGCTTATTTCGATGAGTTGAGAAGAATGGTTAAGTGTCAATGGGAAGATCTCTATCATAATTCTCGTATTATTGAGATGCTTCTTTTTGATGAAGCTAAGAAACAGAATATCATCCTACCAAATAAACAAGCAATAGAAGAGGGTGAAGAAACATCTTTTCAGGGAGCTACACGAGATTCAGAAGAAAATGGAGTGTTCTTTGATATAGGAAAGTTCGATCTCACATCAGCTTATCCTTCTATGATAGTTAATTTTTGTTTAGATACACAGAACATTGCTGGAGAAGGAGACGAAGATAACGCTGAAATATATGGTGCTATTAAAGTAAATGACACTACATTTATTCAACAAAAAAATGCTCTTCTTCCTAGTATAGTAAAAAGAATCTTAGTGGCAAAGGATGCTTTAAAGAAACTTAGAAAAGAAAATCCTGATGATAAAACGATTGCTATTAAATACGATGCTATTAAGGCAATTGTTAATTCAGCTTTTGGAGTAATGGGCAATAGATATTTTAGATTATACGACAATACTATTGCATCATCTATTACTTTCTTGGTGAGAGATTTATTACATTATGTCAAGAATAGAATTAATAAAGAAGATAGTATTAACACTATTTATTATGATACGGACAGTATTTTTCTTACTACTAAAACTAATATCACAGAAAAACTTAATAATTTAATTCAAGAATGGGCCAAAGAGAAAGGTAAAGATCATATTGATTTAGCGTTTGAATATGAAGGTTATTTTACTAGACTTCTTTTACTGGGTAAATGTCATTATGTAGGGTATCTTGACGGCGGTAAGAAAGAAATTAAGGGCGTAGAAATGAAACGCTCTAGTTCAAGTAAATATGAAGCTTGGTTTCAAGGTATTCTCATAGATAGAATATTGAATAAAGAAAGTCAAGAATCTATTATCAAATGGGTTGATGAAGAAAAGGAACGTATTAAAATCCTACCTCTTCTTGAAATTGGATTTCCCTGTAAGCTTACATCTAAAGACTATAAAAACCATCCTATTTTTATAAGAGCATATGAAAATAGTCGTAAGATTCATAAAGATTTTAAACTGAATAACGGTGAATTATTCTACTATATCTTTACAAAAAGTCCAAAATTTAATATGGATGTTATGGCTTTTAGTCAAGCTGAACAAATAATTAATGTTGAAGATATAGACTGGGCTAAGGTAATAGAAAGAAACATAATGAATAAAGTCAATAAAATATTTACTATACTTAATTGGCTTTATATGGATTCAAATCAATCAACACTACTATAGTTAGGAGGTGAGTCAATGGATAAAAAGAAACCGGGTGGTAAGAAGGGTGGATGTAAATGACAGACACTTTTTATTTTGGAGTAACATTTAGAGATATGGTTATTGATATAGGTTTTGAGTGGACTGTTCTAGTTGATGAAAATCGTTTACCTAATTTATTGGCTTGTTATGATAAAGACTCGTATAAATTAGTTAATATTTTCGGTCTCGGTCCGATACAATTAGATTACACAAACTTCATTAAAACTGAAAAAGATCTAGAGATAGGTCAAGGAGAAAAAGATGTTAGCTAATCAGCATATTCATGAAGAAATTGAAGAGATGGAAAAGATCCGAGCAAATACGAAGGATGATGTGGCTAAGGCTATGATTAAGAGTAATATTCTTATTATTAAGTTGCTTCATAATATCAGAACAAACATGACTGAGGTTATGAAGTCACAGGGTATCAATCTAATCAAGTCAAAAACAGTCAAGACGACGGAAGAGTTGTAATGAAAAAACCCACGGTGTCTTCGAAATATACCACGGAATATATACAAACAGATGCCGTGGGTTTTAAAATAACGTCTCATCTATTAGAAAGACTTATCGAAGAAGCACAAAAAGTAGGGAAACAACCGCAGTTATTGATTATGTTGAATCGAAACGAGAAGGAAAAATTCATAGTCGATTGTAAAATTAAAATCGAAAAGTCTAGAGGATAAATTAATGTCACTGTCGAAAAATTCGTTAACTCTATTAAAAAATAGATATTGTCAAAATGGAGAAACTCCTAAAGACGTGTATAAGCGTGTAGCTCATGCATTGTCTTTGGGGGATAGTAAATTTGCGGTTCGCTTGAATAAAGCTATGTTGGATAATTGTTTTCTTCCAAATTCTCCATGTATTAGAAATGCAGGTATTAAAAAATCCTTACTTCACGCTTGTTTTATTCTACCTATAGAAGATAATATTGAAAGTATTTTTGATACAGTCAAGAATATGGCTACTATCTTTCATTATGGTGGAGGAGTAGGTATAAATTTTAGTAAGTTAAGACCGAAGAATGCTCCATTGGGTTCTGGTGGTACTTCTAGTGGTGTTCTATCTTTTATGGATATTTTTGACTCTGTAACTAATTCTGTCAAACAGGGTGGCTTTAGACGTGGTGCTCTTATGGGTATTCTTAATTTTGAGCACGCAGAAATTCTGGAATTTATTAGAAGCAAACTAAAAGATAAACTCACCAATTTTAATATCTCCGTCTTGATAAGCGATAAGTTTATGGAGAAGGTTGTAAGTGGAGATTTTATTGAACTAAAGAATCCTCAAAATGATGAAGTTTGGAGCAAAGTAAACGCAAAAGACTTATTTGATCTGATAGCTTTCTCGGCATGGAATAGTGGAGATCCTGGACTACTGTTCTATGATAGAATTAATAGAGATAATAAATTCTTTCCAAAGATTAAGATTAAAGCAACAAATCCTTGTGGGGAAGTACCTCTTCCAGAATACGGAGCTTGTTGTTTAGGTAGTGTGAATCTAGCAAAATTTGTAAAGAATAGCAAGTTTAATCACAAGGATTTTGGCAAGCATGTGGAATTAGCTACCAGAGCACTGCTTAATATGAATGCTATTTCTTGGTATCCTTTACCTGCTATTACTAAAACAATGAAAGAGTTAAATCCTATTGGTGTAGGTATCATGGGATTTGCGGATGCTCTGATAAAAATGGGTATTATGTATGATAGTGAGGAGTGTTTAGAATTTATTGATGAAATAGCGAAACCATATATAGATATTACAAACGCATTGGCTCCAGATAGTTTCTACAAGCGTATCATAGCACCCACCGGTAGTTTATCTATTTTAGCCGATTGTTCTAGCAGTATAGAACCTGTCTTTGAAACTGCATTTGAACGTCATCTAACAGTTGGTGTTATTGAAGAAACAAGAGAAATGTATAAATCGAAGTATTGTAGAACAGCTCATGATATTGACCCGGCTTGGCATTTAAAAGTGCAAGCAAAGTGGCAAGATAAATTAGACGGTGCATGTTCAAAAACAATCAATCTCCCAGCGAACTCTTCTGTGGATGATGTGAAGAACATATACTTACAAGCGTGGAAATTGGGAGTGAAAGGTATTACAGTGTTTCGAGATCAATGTAAAGAGGGAGTATTAAAGGTGAAACCAAAACCAAAATGCTCCGATGAATCATGTATTCTTTAGGAGAAAAACATGAAATTTAAAGAGTTGGTAATGTTATTAGTGTATGGAGCTGGGGCAGCAGTGACTTTTTGGTTATCAATTTATGTTATGCTTATTGGTGGATTAATTCAATTTGTAGATGCATTATTTAACACAGCAACAACAATGAGAGAAATTACAATTCTCTTCGGTTTATTGAGAATGATTATAGGTCCTTTTATTGGTTTATTGGTATTGGCACTCACTTTAGAGATCGCGGATGTAATAGGAAAGGAAAAATAAAAATGCCATTAGAAGCTTCAAAAATGACAAAAGAAGAAAGATTAGCAAGGGATAGATTTAGATGTCCAGATAAAGGACACGGATCTAAAAATGGTTGGGAACACCCCGTTTGTTTTGATAGATATGCAAAAGGACAGTATCAGGAAAAAGTATTATTCTTTGATATAGAGGCAGAAGATCTAAATGCTGATTTTGGTATTGTATTTAATTGGTATGCTATTGATGAAGATGGTAATAAATTTGAAGACTATCTAACTTTAGACGATATTAAAAAATATAAATCTACAGATAGAGATGTTATGCCTAAAGAAGATACTAGAATTGTTAAAAGTTTAGTTGATTTGATGTCTAAATATACAAGAGTATGTGGTCATTATAGTTGTGGTTATGATCTCCCATTTATGAGAACAAGAGCGGTTATATGTGGAGTTGACTTCCCAAGCTATGGTATGTTATTTCAGAGTGATACATGGGTTATTTTAAAAAAGAAGTTTAAATTGTCAAGAAACAGTTTGCAGAACGGATGTTTAAAACTACTAGGTCATAGTCGTAAAGATCATCTATCGTTATCTATTAAACATGGATGTCTTCGTGGAGAGAAATGGGCTATGGATCTATCTAGAAAACATTGCTTACAAGATGTAGAAGATCTAGTGGAGCTTTTTGACATTACTAAAAAGTATATGAGGAGAACAAACTCCTCGATTTAGTTATGAGATTATATAATGTTAAGAAAGAAAAACCAATTAAAATTAGACGTCACTGGAGAATTAATCCAAAGTCTAAAGTAAAAGAAAGTGCTAAAATATACAATCGTAAGAAATTAAAAAATAACAATGGAGAGAAGAATGATTATGAAGATTGTTAATCTTAGTTTTGATACAACATCCATTAATTTAGGTGAGGAAGAGAAAAAAATGTCACCTATTGATTTGAGTGTAGCAGTTATCACTAATGTGATGTCAGGCTATGCAAATCAAATGCATGGACTTCCTAGCGGAGAACGTAAGAT
>Ga0315284_10002936_pt1 | contig 24264 bp, 19 predicted proteins | sample YL17G09_16_MG_FD_203696 | JGI IMG/M metagenome (GOLD analysis project Ga0315284, IMG submission 203696) | Sediment microbial communities from Yellowstone Lake, YNP, Wyoming, USA - YL17G09_16 | ecosystem: Environmental > Aquatic > Freshwater > Lake > Sediment | place: USA: Wyoming | collected...
TCGTGATCTCCCGCCTCGACCACGAGGCGAACCGGGCGCCGTGGATCGCGGCCGCGGCCGACGCGGGGGCGACCGTCCGCGAGATTGCGGTCGAGACGGCCACCTGCACGCTCGACCTGGACTCCCTGGACGCCGTTCTCTCCGAACGAACGCGGCTGGTGGCCGTCGGCTGCGCCTCGAACGCGGTGGGCACGGTCAACCCGGTGGCCGAGATCGTGCGCCGGGCGCACGCGGTCGGGGCCTGGACGTTCGTCGACGCGGTCCACTACGCCCCGCACGGGCCGCTCGACGTGGCAGCGCTGGGGACGGACTTCCTGGCCTGTTCCGCGTACAAGTTCTTCGGGCCGCACGTGGGGATCCTGTGGGGCCGGGCGGAGCTGCTGGAGACCCTGCCGGCCTACAAGGTCCGGCCGGCGTCGGACCGCTGGGAGACCGGCACCCAGAACCACGAGGGGATCGCCGGGCTGCTCGCCGCGGTGGAGTACCTCGCCGACGTGGGCGACCGGTTCGGGCCGGCCGAGGCAGAGGCACGGGCGGAGGCCGGGGCCCGGGGGGAGGCACGGGCGGAGGCCGGGGCTGGCGCCAGGCGCGCCGGGGTGGGCCCGTCGCGTCGCACCCGGCTGGCGGCGGGCATGCGGGCCATCGAGGCGTACGAGCGCGAGCTGTCGGCCCGCGTCCTGGCGGGGCTCGCCACCATCCCCGGGCTGACGGTCCACGGCCTGGCCGACCCGGCGCGCGTTGCCGAGCGGACGCCGACGTTCGCGGTCACGCTGGCCGGCTGGACGCCGCGCGGCCTGGCGGAGGCGCTCGCCGCGACCGGGATCTACGCGTGGGACGGCGACTTCTACGCGACGACGCTCGTGGAGGACCTGGGGCTGGCCGCCTCGGGGGGCGTCGTCCGGCTCGGCATGGTCCACTACACGACGTTCGAGGAGGTCGACCGGCTGCTGGCGACCGTGAGCGAGCTGGCCGATCGCGGGCCCGGGGGATCCTGACCGCACCGAGGGTCACGGGCCGCGACCCGAGGGTCCCGGGTCACGGGGTCGAGGTATCAGCCGTGAGAGCGATACGGCGCCGCCCGGGCCTACAGGTGCCCGGCCGCCTGGGCCAGGCCGCGGCCGAGCGCAGCGTGGACCGGCTCTGACGGCCAGCCGAGGTAGCGCGCGGTTTCGTCCACGAGATGATTCGGAGCGTGGCCGCGCGGGTCGTGCCCGGAATCGCGCAGCTCGGGCCACGCGCGGCGGGCGGTCTCCGCGAGAAAGGCGACCTCGGTCAGCTGGAACTCGACGAAGTCGCGCGAGACGGGCTCCCCGTGGCCGGGCACCACCACGCCGTCGGCGAGGTCGAGCAGCATGCCCAGCGTCGCCGGCCAGTCGAGCGGGAACGAGTCCTCGAAGCCCGGCGGCGCTCCGTGCTCGACGAGGTCGCCGGCGAAGAGGATGCCGGTGTCCGGCGAGCGGACGACGACGTCGTGGTCGGTGTGTCCCCGCCCCAGGTGGCGGAGCTCCACGACGCGGCCGCCGAGGTCGAGGTCGACGGCGTCCTCGAAGGTCCGGTCGGGCGCGTCGAGGGGCGTCCCGTTCAGCTCTTCGGCGAGGTCGGGAACCCAGCGGACGACGTTCTCGCGCTGGGCGGGACCGTGGAGGCGCAGCGCCGCGGCACAGCCCGCGTGGGACCAGATCTCGCACGGCCGGAAGGCCGCGTTCCCGAAGACGTGGTCGAAGTGGACGTGGGTGTTGGCGACGACCCACGGAAGGCGCGTCAGCTGGCGCAGGTCCTCGATCAGCTCGCGGGCCTGGAGGGTGGTCGCGCGCGTGTCGATCACGAGCGCCCGCTCGCGCCCCAGGATTGCGCCGATCGTCTGGTCCAGGAACGCGTACCGGCGGATGAAGACGCCGGCTCCGACCTCGTGCCAGGGGTGCATCGGACCCTGAAACTCGTCAGCCCGCGTGGATCGAGCTCAGACCCTCGAGCGCGGCCCGGGCCGCCTCGACGTCGCTCACGACGAAGCTGAACTGGGCCTGGTCCCCCCAGCGCCCGATGAACAGGTGGCCATAGATGTTGACGCCGGCGTCGGCCAGCCGGCGGGCGACGCGGGCCATGCCGCCCGGCTGGTCATCGACCTCCACGAGAAGGGATTCGCCCTCGATGAACTCGTAGCCGCCGCGCTCCAGGATCGCCCGCGTCGCGTCGTCGTCGGCGGTCTTGAAGATCACGTGACCGAGGGCGCCGATGCCGCCGCCCCCGATCGCCCGCAGGTCGACGCCCGCCTCCGCCAGGCGCTCGGACAGGTCGGCGAGCGAGCCTGGCACGTTCGGGAACTGGACGACGAACTGGTTCGCCACGGGCGGCCTCCCTCCACTGCGCGCCGCCGGCGCCCCCGCGGCCGGGATGTCCCGATTGTACGCATCGTCTCGCAGCGCGTGACAGGTTGTTCGGCACGGGTCCCGCGCGGCGGCCGCCGCGTGCGCCACGGGGCTGCAGTCGCGCCCGGCGCGCCGAGGTTCCCACCCGCCACGCCGCGGCGCACAATGCCAACCACGCATGCAATCAGCCCACGGGAAGAGAACCCGCAATCCGAGGGCGGCCCGCGCTCGGGGATCCGCGGCGTGAGCGAGATGGCGGACGCCCGGATCCCCATCGACGCGCGCACCCGCGTCCTGGTCCTCACGGGCGCCGGGATCTCCGCGGAGAGCGGCCTGGCCACGTTCCGCGGCGCCGGCGGCCTGTGGGACGGCCATCCCGTCGAGCAGGTGGCATCACCGGAGGGGTTCGCGGCGGACCCGGAGCTGGTCTGGCGCTTCTACTCCACGCGGCGCCGGGACGCCGCCGCGGCCGAGCCCAACGCCGCCCACCGGGCGCTGGCGACCCTCGAGGATCGCCTCGGCGACCGGTTCCTCCTGGCGACGCAGAACGTGGACGGGCTCCACGCCCGGGCGGGCAGCCGGAGGGTCGTGGAGCTCCACGGGACCCTCTGGCGGACCCGGTGCAGCCGGTGCATGCGCCCGCCGATCGCCGATGCGACGTTTCCCGTGGAGCCGCCCCTGCCGCGCTGTGCGTGCGGCGCCCTCCTGCGCCCCGACATCGTGTGGTTCGGCGAGATGCTGGACCCGGCTACCACGCATCGGGTCGACCGCTTCATGCGCGAGGCCGCCGGCGCCCCGTTCCTCTTCCTCGCCATCGGGACGTCGGGCAACGTCTACCCCGCCGCCGGGTACGTGCAGGTTGCTCGCCTCCACGGGGCGCAGACGTGGCTGGCGAACCTCGACCCCGCGGAGAACGCGGGAGCGTTCGACCACGTCGTCGTGGGGCCGGCCGGAACGACCCTGCCGCACCTCCTCGGCGTCGACGGCTGAGCCGCCGGCGGGCAGGACGGTCACGCCGGCCGCTGCCGGATCGGCGTAGGCTGCACGCGAGCGCCGGCACCGGCGGTGGGCCGGGTCCGACGCATCGCCCAAGGTGGCCGAACTGGAGGAGTGGAGATGCACCGGCGGTTCGCGATCCTGGTGGTCGTCCTTGGTCTTGTCGCCGCCTGTGGTGGCGGTGCGACGCCGACCCCCGCCCCGACCGAGGCCCAGACCCCGGCCCCGACGGACGTCTACGTGCCGACGGAGGAGCCGGCGGCGAGCGAGGCGCCGGGTACCACGGAGGAGCCCGCCGCCACGCCGGTTTCGGGCGAGCGCTACACCGTCAAGAAGGGCGACACGATGTGGGCGATCGCCCTGGAGTATGGGATCAGCCTGGCCGATCTGCGGGCCGCCAATCCCGACGTCGATCCGCGCACCATGCGGATTGGGACCGTCCTGGTCATCCCCGGGCAGTAGTGCCGGCGTCATCGTCGCCCGGTGCCGGCCTGCCATCGCCGGCCCGTCGGCGGGCGCTGGGCCGGGCCGTCCTTTCGTGGTTCGCGGAGCACGGTCGAGAGCTGGACTTCCAGGTGGACGGCCACCGCGACCCGTGGGGCGTCCTCGTCTCCGAGGTGATGGCCCAGCAGACGCAGATCGGGCGGGTGGAGGAGCGCTGGCCGGCCTTCATGGCCGCCTTCCCCACGCCGGCCGCGATGGCGGCCGCGAGTCCGGCCGACGTCATCCGCGCCTGGCGCGGCCTGGGCTACAACCGCCGGGCGCTGGGCCTCCATCGGGCGGCCCTGGTGCCGCGCGGCGCGAACGACGACGGACGCGCCCGTGGCGCCGTCGCCCGGGGGGCCTTCCCTCGCGCCGGCCCCGCGGCCGGCCTCGATCCCCTTCGAGCGGACGACGCGCTGGCTCCGCGGCCGGCTCGTCGACCGACTCCGGGACGCCGCGCCCGGGGTCGCCCTCGCCGTCGACGGGCCGCTCGGCCTCCACTCGGCGCAGGCGGTCACCTTGGCCCTGGCGGGCCTCGCGCGCGACGGCATCGTGGAACTCGACGCGGCGGGGCGGGCTCGCCTGGCAGGCTCTTCCGAACCCGCCTAGCTATCGCGCCCAGGCCCGCCCAACCGGGCCATCCGGGCCCGCCGGGCCCGCCGACGGGTCCTCACCCGACGCGCTACGCTTCGGACCCGCCGATGTCCATCCCCGATCGCCCCCTGCGCAGCACCGCGGGCCACGTCCCGCTCCCGGCCGACGACCCGGCGCTTTTCGAGCTCGACCTCGATGGCCTGGCGGAGCGCTGGGCGGAGGCAATGGCGCGGGCCCCGATGTCGGCCGCGGAGATGACCGGCGCCGACGCCCGGGCGCAGCGCTTCGGGGTGCCGGGGATCCGGCTGATGGAACAGGCGGGCAGCGCCGTCGCGGCCGTCGCCCGCGCCCTGGCGGTCGCCGGCGGGCGCTGGGAGAGCGGGCCGATCCTCGTCCTGTGCGGCTCCGGGAACAACGGGGGCGACGGGTTCGTCGCCGCCCGCCGCCTGGCCGCCCACGGCGCCCGGGTCGCCGTGGCCCTCATCGCGACGGGCACGCGCCCGGGCACGTCGGACGCCGCCCGCAACTGGGACCGCCTGGCGCGCCTGCCAGGCGTCGAGCGGGTCCACGCTCCCGTGGCCCGCGACGTGGCGCTCCTCGGCCACGGCGTGGAGCGCGCCGCCATCGTCATCGACGCCCTGCTGGGGACCGGGGTCCGCGGGCTCCTCCGCGAGCCGGTTCGATCCGCCGTCGACCTCGCCAACCGCGCCCGCGCGGCCGGCGTCCCGGTCCTCGCGGTCGACTGCCCGACCGCCGTCGACCTCACCTCGGGCGATCTCTCCGACCCGGTTGTCCGGGCCGACGTCACGGTGACGTTCCACCGGCCGAAGGTCGGCCTCCTGACTCGACGGGGCGCGGCAGTCGCCGGCCGGGTTCTCGTCGCCCCGATCGGCATCCCTCCCGGGGCCGACCGTGCCTGATGCACCCCCACACGGGCGCTCGCCCGGCTGGCGGGAGGTCCTGCTGATCGCGGCCGTCGTCCTGGGGGCGGTGCTGGGCCTCGAGCTCCTGAGCGCGGCCGTGCCGGCCGTGCGCGACCTGTTCCGGGGTCTTCCGCTCGTCATCGTCGGCCTCGTCGTCGGAACCTTGGGGCTCCTCCTCGCCATCGCGTTGCAACGGCCGCGCGGGTGGTAGGCGGCCTGGAGACGGCTGCCGTCTCGGCCTGATCCCGGGTTTCGGAACCGAAACGGCCCGGGCGTCGCCGCCCGGGCCATCGTCTGTCGCGCGGCGCCGTCGCGGCGCCGGAGAGCTACGCGCCGCCGCCCTTGAGCGCGGCGAGGCGCGCGTCGACCTCGAGGTCGTCGGCCGCGTCGTCGAGGCTGGCGAACTGGGCGTCGAGCGAGCTCGAGGCGACCTCGGCCATGCCGCGCGACCTGGCCTCCTCGTGGCGGACCTTCTCCTCGAAGCGCGAGACCTCGGAGGTCGGGTCCATCACGTTGACGCTCCTCATCGTCTCGGTCACCTGCGCCTGGGCGCGGGCCATCTTCGACCGGGCGATCAGCTCGTCCTTCTTCTGGACCAGCTCCTCGCGCTTCGCGCGCATCCCGTTGAGGCCGTCCTTGAGCTTCTCGACGAGGACGCTCTGGGTGGCGATCTGCACGTCGAAGACCTTCGTCTGCTCCTCGAACGTGATCTGGCGCTTGAGGGCGATCTTGGCCAGGCTGTCGAACCGGTCGGCGTCGGCGGCGTTGCCCGCTGCCCGGAACTCGTCGGCCTTGCGCGACGCGGCGAGGGCCTTGGAGCCCCACTCGCCGGAAGCCTCCTTGGCTTCCTTCGCGTCGTCCTCGAGGAGCCGCAGGTTGCCGATCGTCTGGGCAACGGCCTCCTCCGCCTCGCGGATGTTGTTCGTGTAGTCGAGGACCATCTGGTTGAGCATCTTCTCGGGATCCTCGGCCGAGTCGAGGATCGCGTTGATGTTCGCCCGGACCAGCTGGCCCATGCGACCGAGGATCGAAGTCTGCGCCATGGGTGCGTCCCCTCCATTCTCTCGCGACGCCGGATCTCGACGCCGCATCGGGTGGATCGTTCGCGCCGGTCGGCGGGCCCGGAAGCCGCGCCGCCGGCGATCATCGTACTCTGGGGATTACCAGCGGCCGCCGCCCGAGCTGCGTCCGCCGCCGCCTCCGCCTCCGCCGCTGAAGCCGCCGCCGCCCGAGCTGCGACCGCCGCCCCAACCGCCTCCACCGCCGCCCCGGAAGACGCGGCCGCCCCCGCCGCCCCCGCCGCCGCTGAGCATCCCGCCGATGATGCCGCCGATGATCGCCGCGGCCACGTCGCCGCCCCCGCCACTTCCGCCTCCGCGGCCGCCCCGGCCGCCCCGCCAGGGGTCGTCCCAGCCGTCGTAGTCGTGCTGGGCCAGGGCGAGCGCCTCGTTGGCGAGGCGGGCCGCCGTCTCCGCCTCCCGGATCCCGGCCTCCGGGTCCGCCGCGCCGGACGCGACCGCCGCGTCCAGGTGGCGTGCGGCCTCGGCGATGCGGGTGCGAGCCTCGCCCCCGACGCCGCCGCGGTGGTTGGCCACGTAGTCGGTGGCTCGGGTCACCGTCGCCTGCGCTCCCCGGATCGACGTCTCGAGACGGGCCGCGAGCGCCGCGCGCCGCTCGGCGGCGGTCCGGATCCCCGCCAGGACGCCGTCGGCGATCTCGTTCGCCCGGCGGGCCTTGCCGTAGGCCGCCGCGACGTCCGGCTTGGGATGGCCGATGTCGCGCCGCGCGTCGGCGAGGAGCGCCTCCGCCTCGGTGAGCCGGGCGGGGATCTCAGGATCGGCGGGAGCCGTCCCGGCCGCCCCCCGGGCCCGGGCGACGTCCGCCTCGGCGTCGGCGATCTCCGCGCTTACGCGGTCGCGGGCCTGGTCGAGCTCGGCGGAGAGATGCTCGATCGCGTCGAGGAACGCCCCGGCCCCGGCGATGGCCTCCTGGCCGATGCGGGCGGCCGCGGCGGTCTTCGGCCCGTCGCCGGCGGCCTGCGCCGCCTCGCCCTGGGTCACGGCGGCGCGGGCTGCCGCGGCCCGGGCGCGCGCCTCGTCGAGGTTGGCCGCGACCGCCTGCCACGAAGCGTCGGCGTACTCCTCGAGGTGCGCCATCGTGGTCTCGACCGCCGGGAGGCGGGCTTCGACGACGTCGATCGCCGCGGGGAGTGCCGCGAGGACCCCGGGCGCCTCGCTCTCGAAGGCGCGGAGCGCCTCGAAACGCTCGGTCTCCGCGTCGAGGCGGCCCTGGCTCGTCCGGCAGCGGCCGACCAGGTCGGTCAGCATCCGGCGGCGGGTGGGTCGGTCTTCGGGCGTCGCGTCGTCGAGCTGCTGGCGGATCGCGAAGGCGGCCCGCAGGTCCCCTTTCGCGGCGACGATCGCCTCGCCGAAGGTGGCTGCCTCGGCCTCGCCGAACTGGGCCTCGGCGAACCCGAGCTCCTGCTCGCTGTCCCGGACCGCGTCGTCGGTGGCGAGGAGCAGGCTGTTCGCCTCGGCGTTCAGGTCGTCGTCGCTCATGGTTGCCAGCGGATCGACGGGCGCGCGGTCGCCCGCGGGCCTCGGTGCGCCGTCGCCGTAACGGCGCCGGACAACGAAGAACCAGCCGACAACCGCGACGAGCGCGACGATGACGATGATCATGATCCCGGTGCCCAGGCCGGCCCCACCGCCGCCCTGGCTGGGCGGCTCGGTCGGCCCGGGTGCCGCGGTCGGGGCTGGGCCGGCAAGCGCGCTGCCGAGGGATTGCGCCAGCTGCACGATCGCGCCCGCGTTGTCGCCGTCCCGGAGGCTCGGCTCCATCTCGTTCGACAGGAGGCGCTCCAGCTCCGCATCGGAGAGGGCGAACCCGTCTGGGCGGGAGTATCCGTAGGCCCCGTCGTCCATCGCCAGCACGAGCAGGAGGTCGGTCCCGCCCAGCGAGCTCTTCTCCGCGGTCGCGGCGGCGAAGTCCGGCGCGGTGAGATCGCCCGTCGTCCCGGTGAACCAGACCCAGAGCTGGACCTTGGACTCGTCGAGGAGCGTCTGCAGGGCGGCGCTCACCTCACGCTCTTCGGAAGCGGAGACGGCGCCGACGTCGTCGGTCAGCTGGCCCCGCAGGTTGACGGGGTCGGCGGCCGCCGCGCGGTCCGGCGCAGCGAGACGGGCCGGCAGGAAGGCGAGAGCGAGGACGGCGAGCGTCGCCGCGAGCAGGCGCACGCGACGGGCTCCGTTGCTCCGGGCGGCGGTCATGCGGCTCCCCCTTGCCGATCGTGGCGGCTGACTGGACGCTGCGCCCATTCTCGCGCGATCGGCCGCGGGCCGCGCGGTGCGCGAGCGGTACCATGGGCCCGACCTGCTGCGCCGCCCGAGCCCAGCCCCGCACCCGGTGGAGAGAGCATCCCATGGCCGTCGGCTCGTCCAACTCGTTCGACCTCGTCGTCCTCGGCGCCGGCACCGGCGGCTACGCGGCCGCCTTTCGCGGAGCCCAGCTCGGCCTCAGGGTCGCCCTCGTCGACGAGGACAAGATCGGCGGGACCTGCCTCCACCGCGGTTGCATCCCGACGAAGGCGCTCCTGGAGTCGGCCGACTTCTACCATCGCGTCACCGCGAAGAGTCGCGAGCTGGGCGTGCTGGTGGCCGGCGAGGTGGCCCTCGACTACGCGGCCGTGGCCGCCCGCCGCGACCAGGTGGTCCGCCGGATGTGGACCGGTCTCAAGAGCCTGGTCGGCAAGAACGGGGTCGAGTGGATCGCCGGACGCGGCCGCCTCGATGGCGCCGGCAAGGTGCGCGTGGCGCTCCACGGCGAGGACGGAACCCCCGGCACCGGCGGCGAGCGGGTGCTGGAGGCCACGGATGTGGTCCTCGCCACGGGGAGTCGCGTCAAGAGCCTGCCGGGGCTCGCTCCGGACGGGGTCCGCGTGCTCACCTCCGACGACGTGCTGAAGATGGCGGACCTCCCCTCGAGCATCGTCATCGTGGGCGCCGGCGCGGTAGGCTCCGAGTTCGCCTCCATGTTCCACGACTTCGGGGTGAAGGTGACGCTCCTCGAGTACCTCCCGGCGATCGTGCCGCTGGAGGACCGCGACGTGTCGAAGGAGCTCGAAAAGAGCTTCAAGCGACGCGGCATCGAGGTGCTGACGAACGCCCGCTTCGACCCCGCCTCGCTGCACGTCGGCGAGGACGGCATCCGGCTCATGGCCGGCCCGGAGGGCGGGGAGGCGAAGGAGATCGCCGCCGACTGCATCCTGGTGGCGGCCGGCCGCGCCGCCAACGTGGAGGGGATCGGCCTCGAGACGACCCGCGTCACGGTGGAGCGCGGGATCATCCCGGTCGACGGCCACATGCGGACCGCCGAGCCGCACGTCTGGGCGATCGGCGACATCGTCGGCGGGCTCTGGCTCGCCCACACCGCGGCGCACGAGGGGCTGACGGCGGTCCACACGATCGCTGGCGACCCGGACGTCCACGCGATGGACTACGACGCCCAGCCGCGGGCAACCTACTGCCGCCCCGAGATCGCCTCCGTCGGCCTGACCGAGCAGGAGTGCGAGAAGCGGGGCCTGCCGGTGAAGGTCGGCAAGGTCCCCTTCCAGGCGATCGCGAAGGCGATCATCGGGGGCGAGTACGAGGGTTTTGCCAAGGTGATCGCCCACGCCGAGACGGGCGCGACGCTCGGCGTGCACCTCGTCGGGCCGCACGCCACGGACCTTATCGCCGAGGCGTCGCTGGGCTTCACCCTGGAGGCGGCGGCCTGGGAGATCGCGGCCACCACCCATCCGCACCCAACGCTCTCGGAGATCCTCGGCGAGGCGGCCATGGCGGTCGACGGGCGCGCAATCAACTTCTGACGAGCTCCCCGTCGCGCAGTCCCGGGGCGCCGCGACGGGGGTTCCCCGGCGGGAGGGGCGGGCCTGTACGATCCCGCGGTGACCAACGCCGGATCCCCGAGCGCCCAGGATCCCGTCGCCCGGTCCGGGCTGCCGCGCGACCGCCTCGTCGGGCTCTACCGCCTCATGGTCCTGGCGCGTGCGCTGGACGAGCGGGCCTGGGTCCTCAACCGCTCGGGCCGCGTCCACTTCGTGATCTCCGGGCAGGGCCACGAGGGGGCGGAGGCCGGGATTACGGCGGCCCTCGTGCCGGGCCGGGACTGGCTCCTCCCGTACTACCGCTCCATCACCGGCGTGATGGCGATGGGAATGACGCCCCGCGAGGTGTTCCTCCACCAGTTCGGGAAGGCCGACGACCCGTCGTCCGGCGGGCGCCAGATGCCCAGCCACTACGGGCATGCCGGCCACCGGATCTTCACCTCGTCGTCGCCGGTTGCGACCCAGGTCCTCCACGCCGCGGGGATCGCCCTGGCGGCGAAGCTGCGCGGTGTGCAGGAGGTCGCGCTCGTGGCGATGGGCGAGGGCTCCGCGAACCAGGGCGACGTTCACGAGGCACTCAACTTCGCGGGCATCCACCGTCTGCCGATGATCCTCCTCGTCGAGAACAACGGCTACGCCATCTCCGTGCCGGCGGAGCTCCAGACCGCCGTGCGGGACCCGGCCGTCCGCGCCGTGGGTTACGCGATGCCGGGCGTCGTCGTGGACGGGAGCGACGTGATCGGCTGCTACCTCGCCGCGCGCGACGCGGTTGCCCGGGCGCTGGCGGGCGAGGGGGCGACCTTCATCGAGGCGAAGGTGACCCGCCTGACCGGGCACTCATCGGACGATCAGCAGACGAAGTACCGCTCCGCTGAGGAGCTGGACGCCCAGCGGGCGCAGGACCCGCTACCCCGCTTCCGCGACGAGCTGCGGGCGGCCGGGGTGCTCGACGAGGCGAGCGAGGCAGCCCTCGTCGCCGAGGTGGCCGCCGCGGTCGACGACGCCACGGCGTTCGCCGAGGCGGCGCCCGACCCCGAGCCTGCGACGCTCCTCCGGCACGTCTACGCCGAGCCTGGCGACCCGAAGCCGGACGCGACACCCCGCTCCGGGGGGCCGGCCTGATGCCGGTCCGGACCTTCATCGACGCGATCCGCGAGGGCCTCCGCGACGAGATGCGCCGCGACGAACGGGTGATCGTCCTGGGCGAGGACGTGGGACGAAAAGGCGGGGTCTTCTACGCCACCGACGGGCTCTGGGCGGAGTTCGGCGACGGGCGTGTGCTCGACACGCCCCTCACCGAGTCGATGATCGCCGGCGTCTCCATCGGGGCGGCCGCCAACGGGCTCATCCCCGTTGCCGAAATCCAGTTCGCCGACTTCATCTTCCCGGCCATGAACCAGATCATCTCCGAGGCGGCCCGCATCCGCTACCGGAGCAACGGCACCTTCGGCTGCCCCATCACCATCCGCGCGCCGTACGGCGGCGGCGTCCACGGCGCGCTCTACCACAGCCAGTCCGTGGAGGCGTTCTTCGCCCACGTCCCGGGCCTCAAGGTGGTGATCCCTGCGACGCCGCACGATGCCAAGGGGCTCCTGCGGACGGCGATCCGCGATCCCGATCCGGTCATCTTCCTGGAGCACAAGAAGATGTATCGGAGCGTCCGCGGCGAGGTCCCCGACGGCGAGTACACCGTGCCGTTCGGGCGGGCGGCCATCCCGCGGACCGGGAGCCGGCTGACCGTCGTCGCCTATGGGCTCATGCTCCACTACGCGCTGGAGGCCGCCGCCCGCGCCGCCGAGGAGGGGATCGAGGCCGAGGTGATCGACCTTCGCACGATCCGGCCGCTCGACGCGGAGACGATCCTGGCCTCGGTGCGCCGGACGGGGAAGTGCCTCGTCGTCCACGAGGACAACCGCTTCGGCGGCTTCGGGGCGGAGGTGGCGGCGCTCGTCGCCGAGGAGGCCTTCGACTACCTCGACGGGCCCGTGACGCGCCTCGCCGGGCCGGACTCGCCGGCCTCGCCGAACGCCCTGCCTCTCGAGGAGGCGTTCATGCTCTCGCCGGCGAAGATCGCGGCCGCGATCCGGACGCTCGCAGCGTACTGAGGCCCGGCCCTGCCGTGCGGCCGCGGCGCGTGCCAGCCCGCGCGGGATCGGCGACACTAGGGGGCCCGAGGGCGCCGCTGAACCGGCGGGGCACCCGGGGCTTGGGACCATGTGACGCAGGACGCAGTTCCGCTCAGGAGGGACCACGTGGCGAAGGTCACGATGCCGCAGCTCGGAGAGAGCGTCGCCGAGGGGACGATCGGCCGCTGGCTGAAGAAGCCCGGCGACCGCGTCGAGAAGTACGAGCCGCTCGTCGAGGTGATCACCGACAAGGTGAACGCCGAGGTGCCGTCTCCTTTCGCCGGCACGCTGACCGCCATCCTCGTCGCGGAGGGAGCGACGGTTCCCAACGAGACCCCGATCGCGGAGATCGAGACCGCCGAGGGCGCCGTGGCTGCCGAGGGTGCCGCGGCTGCCGCCGCGCCCTCCGCGCCGCAGGCGGCACGTGCCGCAGCCGCTCCTGCGCCGGCGCCCGCCTCGGCGGCGCCGTCTGCGGCCGCGGCCGCTCCCGCGGCCGCCTCGCTCCCGGTCGTCGCCGAGGCGGACGCACGCATGACGCCCGCCGTCCGGCGCCTCCTCCGCGAGCACGGCCTGAGCCCGGAGCAGATCCGCGGCACCGGCGGCGGCGGTCGCATCACCCGGGAGGACGTGCGCGCGGTCGTCGAAGCGATCCGCACCGGCGCCGCTCCCGCCGCGCCGCCCGCCCCGACCTCCCCGGCGCCCGCCCCGGCCCTCGGCGCCCTCCCGACGCTGGGTCGCCCCGCTCCGACCGCCCCGACCGGAGCCGTCGTCGTCTTCCCGCCGGGCACGGACGAGGTCCTCGTCCCGATGACCCAGATGCGGAAGGGGATCGCGGCCCAGATGACGCGGGCGCTCCAGGTTCCCCACGCCTACGTCCAGGTCGAGGTCGACGTGACCAACCTGGTCCGCCTGCGCGAGTCGCTCAAGCGCGAGTACCAGGCCCGCGAGGGGATCTCGCTCAGCTTCGTGCCCTTCGTCGTCAAGGCCTCCGTCGAGGCCCTCCGGCGCAACCCGACCTTCAACGCCACCTGGACCGAGCAGGGCCTCGTCGCGAAGCGGCGCGTCAACGTCGGCGTCGCGGTGGCCATGGACGACGGGCTCATCGTGCCCGTGATCCGCGACGTCGACCAGATGTCGATCAACGGCATCAACCGGGCGATCGCCGACGTCGCCGCCCGGGCGCGGGCGAAGAAGCTGCGCGTCGACGACTTCGGGGGCGGAACCTTCACCGTCGACAACACGGGCTGGTTCGGCAGCAACCTGACGATGCCGATCATCAACGTACCCGAGGTCGCGATCCTCACCATGGAGGCGATCACGAAGCGCCCGGTCGTCGTCGAGACGCCGCAGGGCGACGTGATCGCCATCCGGCCGATCATGAACATGGTGATCGGCATCGATCACCGGGCGAACGACGGCGCCCAGGCGGGGCACTTCCTACGGGACGTGAAGGGCTGGCTGGAGGGCGTCGGGCCCGACACGGCCATCCACTGATCGAGCGCGCGGACCCGCGACCGGTCCCCCCGGCTAGACTGAGGGCATGGGCCTTGACCTCCCCGTGATCGATCCGGCCGGAGCGCCGCGCGCGCGCCGCCACCCGGACTGGTTGAAGGCGGCGATGCCCGCCGGCGAGGCGGTGCGCGACCTGCGCCAGCTCCTGCGCGACCTGAACCTGAACACCGTCTGCGAGGAGGCCCGCTGCCCGAACCTCGGGGAATGCTGGGACCAGCGCACCGCGACGGTGATGATCCTCGGCGACGTCTGTACCCGGGCCTGCGGCTTCTGCGCGATCAAGACCGGCCGGCCCACCTGGTTCGATCCCGACGAGCCGCGGCGCGTCGCCGAGGCGGTGGCGGCGATGGGGCTGGAGCACGTCGTCGTCACCTCCGTCGCCCGCGACGACCTGCCCGACGGCGGCGCCTCGGTCTTCGCCGAGACCATTCTCCAGCTCCGCGAGCGCTGCCCCGGCATGGGCGTCGAGGTGCTGATCCCGGACTTCAACGGGGACGACCAGTCACTCCGGGCAGTGATGGAGGCGGGCCCCGACATCCTCAACCACAACGTCGAGACGGTGGAGCGCCTCCAGCAGCCCGTGCGCAGGCGGGCCCGCTACGACCGCAGCCTGGGCGTCCTCGCGCGGGCCAGGGCGCACGCGCGCGAGCTGGGGCGCGAGGTCCACACCAAGAGCTCCATCATGGTTGGCCTGGGCGAGGAGCGCGACGAGCTGCTGACGACCTTACGGGACCTGCGGGCTGTCGACTGCGACATCCTCACGATCGGCCAGTACCTGCGCCCGACGATGGAGCACCTCCCGCTCGTCCGCTACTACCACCCCGACGAGTTCGCCGAGCTCCGCCGCGAGGCGCTTGCGATGGGGTTCCGCCACGTCGAATCGGGGCCGCTCGTGCGCTCCAGCTACCACGCCCGCGACCAGGTCCCGCGTGCCGAGCTCCGGGCCCTGCGCCGGCAGGCCGCGGTCGGGTCGGACGGGCGCATCATGCCCGGCCCCGCGGCGTAGGGCGAGGGCCCGGGTCATGGTCCGCCAGCTCTCCCGCACCGTCCCGCTCGCCGAGCTCCACTGCCACCTGGGCGGCGCGGTGACGCCTGCGATCATGTGGGGGATCGCCCACCAGCAGGGGATCCGGCTCCCGTCGAAGGACTACTGGGAGTTCCGCGACATCATCACCGTGTCGCCGACCCGCGGCCGGTCGTTCGAGGGGTATCTCGAGCTCTTCCACTGGACGGAGCTGATCCAGTCGAGCCCGCTCGCCGTGGAGCGCGCGGTCTACGAGGTGATCGGCGGCGCCTACCGCAAGAACAACGTCACGACCATGGAGCTCCGCTTCAACCCGATGAAGCGGAACCGGGGCGGCGAGCAGGACCTCGACCACATCATCGCGGCGGCCGTCCGTGGGATGGACCGGGCGACCCTCGAGTACCCCGTGAAGCCCGGCCTGATCCTCTGCCTGGACCGGGCCTTCCCATACCACCTCAACGAGATCATCGCGGAGAAGGCGATCGCCTGGCGCGACCGGGGCGTGGTGGGCGTCGACATCGCCGGCCCGGAGTCGAACGGGTTCCGGGTCAAGGACTACCGGCGCCTCTTCCAGGAGGTGCGCCGCCACCACCTGGGGACCACGGTCCACACCGGCGAGTCGGGACCGGTGGACGAAGTGGCCGAGGTCATCGAGCAGCTGGAGCCCGACCGGATCGGCCACGGCGTCAAGGCGGCCTACGACCCGCGGACGCTTGGGATGATCCGGGAGCGGGGGATCGTCCTGGAGGTCTGCCCCACCTCCAACCTCAACACGCGGGTCGTCTCGGGGTGGGACGAGTTCCGCTGGATCCTCGATACGTTCAGGCGCAACGAGATCCGCTTCACGATCAACACCGACGGCCCGGAGATGCTCAAGACGTACATCCGGGACGAGTTGTCGACGCTCGGGCGGCTGGGCATCCTGACGCTCGACGAGCAGGTCGAGGTCACCCGGACCGCCATGCAGGCGTCCTTCGTCCCGGACGTCAGCGACGTCCCCCTCCCACGCGTGGAGCCGGCCCCTCGCGAAGAGGTCGAGCGCGAGGAAGCCTGAGGCGGCGGGCGCTCAGGCTTCCCGGGGCTCGATCCGGTAGGCGCAGCTGCGATCGCCCGAGGCGATGTGCGACGTGCGCGTGACGCGGGCGTCGAAGACCTCCTCGAAGAGTTGGAGCTCCGCCCGGCAGGCTGCCGGGTGCCCGGCGGCGGCGCCGAGGATCGCGCAGTTGTGCTCGCGGAGCTCGAGCGACCCGCCGTTCACCGGGGCCGTCTCGGCCCGGCAGACGTAGCCAGATTCGTCCTGGACCACGGCGAGCTCGCGGACCTTGTCGGCCAGGGTGGGCTCCGGGCCAAGGCGCTCCGCGAAGCGGGCCCGGATGCGGTCGCGCAGGAGCCGCCGGCGGGCCTGGAAGACCTCCTCGACGAGGGCGTCCCCGCCGACTTCGACGATCGACTCGAGCAGGGTCGTGGCCAGGCCGTCGTAGTTGGCCGGGAGGCTTCGCTGGGCCGCCGCCGTGATGTCGTAGAGATGGCGCGGACGGCCGACGCCGTGGCGGATCGCCTGGCGGGCGACGAAGCCGGCGGTCTCGAGCTCGCGGAGGCGCTGCAGGGTGCTCGTGCGGCTCAACCCGAGGCGGGTGGCCAGCGCGTCGGGGCCAATGGCGCCACCCTTGCGCAGCTCGAGGAGGATGGCCCGGCCCAGGGCGTCGTCCGGCGCGTGGCCGTTGCGGTGGCCGTTCGCGTGGCCGTTCGCATGGGCGTTGCCGCCACCTGGGGCCGGCTGAAGGGTGGCGCTGCTGTCGCTCACGGGCGGAAGGCTAGCATCGGTTGCGGTCAACCGCCGACGGCGGCCCGCTGCAAGGCGTCGCGGAGGGCGTCCGCGAAGTCGGGGGCCCAGGGGCCGGGCCCCGCGAGCACGTACGGCGTCGCGTCGACCGTGCCGTAGGCGGCGGGGTCGACGACGTAGCTGCGGGCACAGAGGTCCACGACCGGCCGCAGCTCGTCGTAGGCCTTCGTGTTCTTGAAGGCGTAGAGGTAGACCCGCGTCGGCTCCGCCTGGCCTGCGCCGGAGGCATCGAACGAGATCGCCGTGCGGGCCAGGCGCTGGTCGTCGCAGCCCGGATCGCCCGCGGTCACGTTCTTGACCCCGACGCCGACGAGCGCCAGCTCGGAGACGATCCCGGCGAAATCCGTCGCGGTTGGCTTGGGCGCCTGGGGCGCAAAGGCGGAGCAGCCCACCGCGACCAGGGCCACGGCAACGGTGACGGCGGCGAAGGCAGGGCGCCGGAGCTGGCGGGCGAGCATGCCCGGAGGCTAGCACCGAGCGGCGCGGGGCGCCCGAAAGCGCCCCGGCTAGGGCACGGCTAGGGCAGTGCTAGACGGCCCATTCCAGGCCGAGGCGCGCCAGCGTGTCCGGGGTCGGGTTGCCGGTCCGGCCATCCCAGCCGGCCAGGCGGTAGTACTCGTCGAGGGCGCCCTCGATCTCCGCGGGGTCGAGCGCGATGCCCGCGGTCGGGCCCGTGCCGGTGAGCGGCCGGAAGAACTTCGCGGGCAGCCGGTCCTCCCGCCGGCCGATGCCCTCGCGGGCGTTGAAGGCGCGGAGCATGTTCAGGCGCCGCTCGCCGATCTCCATGAGCTCGTCGACGTCGAAGTCCGCCCAGCCCGTCACGGCCCGCACGAAATCGACTGTTTCCTGGGGCCCATACAGGGTCCAGGCCGGACCCCACACGAACTGGCAGAGCGATGCCGTGTCGAGGAACGAGTAGAAGTGCTGGGTCTTGAGCGCGAACCGGACCTTGTCCGGCCCGAGCGAGCCGGGCACCTGCGCCCCGTCGAACCCGAGGAGCTTGAGGCGGTCAAGGCCCAGGTCGGCCGCCCCCTCCTCGATCATCGGGTCGTGCTCGGAGGACTGGTGGTCGGCCCCGAACGGGTTCACCGCGTAGACCACGGCCAGCGAGCGCTTCGCCTGCGGCATGTGGGCGGGCGCCTCGGCGCCCTTGACCGTGATCAGCAGGTCGTGGCCCTTGCCGAGCAAGTCGGCGGCCCGCCGCGAGCCGTTCGCGAGGACGTCCCCGATGCCCTCCCGGGTGGCGAGCAGCTCGGTCAGGCGGACCATCGCCGCCGCGTCGCCGAACGGGGCCCGGAAGCCGATCTCCGCCTCGGTCAGCAGGCCGTGCTCGAAGCAGTCCATCGCCCAGGCGACCGTGGCGCCGGTGCCGATCGTGTCGAGGCCGTGCTCGTTGCAGATCTTGTTGGCCAGGGCGACGGCAGGCAGGTCGTCGACGCCGCAGTACGAGCCGAACGTGGCGATGGTCTCGTACTCGGGGCCGCCGTGGCGCGGCTCGACAGCGCGGCCCTGCCACTCGGTCTCGACGACACGCTTGCAGCGCACCGCGCAGGCGTAGCAGGTATCGCGCTCCCGCAGGATGGTCGCGGTCATCGTCTGGCCGGTGAGCGCCTCGAAGCGCTCGAACTGGCCGGCGTCGTAGTTGAAGGTGGGGAGCGTCCCGGTGTAGTGCTGGTAGTCGAGGACGCCCGCCGTGCCGTCCTGCTTGAGGCCGGCCACGTCCGGGTTGTTCGGGATCTCGGCGGCGCCCCATCGGGCGAGCCGGTTCAGGCCCGCCCCGTCGGCCAGGGACACCTTTCGGCTCGTGCCGCGCACGACGATCGCCTTGAGGTTCTTGCTGCCCATGACGGCGCCCATGCCCGTCCGGCCGTTCGCCCGGTTGGCCATGTTGATGATCGCCGCGAGGCGGACGAGCTTCTCGCCGGCCGGGCCAACCTGGGCGATCTCGATCTTGTCGTCGCCGAGCTCGGCCTTGAGGAGGTCCTCTGCCTCGGAGGTCGTCCTGCCCCACAGGTGGCCCGCCGGCCGCAGCTCGGCCTCGCCGTCGTGGATCCAGAGGTAGACGGGCTCCGGCGAGCATCCCCGGATGACGATCCCGGTGAAGCCGGCGAAGCGCAGCTCGGCGGGGAAGAAGCCGCCCGCCTGGCTGTCGCCGATGCCGTCGACGAGGGGTGAACGCGCGCTGATCGTCACCCGGCTCTGGCCGGCGATCGGCGCCCCTGTCAGGAGGCTGTCCATCACGGTCAGGACGTTGGACGGGTCCAGGCCGTCGGTCCCGGGCTTCATCTCCCGGAGGATGTAGTAGAGCCCCATCGCGGAGCCGCCGAGGTACTTCCGGTAGAACGACTCGGGCGGGTGCTCGACCTCCTGCGTGCCCGTCGTGAGGTTGACGTGCAGGATGCGCCCGGAGAACTCGCCTGGCATTCGCCTACCTCCGATCCCGTGGGCCCGTCGCGGAACGCAGGACGCCCATTCCGCCTGGGCCATTGTATGGGCGCGTGCAGGTCGCGCTCCGCGATCCTGCCGGACAAGACCCGGTGGTCCCGGGCGCCGGTCGCCCTTTTCCGAGGGCCGCGATGGGATCAGCGCTGGGCCCGGCGCTTGGCGTCCCGGAGCCGGGCCAACGTGTCGGGCGGCTCGTTGGCGGTCGCGGCCGGGGGTGCGGACGAGGATCCCGGTGACGGGACCGCCGTGACGACGACCGGCGCGGCGTCCCCGCCGGACCCCCCGCCGGTCGCAGAGACGGCCGCCCCCTCGCGGCGGATGGCCGCTCGCGCGGCTTCCCCGCCGGCCCGGTCCCGCGCCGCCAGCATCCCCTCGACCGGGGCCGGCCGGGCGGCCACCCGACCGCGCCGGGCCGGGATGTCCCGGACCCAGGAACCGGCGGCGGCCAGGTCGCGCCGCGTCACCTGGACGCGCCGCAGGAAGACGTCCAGCGGCCACAGCAGCAACGCCAGGACCAGCAGCAGGGGCCACAGCGGCGTCTCGCCGGCGGTCGTGCCGAGGTCGTGGCGCCAGACGTCCTGCGCGGTCGCGACCGGGCGGCCGCCCGTCGCGCCGCGGACGGCGGCCATCAGGGGCTCGTTTGTCCCGAGGAGGCGGTACTCCGCCGGCGTCGGGGCCACCAGGCCCAGCGTCCGCCCCACCGCCGCCGCGCCGGCCAGGGTCTGGGTGACGCGCAGCGCGTACGCGCCCGCCGTCAGCTCGCCGATGAGAGCCTCGTAGACGCCCGGGGCGACCTGCGCGAGGTCGAACCGGCGCTGCTCCAGTTCGGGGTCCACCATGACCACGCTGGTGGCGTAGAAGTCGCGCGGCGAGCCGTCGGGGCCCACGCTCTCGACCCGCAGCGTCGTCCCGCCGGGCCCCGGCACGAAGCGCGCCTCGATGCCGCCCGCTTCCTCGCCGGGGAACGTCCAGGCGACGAGCTGCCCGAAGAACCGGCTGAAGCCGTCCCAGCCGACCCAGCTCTTCGCCCAGCGCCCAGTCGCGTCGGACGTCCAGGCCACGGATCGTCCCAGCCCGTACTGCCACTGGGCCAGGACCGGGTCGGAGCGGCCGGAGACGAGCACCGAGGTCGCCGCCGCCTTGATCGTGGTGCCGTTGTAGCCGAGGAGCGAGGGGAACCCGGCGTCGAGGCCGCGGATGATCGGCGACGACGCGGTGATCGCCGGGAAGAAACGCTCCTCGACGATCTGCTGGCCGGCGACCTGCTGGGTCTCCTTGAGGAAGATGTCGGGGATCGCGGCCGGGTTGACGGCCGGGTAGAAGCGGCCGCCGCCCTGCGCGGCGAGCTGCTCGAGGAAGGGGTTGGCGCCGCCGCCGGCACCCACCGTCGAGAGCGTGATGCCGGCCGCCTTCATGCGGGCCAGGATCGCGTCGTACTGGCCGGAACTGGACCAGCCGTCGGTCAGGAGGATGAGGTGGCGGCGGGTCGCCTTGGCCCCCTCCAGCGCCTTCACGCCCTCGTCAAGGCCGGCGTAGATGTTCGTCTGGCCGTCGGCGTTGATGGCCCCCAGGCTGCCCTGGAGGTCGGTGATGGAGCCCAGCGGCGCCCGCTTGACGACCCAGTTCGCCCGCTCGTTGAAGGCGACCACGCCCAGCTCGTCGGTCGCCTGGAGGGCGGCTGCCGCGCGCAGGATCGCCTCCTTCCCGATGTCGACCTTGCGGACGCCGGAGAGCTGGACGGCCTGGTTCCGGTCGAAGGTGTTGCAGTGGCAGGCGGCCATCGAGCCCGACTCGTCGATCACGACGACGAGGGCGACGTCGGGCTGCTTCTCGCGGTTGCGGACCCGCATCTCCACGGGGAGGGCGGCTTCCAGCGGCGTGTCGCGGTATCCGCCGGCGCCGTAGCTGCTCGTCCCGCCGATCATCACGAGGCCCTTCCCGAAGTCCCGTGTCGCGGAGCGGAGCGCCTCGAGCTGCTTCGTGGTGAAGCGGACCCGCGGCACGTCGACGAGGACGATGCTGTCGAAGCCGGAGAGCGTGGCGGGGTCGTCCGGGACGAGCTCCGGGAGCATCGTGACGACATCCCCCTCACGGGTCCTCAGGGCTGCGACCAGGTCGGCCGCGACCGCCTCGTCGCCGGGGACCACGAGCACCCGCGGCGGCCCGGAGACCAGGGTCGAGGCGTCGGCCCGGTCGTTCTGGGGGAAGGTGTCCTTCGCCGCCTCGACGACCGCCCGGAAGACGTGGAAGCCGGCCTCCTTCGGGGTGACCCGGAAGACGACCCGCGTGACGCCAGCGTCGAGGGTCGTCCGCTCCGTGGCCACCAGGGCGCCGTCGGCGTAGAGCCGGATGGCGGCCGGCTGGGCGACCGTCGAGCGGATCTCGACAGCCACCTCCAGCTCCTCGCCGAGGCGAGAGGTCGTGGGGACGCTGATGCGGTCGACGAGGACCTCGTCCGAGGCGCCCAGGCCGATCGTGCGGGTCGTCACCTGGATTCCGCGGGCGCCCGCCCGGGCGGCTTCGACCTGGCCGCTCCCCGTCGTGTCGTTGCCATCCGAGAGCAGGACGATCCGGTGCTGCGCCGCGTCCGGGAAGAGAGCGGCAGCCAGGCGCAGCGCGGCCCCGATATCGGTGGCGCCCCGGACTGGCGTCGAGGTGATTCGGTCGAGGTCCGTGAGCTCGTCGGGCAGGCGCTCGACCAGGGCGTCCTTGCCGAACGCGACGACCCCGGCGACGTCCCCCTCGGGGCGTTCCTCGAGCGCGTGGCGGACGAAGGCGAGGGCGTCGGCGCGGCCCGTGTTGCCCACCGAATCGGAGACGTCGACGACGAAGACGGTCGCCAGCCGGTCCGCCGGGAGGATGACGGCCACGCCGGCCAGGGCCATCGCGAGGGCGGAGACCAGCAGGGCGCGGACGAGGAGGGCCAGCCGGGCACGCGCGTCGCCCAGGCCGCGCTTCGCGATGAGTTGGAGCCCGACGACCAGCCCGACGACGAGCGGGATGAGGAGGAGCAGGAGGGGCGCGCTCGCCGCGACGCCCATCAGTTCGCCGCGCCTGTCGACGGCCGCCGGCGCAGCCCCCGCCCGAGGCGGCGGCGGATCCGGACCAGCGCGTCGCGCTGGAAGACCACGGCCTCGAGGACGAGGAAGCCGAGGGCGATGGCGGCGAGGGGGATCCACAGATCGTCCCGGGCCGGCGGCCGGTCGTTCCCGGCGCCTCCCGCGCCGGCGCCTCCCGCCGCCGCCGATCCCAGCCGCTCCAGGGCGGCCGCGGACCCGGGCGCGATCGTCGACTCGCCCACGTCGAACAGGTCGACGGCGAACTGGACCGGGGCCGAGGGATCGACCACCAGCGACGACGGCGAGGCCGAGCCGGCCGGCGTCGCCGTGGGGCCGGCGCTCGGCGAGCCGCCGGGGGATCCCGACGGCTCCGGGCCGGCGCCCGCGAGACCGAGTGGCGCCACCGTGTAGATCCCGAGCTGCTCGGTCGAGGCGAAGGTCGCCGTCGCGCCGCCGGTCACGGCCGGTGCGAGGTCGAGCGTCGTTCCGTCGGGACGCGTGACGCGCAGGCCGGTGGCCCCGGACGGGATCGGGAGGCTCACGAGGCTGCCCGGCGCCACGGCCGACGTCGGGGCCCGCGAGGCGCCCACCAGCTCGCCGACGAGGTTGCTCACGAGGATCGGGAACGCCACCTGGAGCGGGAGGTCCGAGCGCCGCGGCTCGAAGGCGAGAACCCCCGTGGCAACGCCGCCCCGGGTGCCGGTGTAGAGGAGGGGATCGCCGGCCGCCGTGGGGACGACGGTCCGCGCCCAGTCGGGCAGGGAGAGTCGCGTGGCCTGGGCGACGTGAAGCGTCGTCAGGTCGACGTAGCGCAGGAGCGGTTCGTCCGGGGCGGGCCGCCCCAGCGCCGGATCCATCAGCGACCCGGTGACCGTCCCGAGGGGGCTCGTGCGCGGCGGGGCGATCGCCAGCGTCGGGACCCGCGGGAGGGTGACCGGGAGGGCGGCATCGAAGATGACCAGGTCGAACAGCTCGGGCTTCGTGCCCGCGCCGTAGGCGGCCGGCTTGACGCCGTAGAGCTCGGCGTTGGGCAGGAAGCTGAGCGCCGCCTCCAGGTACGGGTCGCCCTCGCTGACGAGGAGGATCCGGAGGAGCCGGTCGGGCGGCACGACCGCCCACGCCCGGTCGTCGAGGGCCAGCTGGTCGTCGCCCGCCAGGCGCGCCTCCAGGACCCGGACCTCGAGCGGGATGTCGTCGATAGCGATGTCGGCGCGGCTGAGCGGGTCGAGGAAGAGGTCGCGGGCCTCCAGGAGCCGGCCGTCGCCCCACAGCTCGACGCGCTCGGTGGTCGGCTCAAGGTCCATGTTCGCGACGGACATGAAGACGGAGCGGGTCACCGCGGTGGGGGCGCTCCGCACGGCGAAGGCAACGATCGCCTGGTTCTTCCTCTCGCGGCCCACCTGCAGGACGGTGACGGGCGCCGCCACCTCGAGATCCTTCGGTGGCGCGAACGCGGCATCGGTGGCAACGAGCACCTGGGCGTCGCCGGCCCGCGCGGCGAGGGCGGAGGCGAGCGCCAGCGCCTCGCCCATGTCAGCCGTGGCGGGGGTTGCGGTGATCCCCGCGACGGCCGCGCGGACCCGGCCCATGTCGGTGGTGGCGTTGGCGACGACCCGGGGCGTCGCCCCCGCGGCCACGACGCTCACCCGTCCGCCGGCCGGCAGGTCGCGCAGCGCGTCGAGCGCGAGCTGTTTGGCCGCGTCCAGGCGAGACGGAGCCACGTCCGTGGCCGCCATGCTGGCGGACGCGTCGATGACCACGACGAGGTCGCGGGCGAGCGTCGCGGGGCGCTCCACGAAGGGTTGCGCCGCAAGGAACGCCAGCAGGATCACGAGGAGCAGCTGGAGGAGCAGGAGGAACGAGCGACGCAGGCGCTGCCACGGCGCGTTCGCCTGGAGGTCCTCGCCGAAGCGCTGCCACAGGAGCGTGGAGCTCACGGTTCGCTCCGTCCGCCGGAGCTTGAGCATCCAGAAGGCCACGACGAGCGGCAGGAAGGCGAGGCCGAGGA
>Ga0315284_10002937_pt1 | contig 24261 bp, 17 predicted proteins | sample YL17G09_16_MG_FD_203696 | JGI IMG/M metagenome (GOLD analysis project Ga0315284, IMG submission 203696) | Sediment microbial communities from Yellowstone Lake, YNP, Wyoming, USA - YL17G09_16 | ecosystem: Environmental > Aquatic > Freshwater > Lake > Sediment | place: USA: Wyoming | collected...
CACTCCGTCTGTGGTACACGCGGGGCACCCATGGCCGAAGCCTGATCGCTCCGCGAACCGATTCGGCTCCGGCACTTTGCGGATACGAAGACTACGGCCTACGAGCTCGCTGCCGGAGTAGCGCCGATGTGTCCCTAAGGTCTGTTGGGAAGTCCCCGCCTGCCGTGGTCTCAAAGATGCCCGAGACCCACAATCGTGTTCGAGTCGGTCTATAAGCGCTGCGGCAAAGCCATCTTCACCCAGCCGATCGTGACCGTCACCGCTGCCTGGCTCGCTGCAACAAGGCGGCCTCGCGGGACCCGCAGGGCCGCCGCGGCGAGCCATCCACTCCCGCCGCCTCACGGCTGACTCGGTAATGTAAGGCCGATCATTGCCACAATAGCGCCCTCTACCATGGCGCAAGCGCGAACTCGACCCATGTGCTTTGCCCGTCCAGGAGCCAGATGTCCCGCTGCTCAGCGGTCACGTACCCACTAGACAAGGCGTCAACCGAGTAGCTGTCCGCTTTGAGGTCGGTCATGACGAAGGATCCTGAGGCGTCGGTCTCGGTCATGCTAGCCGGGACGTTCTGCCTGAATGCCAATATTGTAGCTCCGACCAGCGGCGCGCCAGTGGCAGCATCCGTCACGTGACCAGTAAGTTGCGAGTGCCCGATGAAGTTCGACGCGGGAATGAGGAAGAAGTTGACGTATGTAGTGGCATCCGCGCTGATTGCGATGCCGATCTTGCTCGATGGCGCGTAGCCCGGGCACAATGCGATCACCTGATACGTGCCCGGCGCAAGTGTACGGTCGAACTCGTAGATCCCCCACGGAGCGACCGTCAATGTGCTGTCCTGCGGGGCGCCTCTGCTGTAGACGTTGACGGTAGCGCCGATGAGCGGAACGCCGGTGTCGGCATCGGTGACCTGGCCTTCGAGGGACGTAATGGCGACACCGTCGACGACGACCGGCGCCACGTTCGAGGTGACCGTGGGCTGCTGGACACCGCGGGCATCCTGGTACTCAAAAGTCGCCGTGTTCTCAATGATCGTGCCGGGTGGGGTGACGTATGCCGCAACGGGGCTGGCAGCGATCCATGCGAGGAGCAGCAACGTCGCGCACAAGTACGCGCAAATGTCCGATGTCCCGTGACGCTGCGCCTGCGCCCGGACAGCTGTCCCTTCCTCAACCGGCGGGCGCGCCGTAAAGCGTCCGAATGAAGACCGAACGAACGCTTGCTTCCGGGCGAGGAAGAATGGGGTGGACGGGAACCGACGCAGTGGTACCATCGACGCTTTACTCCGTGCAATTCAGAGTGTGAGTCGCGCGTAAACGCGACGGCCGAATTCGTTGCAGCGATGACGCGGAAGAGAATGCTGCAAATGACGCTAGATCGGTTGCCGGAGCAACTGTTGCCAACTTCTGCGGCGGCGCCGGGATTCCTTCTTGCTCCTTCGGGATCAACTTTCCTGGGGATCGCTCGCCGGCGGGGCTGGCGAGCCTCCGCGCGGGCCTGTTCCTACTCTCTGTCCTAGTCTACAGACAAGCTCCGTGCGCTCCTGCGGCCAAGCACTGTCGGTCGCCGCCACAATGGAGCTTACTTGTGGTCGCGGGGGGTGCCTCCAGGCCGAAGGTGCGAGCTGGCCGTCGCAGAAGAACAAGAGCCCGGGGCTCGGTCAGAACTGGCGACTTGACATCGCATGTGCATTTGCTGACGTGCCGCGGGGGAGATATGAGGCAGTGATCGCGTTCGCCCCGCGTCCAGCAACAATCGGACAGCTCAGGAAGATCGGCCGCAGGTCGGTCACTGCTTGTCGGAGATGTTCGCGTCGCTGACGGAGGGAGATCGTCTCTTTCATGATCCTGCGGGTTCGGAAGTGTTGCCGGGTCTCGTCGTAGGCGCTACAGAAGGTGGCGGCACTGACGAGGCACTTGAGCCCCAGCATCGGCTCATGCCGCTGTTTGACGCCCCGGTGGTCTTGCTCGATCCGATTGTTCAAGTACTGGTTAATCCGCCACTGCACCTTGCGGCCGTAGGCGCGCCGCACCACTTTGCGATACGACGGTAGCTGGTCGGTCGTGACGCAGCTCGTGCAACCGTCGCCCGGGAACGGTGGTTGGGTGCGGCATCCCGCAGCGCCGGAATCCCGCTTCTGCCGGCACTCGTTCAATCGTCGCTCAGAAAGCGCGGGTGAATGCGACCCTCAGGGACCGACGCCTTTGGCTTGTCGGCGGCTCGGGGTCGCTCCCGGTCCTCCTGGCCGTGCGCTACCGACTCATCTTCGGTGGCGGCGGCCGCAGCCTCGTCGGGCTCGGATGTGACCTCGCCCTGCGCCTCCTCTCCGTCGATGGAGTCGGCTGCCGGTAGAGCTGCGGGCGCCGACCGCGCGGGGGGAAGCTGCGATGAGTAGTAGTGTGAATGGTAGTAATACGCGTCCACCTCATTGGGTGTCACGTCGTTGAGCACGGCGCCGACGATGTTCGCGCGCGCCTTGTTCAGGAGCGTCGTGATCTGGAGCTGGCTGCCGCGCAGGGGCTGATGGGCGCGGACGACCATGAGCGCGCCGTCGGTCAACGAGGCGATAACGACGGCGTCGCTGAACGCGATGGCGGACGGGGTGTCGAAAAGAACGAAATCGGCCTGTTCGCGGAGCTCCGCCACCAGGGAGCGCATGCGGTTCGAGCTGATCAGGTTGGACGGATTGTGCGCCAATGGTCCGCCGGTCAGCAGCAGCAGGTTCGGGACGCTGGTTTCCTGCAACGCGTCAGCCAGCTCGACGCCGCCGGTAAGGACGCTGGTCAACCCGACATCGTTCGGCACACCGAAGATCCGATGCAGCGATGAGCGGCGAAGATCGGCGTCCACGAGGATGACGCGGCGGTCCGCCTCGGCCAGGGAGATGGCGAGGTTGGCGATGGTCGTAGTGCCGCCTTGGCCCGGCTTCGGGGTGACGACGCAGAGCGTCTGCAGTGCCTGATCTCCGGCGGTGAAGAGCAGATCGGTGCGCAGGAAGCGATACGCCTCGGCGTAGGGAGATGCGGGCAGCGCGTGGGTGATGAGCGGAAGATCGCGCGCCCGTACCCCTTCCATCGCCGGGATGATCCCGGTGACTGGCAGCCGCAGCAGACGCATCACGTCATCGGTAGTCTTGACCCGATCATCGAGCAGGTCGAGGGCAATGGCGAGCGCGAAGGCGAGGGCCACGCTGAGGATCAGTCCCAGCCCGATAAGCTGGCCGGGCGAGGGGCCCTTAGTCACGGGACCCACGGCGGTGCGAGCGAGGTCCACGACCTGGATAGCGCCGGCGTCATTAGATACGCTCTCGTCTATACGCGCCTGGTCCACCGCAGCCTTGAGCCGGCGATAGGTGTCTTCTGCGATGCTGTACTCCCGGGTCAGCGCCACCAGCTCGACCCCGCGCGACGAGGCCTGGGCAACCTGGCCGCGCTCGCGGGCGGCGGCCTGGTCCAGCGCCCGCAGCCGGGCGCCCAGTGCGGCCTCCTGCGATTCGAGGGCCGCGACCTGGCTGGCGAGTTGGCCGTACAGCGGATTGCGGGAAATCGTGCGGTGACTGACCACGCGCTCCATCTCGGTCGAAAGCCGGCGCCGCAGATCGTCCCTCTGGGCGCGAAGCGCGATGACGGTCGGATGACGGTCGGTATGAATGGCGAGTTCGGCCGCGAGCTTGCCCTCGAGATCCAGCAGGTCGGTTTGGAGCTTGGTGGCAGCCGGATTATCGGAGCTGCCCTCCTCGGTCAGGATCGTCGGCTGCTCCTGCCTCAGGCGCGTGCTTGACGCCGCCAGCTGGGCGCTGGTCGCGCGCAGCTCGGCCTCGGCGGCATCGCGATCGCGCTCGGTCGGAGAGATCACCGGCTGGGCTTGCGTGAGATCGGTGCCAGCGCCTCCGCTGGCCGCACGGTACTGGGCGAGCTGAGTTTGCGCGCGATCGAGGTCGCGCCTAGAGGAGGCGAGCTCGCCCTCCAGCAGCTTCCGATTGTTCACCGCGTCACTGTGGCTGAGCTCACGGTAGAAATCGGCGAATGCCTGGGCGACGGCATTGGCGAGGCGAACACTGCGCGCGGCGTCCTTGTCGAGCGCCGTGATCTCCATGATTCCGGTTTGGGGGGGCGCCCGGGATGCCGAATATCCGACCGGGAGCAGGGCGACTTGCACGGTAACGTTCCGCGCCAGACTCTGCGGCGCCTCGTGGATGTTGGCGGCGGCGGCGGCGCGCGCCATCACAGCCTCACTGTGGGCGAGGTAAATGAGGTTGGAGAGCCGCTCGGTGCGGGCCTCGGCATTGAACGTGCTACTGTGGTCGCCGGAGTCGGGAGCGCTGCCCGCGATCACTGGCCGCTGCAAGACCTGGTCCGACGGCATCACCGATGCGGTGCTCTTGTAGTAGCGCGGCGTCACCAGGCAGCCGGCCGCCACCACCACCATGGTCGAGGCGATCACTGCCGCCATCAACCACTTGCGTCGGACGACGGCGTGGTAGAATCTCCAGACATCAGCCAGTGTCATGTCAGCCATGTCCTCGTTTGTTCTTAGATGCGGCGCGCGAACACCGCCGTAAGCCTGCGCTAACGACGGTTGCACTACCACCCGAGCAGATACGCCAGCGGCCCCAGAATTGATGCAGCTTGCTGCCACAACGAGCGACCGGTGCGCGGCAAGCGCGACGGGACAAACAGCGTGTCCCCCGTCCGCAGCTGGATGTTCAGCCGCATGTCCCCTTCCATCAGCAGCTTGCGCAGGTCCGTCGGAATGCGCATGGCCTGGGCCGAGGTTGTGGAGGCCCGCAGCACGAACGCCTCCTCGAGGCGAGCGGTTTCGGTCACCCCTCCGGCGGTGGCGATGGCGTCCAGCAACCGCGCGTCCGACCGCACGAAGCAGGGGCCCGGATTCTTGACCCCGCCCAGCACGTAGATCTGGGTGGTAAAGCCCGGAATGACAAGGATGTCGCCCGGGTTCAGGATGGGAGCGCTGGCCATCGCCTGAGGAGTCAGCAGGGCCTCCAGGTCTATGACCTGGGCCTGCCCCGCGGCCGGCCGCAGCACGGCCTGCTGCAGGTTGGCGCCGGGCAGGGATCCGCCCGCCTTGGCGACGAGGTCCCACGGTGTGACCGTGCCGGTGACCTCGTAGGCGCCCGGATGCACGACCTGGCCTAGGACCTGGCACGCGTTCGGGGGCTGCTTCAGTAGCGCGACGATGACGTGATCGCCCGAGGACAGCAGCGGGTTCTGCGTCTCATCCCCCTGCTCGAGGAAGCGCTTGAAGTCCATGACCAGCGGCTTGTCCCCGGAACGAACCAGCGAGATTCGTGACAGGTCCGCCTGCAGCCCCGCGCCGCCCGATGCGGCGATTGCCTCAGCAAGCCTGCTCTCAGGGAGCACCGGGTAGATGCCGGGGGACTTGACCTCTCCGCTGACCGCGACCTTGAGCGGAGCGCGCACGGATATGTCCACGGTGACCTGGGGGTCCTTGATGTATTGTCCTAAGCGCTCGGTGAGCAGGCGAGTCAGATCCGCCGTCGTGCATCCTTCGGCCTTGATCCCTCCGGCGAGCGGAAGTGCGATCATGCCGTCTTCGCTGACCACCATCTTGCCGGACAGCTTGTCCTCGCCCAGCACGGATATGTTGAGCGTGTCGCCGGGGCGCACCGCGACCGGTTGTGCCAGAGCCGCGCCCACGACCATCGTCGCCACGATGAGGGCGATTGTTACTCTCACTGGTCATCCTCCCATGGGTGCTCTGGGCCTTACGGGGAGCAAGAAATGTGCCAATTTACAGTGGCAAATCAACCCGTTCCGCCCACTGCCGAACGCAAGAGTGCCCCGATCTGTGGGGGCGTGCCCGCGCGGGCGGCGTCGCTTGACTGGGAGCCGGTCGGCGTAAACAGCCTAGCGCCCGCCGCGGACGTGTCGATTCAGTGCGCAAAATGCTGTGGAAAACCGGCACCGACCTGTTGACAAACAAGGAATCAAGGGTATAATTGGTGACGCTGACGAGACAATCTATACGGCAGCTCCGCTCCAAGCACTCATCGCAGCACAACTCGCACCCGGCCGCGACGCGTACGGTCACAGTACTGTCCATCGCGGCCTCAGCATTCGCGTCGACACCTGGCCTGTTGTACCACCGAGCGCTGGTTGCGCGCTCGCAATGCAGCAAGGGCCGTGCCAGGGAGAGTTGCCAAGGCCGCCGGCCTGCTTTGGCAGAGGCGGCGGTGCGGCGCGAATTCGTACCTTCGTCTTAGCCCTCGCGGTCCGCACACCCTATCCCAACTAGACCAACGGGTGATTGTTGGCACTCTAGGGCCATGTTAGGATTAGCTTGGCGCTGGAGGCTGGGCGATCGAAGCAGCGTACGGTGCGTTCTATGTGTGCCAAGCGAGACGAGGGCTGCCATATGACCAAACTCGGGCGCGATGGCGTGACCTCGACCCGAGGCGGCGTGCGCCGGGCGCGGGGCTTGGCAGCCTGCCTGTGCGGGATCGCCGATGCCCTCTACGCCGCCGACAGCGGGCCGGCGGCTCTTGAGCGGGCGGCGGAAGCACTGTCCCACACCCTCGGATCCGCCGTCGTCATCACCTCGAGGCGCGATGACGACATTACCGTGCGGGCGGAAGCGCGCCCCGCCGCATTCGCGTACGCGCCGCCGCTCGCGCTGCTTCGCCGCCAGGCGGAGCGGATTGCGCGCCGCGCGCGCGGCCTGAACCTCGGCGGCGCCGGGCGAGGCGATCCAGCAGGCCTCCCCGCGGGTGTGCATTATCTCGGCCTTCCGGTGCCGCGCGGGGCCGGGGCTCGCCACGCGATTCACCTCTTCAGCGCATCTCCATTCACCAGGAACCAGCAACGCATCGCCCGCGCTGCCGCCGACGCGCTCGGCGACTGGATGCGGGATCACGAACCCGATCACTGCCCCGCGGGCGATATCGTCTCAGACTCTGCCCAAGACTCCAGCGCGACGAGCGAGATCGAGATCGGGCAACTGCTGCGTGATGCGATGAAGGCGGCGGCCGAGACGCTCAATGCTGACACCTGTTCTTTCATGGTCATGGACGAGGCGAAGGGCGCTCTCGTGGTAGACGCCGCGTTTGGCCTCGACGAGGGCATTGTGCGCGATCGCGAGCATCGCTCCGGAGAAGGCATAGCCGACTACGTCATGTCGCTGGGCGAGCCGGTGATACTGGACGACCCGCGGCAAGACCCGCGACTGCGGGGGCTTGCGATCAAGCGCCGCCCGGACATCAAGTGTTCCATCTGCGTTCCGGTGGCGCTGCCTGACGGGTTCCGCGGCATGGTGAGCTTCAACCGCACCGCCGGCGGCGAGGCCTTCAAGCAAGACGATCTGCGATTGGCGGTTACCGTCGCATCGCAACTGGGCCCATGTTTCGCCAACGCCCGCCTCTACCAGCAGGCAGCGGAACGGCTTGGCGAGATGACCGCCATCACCCGCATGGCGGAGGCGATCACCCCCGCCATGGGTCCGCAGCGTGTAGCCGAGGTGGTGGCGGCGGGCATCGCGCAGGCCATAGGGATCAGCAAGTGCAGCCTGTACCTGATGCAGGAAGAACGAGTCAAGGTCGCCGCGGCGCACGGTTATCCGGCGGACGCCTTACCGGCGGAGACCGCGGCGGAAGCGGCGCTGCGCGCAGCTACCGAAGGTCGCTTCATTGATGCGCGGAGAGCGCCCCCGAGGGGTACCGGCTCACCCTCCGGCGCCTCCCCGGAGCCGCTCATCGCCGCCCTGCCGATTGCGTGCCGCGGACGGGCGCTCGGCGCCTTGTGCATCGAGCTGGCGGACGAAGCGGCATTGGAGCGCCTGGATCTCGCGGCGGTCGAGAGCCTGCTCGCGCGCGCCGCCGTGACTCTCGATAACGCCGCCGCGCACCAGCGGCTGCGCGAGAATCTCGACGACCTGTACCGCCTCTACGACAGCGTCCAGCGAATCAATACCAGCTTCGAGCCGGAGGACATCCTGCGGCAGACCGCACATGAGGTGAGGCTGCTCACAGGCTGCCGCCACACGGCTTTCGTTCCCCTCGATGTGACCGACGATGCGATCGACGATTCGGTGCCGGACTCCGCGGTCGTTCAGCTCGACCGGGCCAGCGCAGCCGCGCGCGAGGCGCGCAGCATCGGCGGCCCGACGCTGCTGAGCGGCGCCGCAGATCCCCCGGAGATGGCGCACCTGGCGTCGGAATTGCGTAGCCTGACCGGAGCATGCCGCGCGCTCGTCGTGCCACTTGCGCACGAACGGGGCAACTTGGGGTTGCTGGTGGGATGGTCGTTTGCGCACGACCCGAGCGGGCGCGAGCTGTCGCTGGCGGCGGGGCTGTGCGTCCACGGGGCGGCGGTGCTGCGCAAGGCGCTCGACTACCGCGCGGCGATCGGCAAACGGTCTTTGGAGCTTTCGGCGCTGTACCAACTGTGCGAGGAGATCAGTGCGGCGACGAGCTTTGAATCGGCGCTGCGATCGGTGCTTGAGATCGCGCACTCGATGGTACCCTATGATGAGGGCCTGGTTTTTATCTGGAGCCAAGAGCATGCGCGACTCGAATTGGCGGCGTGCCGGGGCGTGGATTTCCATGCGATCGAGGCGCAGGCGCCTCAGGCCGAGCCCGGCAACATGTACCAATGGGTGTATGCCGAGGGCAAAGCGTTCATCTCGACCGACATCGGGCAACACCCGGCGGAGGGAGGCGCCGGGCAGGTGCTGCGGTCGTCGATGGCGGTGCCGCTGGTCGTAGGCAACGAGACCTTCGGGGCGCTGGCGATTCACAGCGCACGGACGCGCGCCTATACAGAGGAGCACGTCAAGGTGCTTTCGATCGTGGCGTCTCAGGCCGCCGCGATCTACCGCGCCCTGCAGTCGTTGGGCAGCCTGAGCCGGTACACGGACAGCATCCTGCAGAGCATGGTCGCGGGCGTGATTGGGCTCGATCGCACCGGCAAGGTCGTGATCTGGAGCCCGGCGGCGCAGCAGATACTGGACATGGGCTCAGCGGAGGCCGTGGGCTGCGATTTCACGCGGTTGGCGCAGGATCCCGGGCGCGGCGCGGCGAGCCCGGGGGTGCGATCGCTGGAGTCATTGGGGATGGTTGCGCGGCGGGTTCTGGCGCGGGGCGAGCCGGTGCTGGAGCAGGAGCTGCGGCTGGAGCGCAGCGGTGCGCCGCCGCGGGCGCTCATGGCGAGCTGCACGCCGCTGCGCGCGGCGGACGGCGAGTTGATGGGCGCGGTGCTGCTGGTCGAGGACGTCACCGAGCGCAGGCGCATGGACGATCGCATGCGGCAAATGAGCCAGCTTGCGGCGGTCGGCCATCTTGCCGCGAACGTTGCCCATGAGATCCGCAACCCGCTGAGCGCGATCAAGACCGCCGCGCAGTTCCTGAGCACGGAATACGGACGCGACCCGCTCATCGCCCAGTTCTCAGGCATCATCAATGAGGAGTGCGATAGGCTGAGCAAGGTCGCGACGGACTTCCTGACCTACGCGCGGCCCAATGAGCCGGCCCTGGAGCGGGTCCGCTTGGACGCGGTGATGGACGGCGCGCTGGCGGCTGCCGCGCGCGAGATCGAGGAACGCAGCATCACGATCAACCGGCGCATCCCCAGGGTGCTGCCGCGGGTCTGGGCCGATCCGGAGGCGATGCGCCACGCCTTTGTCAATCTGCTGATCAATGCCGCACAAGCGATCGGCGGCAATGGGCAAATCACAGTGGAACTGCGCTCGCGCAGCGCCGAAGAGGGCGGGCGCTCGGTTGAGGTCGTGATCACGGATACCGGGCCCGGTATCCCTGAGGAAAACATGGAGCGCATGTGGACTCCGTTCTTCAGCAGCAAGGCCAAGGGCACCGGACTGGGCCTGTCCATCGTGCGCAAGACGGTCGAAGCGCATGGCGGCCAGGTGTGGGCGGAGGCGCCGCGGGAGGGTGGCGCCGCGTTCTGCATCCGCCTGCCGATCGATCGCGCCAGGCGCCCGGGCGCCGCTGCGTCCGCGACGGGAATCGGCGCGCACGGCGTGCGGATGTGGCGACAGCTTGATCTGTTTGGCGAGGACCCGCCGCAGGCGATCGAGCCTGCACTCGCTGTGGCTGAGCCCAGCCAACAGCAGGCGGTCACGGCGCAGGGCATATCGCGGGCATCGTCAGTAAACGAGGCAAGAGATGAAAGAACCAGCGCGAATCCTAGTGGTTGACGACGAGCCGAACATCTGTCAAGTGCTGTCGGCGGTGCTGCGTAAGGACGGGCATGACGTCGAGGTGAGCAGGGACGGCGAAGAGGCGCTGGCGCTGCTGGAGAGGACCCCGGTCGATCTGCTGATCACAGATGTCATCATGAATAACGTGAGCGGGGTCGAGCTTCTGCAGCGGGTGCAGACGGCGAGCCCCCAAACGCCGGTGGTGATGATGACCGCGTACGGCACGATCAAGAGCGCGGTCGACGCGATCAAGCTGGGGGCATTTGATTACTTGGCCAAGCCGTTCGATATGGAGCAGATGAAGGCAGTGGTGCGCAAGGCGCTGGCTCAGCGGCGCGAGATGAGGGCGCGCGAAGCGCCGAAGCTGAGCGCGGCGGCGCTTGGCGACGATGGCAGCCTGGACAGCATCGTCGGGCGGGGCGAGTGGCTGGCGCGGGTGCGCAACATGATCACGAAGGTGGCCCGCAGCCGTGCTAACGTGCTGCTGCGCGGTGAGAGCGGCACCGGCAAGGAGCTCGTCGCCCGCGCCGTTCACGCCAACAGCAGCCGGGCGGACCGCCCCTTTGTGGCGGTCGCGTGCGCCGCGCTGAGCTCGGACCTGCTGGAGAGCGAGCTTTTCGGGCACGAAAAGGGCGCGTTCACCGGCGCGATCGCGCAGAAGCCGGGGCGCTTTGAGCTTGCGGACGGCGGCACGCTCTTCCTCGATGAGATCGGCGACATCAGCATGAATCTCCAGCTCAAGCTGCTGCGGGCGATCCAGGAGCGAGAGTTCGAGCGCGTCGGCGGTATCAGGACGGTGCGCGTCGACGCGCGACTTGTCGCCGCAACCAACCGCGATCTGGAGGCGGCGGTCAACTCCGGCGCCTTCCGCGAGGATCTGTATTACCGGTTGCAGGTGGTGGAGATCTATCTGCCGCCGCTGCGGGAACGCAGCGAAGACATCCCCGACTTGGTGCGGCACTTCCTCGCTGTTCACAACCATGAGAATGGGAAACGCGTCAGCGATGCGGCGCCGGACGTGATCGAGATACTGAAGGAGCACCCGTGGCCGGGGAATGTTCGCGAGCTCGAGAATGCGATCGAGCACGCGGTGGTGCTGGCCGACGACGAGGCGGTCGAACTCGGGCTGGACCTGCTGCCACCCACGATCATCAGCCGCAACGGGAAGCAAACCGGGGTGCCGCGTAACAGCACCGCCGCGGAGTTGAACCAGGCGACGCCGGAGCGCCGCAGGGAGATCCTGTCGGCCGCGCTCGAGGCCCATGGGGGAGACATCGGCAAGGCGGCGGACGCGCTGGAGCTGACGGAGCGGGCGGTCGCCTACTACGTCGGACAGTACAACCTCGACCGACCGCGGCGGCGTCGCACCGGCAAGGCGCGATCCCAGGCGGCGCGGGCTAAGCCCGGCCGAGCGGAGAAGAAAATTCGCGTCGGCGAGCAACTGTAGGCGCTTTTGGCACGATTCTTGCAGGTATCAGACGCCGGCACCGTCTGAGCCGCAGGGATAGTTGCTATGAGTAAGACGCCGCAGCGTTTGCTCGTTGCGGATTCCGACTACGAGTTCGCGCGCCGCCTCCGCGCGGAGCTGGAGGCGCGAGGGCACGCCGTCGAAATTGTGACCGATGGGCCGAGCGCCATCGACATGATCAAGACGCACCATTTCGACGGCGCGATCTTGGACACGGAACTCGGCACGATTGACGGGCTGCAGGTGCTCGCTGCGATCAGCAGGGTGGATCGCGGCGTCCCGGTAGTGATGACGAGCCGACGGGATCGGCGCGGGCTCGACGGCGAGGTGAGAAAGGCCGGGGCCCGAGGCTACGTTGCGAAACCGGCGGCGCCGGCGCAGCTGGCGGAGGCGGTACTGCGCGAGATCTGTGAGGAACCCTCGGGCAATCCGCGCAAGCGACCGCCGCTGGCGCTGTCGTCGCTGGAGCCGGGACAGCCGCTGTTGATAGAGTGTCGCGGCGGACAACTCGAGCGCAAGCTGACCAGCAGACTGCTGGCGAGTCATCCGGCCTCGCTCGCGGCGGCCGCGCCGATAAGCGAGGGCAGGGCGATCACGCTGCCGTTCGGCACCAGGATCACGGTGGGATTCCCGAGGCCCGATGGGTGGTATCAGTTCGAGACATACATCCTGGGAGCGACCAGCTACAGCGGACAGCCGGCGATCCTGCTGGCGCAGCCGAAGCTCGTAACGCACATCCAGCGGCGGCGTTACGCGCGCGCGCAGGCGAGCTTTGAGGTCGAACTGGAGGAGGAGCATGCGATGCTGGCGGGCAAGGGCCAGGACGCATGCGAGGGCGGCATGCGCGTTCTCACCGAGGGCGCGCTGCCCGTGGGGTCGCACATGCGGTGCCGCATCAAGACCAGCGATGCGGGGCAGATGATAACCCTGTCGGGCACGGTGATCTGGATGCAGGAACTGCGAGACAACGGGCATCGCTACCGGGCGGGCATACAGTTTGCGGCACCCGTTGGTGCTGAGCGCGAGCGGCTGCGGTCGTGGGTTGAGGATCTGTGCCGCAGCGAGGAGGGCGAGGGCGGTTCCTCGCGGAGCTTCACCCCTCCGCCGCCGGTCGCATGATCGATTCGCGACAAGATCCGCGGCAACCGGAATGAGATACGAGCAGCGAGGCAGGCAAGTTGCGCGGCAGAAAATGGGCGCGAAGCTCATTGCAGCGGGCCGTATCCTCCAGATGTCCTCGCTGGAGCTTCTCGACCGCATCGACCAGGAGCTCGCGGCCAACCCGGCGCTGGAGTTGTCGGAGGATTCGGTCTGCCCGGCGTGCCGCTCCTCGCTGCGCGCCGGCGTATGCCTCAATTGCGGGCTGAACCGGGCCGAGCGCCATCGGGCCGACGCGCTGCAGCAATACCTGTCGGAGCCTCCCCCGCCTCGCCCGCGCGCCGAGACGCTCGAGGAGGAACCCGAGGATCCCTACCTGCGTGCGGAGACGCCGTTCACCCTCCAGGAGCATCTGCGCCTCCAGGCCCATGCGGCGCTCCCCGCGCACGACTACGGCATCGCCGACTATCTCATCGCCAATATCAATGACCGTGGCCTGCTGGAGTCCGAGGTCGAGGAGGCGGCGCGCGATCTTGGGCTGCCCGAGGAGCGGGTGCGGAACGTGCTCGCAGCGGTTCAACAGTTCGAACCGGCCGGGGTCGGGGCGCGGACTCCGCAGGAGGCGCTGCTGATTCAGGTTCGGCAGTTGCAGGAGGAGAACGGCAATGGCAACGGCTGCGCTGAGCGGCTGATTCGCGACCACTGGCATGAGCTGGCGACCCAGGCGTACCACAAGCTGGCGCGTGCCCTCGGCGTCAGCCGGGCAGAGATCGAGTCCGCGGTGGAGTTCATCCGGGCCAATCTCGATCCCTACCCCGGTCGCCAGTTCCGGGCGTTCTGGCAGCACGAGCCCAAGAACCCGCAGGCGATACAGAGACCCGACGTCATTATCACGCGCCAACTCGATGAGTACGTGATCGAGGTGGTCGAATCGTCGGACTTCGTCATCCGCATCAGTGAATCGTACCGCGAGCTTCAGCGCACGATGGCGCGCCAGAAGCGGGGATGGGTGCCGAACGAATGGAGACACGCGGTCGAGGGGCTGAAGCGGGCGGACTGGTTCATCCAGAGCATCAAGATGCGGCGGCGCACGCTGCAGACGGTGACCGAGGCGATCGTGGTGGAGCAGCGCGCTTTTCTCGATACGGGGCAGGAAGATCGGCTCAAGCCCCTCACCCAGGCGCGGCTGGCGCAGATCGTCGACAAGCACGAATCAACCATCAGCCGCGCACTGGCCAGCAAGTTCGTCCTGCTCCCGCCGCCGGCCGATCGAATCGTCGGATACGACATCTTCTTCACCCCGTCGCTGGGCGCCAAGAGCGTCATCAGCCAACTCGTGCAGCGCGAGAGCCCGTACCGCCCGCTGACCGACCGCCAGATCTGCCAGATCCTCGAGAATCGCGGCTTCAACGTCGCGCGGCGGACCGTGGCCAAGTACCGCCTGGCGCTCAACATCCCCTCCTCCGAGCAGCGCGGCCGGCGGTGAGCAGGCTTTTCGTGTCGTTTCACCCAGCCGCCCTACCCCGGATTATTCATGATCATCTCAGATCATGTGGATGATGCGACAGTGCGCCCCATGAATGATCCGCGCCCGGTCATGCGGCGCGGATGCTGTGTCCTCCCGCCGACGCGCTCGGCAGTATGAATAATGCAGGCTGACTGTCGAGCGCTTCCGGCGTATTACCGCCCCCCGGCGATCCGCGCGTTTCCAGCTTCGCCGATGTCCTGGTGCGGCCATTGGGTATCATGATAATGAGACGCGTCATGAGTGCCGCCCAATCCATCAAAGTCAACGAGATCGCCTGTAAGTCCATCCTGACCAAGTCCGGATTGTCGGACTGGACGATCAACTGCTACGTCGGCTGCGAGCACGGCTGCCGCTACTGCTACGCGCGGTTCATCAAGCGCTTCACCCACCACCCGGAGCCGTGGGGCACCTTCGTGGACGCGCGCATCAACGCCCCGCAGGTGCTCGAGCATCAGGTCAAACGCGCCAAGCGTGGCCGCGTGATATTGAGCTCGGTGTGCGATGGCTGGCAGCCGCTAGAGGAGAAGTATCGGCTCAGCCGCGAGTGCGTGCGCATCCTGCTCGACAACGCCTGGCCCGTCGGCATCCTCACCAAGAGCGCGCTGGTGAGCCGGGACTTCGACCTGCTGGAGCACGGCGAGCTTGACCTCGGCATGACGGTCGCCATCCGCGACGACCGGATTCGATCCATCGTGGAGCCGGAGGCGTCGCCGACCGAGGAGCGCATGGAGACGCTACGCGAGGCGGCGCGGCGCGGGATCGCGATCTGGGCGTTCGTCGGGCCGTTGCTGCCGGGGCTGAACGATAACGAGGAGAATATCGCCTGGCTCATGCGCTGGATGGCGAAGCTGCCGGTGACGCACTTCTACGTTGACCGGCTCAACTTCCGCCCGGGGGTAGCGTCATCGCTGCGCCAGACGCTGGAGGCGCATTTCCCGGAGCTGGTGGAGCGCTACCGCGAGATCGAGAGCGACGAGGCCGCCTCTGACGCGTTCGAGCGCGGGCTCTACGCGCGAGTGCGCACGATCGCCCGAAAGCACGGCGTCGAGGACAAGATGCGGGGGTGCGGCTAGGCCCGGCTGCGCCACCGGGAACGATGGGAGGATGCTGCGTTGGCGCCTCTGGAAGCCGGCCAAGACGGCGCCGAGGCGCACGCCGCTACCGTCGCACCCTCACCCTTCGACTTCGCTCAGCGCAGGCTCTTAGTCCTCTCCCTGGAAGCCTATCATTACCCACATCTTGCCTGGCGGGATCAACGTCGCGCTTGGATCCCGTTGCCTGCGCACCACGCTTCTCGCCGGACTGGGCGCGTGGACTTCAGTCCGCGCGAATTCGCGACCTGGGCGGCGCCGCGCGCCGCTCCGAAACGCGGCGGAGCCGCGTCAGAGGTCGCGCCCAGTGGCAGGCTGCAACCGCAGAAGCTCGAGGTGGGCGCTCTGGGGGCACGTTGCGGGTAACGGTAAGCCCTGGAAGGCAGAGGAATCGCACGTCACGGCGAGGTCACGTTGGGGGGCCGCAGCCCGCATCAAGCGTCAGTGGCGGCCGAACACCTGCAGCCATTGGAGCAGCAGGAACTGGAGGCGGTCGATGAGCAGCGACATGCGGCCCATGACGGTGTTGCCGAAGATGGCGCCGAGGGCGACCATGAGCAGCCAGCGGCCGAGGCGCGCGCTGCCCTTGACCACCGGATGGCGCTGCTCGAAGGAGAAGAAGAAGTAGCTCATCACGGTGATGAGGGTGATGAAGAAGAGGATGTTGTTGACCGCGATGTACGGCGACGCTGATGTCCACAGCGGCTTAAACGAGGCCGCCATCTGCGGCCCGAGTACGGTGGTGAAGCCGACGATGCCCAAACCTGCCGAGAGGCCCATAAAGCTGCCGGCGGCGAGGCGGTTCATCCATGAGAAGCGCTTCGAATAGACCGTGTAGAACATGGTGCTGAAAAGCAGCGCGAAAACCCAGTACCACTTCCCCTCCTTGGCCACGGGCACCCACCACTTCGGCTGCAGCACCTGGGTGATGATGGTGTAGAAGCTGTACCCGGTCGCGAGCCCGATGAAGATGTGCTCGAAGAAACGGAAAACGACGTTCTCGCGATAGAGGATTGAGTAGATGGCGAGGGTACAGATGGCGGCGAGCCAGATGCCGAGGTTGGCGGCGAAGACCCGATAGCGGATGCCCAGGTAGACCACGACGGCGAACGCCGCGAGTGCGATGAGGGCTTTGAGGCCAGCGGGCATGCGGTTCACGTGCTGAGCCTCCTGCCTGGCGCCTCGCCGCGCCGCCGTGCGCGGAAGTAGAGGACGTTGCCCACCACGATGAGGGCGATGATCAGCAGGTGCGCGGATGACTGGGCGGGCATGCGCTTGAGCGCCTCACCCCGGTAATGGAGAAGCTGCTCGTACTCCGCCGCGCCTGCGAGCCCTTTCAGCAGACCGACGATCTGCCCGGCATCGAGGTACGGGAACCCTTCGGGCGCCATGACGCCGGTGCACGCGTAGCCGATGGGCGTGCCGTAGATGCCGTAGACGAACCGAACGTAGGTCACGAGTGTATCCGACGGGGTGATCTCGAGGATCAGCCCCACGTCGCGCGCGCTTCTGATGCCACGCATAACGGGGTAGCTCGTGATGGGCTTGTGGAGAATGTCCTCCTTGATCGTGCCCGGGATATTCTGCGCCCAGGCACGCACCATGTTGTTCTGCCCAGTCTTATACCCCCAGTTGACCCAATCCGTGCCATAGCGGCGATGGTACCTGCCCTGGAGGCGCTCCGCGATCTGCTGCCCCAATTGCGGCCCCGCCGGATACGCCCAGCCAAAGATGGCAAAGTGCTTGCCATTCCTCAGACAATGACGAATGAGCGCCTCGGTCTGCAGCCCATTCTCACCGCGCGTGCCGGGCTCCCAATTGCAGGAAACGACGATGATCTTGTCGGCCGGCACCCGTTCCACGGCCTCATACAGGCTGAGCGCGGGCCGGCTCACGTACATCACCGCCTTGACCTTGACCACGATGAAGATGCCGGTCGCGATTGCCAGCAACAACCAGATGATGCGACGCGACCAGAACTGTGAGCTCTGCTCCACCTACAACTCCTGCTCGAAGAATGCGCCGCGCTCGAGGTTGAGCCAGATGCGTAAGGAGATCGCCAGGCCGCCGACGAGGACGCCGAACGTCACCGCGCGGAGGCCGGCCATGCTGATGACACCCAGGGTCCAGTTCGCCATCGCCTCCATCCGGAGATGCGACAGCGGGCCGTGCAGCGGCAGGTTGTGGGTGAGCCACATGCCGAGCGGCACCTGGCCCATCATGCAGAAGAACGCGGCGACCATCATGAACGCCGCCTCCGCCGAGCGGATGCGAAATGCGCGAAAGGCCGCCGTCGCCATATAGAAGGATAGCACCGAGAACAGCGTCGCGGTGAGGGGCACGTACATGCTGTTGAAGAGGTGATCGTAGACCTGATGGGCGGTGACGCGGCGTATCCAGCCGATGTGATGGATGAGCGTTGTGTCAGGCGAATAGGTCTCCCACAGCCCGAACACTGCCATCATGATGAAGGCGACGAAGAAAGCAATGCTGTTGTGGTAGCCGGGGCGCCGGGCCGCGATGCTCTTGCCGTGGACCAGGCTCAGGCTGAACGCGGCGAGGAAGAAGGTGAAACCAAAGATGACCGACACGGCATCGCCGACGGTGAAAATCATTGGCGAGAAGGGGTTGGTGTGGTGGGCGCGCCAGAAGAAGACCGCGCTCTTCGCCGGCAGATAGTACTCAAGCACGTAGAACAAGCCGGCGACGAAGGTCGCGGTGACGACGATACGCTTCTTCACCGCGGCGGGCAGACGATGGATGACGGCGATCAGCCCGATCCATAGCACGACGGACGCGGCTATCGCGAGGCCGAACGCGACGCCTGTGGCGGGCCGGAAGACCGGCGACAGGAGATGCGTCAGCCCCCACAGGGCCACGGCGCCCAGCAGGCCGCTGACGGCATAGATGGCCGCGACTATCGCCCATTTCCGCGCTTGCATATGTCGTCCGTTGTCCCGAGTACTCGCAGGCTGGAGACCCTTCGGCACGCTCAGGGCAGGCTCTGCGCCACCATGAGGGACACTAGCCGCCCGGATGCAGCATCCGCGCCAGCCATTGACTGACGACGTGAAGAGGCAGGTGCGGCGCTGCGGTCGCGGTGCCGATGATCACCAGCAGCATCAGCAGCGCTTTGCCGATATCCTGGCCGACGAGGCTCCCCAGCAGCGTCGGCTCGCGCGTCAGATAGGCGCTTGCCGCGTAGAACTCGTCCCCGATAATGGTGTAGTCACACGAGGCGAGGAAGAACGGGATCTGCGTCGTGGCGGGGGTGCCAGCGATCTGAATCGCGCCTACCTCCTGACCCGTCTCCGACAGCAACAGCGCCTCCGCGTAAAAATAGCCGAAGAAGAAAGTGGAGGCGACGCGCTCGCGATTGATAATGCCCATGACGCCGGCGGCGTAAGGAAACTGCTCGCTGGACAGAAAACGAATATCGTCGGAGCGAAAGGCTTCGGGCTTGCCCTCGGCGGTATAGGCCTCGCGCACCAGTTGCTCCGCGATGGCGAAGATGACCGGATCCACGGCGGGCACGATCAGCCGATTGCCGTAGCGCGCGGCGAGGCGGGAGACATATTGCGCGATAGCCAGGGCTTGCAGGGTATCGATGTCGACGCCGACGAGGCCGGTCGAGAAGAGCAGTGGGCGACCCATCTCGGTGGCGCGGCCCACGGCTTCGTCAATGGCTGCGAGACCGGGGATGCGCCGGATGAAGAGCTCCCGGCCGCCGCGGGCCGAGAGGATCATGTAGAGGATCACAACGCCGATGATCGCGACGATAGCGGCCTGGAGGGCGTTAGCGTGTTGCGTGCTCATCGCGTCAACCGTGCCCGTCCGCCTGTGGGGCATTCCGGGGCGCCGATCGGCCGGCGTCAACGGCGCGGGAATCGCGCTCTTCGACCAAAGTCTCAATGCGCTGGACGAGAAGATCGAGCGATTCCTGCGAATCGAGAACCCGCGCGAACGCCTCGATGTCCGCGGGCGGGATGAAGCCGCCGATCAGCGGCAGCGCGGCGAGCACGCCCTGGCCCGCGAAGAACGTGAGCGGGCGATTGGCTTCCAGGAAGAGCACCGCAGGCGTCTCCAGTCGGCGGTCAACAATGGCGCGGGCGATGCGCTCGATGGCGCGGTCGCGCAGTTCGGCTTCGCGTCGGCTGGTGTCGGGCACGCTCAAGAGAGTGTGCGCTCCTGAAGGTATCCGCGCAGCGCCGCGATCACGGCTTCGCCATCATCACCGAGCCACAGGTAGATGCCGCGATAGGCCTCGAGGCGGGAGGGCCGCGCCAGCGGGCTCACCTTCACCCCGTGCGCGTCGCGATAGCACCGTTTCACATCGGCCCATTTGAGGTGCCTTACGGAAAGGAAGTTGCGGCACCAGATACCATCGGCAGCAATGCGATAGTGAATCGGGAGCAGGAACTCCGCGACAGCCGAGAACACGAGCAGGCCGGCTACGAAGGCTGCGACTGCGTGCGGCCAGATGAGATACGCCGTCGCTGCACTTGCGACGACGAAAAACGCCGCGGCGGCGGCGCGCAGCGGATGCTTGCGCGCGAGGTGTACGCGCCACCGGATCACAGCTTCGGGCCGAGCGCTTGCGAGTAAGGGTTGCGCCATGCGTTGAGGTCCGCCGCGACCAATTACGCCGCCGTCGAAGCGAAATCCTGCTTCGGCGGGCCTGGCAACTACTTGCCGCCGTGACCTCGCCCTCGCACACTCGCCCGACGCACCGCTATGGCGGTGATGAGGATCAGCGCCGCGGCGCTGCCCGCGACATCCGCGAGCCAGTCCGCAACATCCGCCGACCGTCCGGCCACGAAGCGCTGGTGAAACTCGTCGGCGGCGCCGTAGAGCGCGGCCGCAATGAAGGCAAAGGCCCCGCCGCGCCCCACGCCCAGCGGCGCGAACGCGAACCAGAGGAGCGCCCCGAGCACCGCCCAGGCGCCGAAATGCGCGACCTTGTCCGGTATCTCGATGCCGCCGGTGGACGGCAACGGGCCGCTGGAGAGCCCGAAGATGAGGCCCATCCACGCCACCGCCGGTATCCAGCGGACCGCGCTCTTCATTTGCCACCCCGCGAAACGATTGGCCTCATTCGTTGTAGGTATGCGTCAGCGCGCGGCCCTTCTCATAGGCCTCTTGCAGCGTCTCATAGTTGCGGCGCAGGGCCGCGAGATCATCGCGCGGCGCGTCCGGGTGCTCCAGCGCCTGGTACAAGACAGCGCCCTCGGCGTTCCGCGGAAGCGGAAGCTCCATCAGGTAGCACACCGTCGGCACGATGTCGGTAAGCCAGGCGTTCCGTTCGAGCCGGAATCCGCGCTTGACGCCGGGGCCATGCAGCACCAGAAGCGGACGCAGCGAGCCCTGGCTGAAGCTCGCGGTGGTGAGCTGCTGGCCATGCTGTCCGCCGAAACCGGGCTCGATGGAATACACCACGTCGCCGACCACATCGCCATACAGCCCCATGATGCGGGCGTCCTCGCGCCGCACCGCAAGGGTCACCGCGCGCCCCCCGGTCTGCGGGTCGCGATAGGCCAGCAGCGCCTGGATGATCGCCTCCCTGACGCGCTCGTATTCTTCGCCGGGCTCGACGATGCCGTGCGGATCGCGCCCTTTCAGGTTGACGTAGATGTAGCACGACCGCTGCGCGATCGCGCGCGTTTGCGACCAGTCGACGACCTTCGCGCCCTCGACCTCCTTCATCACCGTCAGACCGGCTTCCTGGAGGATACTGCCGAGAGGCAGCGGGCGCCCCGTCGCCTTGGCGCCGTGATCGGAGACCACAATGACGAGCGCATCCTCGCCCGCGGCGCCGACCACGCGGCCGATCATGCGGTCGAGGCTCGCATACACGCCGCGGATCACCTGCTCGCATGCCGCCCGTTCTGCTTCGTCGGGGTTCGTCGCGGGATCGGCGCGCGTCGCCAGGGCATGATAGAGCCAGTCCGTAGCATGCGCGTGCATAAAGAACAGATCCCAGCATTCCTCACCTATGAGCTTCTCGGCGCAGGCGGCGTACCAGCGGTGCTGGAAATCCTGCACCTGGACGAAGGTCTCGCCATCAACCCATTTCAGGTTGTAAGCCTCGAAGGCGCCGCCCGGCAGCGGTAGCCCCTCGACGTCGCGCAGCCGCTCGCTGAGGTCATCCGGGTAGGTATAGAAGCGCCGATCACACAGCGCCGTCATGTACAGCCGCAGCTCGCTGCCATCGGGCGCCAGCCGGAGCAACTTGACCCGGAAGACCGCCTCTTTCGGCCCGTCGCTGGTCTGGAATGTATCAACCAGAGTCTCGCTCCACTCGCCAACCGCCAGGGAGCATAGCGCCTTCGCTGCGTTCTTCTCCGGCGCGACGATGACGCGGTCGAAGCCGTTGCCGGAGTCCAGGAGGCACAGGCGCCAGGTCCTCGGCTCGACTGGGTGAAGCGGACGCCGGTAGCTGCTCATGACGAGGTCCGCCTCAAGCGCGCGGCGATGCGTTGGCAGATTGCTCCAGTCCTGCGCCTCGCGCAGCTCGAGCCGGATCGTCGTGCCCGGAAGCTCTTCGGTGGAGGCGACGGCATCGCCCGCAACGCTGGCGGGTTCCGCGTAGCCGGGGCCGGTGCGCCATTCATTGACACTCAGGCCCGCGCCCGCGATTTGGCAGCCGTCGCGCAGGGTCGATGGATAGCTCGTGGGGTAGTTGATGATGATGCTGCGCTTGCCGGCGCGTTCGGCGGCGTTCCACAAGTACTCGGCGCGGCAGTCGCCGGTGTTGAAGGCCTGGCGGGTCTGGTCGAGCGGATCGCCGGGCCGATGGACATGGAAGCACGTAATGCCGTGGGTGCCGGCCCAGGCGCCGGTGACGATGGTAGTCCAGTTGGGCGGGGTGATGGTGGGGAATGGCGCGAGTGCGTTGACGCAGAACGTTCCGCCGTCAATGAGAGACTTGAGGTTGGGCAGCAGGCCCTCGGCGGCATATCGCTCGACGGTTTCGACGATAGGCGCATCGAGTCCGATGACGACCAGCTTGCTCGGGCGCTTGGCATGTGGCATTGGTCACCTCCATTTGGTCATGCAAGAAGACTCCCGCTGTGGTGAGGACGGGCCGTCGGACGACCGGGAGGGGCCTGTGACTCAAGGCTGTTGCACACTTCCTCCTCAGGGTTGCGTACGCCCTCGAACCCGTCATTCAGAGCATGCCAGGCGTACCGCTGTGTCATTCAGAGGCCCGGTACTTCGGGCCGAAGAATCTGCTGTTCGCCTCGCACCAGGCGCGCCACAGATGGAAGTCCTGTTGTCGCGGAGCGTACCAGCAGACTCTTCGCTGCGCGCGGCGCGCGGAGTCTACCCTGAGCGACGCCAAGATCCTTCGCTGGCGCTCAGGATGACACAAAGCCGAAGGGCTCTGAGTGACAGACGAAGGGCCGGGCGCTGAGATCGAGTCGTTATGCCGCCTCCAGCGCTGAGCGCGAAGCGTGGACCTCTCCTGAGCGTTCAGCCCGAGCCATGTCGAGAGGCAGTCGAACGGAATCTCGGTCCCGTTTACCTTGACCCTTCCTACCCTAATCCACGAACCCCGACATAACTCTACAACCCGAGCGCGTCGCGCATGTACGTGCGGCTCTCGGTGATCGACTGCGCGACGTTCTTGTCGGTGTGATCCTGCTCGCAGACGATCCACTCCGGGTTGGTCGCAAGCGCGGCCTTGGTCGCGGCCTTCAGGTCAACCTGCCCCTGGCCGAGCTCCTGGAACACGCCCGGCCCGCCGTCCTTGAAGTGGTAGTAAGGCGCGCGGTTGGCGTAACGCGCGATGAACTCCGCGGGCCTCTCGCCGCCGATGGTGACCCAGTAGACGTCGACGCACAGCTTGACGAGGTCAGGGTCGGTCAGCTCCGTGAGCCGGTGGATACCCTTGACGCCGTTGAACTCCTCGAACTCCCAGTTGTGGTTGTGATAGCAGAAGATGAGCCCGGCGTCCTTGCACGTGCGGCCGACGTCATTGAACACCGCCGCCGCCTTCTCGTAGCGCTCGATGCCTTCGCCCTCGGCGACGCCGGAGCAGATGAGGTACTTTGCTCCCATCTCCTTGAGATACTTGACGTTGGCTTCGACGCGGGCGGGGGATTGCATGTCGCCGAATCCGCTGTGCGCGCCGGTGACGGCAAGGCCGCTCTGTGCGATCAGGCCCTTGACCATCTGCGGGTCGCCGAGGTCGAACAGGTTGCCGCCCTCGATGCCTTCATAGCCCGCCTGCTTGATCTCGCGCAGAACCCCCACCGGGTCCTGGCTCGGGCGCCCGCCGTAGATGATAAGCTGAACCCCAATCCTCGGTTTGCTCATGTGACCTCCTTTAGCAACGGAACGGCAGTACATTCCGCCGCGGGGCTGGGTTTCCTGCTTGGGGGGCGTGGACGCGAAGTCCTGGGGCAAAGCGCTGCGACTCCTCTCCCTTCCAGGGAGAGGACGAAGGTGAGGGTAATAGGCACAGCCATGCACCCTCACCCGACTTGCCCGGGCTCGACGACCTCTCCCTCCACGGCGTTATGCGCCGTTCCGGAGATGCGGCGAAGCCGCATCGAGGGGAGAGGCAATCCAACGCCCGCCGCCTCGCGGCTACACCCATCGCGGAGCATCGCCGATCCGTGCGAGAGGTTCCGCGTCACCCGCGTGCAAGATGTGATTGCCGGGCTGCGCTGAGCGCGCCCGGCATATCGCTATGAGACTGAGACTTTCCGCTTTCTCGCATGTCGTGGCATTCGTCTTCGGCGCCTATGGCGTCGGGCTTTTCCTTCTCGGCCCATCGATGACCGCAATCGCGGCGACCTACCACGTGAAGCTTGCCGTGGCCGGCCTGTCGTTTGCCGCGTTCTCCTTGGGCTTTCTGCCCTTCGTCTTCGTGGCGAGCTACC
>Ga0315284_10002938_pt1 | contig 24259 bp, 52 predicted proteins | sample YL17G09_16_MG_FD_203696 | JGI IMG/M metagenome (GOLD analysis project Ga0315284, IMG submission 203696) | Sediment microbial communities from Yellowstone Lake, YNP, Wyoming, USA - YL17G09_16 | ecosystem: Environmental > Aquatic > Freshwater > Lake > Sediment | place: USA: Wyoming | collected...
AACACGGACCAATCCAGTTGGTTTGTACCGTGCCTCCTTACGAGTTGGACAAAAGACCATGTCTGCCTCTAATTGTACGTTAGATACAGTCATTCTATCTATTAATTCTTTGAATTCACGTTTGTTATAGATCTAGTGCTACTTTTACTCAATGCTGTTTCCGTTCTAATTCTTCACGCTGCATCTGATTTAATGTAGATTCTTTCACATCTTCCCTAGGAATCCAAACTGTCATTTCAACAAATGCTCCTTCTGCTATACGATGAACAGTAGCATCATCTCGAACTGAAATATGTTGTGTATCTACTTTACCCGTATTTTCATATAACAATTGAGCAGTTCTACGATATGCACGATAGAGCCGTTTGGCTTCGACAGGTGTCATATAATCCCTCGAATACAGTTGAAGATTGTGATGACACGGAAACGATGATTCGTAGACTTAACCATACCAATTACGGCTTCAATTTGAAATTGATCTTTTCGGAACATTGGTAAAACTTGATCAAGCCATACAACGTGGCATCCCGGCGTTAAGCGTTCACCAAGATTCCGCATTACTACGTTTCGTTTAATCATTGTCGTTTTATAATGGTTACAATCCTCAACAGAGTAAGGAGGATCTGCCATTACCAAATCAAAATCTTGTAACGGGACATTATACATCGTCTGAGCATCGTCTATGTAGTCAGGATTAAGAACCCCGTTGATATCCACTGTTTTACCGGGAATGATGTTTCTGTCAACGTGGCCTGAGAATAGGTGGAGAACATTTTGTTTATCAGGAAAGAGAGACTTAATTCTGCGTAAATATCCTGCTGGATATCCTCCAAAATACGTGCTTGCAACTCGGTAGTCATTTCCCATGATCCAGGTACCAACGACACGTCCGTCTGCACCCACGAATAGGGCTTCCGGAAAGCCGGTAACTTTACCATAGTTTTGGATTCTTTCGGGCCAATTCATGATTTATTCCGTGAATCTATTTCTGTGACTGTTTTTGCTATTTCTACTAATGTAATTGGAGTTCCTAATTTAAGACGTGCATCAACACTAGGGAAAAGAGGACGTAATTTTGGATCATGAAGGTAATGTTCTTGAGAACGTCGTCCTCGTTGTTCTCTTGGCGCTTTATTGTCATAGTATTGCTTATGATAACGGTCGCCTGCAATTCCTTTAGAAAGAGGCACACCCCGAACTTCTTTATAATAGAAACTAAACTCTGGAAATTGTGTTTTTATAAACCACAAACAAGCATCTGCTCCAACACCCTGCGCCTTAAAATTGCGCTCTGCCTCTACTGACATTCCACACCTTTGGTCTCCCCAAAGACCAAGAGCCGTTTTAACATAACGCCCAATAGGATCTGTAGTCCAAGGAAAATTTTTCCCAGACCGTGCCTTACGTTCTACAGGATAATTAAGAATCGGCTCAAATTCATCAGTAGTAGAAACATTACTTCTCATCTGATTCTCCTAACTGTTATAGAATCTCCCAACCCGCTTCCTTGATTCTTTCTGGTGTTCCAAGATCTATGTAGTCGGTAATTACATGCGCGAACTTACTGCCCGGATACGGATTCATAGCCATCGAGAGGTATGGTTCTTGATGGCGAGCTGTGCAACGATCAAAGGTGCGTTCCAAAGCTACTGATAAAACTGCGGCACTCTTAAATGCCCGCGCTCCCACAATGCCCCATTTAGAGATCGGTTCTTTCTCAACAAATCTTGATGGAAATGGAACCTGATCAACACGGCTGGCATTGGGGTCAAATGTCTCCGTTACAGCTACGGTTACATCGTAAATATTCAAAAGTTCGACGAGCTTAAGAATATCTTCAGATTTTAGGATCATATCACAATCAAGTACTAAAACTAGATCATTATCCGGGAGTGTCTTAATAGCCTGATAAACTGTGTCTGCTTGTCCTATTGTATGCGGAATAGATATTGTTCTTTCTTCTAAGTCTATTGGCTTATCAAGATGAGAAGGTAAAGCAATCACAACCCCGGCTCGAAGCCACGAGGGTAAATCCGCAATAACATGCTGAACCATATAGGCTTCTTCACCCGCAGGGGATTTTATACGGAGAAGAGGCTTGGGCATAGAATAACCGGCCTCACGAAATCTTTTACTCTCGCCAGCCGCAGGAATTACCGTCCAAATGTTAGACACTACAGAGCCTCCGTATCTCTTGACACCAATGCAAAATTCTTACGCGATTATTACGCGAATGTTCTAAATATTCAATCCGTGCTGCGGCTGCCCCGCACCAGAAAATCGCTTTTTTCCGCCACTGTGTATTATCATAAAAATCAGGTCTATTCCATAATATGTGTTCTGCTCCGTAGGCTATTTCTTCCCAACCTAAATAAGACTGAAGAATACGGCCCATATCCGTTTCACGACACTGTGGTATATAATCTCTAGGAGGCCTAGGATCGCACAGTATTAAATCATTTCCACGAATAAGAGCATTACTGGCCGTAGGATCCCCGTGTACGAGACAGAACTCTGTGGGCACTGCCCAATCAGGAGTTTCTACCCCATACTTCCGTAAATTCTCACGCCAATCACAATCCATAGTAGATGGCAGTGCTGGTCTATTCCAAACTCTAGTTTCTAGAAGTTTCTCTATATTTCGAAGCAGATTACGTGTGCGTGGTGCCGGTTCTAGCTTTTCCATGACATAGCCATTAGAAATAGAACCGTATACAAAGGGAGCAACATCTGGCCCCAAGAATTCACAATAACTTCCTTCTTGAAGACACTCCGTCCCCGTCTTTACTACAGCCTCAACTAAACGGTTCCCGCTGTTACCTGTTGAGAAGTCCATCTTTAAGAGCTTTTTGCCAAGCGCAGACTACTTCTAATCTAGGGGTTGAAACCTTATACATCTTTTCTGTTACACGAACGTAACCGGGATGAAGTTCCGCCAGCTTAAGAACATCTACATTATTCTTTTCAACTGTTCTTTCATCTGAACATCCGCCAGGTTTGCCAAACGACTGGTCGGTTACAAAACTGAAATTAATTGCATTCGGAAAACCTTTGCGAAGAAGCTGTAGTGTAATGTCGATATCTTCATGGGTTCCAATACGACCAAACTCAGCATTATCGAGAACGGTAGAAACATGATAGGCTAGGGAATACATAGCCCTCTTACCTGTGACCTGCCAGCCTCCCTGCTTTGCAGCATCACCAATTCCACTTCCTCGAACTGCAAATCCTGCGTGGGGGATATCTGGCGTAAGTATCTCTTCAAGTTCACGGAACGCCTGTATTACATCAGCAGATTCGGCTTTACGAAACAGACCGGGATCATCTGTTCGACGAACTGCAAAACGTAAATCATCGTCGAGCATTACAATCTTTTCATAATTCCATTCATTACGAGATTGTTCCATTATCCATTTGCGCTTATCCGCAATTCCCATATCTGGATCAGGTTGTGCTATTACAGTCACAAAAGATTGTTTCTGACGATGCCAGAATCTCTCCTTCTCCGGACACACAAGAACTGTATTCTTGCGAAGCTCCTCAGGAAGATTTGCTATCGTCAACTGGTTGCTGATCCGACCCTTGGTAGGAATGATGATTTTCATTATTTAAGTCCATACACAATCGTGTGAAGTGTTCCTTCAACTATTAATAAAGGAACAGAAATACCGAATACGTCTCTTTTCTTTTCCATGAATTCTTCTGCATCTTTTTCACTATTAAATGCTGCAATAAGAGAAATTGATGTAGACTTATCAGCAGATATAACATAAACTTTGAATTTCATTGGAGTTCCTCTATCTGTTCTTGTGATGCATTAGGAAAGATTCGCCGCCCTCGCGTTCCATCACTATAAATCGCGTAGCGCCGTCCCTTAAATGGTCCTGATGTAATCACTGTAACCTTTACTTCTTTTATATGTTCAGCAGGAACACCCGCTGCCAAAGCTGCTCCAACACTAGGATATATTTGTCCAGTTCGATCATCCATTTTTAAGGTACCCTAAGTCTAATGCACGTTGTTTCCATTCATTCTTCTGTTTACGCGCTTTTATTAGACGCTTTAGTACATATTCGTATCTTGCATAGTTTTTACGGCATAATCGTTGAAGAGTAGGAACGTCTTCACAGAATCCAACCTTTATAGGACCTTCTATTGCAAAGGTCAATTTAACTTCTTGATCTTCGCCCATGCCGTTCTTAGACCTATGCCTATCATTTGACTATGTGTGGTGTTCGTGGTAGATTTAATAGAACAAATATCTGGATACAGCCGTACGAGCGATTCTAAACTATCGATTGTGATTTGTTTGTTTCGCCACGCATTACATCCGCCACCCAAGGGGCTGACATTGTTGTGAGTCGCGACATATGTTACGATTGTACCGCCACCTCGTTGTATAGCGTGGATCACCAGCGCCACATCCTCGTACACCGGCAACTGGTCGAGGGGACAAGTATCGAAGTGAGTTGGGACAATTCCATAGACTGTTGCAACAAATCTGTTACGAACAGCATAAGCATCATTATTGATAAGACTTGTAGTGGCAAAACCAGAATAAAGTTGCGGAGCAATTCCGGCCATTGACGCCCCACATTCTATGTGATGTTCAATAATATCGAAGACTTGACTAATAGATGCTTGCGTTTTAAGAGATACACGTATATCGTCATCACAAAATATAAATGAATTTCTGATTTGTGATAAAATTTCTTTTCTTACTAATCCAGTATGGTGTCTGCAAGACTCTGATAATTCAAGAATTTCAGTATCAGGATACGCTTTAGCATACGCATCGGCTTCATCCTCGTGAACGGCAAAGATAATGTCGCGCTTTGCCTCTGGTAGCCATTTCATCGAATTGGCGGTACCGGCGCGTCCAAGAGACGGAACTATAATCTTCATGAAATATTCCACCTTCTTAAAGCTGTGTGAAGATCAACGGCCCTAACACTACTTATCTGATGTTTTCCAACCCACTCTGTTCTTATTTCTATAACTACGCCAGAAAATGGGGGACACTCAGGAAATGTACATTTTATACGATCTCCAATATTGTAACGTACATCAAAAGATCTAAAATTAAGAATAGTTTCTTCTAAATTAGATTCAATCGAACAACCGTCTATTAAAACAGAAGACGGATTAATAACGTATTCTTGAGAAGAGATCTTAACTCTAGGAACAGACTTAACCGGCGCTGCTTTGGCCTCTATATTCGGAATAAATGGTAGTGCAAGAATAGAACCCAATAATCCGCGGCGTGTGATCATTGTTGACCCCTTGCTTCATATTTATGTTTGGTGATAAGAAGGATTATATGTATATCTTCGTTTTTGTCTGAATCCGTGACTTGCACGCATATACTTCGCATGCTCACAAAGCCACATCTCTACTTCATGCATCTCCCAATGGGGCCACACCTGAGGCCAATACTCCTCTTGTTTGCTCATCTTGAGAAGTTCCGCCATGAGAGAAAGCATTATTTTTTGATTTCCTGGTCCGGCATTAAATCCATCTGGATGCCCATAAACTACCCAACTCATACCACGAGTCGCTCCCGGTCCCAGATTCCCCCATACCATCGTATCAACTGCTTTTTCTAAAATCGGGGTATAACGTAGGTCCATCACAATTTCATACGCCATGAATGGACCAAGAAAACCAATAGTAGTTAAATCATTCCAGGCAGTACGAAGTTCAATCTTATCATCCAATTTATACCACATACTAACCATTGGAGGAAGTTTGGGCCGAGCATTGTCAATTGCTTCGAGCACACCTTCGAGTTTTGATTGTCCTGGAATACCCAGAATGATGTAAGCACCTGTGAACACAGGACCCTTAAGAATTGAAAGACGCTTGAAGGCTTCTATCGAATCCCACTCATCACAAAGGAGAAGATCTTTGATAATTTCACCTGTCGAGATACGGTTAAACCAACGAAATATCATTGTTGACTCAACGAGTTTTAATCGTGTATTATTACTAATTGGTGCATCAATAATAAAATTGCTTAATGGTTGACGAATATTGTTACGAAACCACTGAGTCGTTTTATCATTCTCTCGATGGACATTCGTGAACGACCAAGTTCTAAAATGTATATCTTCTGTCCAAGGCCACGGTTGCCCTGCATCGCGTCGTAATTTAATATTATATCGTTCACGTGCTGTAGCAAAAAATTCAGTGGCGTGAGTGAGTGTTGGTTCCATTTGTTCCTTAATAATACCACAAGTTACGGGTGATTGCAAGGACTATTTTAAGATAGTTAAAAACGTCAAAATGCCCTGTACAGCGTTCCCGGTGTAGCCCATACGCTACCACTACAGGCACCATCAAAGTGCCTACAACGGGCGCGTAGGGCCGTCAAATAGGTTCCCAGTTTAACGGTACACTGTGCCATATATGGCCATTTTACCTCTCCAAACGGTAGCCGATTTGATCAGTTGTACTGTATTTATAGTAACCCATTAGAACTTCTAATGTATGTTGTGCCGATGTATGAAGAATAAAAATACCGCCCATATCCAACCAATAGTGACAGTATTTAAGTCGATCATCTATTAAAATATCATCGGGTTTACCGTATCCACATTTATCTTTTGAATAACAACAAATCAAACCAACATCCGCTCCGAGATATTCATCAACCCATCCACGTTTTTGAAATGCAACATTGGGAATAGAAGCTGGCACACCAGAAAGAATAATCGGATTTAAATGCTTTACAGCATTCCACAATTCGAAGGCATCTGGAAGGAGGGGCTGCGTGCGATAGAAATTCCCATGTTCACGTATACGACGAAATAATTCTGTAGGATCATCTTGATCTACAGCGAACTCTTCTCCAAGTTGTGTACGGCAGTGCCCGTAGAAATCACCCAGTACACCGTCAAGATCAATGAAAAGTTGTCTATACATATAATTTCCTGAAATGAGCTAAAAATATTTTTTCAGCATATTCCCAGGACCAAGGAGACCATTTACCAACACGATCTATTTCATGTTTTGTTAAAGACGGATAGTTAGGATGATTGCACGAAAAATGTTCTCCGTAACCTTTGTAACCCTCAAATCTCACCATAATACGGTCTGCCATTTCAACATCTTGTTCTAACTTTGCCGGGCAACCGTATCGTTCAAAAATGGTCTTAGTTACACGTTCTTCGATGTTTCTGTAGCCGGCCATCTCAGGTGTTTGTTTAACCCATTTAGTTACGTCCCCTAAATAGGTTTCTGATGCATCATGTAATAAAGCCTGAAGAGCAAAAGGTGTATGCCAACAAAGACGTGCTACAAATACTGAATGTTGTGCGACAGATATTGGAAACTTTGTATGCCCCGCGAATCGATTACATAAGGCTAACGCATGAGCAATATCAACTGTGGTAATATCCTCTAATTTTAAATCTAGAGGATTTACTATTCTTCCAGAAAAGGTATGTAATTCTGGTTTCATATGTATTTAATTTGTGAATGGTAAAGGTACGTCTTGCGGTTTAGGTTTTCCAGGATCTTCTTTTTTAACTGTTCTTTTATTAGACCGTTTTTCTTCTATTTGTTCTTGAGGAGCAATAATAAGCCACTCGTTTACAATGTCTGCTAAGAGTGCAGACATTGAAACTTTACGACGTTCTGCTTCAGTCCGAAATGCGGTTTTCTGTTCGAGAGTAAAGTGAGCACCTACAAATACGTCACGTTCTGTTGTAATTGACATAATGAACTCCTTTTATATTTTCGATAATCCATTTGTGGTTAAAACCGTCAACATAATTACACCATGACTCAATAGAGTTTCCAATATCATGTGGGGCAATAAAATATGTGCGTTTATTTCCTGCCTTTTCAAAATAGACTACATAAAACGCATGACTAGCATTTGCTAGTCTAAGCATAGTAAGTTCTTGAATCCCTTTAGATGCAAAAGTGGGATTAGCGTACTTTACTTCAATCCAAGATGTAATTTTATTTCCGTCTATAGAAATATCCGGTATACCATGAGTAAAACTATCTTCGTGGCGAATTATAACAAATGATGGAAAAGATAATCGTAATTCTTTCACAAGATTGCCTTTTAGAATTGCTTCAGTCATGATGAATCTTAGGACCAAACACTGCAACCAGTAAGTAAAGAATGAGTATGATAATCACCAAATAAATCATAATTGTTTTCTCGCTTCTTCCATTTCAGCAGCCGAACAATCTGCCCAATTTTTTCCAATTGAAGAATCCCAAAGAATAGGAACTTTTAAAGGAAATGACTGTCTATTGAGAATCTCATTTACTCTTTTTACAGATTCTGTATCGGGGGCGTCCCCACATGCTTCATCATGAACTGTAAATCGTAATTTCAAGCCGGTATATACTCTAGCCTTATGAAGTTCAACTAATTTAGTTTTCATAATATCGGCAGCACTGCCTTGGATTCTACCGTTCAGAGCTTTATGAGCTCTAATCCCATTAGGAAATCTCATTCGTCTTCCCAGAATAGTGGTAATAAGTTCGTGTTTTGTGGCTGAATCACTATATTTTTGACGTAGAGCACTTGCTTCAGGCATTACACGATCATATATCTGTTTTATTGCAAAAGTCTGCGCTAATTTAGGATGATTCCGATTTGCTTTCTGTTCCCGTAATTCGATAAATTCCCGTTGTGTAATAAAATCCATCATCAAAGCTAATTTAGTAAGTCCTGCTCCATATAGAAACGCAAAATTAAAGTCCTTTGTTCGTTTATAAGTCATATCAGGCTTAAAAGGTTTTAGAAGATTCCAAGCCATTTTATGAAAAGATACGTGTGGGTTTTCAGCGTATGCCTTCAATACTTGCGGATTTTTTGCTTCATTTGCAAATAATCGATATTCAATCTGTGCAGCATCGTCTGCCAGGAAAAATCCTGATTCGGCTATATGTAACTGCCTAATTAGATATTGATCTCCGTGTGTAAGAATCTGTTTCTCGACCTTCATCACCTGTTGAATATTTACCCCCACACCGTCCACAATCGCAGTACTAGAAAAACGACCAGAGATTGTTCCTGTATCTTGGGCATCATCAGCTTCACTTTTAACTGCACGAAGTTGATGTAGAGCGTAACGTAGAATACCACGGCTATCAATTGCCTTTTGATATTTCAAAAGATACTTACTACGAATATTAAATATCTTCTTAGCACGACGCATGAGTTTAATTACAGGATGGTCAAGCTGCTTTATAACATTATCCGTAAAACTTGGTCTACCTGTTTCCGTAAATTCTGTAAAGGGAATTCCTAAATATCGAAATAATTTCTCTTGATCTTTAGAAGATTCCGGATTTACTTGGAATCCTACTAATTTTACAATTTCAAGTAAACAACGTTGAAGTTCTGTTTGAGAATCTTTTATCCACTTATGAAGTAATTCATGATCTATAATAGCCCCATTCTTTTCCATTTCACAAACAACGTATATAACATCATCCTCGAGTTGTCTTACATGTTGTAAGTCTTCAACATCAAGTTTCGGCCATAAGACTTGTTTTAAAAGATGAACTTGACGTACATCGGCTTCTGCACGAACAGCAATTGTTCCCGCAGAATAAGATTCCATGCGCGTGGGGTCTATTACTACACCATCTATTACTTTTACTTTTTGTTCTGTTTCAGGAAGGAAGTCTTGGCACAAAGATTCGAGGGAACTGCGTAAGCGGTGGTCATCTAAAAGAGCAGCATAATGTCCAACATCTGAAACTGTACAACCCTGTGCTTCGAGATCTACCCCCCACTCGCGAAGCATATGTACATCAAAACGTGTATTTAGATTTACAATGTGCTTACCGCGGAGTTCTGTTTGTGCCCATCGTTTAACTACGGCTTCATCAAGGTTTCCACCACCACGATGCCCCCAGGGTAGATACTGAGTACTACCATCCGGTAAACAAATTCCAATACCAATAGGTCTATCTGTTTCCCACCACTTGAGACCAGTAGTTTCACAATCTAATTTAATTTCATTGATTCCATCAAGACAAGGCGGCGCAGACGGACGCCAATTGTCATTTGGTAACACATAGTGAGTATTGGCGTCAATTATGTCAAAAATTGAAAGATTATCCATTAGTGTACAATAAACTTTCTGGAATTTGTTTTTACTAAAATAGGAGCATTAATCATCTCATCTGCAATAAGTGTTTGACGAATATCGCGCGCTTCAAGAGAATAGTCAATAAGATGCTCCAAAAGAATTTGGCTAGTAAGATCGTCTTCTTTTGCAATAGAAAGAATTAAATCTTGAATCTTATACAGCCCTTCATCTACGGTCATATTACCCCCTATGTGATAATTTACCTGCCTACATAAATAGTATACCACAATTAAAACTTGATTACAACCCCACTTCTAATTATAAGTTAGAATCAAACTGCGTTATATGATTTCTCTTCCTTATGTACATCATCTAATTTTGTAACAACCACCGTTAATCGTGGATCTGCTGAACCGAGTGCCGGAATATAAGCTATATGAACATTGATAATTTCATCTTGTTCACAGAGGTTAAGAAATTCCCGAATATCCTTGTCCGGAATTCCGAATTCAGGATTAATACGAAACGTCTTTACTTTTGCCATCTCTATTCTCCAAAAATCTGTTTCCTGCCCATGAAAATGGGAGGGGAACATCTTGCGCTATATTAGTCAAACGCAGAATGTCCTTTGCCAGTTTACGTGCTTCTTCACGAGTCAAATGCCAACTACGTATTCCCTCTCGATATGTCATCGAGAGGATTAAACGGTGTCGTTTCTTATCACTAGGACGTAACTCCCGTTTTGCGTATCTTACTGCAATCATGAGCCTACCCTCCTAAGGTCTATCAGGAATATAAGGGAATCCCTTTCGTTTTCTATTCCACACCCACCCCAGTCTACAAATCCAAATAATGCAGACTGTGATTAAAATTATCTGAAAATATATCATACTATCCTCCAATCAGCTTAGGCGGTGTGCCACTGGTCATTCCACGACGGCCAAGTGCAATACTATCGGCGGCTGCGCGACCAGCCGCACGGCCTTCTGCATGATTCCGATATCGATGATTCAACGCACCTGCGTGACACGCAGCTTTCCGATGACTAAATCGGTCATCCAAGTATTTACGGACTTTTACTAAAGCTCCATCAAGACGCATTAATCCGGTTTCGTTCGACGTGCCCATCCGCGCCGCAGCTTCTGCAACTGCTGCTTCACGCGCCTCCTTGAATCTTTCCCAGATTCGGATAATGAAGGCATCAATCCAGGCGGCACGATATCCGAGCGCTTTATTTTCCCGACCCCTACCGCATCCGGTTTCGTGCCAATATTTAACCTCTGCCGTTTTTGACATTTTCGCCACTGCCGGTACCATTGTACCGTAAACGAATTCTGCCACTGTTGCATGTGATTTAGTTCCAACAAAATAGATTGTGTTACTTCCTGGTCGAATTAGAATAGCACAGAGATGTGCTTTGGCAATTGAACTAGCGAGTGTTTCCTGCCATGCAACACGAACTTTACTCTGCTCCATCTTGTGTGCGTTAAAATTCACAGCCATTTGAATGACAGGATCATTATCAGTAGCACGGGCATAATCAATATCAGAAGGATTTAGTTCATATTCAAGAAGCATTTTATTGATCATACTAGCAAAGGCCTCGGCTGCTTCGCTATTACCAATTTCTGCTTCAGATTGTCTTGAAGCTTGAAGTTTCACTAATTTATCGAGGACTTTTTGTTTGTGGTCGGCTTGCTGATTGTGCATCGCCGTCTGGAGTTCCTCACAGAAATCCTGAAAGGCGTCTCCGTGGTTCATGTGGCGTAGGTGCGCGAGTTCGTGAGCGGCAATATCCCACACTGTTTGAGGATTGAGAGGTTCGTCACACCATACACCGTTTTCGGTGCAACGCAACACAAGACGAATGTTTCCTAGATGAGAACAATCCCCCATGCGATTAGCCATACCGGATTTTGGCATGGGATAGCCCGTAATATCACCAATGGGGAGTTCGTATTTTGCGGCGACACGCCGCATGGCCGCAGACACTTCTACGAATAGTAACACATCATCGGGGTGAATAGGAATCATATTATCTGCCTACCTTTTGTATGTGTGACAGTAACATACTGCCAACAAGTAAATGATAGCACAGTTTTAATTTGATTGCAAGTACTATTTTTACATCTTATTCTAGTGTGCTTTCGGCCAATCGTTGCCAGTTAGTCCCTAGATAAAACTACCAGCACTCGCTGCGTCCCAAGCCGACCAACCGTTCTATACCGTCTCAGCACTTGACGGTCCACTCCCCGCAGACGTTGGGCGGAGTAACTTAAACTTCAGGTGGATCAATTTTTAAGTCTTCTTTAGGCGGATCAATTTTTAAGCCTTCTAGAATATATTCTAGTGTTTCCTGCCATGATAAATCATTTAGAATAGCATCTTGCTGAGCTTTGAAAAGAATTGATAATATTCCATATTCTTGATAAGGTCCGGCAGAAACAACTTCGCGTGTTTGTTTTAGCAGTGCAATATCAATGGGATCTTTTGAAGATAAAATATTTCTACAAGATTGTCGTAAAATACGGACTCTAGCTTTTAGTCCACTATGTGCAACCCAGGCTTTTCCTTCTGGTAAAGATCTTCGTGGCCTAAGTTTTGGAGTTGGATTCCACGTTGAATGAGGGGGTTCTTTAAAAGATGGAAATATTATACCTTTAATTTTCATAATTGATCCTATCATTCAAACTGAATTGACCAACCACTGCTTCTTCCATCACAGGCTTTCACCTCCGGTTAAGCAGTTCATCCTCCACTAGAGAACATCTAGCTTCAACAGACGCCTTTGGTTGGTCAATATCTTACTTCAGATCTTCAAGTTGACCCTCGATTGCAGCCAGCTCAGCGGCAACCAGCGAGCGCTTCTCCTCTGCCGAGAGTAGAGTAGTCTGCTGTGCCTTGAGCTCCTTCACACGCTTCATGAGAGAATCACGCTTCCGTGCAGCAATCTCACGATTGAGCTCTGACACAGAGTTGGTCATCCACTCCGGAACCGGAATACCCTGGACGGTATATTCGGCAATGAAGTTCTTCAGAAGCGCAGAGTTGGCAATCATCTGGTCCATCTGCGCACCCTCGACACTGAAACGACGCAGTTCTTCAAACATGACCCATTACCTCCAATGAAACAGTATTAGGCAACACTTTATCGAGAGTTAAAAGAGGAGTTGCCATCACCTCTTCAAGTAGCGCATATTTCCCTGCCCGCATCGTTGCAAGCATGTTCGGCAATGAGTAATAGTCAACGGAACTATCACGCAAGTCGAATGTCTGCATGTCTAAGCCAGCTTTTAACATTCTATCAGAGATAGAGTTTGGATCCCCCTTCAACTGATAGAAATATACAGATGGTGTTAAACCGGTCTTTGTCTCGTAACGCTGATATTGTTCAGAGAAATACGGCAGAGTATTTTCTCCGCCATCTGAAACGATGACAATACCGTCCACCTCTCCCATGAAGTTAGCCAGTCCACAACCGATTGATGTTCCGCCAGCAGCGCACATATGTCGTGTCGCCACCGCAATTTCCTCTAATGTCTTGCCAGTAGTATCAAACGCATAGGGCACTGTGTCAAAGAACACAAGACTTACGGAACTTGCCATGCGCGAAAGGAAAGCAGCAATCTGCTTGGCTATTCCGATAGCCTCATTCATGGATCCACTCTTGTCTCCAAGAATCAACCAACGCCCTTCTACTTTACCTACAGTATCCAATTGTCGTTCCTGTAGGTTTCGCATCTTCGCTGCAAGTGCCGGATCTGACACAGCCTCAACAGCCTTCGTCGTCTTCAGCACTGTTCGTGTTTTTGCTGTAGAAGCTACGACTAACGCATCTTCTAATGCTGCCCTCAAAATTGCGTGATCCCGCACTCCTAATTTTTCCAACGATTTCATGTTGGTTACTAACTCAGTAGGGGTCATCCTCTTGATGAGAGCCATAAGCACATCGGGATCCTTTGCCTTCTTGCCCAATGCACCCTGAGCAATCAAGAACGGAATCTTATATTCAACGATGAGGCGTGCCGCCTCTTCGGGCGAAACCTTCGAGAGCTGCTTGACTGCACCGAAACGACCAGTTTCCACCATGTTGGCAAACAGCGCCAGATTCGCTGTAACTGTTGGCTTTACGTGATAGCGCGCGTACAAGGTCTTCATTGACTTCCGATGCTGGATTGCTGTGCGCTCCCAATCACCGTAATTTGATTCTTTCTCCCGCAAGAACCTCTCGACAAGACGACGCACCAATCGAGAGGGTGCCTTTGCGGTTCGTGCAAAGTCAAGAGCCTTGATGAAGGAACGTGGATCCAGCGAAGCCATGTGCGCTAGAGCGTTGTCCACGAATTCGCGATCCCTTGCACCGGACAAAGCAATCACAGGAAGTGCTACACGGGCATCACGAATGACACCCTTCTGGTGATTCCACGCAACCAAGTGCGCGAAAAAGTTTGGATCTTCCTGCACGGCTACCTGCCCAATGGGGATGTAAGCAGAAAGATCTCCGTGCGGAGACTTTGTTAATTGTGCGATGACTTGCGGCTTCGTTAAACCCTTTTCCATTCTATTCTCCTAACTTAAATATCACGGCGAGTCGGTATGCCGTTCCTCTTGCGAGGTAGGTTGGACTCGAACCAACAACCCACTGCTTGAAGGCAGTTGCTCAGCCAATTGAGCTACATGTACGCATCCCAGTAGCCGTGAATAAAAATCGTGGCGAGTCTAAAAGCAACGAAGGTGAGCCATAGTCACATGTATGCTTTCAAGTAGCCACGAAATGAGACCGTGGTAAGTCTAGAAGCTAACAAATTACCCAAAATGGAGGGATGCATGTATGCTTCCAAGTGACCACGGACAAATAACCCGGCGAGTCGATTAGCTTTCCTCTTGCGAGGTTGGAAGGATTCGAACCTTCTACGTTTTGCTCTAAGGCAAACGCTCTAACCAATGAGCTACATGTAAGCTGACCAGTAGCCGGGTGTTCCGTCAAATTTTCAAAGAACCCTTTAATAACTCAATTCTGCCGACTGTATGTTGTCTTATAGAATCACTTACAAGACTGCCATGAACCCTACAGCTAGGTATCACCTATCCGCGTGTGATTCTCTTGGTGATTTTCGCACCGGCAGAATTCAGTTATTAAAGAACCTTGTTACTGCCAACCAGAAATACAGTATAGCACACTAAAAAACAGATTGCAAGCACTATTTTTAACTATTTTGTAACCGATAAAATGTCCAATGTCCATCGGGGTGAAGAAATTCTATCGTTTTGACGCCTACTCGCTTAAGAAGCGGCCAGCAGCGTTCCTTACAAGGACAAGAAAGAACATAGGAGATTTGTCCCTTAGAGCGATATCGGAATCCGGCAACCGTTACAACACAGCCATGAAGTCTATTACGATTTGCACGACCAATGGCGTGCTCTTCGGCATGTTGGCCTAATCCGCCACGGCCAGACGAGTTCCAACCCCAAGCAAAGATACCTCTTGCATCAGAGCATACAGTCGCCATCTTGATATGGCAAGCCGAACGTAAACATAAGTCAAGAGCCAATTCACGGCGGGATACTCTAGTATTCATATATAATACTATTAGATTGATACTAGAAAAACAAATGGACTGGCCGGGAGGAGTGACCCTGCCCGGCCAGTATCGTCTTTGATCTTCCGTCGGAAAACCGACGTTTGGCTACGGATATAACTGCAGTCTTACGTAGCTGAAAAGATCATTAACGAATCTTACGCGACAGCCTTTGCGCGAGCCGCGTCCACAATGGCCTGAGCCTTTGCCGCAGTCGCCTGGAGCTTCTCGAGCTTCGCCGTGGCCTTTGCCGCAGCCGCCTCAGCCTTTGCAGCCTTCGCCTGTTCAGCCGCGAGCTTCTTGGCCGCAGCCGCAACCTGCTTTTCGGTCGCATCCGCACCCGGCGCTACGAGGCCAGGAATGTCGAACTCAAGGGTGGCCGGAGGATTTGCCAGCGTCTCCGCGGACACCATTCGCTTGTCAATGAAGACTGCGCCGGATGTACCTACCTGACGATAACTAATCCAACCATTCTTATGCACCTTATTGAACTGTAGCGTCGCCATGATTCTGTCTCCTTATCTAACCATTAACTGTTTTGGCAACGGGTATCGCTGCCATGTAAGTTATACAATACCACAAGGAAAAACCGTTTGCAAGTAAATTCTTTGGGTGACTATAAAATAATTTCTTTGGTTTTGTCAGTTATTTCATACTGTTTATATGCTGCGTCTCTAGCAGCTACCGCTTCTTCTATAGTTTGATATCGTCCAACATATTTACATTTCTTTGGGAGATAAATACAAACGAAATAACAATTCCGATAATCATCCCAAGAAATTCCCTTATGACCAGAATTACTAAATGGATTTCTATTTAATTTATTTTCCCCTGATGTTACTGCCCGAAGATTTTGACGCCGATTATCAAGAGGGTCACGATTTTCATGATCCCACTCTTTTCCATTTGGCGCACGACCGAGTAGAAATGAATGAAGATTTATAATTGTAGAGTTGTACCAATGTGTGCCGTCCCAACGACTCCCATTTTGAGTATAATGTCTCGTACTGGTGCAAGGATAACCCCCCTTATTGATACACCACGTAAACTGAGATACGGATTCATAATCATCATCATCTATCTGAAATGGAATTTGGTGTTTGGCTGTTAAAATTATCATACAAACAGTTTACCATAATCCAACCAAAATTGCAAGGATTAAATTAGTCAAATTATGTTTTTTCACCTGTCTCTAAGATTAAAACATCCCCTCTAATATGGGGTTGATACCTCAAATTTTTTCCTTTCAACAGTTCTGTCACAATTTTGGTAGCTCTAATATTCAAAGACTGTCCTTTTATGTTACCCTCTTCATTCATAACCATACGAGTTGGATTAATACCGGGCATATACTCGATATAACCTCCAACCATTGTTTGGAGTTCGGAAAGAGTCCACCTCTTTCCTTTCGGATGAACAATTTCTTCAGTTCCATCTGCTTTGATTAATCTAGCCATAATTACTCCTTATTTAACTTCGTATTTTTTTCCTTCTTTTAGGAAATTTTCTATAAGTGTCCAAACAGCGTGGGTTTGTATTCCTTCACCCTTATTTATCCATTTATGAGTGGACATACGAAGATCCTTACGCATTAGATCATTTGGAATACTCATAATCATTAAAAGATCGTGCAATTCTTTTGAACTGAGATTTAATGAAAATCCTCTAGTTTTTTTAATGAGTTTCATATTATTCAAGCCTTGGAAAAAGGAACTGGAATCCGATATACTATCACTGTGTAATTACCAAAGACTTCCATAGAAACTACATCCCAATCTTGATGGTGTATATTGAGATATACTACTGCAGAATGGAAATTTCCACTAATAGTTTCACGATGATATGTCCATTTTTTCATATCTCTTTCTCCTGATAAATATCTCTAAATTGACATTCAGAATCTCCCTCAATTAGATCAATACAGGTAACATAATCTGGATCATTATCTTCTAAAGCTAAATTCATTGCCTCTTCTGCATTTTCGGCTTCTACTCTATATATTTCTGTAGTAATGGTTCTTACAGGAACAATAAATTTCATGTTATCTTCCTTTTATCCTGACCGAATACTGTTCCTGTTCGTTAATACCGAAAGCATCCGCAAGGGCAACGGCTATAACAAAAGAACGACTTACATCATACCGTTTAGCAATTCGTGAAACTTCTACTTTTATATCACGAATCACACAAGCAGGTAGTGGTTCACGTCCACCCTTAATTGCTTTTTGACGCCTCATTTTCTTTTAACCTCTTAGAGATAATTTCAAATGCGTCTTGAACTGTCGGAGCCTCGAAAGGAGGAACTACACGCTGTACGAAGATATTATCACGACAATCTTCAATATAGTCCTCATGATCTCCCCACCAACGCTTCACCTGTACAGTTCCATTAGAATGGAGGTATCCCCACCACATCAATTTATAAGGACTATAAGATATTGACATATTATCCTGCCTTCCGAAGAACCTTTACATTTGCATCTTGTTCAGCACGTTCTTGTTTTTTCTTAGCAGCCCACATTTCTTTTGAACGCTTCGCAATCACTGCCTTACCCTTTTTAGTCTGTGTCCAATGCTTTCCGTGATAGCTACGTTTGATATCCTTCCGGATGGCTTTCGCCACAGCAGGAGTCTCGTTAGCCGCTTCGCTCACAGTAAGCAGAGCTTCGAGGGAATCAGCAGCTCGACGCAACTGTCCAATAAGAATTTTAATACTCATTCTATGATCCTATCAATATCTGGGTTGAAATTACGAACGATATTGGTCTCCCCGTAACGTTCACTAATCTTAGGAATTGTTTTCTCCCCTAAGATGTGTTCAACATCAATTACGTCTTCATTATTGATAGTATCCCAATGTTCCTCAATATATGCGTGAGCGTTAGGCATAGTTCGAGTATCCCCGCCCCAATCATAAGGGTCACAAGCGGATTTCATGGACTGAAGATGAATTAAAACAATATTGCCTGGAACACTAAATCCAGCACGACTAGAAAGATAGCCATCCATTGCACTTATTTTGATAGCAAGTGCAGGAATGAAGGTTGCGCGATCTCTTACTTCAATAAATTTTATTTCCATTACGCCCTCTTATCCAAATTATCTAATTCCTTACGAATCCCACGTAGTTCACGAATGGTTTCTCCGAGTGCGCGACCCATCTTTGGTAATTGTCGAGGGCCAAAGATAAGTAGAGCAATTCCGGCAATGATAATCATTTCTGGCATTCCAAGCATATTATTCCTTTTCTATAAAAGTTGAAACTCCATGAGCAACAAATGAATCTAAACTAAAACCACGACAACCGTGGCTAACAATCTGGTCAAAACCAATTATCATTTCTTGACGTAAAGTCAATATACCAACGAATTCTCCATTGATGCGCACGCTAACATTACAATAAGTTTTCGTTGGATTCCAATATTCCAGGGCAATTCTCATAATTATCCTCTTTTACTTTTTGTCTTAGCAGACGATGCTTTAGTCTTACGTGTGCTACCAATACCCGCAACGATGCGTACACGTTTATGAACTACAGCACGAGATTCATTTGAATTATGAAATCGACATTCTCCAGTCCGGTCTTTTGTCCTTTCTTGGTGAATATCAACCCCCTGTGGTAGAACACGAACATGCTTTACTTTCTTGCAGATAGTGCAATAAAACCTTTTCATTCAACCTCCGTGGACAGATCCTCAAGAATCTGTGCATAATCTTCTAGTTCCAAAGTTGCCGGATCACTAAGATCTGGTTCAGTAAAATCGGCGCTTTCCCAATCCTCAATAAGGTTGTTTACTGCTTCCCCCTTATCACCTTCTTGCCATTTTTCTGACTTGTCATCATACTCATCGCGCCACCGAGAAGCAATTTCGTCACGGAAATTTTCCGCATCACTTAGTTCAACAAGAAATTCCGCTAAACGTTCCGGAATTCCTTCACCGGATTCCTGTGCCGCTTCGAATGCCTCTGCTGTAGTGCGGAGACTTGTAATAAGATTTTCTTTCTCGCGATGTTCAATTTTACTGAGCTGGAATGCCATGGAGGTATGTCCCTTCTAATCACTGAATTTCAACAGAAACCTTCAGATCTGCACCTGGGAGGGAATTGAGAATCTGTTCAACTTCCCAGAGCTTTCGCAGAGTGATCAAAAGACCATTTCCAGGAAGAAGTTCAGTAGTGATTGTCTTGGGCTTCTTGTGCGGCTGCTGAACTGTGATCTTGAGAGTCATACTTCACCCGTCCTTTCGGATATCGAGTTAATAGGCCCGGCTTCCAGAATTTATTTAACGACGGATGGCGGAGAGTAGCCGGTGAACTTCCATGCCTCCCGGTTCCGTCGATTCCTACATCTTTGGACGAGCTTCTTCTAACCGAACAATGATGTGATCGTTTTGCACATTATAAATTTCGTGCCCAACATAAGGAATCACTCCTCCAGTGTATTCAAAGTCCGAAGTAACGGCATAAGGACGAAAGCACGTAATTTCATCTTCATCCTTACGAATTACAACAGCCGCCGAAAAAGGTGCTGTGATCCCAGAATTCACTGAATCACCAAGATTACAATCTCCAGCGCGAATATTTTCACCAAACATTTACCCTCCTACTTCAAGAAGCCTTTGCCATTAAGACTCTTGTCTACCCACTGTGAGAGAGTGGCGTTGATTATCTGCACAATCCTTCGTGCGCTAAGAGATACGAGTTGTTCCTTCTGAAATAACCCGTACTGATTGAGTTTGTATCCGGCTTCCTTCGCACGTGCGCGTGTACCAATAGTGGAACCAACTGACGGGGCGTATTGCATCAAGGCAGGTTCCCATGCGTCACGGGTAGTTATAAAGATATTGATTGGTGGGTCTGCTTCGATAATAGTCATCCCAGTCTTGGGAATTACGAGAATGTCTACATCGTGACATTCCTCTGCTTTGCGTAGCACACTTCCGACAATGGCTGCACGTTCAATCTCATTGTCGTGTGCTACTGCCCATTCGCGCGCGAGCTGCTCACCGTATTCCCATCTGAATGCTGCGCCTTTTGACATACCAATCCTCCTATTAGCCTAATTCACAAGTACAGTATAGCACAGTTAAAAACTGATTGCAAGTGTTATTATTCCTTTGATAAATCAACAGGGAAGATTCCTCCATCACAATCAATCTCTTCCATTGAGGAATTTTTAATCTGTTGAGCAACTATATGAAAAGCACCCTCAAATAGTGGTTCCTTAAGAGGATCCGCACCACGACTCTTGACGTATTCGAGCCACGCAGTTTCCATCTCCCCCAACTCGAATGCAGGTCGCATCGAGAACCCTGCAATGAATCCTTCGGCCCTGGCACGAACTGAATCTCTATTCATCTTATTCTCCTATTCATCATCCGGATCATAACCATCCGAACCATCAAATTTTTCAAAGTAGGCGGAAAGAACCAGATCTGCGATACGCAAATCCTGTGAACGTGCAATAAAGGCATCTTGCACAGACTTCTCACCATAGCAGAATTCGACAAATTCTGCCGGGATAAGAGTTAGCAGTGCCTTCTCTGCTGTCTCAATATTTTCGTCAGCTATGGTTAGGAGTTCAACACTAGGAACATCCTCATAAGATCCGTTATCTTCACGGATCATCTTGAATGCTGCCCAAAGACACGGATGAGTATCTTCTTTGATAATCACGGGTCTTCCTTTCCGATTCATCTATACATACACTCGGTAATTCAAAGATTGGGCTAGAAATAAATGTGAGAACTTCTAACTCAATGTTGCGCTGTCCTGTTATAGAATAATCAATTAGAGTTGGGAAACGTAGTAAAGCCATGCCTTCCGAATCAGGCCAACCATTGGGATCAATTTCGAGAATAATGCCTACATGCCCCACGTAAGCATCAAGATCAACAGACTCTTCCCCGGAACTTTCCCAGGATGCGGGCCGCGCAACTACTAAGGCGTAGTCTCCAACCTTCATTTTTCACCGTCTTCTACTAAGAGATTCTCCCTTGCCAAGAGAGTTTCTCGTGCTTCTGCGATTGTGTTCGTGAGGAGATTCAACAACTCGTCTGCAACTGCGAGGGGTAGAATAATGTTGAACCCGGACTGAACACCGTGCTTGTAGTAATCTTCATCCGAACCGTGATCCCCCCTTATATTAATGGAAATATTCTCCTCTTTAGTATTCCACATGAAATGTGAAAGTTGAATTCCGTGAATGTCTCTCATTTTCCTGCCTCCTCTACTTTATAGATTTTATCCGGGATCAACACTCCACCATAGAAGTAGTCTGTAACAGCGATGTAGATTGTGTTTTGAAAAGAAATAGAGGCAATGTTGTGATAGGTCACCCACTCCCCGGATGCAACAACAAGACGTGGTGAGTGGGCTGCAATACGATGATTACTGTGGTCATCGTATTCATGCTTTAGTTCTGCCATCTGCCTACCTCCTTATGGTTACTGCCTGCCAACAATTACAGGATACCACAGTTTTTAACCGATTGCAAGCTCTAAATGGCGGAGACGGTTGGATTCGAACCAACAACTTACGACTTCAAAGGCCGTTGTTCTTCCAGTTGGACTACGTCCCCAAAAGATGGTGTCGGGTGTGGGATTTGAACCCACACGGAGTTTTGCTCCAGCGAATTTTAAGTCCGCCGCGTATTCCAATTCCGCCAACCCGACAAATTACTTCCGCATACCCTGCGACCACAGATCTTCCCAAATCTCCTTTCGGATTTGACGGGGTAAAGTCTGAAGCGCGTGTTTAAGCGCAACCTTCCGCCCAATACGACGTTGAAATAAATCTGAAGGAGCACACGTTGCTAATCCTTCAACAATTAGCTGTCCATTATCATCCGTAAGACTGGCTTGCGTTGAAATTCCATCATAATCAAACCCTACATCTCCATGTCTAGTTTTCATATCTTTCCTATTAAAACCACTAAAGAATGGGCCTCCCGGGACTCGAACCCGGAACCTTTCGATTATGAGCCGACCGCTCTAACCAGTTGAGCTAGAGGCCCGTTTGGTACGCCTACCTGTTTCACCGCGTTTGGAATCCCATCTCTTCCTTGCCTGCGCACCACGAATCATGCCTTGTTCATAGACTCTGAACATAAGAGATTTCAGCGCCAGTTCATATTTTGCTGAGGTCTGACACACAGTTAGAATCGGCATAACTTCGTCGTCTAAGAAATGTGTTTCTATCACACGGCCCATATCGTTCCACCATCTTGTTTCCCAACCCTTAGCTTTGATAGTGAAACGTGTACGCATAATAGGACTTCCTTTATGTGACATTGATTCCCCTCATTTCATCCAATTTGTTACTATTATCATGATTCTGATTGCTCTAACCAGTTGAGCTAGAGGCCCGCAACCTTTTCTTCTGTTGAACCAATGCACAAGCAAGACAAAGTCCATTCGGGCCTATTCTTTCCCTCTCGGGATGGCATCTGCTAGGATTTGCCACTCGTGCTAATTCGAGGATTTCTTCTGGCTCAGGTTCTCCACGATTTTCACGCCCCAATCTCTGTGTTAACTCATTCAGAGTCATGATTTCGTGCATAGGTGCTGCAACACCAAAACATCCTTCTTTTGCAGTAAAGGAGATGTGTGGTCCGTATCTGTGTTTCTTTCCAGCTTGTTGATTTGCGGTAATCGTATCTACTTCAATGTACGGTGCTGTCTTGTGATCCCAGACCATCATTCCTACAACCCGAGGTACATCGTTTTGCCCCGCGCACGTAGTACATAGTGTCGCGGAAGGTATGATTCGGAGTCTCTTCTCCGATATAGTCTGATTACAAATTTCACAAAGCATGTAATTCTCTTTCAATCTTTTCCCTCACAGTTCCATCCGGAAATACGAGCCAGATATGCCGTTTTAATTTACGCGCGTACCGCACAGTGGACCACGTTCCACTTCGTAATCTTTCCGAAGCAAAAGATGGTAGAGCAATTAAACCGTCTCTTCCTTCACGAACAATCTCTATGTTTCGTTTCAAATAAGGTTTCATAAGTCTTACTTCATGCGCTCCAATACAGAATGCTCGAGACTTATCCTTGTTAGGAGGATGTATAACAATACGAATAGGAAATTCACAAGCTAAACGATGTGCAGCAGCATCTGCATGAATGCAATCCCCGTGATGGAGTTCCGTCACAGGAAGCGTCTCATACAAATGTTTTAATGCAGATATCTGCTCCTGTGTTACGGCCTGTGAACTGCCGGTAAACCCTAAGATCATGGTCCGGCCTCCAAACAGAGTTTCTTCTGATCGCGAATGCTTAACATGAAGAATTCATCAACATCAAGAATTGTTCCATCACAATAGGAACAGGTGTGAACATGCGTACGGATTTGATCCTGTAGACTCTCCACAAACTCGTTATTTGTAGGGGTCCTCTCACCCCACACATCACTACCAAGGGATTGATAGCAACAGCCAAGGGAATCTATAAGTCGTTTACGTACTGCATCTTGCATCTGTTATCATCTCCATTACATACAGTATACCACAATTAAAACCTGAATGCAAGTTCAAAAATACAAGTCTAAAAAAGAGGGTAGACACTCTAGAATGTCTACCCTCCCAAACTCCCCAACGACCGTACTTCCA
>Ga0315284_10002939_pt1 | contig 24258 bp, 18 predicted proteins | sample YL17G09_16_MG_FD_203696 | JGI IMG/M metagenome (GOLD analysis project Ga0315284, IMG submission 203696) | Sediment microbial communities from Yellowstone Lake, YNP, Wyoming, USA - YL17G09_16 | ecosystem: Environmental > Aquatic > Freshwater > Lake > Sediment | place: USA: Wyoming | collected...
GGCATTAATCAGGTCGAACGCGCAAGTCTCGGAGGCGACCACATAGGAGCCGTCCAGCCGACCCAGGCATAAGGGACGGAAACCGCGAGGGTCGCGGATGGCGAAGACGCTGTCTTTCACCAGCACCACCAGGGAATACGCCCCCACAACTTTGTCCAGCGCGTCGGCAAGCGATTCCGGAATGCCGGTCTGCTTCGAGCGCGCGAAATAGTGCAGGATGACTTCACTGTCGCTCGTAGTCTGGAAGATGTCGCCGCGGCCTTCCAGTTCGCGGCGGATGGAGGAGGCGTTCACCAGGTTGCCGTTGTGCGCCAGCGCCACCTTGCCCTTCTGGCAGCTCACGATGATCGGCTGGGCATTCTTCAGATCCGTGTCGCCCGCAGTCGAGTAACGCGTGTGGCCGATGGCGGAATAGCCCGGCAGTCCGTCGACGATCTGCGGCGTGAAGACCTCGGCCACATGGCCCATGCCGCGATGGCTGACCATCTTGTGGCCGTCGCTGGCAGCGATGCCGGCACTCTCCTGCCCTCGATGCTGAAGCGCGTAGAGGCCCAGGTAAGTGAGCTTGGCGGCTTCGGGATGGCCGTAGACGGCAAAAACCCCGCAATGGTCGTGGAACTTGTCGTCAGGGAGAGAGAGGCAAGCGAAGAGCTGTGAAGCTGGCTGCAAAGAGTCTTCTCCGCGCGTCAAAGTGGGAGACGAAACGACTAGGTTGTCAGTTACTAGCCCCGCTCTGTTCTTGGATTCGCTTCGGCGCTCTGGGTCGTCCTTCGGGTCCTGTACCGCCTCGCAGCTCGGAATGCCGCCCGCTGCTTCGTCGCCCTTCGAGGCCGTCTACACTGCACGACTGCCTGGAGACAACTTCTATTCTGCCCTGAACTCAGGAGGGGCGCAACAGGATTCTCGACAGAATCCTGGATACACCGTGTAGTCCAAACTACCATTCCTGGCATGGCGCGCGGCCCGCAGGGACGAAACTCGGCCCCTGCTTCCGCCACCAGGCGTGCCATTGCTCAGCCACTCGCCTGGACTCCGCCGGGGAGGCTCTTTGCGGAAGCGAAATCTTCTGCCCGGTCAAGCCTTGCAGTGCGAAGTGACCTACCTGGCGAACCTGCGCGTCGGGGTCGCTCAGCATGGCGATCAGGGCGGGAATGACATCCCTGCTTCCCAGATTCCTCAATCCCAGAATAGCGTTGACGCGGTCGGTGGTGACGGGTGAGTACAGTTTCTCGAAGAGGACCTGGTTCGCCCGCGAGTCATCGAAGAGCCCGAGCGTTCGCAGAACCTCCCCGCGCAACGTTTCCGAAGCAGCGGGGAGCATTTCGAGGAGCGTCGGCAGAAACGCCGCGTCGCCCTTCTCGCCCAGCAGGAGGACCGCGTAGGCGCGCAAAGAATCTTCCGCAGGCTTGGCTGCCTGGGGTGCGGTTGCTGGCCCCCCCTCGGACCCGCGGGCGATCTTCAGGATTTCTTCCCAGGCGTCGCCGGTGCCGAGTCGCGCCAGGCCTTCGAGCGCCTGTTGCCGGTCCCAACCGCGCTGGCCGGCGGGCGCGCGCGCCAGAGCGGACAACCGCTCCAGAGCAAAAGGTTGAGGCAGTGTCGCCAGCACCCGCAGCGCTTCCTCCGCCGTCGGTCCAGCGGGTTTTTCCAGAATCCTCAAGTACGGCTGGAATGCACTCTGGAGCTGATCCTGCGTGGAGGGCAAAACCTCTAAAGAGAGCTCATTAATGGCCAGCGCGTAGGCCACGGGCGGGCCGGAAAAATCCTGCCTGGAAGCATTAAGACCCAGCAAGGGCAGCCGCCGTTCCGCGCGCACGCGGTACCGGCCGGGACTGGAGAAGCGCGCCCACTGGTTGAGCAGCCAGCGCTCGGTGTGAGTTTGCCCGGGCGGGAGCGTGACAGAGCCGTAGACCGTGCTTCCCTTCGCGCCGCCGCAGGGCTTGGGAGCAGGGTCGGGCAGACGTTGGCCTTGCTGGTCGCGGACGAAAAAACGTGGCTCTGCCTCCAACTCCGGATTCGGCGCGCGGCTGGGCGTTCGATACGAGAAGGCGAAGACTTGCGTGCCCGTATTCTGGATCGTGAATTTGCAGAAGATCGGCTCGTCCTGAAGGCAGGTTGGTTTTTCCAGGGTGAAGCGCGCCACGTAGCTAACCTGCGCCACGACGGCGCGGGGAGCGGCCAGCCACACAGCGCAGGCAACCAACAATGCCGCCAGCGGGAGAGGTTCGGAGCGGTTGACGGGCGCGAGGTGGCTGCGGTTTCCGCTCTGACCGGTCTCCGAACGCATTCTTCGCATCATACGCGAAAGCCCGAGTCGATTGCGCGCTTTTCGGATTGAATCAGCCGGCTTTCGGGAAGTAGCATCTAAGCAAGGTGCTGGTATGACTCTCATGAAGCGGTGGCTTATCCTGCTTGTCCCCCTGCTGGTGGTCCTGGGACTGTTGTGCTGCCCGCGCCGTGTGTCCGCCGAGACCAAGCTCTACATGAAGGACGGCAGCTACCAGCTTGTGAAGAGCTACGAAATCCAGGGCGACCGCGTGCGTTATTACAGTTTGGAGCGCTCGACGTGGGAAGAAGTCCCGCGCGCGCTGGTCGATTTCGAGGCCACCGAGCGCGCCCAGCGCGAAGAGGAAGCCGCGCACAAGAAGGAGCAGGAAGAAGCGCGTGAAATTGCCAGCGAGCGATTTGAGCGTCCGGAGAGCAGCGGCTTCGAGGTTGCGCCCGGAATCCGCTTGCCCGGCGAGGAGGGCGTCTTCGCCTTCGACGGAACCCGGATCATCCGCATGCTCCAGTCTTCCGGCGAAGTGGTTACCGACAAGAAGCGCGCCGCGTTGCTGCTGGCGCTCCCCGGGCCGCTGCTGAAGAATCGCGCTTACGTGGTTTTGCCCGGCGCGAAAGCCGCAGTGCGCGTTCCGTCGCTCCAGCCGGCGTTTTATGTCCAAGCGGCGGACGGCTTGGGCGCCAAGCTGGAGCTGGTGGCGGTCAAGCCCCGGAAAGAAGTCCGGCAAGTTGAGAAAGTAGAATGGCGCGGCGGCATCACCAAGCCCGTCGAGCTGCGCGCCGCCGTGCCGATCGAGCGCAGCCAGGTTGCTCCCGGCCTTTATAAGCTGAAGCCCGTGCAACCGCTCGAGCCGGGTGAATACGCGCTCGGAGAGCTGATTCAAGCCAAGCTCAACCTCGAACTCTGGGATTTCGGCATCACCGGCGCGCCCGCGGTCTCCTCCGGAGAGGGCGACGCTCCTCCCACCATTCGCCGCTCCGATAAGCCGCCAAAAGATTGACATCCCGGTTTAAGCCCACGATAATCCGCCAGCATTTCAATCGAAACTCGGGGAAGTTGATGCGCATTCGAATCGCCTGGTTTGCAGTTCTGCTGTTGCTTTCGACCGGAATCACAAATCGGACCAGGGGCACAGCGCGCTCTGCCCCCGCAGACCCCACGACCGCACATGCCGCTGCCCCAGAGCGGGCGGCCGTCCCCCTCGGTTTCAGCCCCCAGAGCTATGCCACGCAGGCGCGCTGGGAGAAGCGCTTTCTGAAAATTCCCAGCGCGGCGCGTTGCCGGAAGTACCTGCGACGGCTCACCCGCCAGCCGCACGTTGCGGGCACGCCCGGCGACCGCCAAGTGACGCAATTCATCTACGACGAATTCAAGCGCGCCGGGCTGAATCCCGAGATCGTCGAATACCGCGTGCTGCTTTCTTACCCGAAGAAAATTGCGGTGGAATTGGTCGAGCCGGCGCGCGTCAAACTCGCCAACCCCGAGCCGGAGATCAAAGGCGATAAGGACACGCGCCCTTCCGACCCCATGGTGGGCATGCCCTGGACGGGGTATTCGCCTTCTGCCGATCTCACGCGGCCGGTGATTTACGTCAATTACGGCAACGCCGAGGACTACAACCAGCTTGAAAAGCTGGGCGTGAGCGTCCGAGGCAAAATCGCTCTCGCCCGCTATTTTCATGGTTATCGTGGCGGCAAATCCTACGAAGCTGAGCGTCGGGGCGTGGCGGGGATCATTGTCTATTCCGATCCTGCGGAAGACGGCGCGCCACGCGGGCCGGTTTACCCCAAGGGTCCCTGGGGGCCGCTCGGTCATTTCCAGCGCGGGGCGGTGGTTTACGATTTTGTGACGCCCGGCGATCCGCTGACGCCGGGATGGGCTTCGACGGAATCGGCGCGACGCCTTCAGGAAACCGAGGTCAGCATCCTCCCCAAGATTCCCATGGTCCCGCTCTCCGCGGCCGACGCGCAGGAAATTCTGCAGCGCCTCGACGGGCCGGAAGGCCCCAAGGGTTGGCAGGGTGGACTTCCGCTTACCTATCGTGTGGGTGGGGGAGCCACGAAGATTCACCTCGCGCTCGAAATGGAAAACCGCGTGACGCCCATCTGGAACGTGATGGCGCGGATTCGTGGCCGCGACGAGCCGGAGAAACTCGTCATCCTCGGGAATCATCACGATGCCTGGGTGTACGGGGCGGTCGATCCCGCCAGCGGCACGGCGTCGATGCTCGAGACTGCGCGGGCTTTTGGCCAGTTGCTCAAAGAAGGCTTTCGCCCGCGCCGCACCATTGTGCTCGGGAACTGGGACGCCGAGGAGTACACGCTCACGGGCTCCAGCGAATGGGGCGAACAATTTGAAGACGACTTACGCAAGAACGCCGTGGTGTGCCTGAACGTGGATGCCTCCACCAGCGGCCAGGATTTTACGGTGAGTGCGGTGCCGTCGCTGATTCCCGCCCTCATCGAGGCCACGCAAGCGGTGCGCGATCCCGCCACGGGCCGCACCATCTACGACCGCTGGAAGGAGCAGAAGAGTGAGCGGAGCGTGCGCAGTTACGCCGTATCGGGCTCCGGGGCGGCGCCCGTGCCGTTCGGGCTGCTCGGCGGCGGCTCGGATTACATGGTGTTTCTGCAACACGACGGCGTACCCGCACTGGACATGGTCTTTGACGGCCCCTATGGCGTTTACCACTCGCTGTACGACGACTTCCGCTGGATGGACCGCTTCGGTGATCCGGGCTTCCGCTACCATGCAGCGATGAGCCGCCTGTGGGGTTTGCTGGCGCTACGTTTTGCCAACGCCGACCTGCTGCCCCTGGACTACTCGATCTATGCGGGAGAAGTCGCGGCCTATCTCGAAGGCCTTGAAAAGCTTGCGCCGGCGAATTTCTTCGCGGACACGATTCGGCCGCTGATCGAGAAATCCCGTGCCTGGCAAGCGGCCGCTGAGGAGACGACGCGCGCGCGCGAGGCGTGGCGCGCTGGGGACGCTCTAGCGGCGCTCCCTGAGCGCCGGTCTATGCCGGAGACCCCGCACTTTCAAAATGGGCGGCGGTCAGAGACCGCCGCTACAGCCACCTTCAATGCCGCCTTGATGGCCCAGGAGCGGGCCCTGCTCGACGAACGGGGCATTCCCGGCCGGCCGTGGTTTCGCCATCTGATCTACGCGCCGTTGCCGAGTTACGATGCCGAAACCCTGCCCGGCCTGCGCGAGGCGCTCGAGGCCCACGATCTCGCACGCGCCCGCGAGCAGGCTTTAACCCTTGCCAACGCCCTCCAACGCGCGATCGGCGCCCTCCCCCCCTCGCAGCGCAAGTAGCAGCTTGTGGTCTCGGCTTGCCCGCATGCCGGCTGCCTATGGAATTGACCGTGCCGTTCCGCCCAGGGCTTACAACGGGTCGAGGCGGTGGCGGCACGGATTTGCCATGCGAGTAGTACTTAAGAGCCATTGTCAGGGTCGGGGCGTCCCTTTACACTTCTGCATGCAAGGTTAGGCGATTGCAGTTTAAACAAAACATAAGGAGAAAACGATGAACAAATGGTTTTTACGACTGAAAGGTTCTCTGGTTGAGTTGCATCGTGAAGAGTCAGGGCAGGACCTGATCGAGTACGCGTTGATCGCTGCTTTGATCGCCCTGGCCGCGACCGTCGGCATGGGGGTTGTGGCCAAGGCGATCAACGATGCTTTCTCATCCATCGGCACCAAGCTCACCAACTACGCATCGTAGCTCGGTTTGCTGAGGTTTGTGCGGCGGCGCACACCTGCCGGTTTGCAGGCGGTGTGCGCCTTGGCATGTAGAGTCTCAGTGTGCCTGGCCGGGACCGCTATTCGAGGTTCTGTCCCCCCACGTTAACGCATCGCCAGGACGTCGGGCCACGCTCGGGCTCTCCCCTTGAGCGCGCGACAAGCCGACGCTCAGGCGCGGGGCTAAGCGCCTTGCGCAGGCGCACTGGGGGCCATGGTGCCTTTGTGATGCGGGGCCTGTTTCTCCGCGTACATGCGTGTATCGGCTTCCGATACGGCCTGCTCCACGGTCTGCCCGGGAGCGTGCTGGTGCAGCCCCATGCTGATCCCGATGGAGTAATTTCCGATGCGATTGGTGCGGTCCCACTCCGCTATTTTCTCCCGGATGCGGTTGACGACCACCTGTGAGCCGGGAGTGTCGGTTTCCGAAAGCACGATCAGGAATTCATCCCCGCCGTAGCGGACGACGTAGTCCGAGCCGCGCACGCAGGACTTGAGAATACTCGCGATCTGCGCGAGCACATAATCTCCCATCAGATGACCGAAGCGGTCGTTAACCGCTTTGAAATTATCCACATCACACATGATCAGCCCGAGCGGCCGGTTGTTGCGCTCGGCGCGCGAGATTTCCCCTTGCAGCAGTTCGCGCAGGAAGCTGCGGCTGAAGACGTTGGTAAGCGAGTCCACCATACTGGCCGAGTGCTCGGCCTGGGCCTGCAGCGTGTGCTGGACGTTCAGCAGGCGGAGCTTGCGCAGCTCCACCTCCCGCCGCACCATGTACAGCGCCAGCAGCATCACCACCATCATGACCAGAAAGAGAAGCTGGGGCGGGATCTTCATTTCCAGCGTGTTCTGCTGCCAGAAACTGCCGGGGGCGAGCAGCGACAGCGCGCCCAGCACCAGCACCGCGCCGGCGAAGACGATCAGCACCCAGACGTCGCGGTTATGCGACTCGAGCTGGACGAGTTCGCTTTGCAGGCGCGCCTGCGGGCCGATCTCTTCTGTTTGTTCAGTCTGGCTATTCATGGGCCGCTCACAGCGCCCTGGGAAAGTGGAGGAGACGGGGCGCGCCTCCCGCCGAGCGGGATGCCCGCATTATACGACACCGGAGGCGGGAATCAACTGCTTGCCGGTGCGGAGTTGCTCCCTGAAAGGATGGCCCGCCCTCAAGGGCCGCAACCCCTGCCCCTCTCGGCCCGGCGGGAGACCCACTCCGCCAGGGAGCGGACCGTCGCTAGGTGCTGCGCGCTTTTGCTTGCGCACCGCCGCCGGCGCGACTACGCCGAAACCTTCTCGGCCACCACCTTAGCCTGGGTGAAGATCAGCAGGTAATCCTGTCCGCCGCCTTTCGAGTCGGTGCCCGACATGTTGAAGCCGCCGAAGGGATGCGCGCCCACCAGCGCTCCGGTGCATTTGCGGTTCAGGTAGAGGTTGCCGACGAAAAACTCCTCCGCGGCGCGGTCCAGTTTCTGCCGGTTCTTGGTGTAGATGGCGCCGGTCAAGCCGTACTCGGTGTTGTTGGCGATTTCCATGGCCTCGTCGAAGTTTTTGGCCTTAATCACCGCTAGCACCGGGCCGAAGATCTCCTCCTGCGCGATTTTCCCTTTCGGTGGCACGTCGGCGATGACCGTCGGTTGAAGGTAATTTCCGGGGCCCGGCGCTTCGCCGCCGCCCGTAATCAGCCGGCCTTCTTTCTTGCCGGCTTCAATGTAATCCAGGATGGATTTCTTGGAGCCCGGGTTGATGACCGGACCCATGTAGTTTTCGGGGTCGGTGGGCGGCCCGACTTTGATTTTCTCCACCCGCGCCTTCAATTTCTCCAGGAAGGCGTCGTACACTTTTTCGTCCACGATGGCGCGCGAGCAGGCCGAGCACTTCTGGCCCTGGTAGCCGAACGCCGAGACCGCCACCCCTTCGACCGCCTGGTCAAGGTCCGTCTCACTATCGACGATGATGGAATCCTTCCCACCCATCTCCGCCAGCACGCGCTTGATCCAAACCTGTCCGGGTGCGGTCTTGGCGGCCAGCTCGTTGATGTGCAGGCCCACGTCCTTTGAGCCCGTAAACGCGATGTAGCGCGTGCGCGGATGGCCGACCAGAACGTCGCCCACCGAGCCGCCCGGGCAGGGGCAGAAATTCACCACCCCCGGCGGCATCCCCGCCTGTTCGAGCGCTTCCACGAATTTGTAGCCGACGGTGGGCGAGTCGCTCGAAGGCTTCAGCACCACCGTGTTTCCCGCCACAATCGAGGCCAGCGTCATGCCCGCCAATATCGCCATGGGGAAGTTCCAGGGCGGGATCACCACGCCCACCCCCAGGGGGATATACTTCATGTAATTCTTTTCCCCGGGAACCGGCGTGAGAGGTAGCGGCTTCGAGAGGCGCAGCATCTCGCGGCTGTAGTACTCGCAGAAATCGATCGTCTCCGCCACGTCGGCGTCGGCTTCCGGCCAGGTCTTACCTACTTCATAAACCAGCCAGGCGGAGTAGTAATACTTCCGCTCGCGGATGATCTTGGAGGTTCGCAGCAGCAAATCGGCCCGCTCCTCCGCGGGCACGCGGCTCCAGGTCTTGAACGTCTGGTCGGCCACTTCGATCGCCCGCGTTGCCAGGTCTTTGTTGGCCTTCGAGAAGCTTCCCACCACGCGGTCCTTCTGCCCCGGATCGTAGGAAACCAGCTTGTCTTGCGTCTTGATTCGCCCGCCGCCGATGATCAGGTCGTAGTCCCGTCCCAGCTCCTTGGCCACTTCCTCGACGGCTTCCTTCATCCGTCGGGCGTGTTCGGGATTGCCTTTGAAGTCGCTTAACGGCTCGTTTTTGAACTCGGGTAACTGCATGAAGAGTGCCTCCGTTATGATTTCGTGAACTTTCGATTATATCGGTTTCGCAGGTCGAAAGGTAGCCACGCGGCAGTCGGATCAGCATTCAATGGGGGGATGGCGCACCGACCGGATTGGTGAGCGTTCCGACCTGCTCGACCGTGATGCTGACCGTGTCGCCGGGCTTGAGGAATACCGGCGGCGTGCGGCTGGCGCCGATGCCCTCCGGGGTTCCGGTCGAGAGGATGTCGCCCGGTTCCCAAGTCAGCGTTCGCGAGAGGTAGCTCACCAGATAGGGAATTTTGAAGATCATGTGGCTGGTGTTCGAGTCCTGCATCGTCTGGCCGTTGAGCGTGAGGGAAATGCGCAGCCGGTGCGCGTCGGGAACTTCGTCGCGGGTCACAATCCACGGCCCCGTCGGGGCGAACGTATCGCAGCTCTTGCCGCGGAACCACTGCTTGTCAGCCGACTGCATATCGCGCGCGCTGACGTCGTTGAGCATCATATAGCCGGCAATGTGCTCATACGCTCTTTCTTCCGGAATGTTCTTCCCGCGTTTGCCGATGACGACGGCGAGTTCGGCTTCGTAGTCCACCTGACTCGAATTCGGCGGGAGCACGATGGGCTCGCCCGGTCCGCAAATCGTGTTGTTCGATTTGAGGAAGAAGATGGGCTGCGTCGGGACCTCGGCGCCACGTTCCCGGGCGTGCTTGGCGTAGTTGCGTCCCATGCAGACGATTTTTCCGGGGCGTGGGACGGGCGCGTGCAGGCGAGCCGTATCAATCGAAGTGAACAGGCGGTCAAGCTTGCGGTCGCCGCGAAAGAAATCCACTACTCCGGACAACACCTCATCGAGGGCCACGAACCAGACCTCATCTCGTTGGATGAGTTGAATCATGTCCTCCGGCAATCGGCCCGCCTGCAGCAGGAGATGCCGGGCTTTGCTCGGCGTGGTCTTGGATTCAAATTTCACGACCCGCTCGATGACCAGGTCGAGAGCCGCCGACAGGTTCACAATCAGATCGCCTCTGACCGCGCCCAAGCATGGTTTACCTTCGAGTTCGAAGTTGACGAGTTTCATTGTTTTGTCGGGCCGGTCCCACTCTGAGCGGGGCCGGTGTTGGCCGCGGCCCGTCGGCTGATGGGCGGCCCTACGTCAGCACGCGCACCGTCTCGCGCGCAACGATAATCTCCTCGTTGGTGTAAACCACCAGCACCGCGACGTCGGATTCCGAGTGTGAAATCACGCGGTCGCCGCCCGTGGGCTGTCGGTTTTTCCCTTCATCGAGGAAGATTCCCAGGAATTCCATTTCACGGCAGACGGCTTCCCGCACGCGCCAGGAATTCTCGCCGATGCCGCCGGCAAACGCCACCACGTCGAGTCCGCCCATGGCAGCAGCGAAAGCGCCGATATACTTCTTCACTTCGTAAACCAGGACATCGACGGCGAGCGCCGCGCGGGGATTACGTTTCTCCGCTGCCTCCTCGATATCGCGCAAGTCGCTGCTGACACCGGAGATGCCCAGCAGGCCACTTTTCTTGCAGAGTATCTCGCTGACCTCGGCGGCGGTGAGTTTCTCCTTCTCCATCACATAGAGCACCGCGAATGGGTCGAGTTCGCCCGAGCGCGCCGCGTGTTCCATGCCCGACTGCGCGGAGAACCCGAAGCTGGAATCGACCGATTTGCCGTCGCGTATCGCGCAGATGGAGGAGCTTCCTCCCAGATGGCAGGAGACCAGCCGCAAGCCCGCAGCAGGCCGTTCGAGCATCTGCGGCACGCGCTGAGAGATGTAGCGATGCGACGAACCGTGGAAGCCGTAGCGGCGAATGCCGTATTTCTCCGTCCATTCGTAAGGAATCCCGTAAGCCGCCGCGCGGTCAGGAATCGTGACGTGAAAGCCCGGCTCGAACACTGCCACCATCGGCACCCCGGGCAAGACTTCGCGGAAGATTTCCATGGCCTGGATGTAAACCGGATTATGGACGGGGGCAACGGGCACGAACTCCTTCATCGCCGCGAGCAGCGCGTCATCCACCACGAAACTGCCCCGATAGCGCGGCCCGCCGTGTACGGCCTTAAAACCCACGGCGTCAATTCCTGCCGGCTGCGCGCCGCTGCGCAGGTGTCCGATGAGCAATGCAATCGCGGCGCGATGGTCGGCGATTGCGGCCGCGGCCTGTGACGATTTCCCATCCACGTCCCAGGTCGTGATCGCGGCCTGGGCGCCGCCGATGCGCTCGATCTTGCCCCGCGCCAGCACCCGTTCACCGTCCATGTCGAGGAGCTGATATTTCAGCGACGTCGAGCCGAGGTTGGGGACGAGAACTTTCACTAGGGGTCACCTCATCAAGCAGGGTGCTGGGGACTGGGTTCTGGGGCTGTGAACTTTCGACCTTCAACCCTCAACTTTCAACTCTCGACTCTCGACTTCCGACCCCTACGCCTCCCGTCGCTGATGATCCTGCACCACCAGCGCCAGGGCGATGGAGCGAATCTTCGTCTCCGGGGTCTCCGCGCGGGAGAGCAGAACCAAGGGGACGCGCGCGCCCACGACAATGCCGCCCGATTCGCCTCGAGCGAAATAGAGAATGGCGCGGTAGAGAATATTCGCCGCCTCGATGTCCGGCGCAATGAAGATGTCCGTCGCCTCGACCACCGGACTCTGGATGTTTTTCCGCGCGGCGGCAAAGCGGCTGAGCGGGACGTCCATGGCCAGCGGGCCTTCGAGGTAAGCGCCGGCAATCTGCCCGCGGCGGTTCATCTGCACGAGCGCCGCGGCATCGACGGTCGCCGGCATGTCGGGATTGACGAATTCCAGCGCCGCGAGCAGCACCACTTTCGGCTCGGCGATGCCCAGCGCGTGCGCGACCGTAATGGCGTTGCGCGTGATGCCGGCTTTCTGCTCGAGCGCAGGCGCGATGTTGATGGCGCCGTCCGTCATGAGCATCAGGCGCGGGATGTGCGGCACCTGGAAGGCAATCACCTGACTGAGCAGGCGTCCCGTGCGCAGGCCGCGCTCCTTGTCGAGAATGCCGCGAATGAGGCTGGCGGTGGTGACCTTGCCCTTCATGAGCAGGTCGGCCTTGCCTTCGCGCACGAGGTCGATCGATAGACGAATCGACGCATCCTCGCCCGCCGTCTCGACGAGTGATTCGCGTCGCACCGGGTAGCCGACCTTCTTTGCCGCCGCTTCAATCTTGGCCGGCGTGCCGACGAGAATGGATTTTGCCAGGCCCAAGGGCTCGGCCTGCGCCAGACTTTCGAGCACGTCGGGGTCGTGCGCCTCGACCACGGCGATGCGCGCCGGGCCGAGTTGCTTGGCGCGCTCGACAAGTTCGTTCAAGTTGTGGATCAAATGGGAAGTCCTTATGTAGGGGCAATTCATTAATCGCCCCTACGAGGCGAATCGCAGACGTCGCAAAGAGCGCGATGTCTGCACCACCCGGAAATTCTCTAGCTTGCCGCCGCGGCCTTATTCATCACCCGGTCTACGATGAACTTGAATTCATCCTCGGTGAGCAGGTCTTTCTTCTCGAACGCTTTTTCTTTGGTCAGCCGGAGCATCTCCATCATCTGCTCTTCGCTGGCCTGGACGTTCAGCTTTTCACACCACTCCTGCATGGAGGGCAACCCGCTGTTCTTGCCCAGCACAATTCCGACCGGCTTCTGCCCGACGAGTTCGGGAGCAAAGGGCACGTACTCGAGCGGGTGATGCTCGCGCGCCTTGCGGAAGAATCCGGCGACGATTCCGGATTCGATCTGATAGAGCATGTCGCCGACGATGGGCCGGTTGCCGGGAATCGTCACCTTGGCGCGCTCAAGGATGAATCGCGAAACATCGCAGAACATCTCGGTCTTGATGCCGAGATCCACGCCGTAGAGGCACTTGAGCGCGAGGACCGTATCTTCGAGCGGCACGTTTCCGGCGCGCTCGCCGAGCCCCGTCATGGTGACCTGCGCGACCGATGCGCCGGCCGCGAGCGCCGCGATGGTGTTCGCCACGCCCAGGCCGAAATCCTGGTGGCAGTGGATCTCCACCGGCTTCTTCAGCCGCTTCACCACTTTCTTCACGACGTGATAGACCGCCTCGGGCGTGCAGCCGCCGAAGCTGTCGGCGATCGTATAAGCGTCCATGTGGCCTTGGGAGGCGACGGTCTCCGCGATGTCGAGCAGGCGGTCGATCTCGGTGCGGGTCGAATCGATTGTGAAGAAGACGGTGTAGAGGCCGGCTTCCTTCGCGGCGAGTGTGGCCTCGATCGAAGACTTCATCGCGCGGTCCACGGTCCAGCCGTAAGCGTTCTTGATAATGTGGTCGCTGGAAGGAATCTCGACGATCACGCCTTTCACGCCGCATTCCTTCGCGGCCTTGATATCCGCGATGAGGCAGCGCGAGAAGGAGAATATCTCCGCCTTCAGTCCCAGGCTGGCGATGTCAGTCACCGCGGCGCGGTCCTGCGGCGAAACCGCCGGCATGCCCGCTTCGATGCGGTGCACGCCCATGGCGTCGAGCTTCTTGGCGATTGCGACCTTCTCCTCGCGGCGGAAGACCACGGCCGTCTGCTGCTCGCCGTCGCGCAGCGTGACGTCGTGAATCTTGATCTTCCTCGGAAAATTGAATTTCTTGCGCACCTTGGGCAGGTAGCACCAGGGGCTGACAAACCATTTTTTCGTTTTCCAGGGTTGTGCCATCGCACCCTCCATCTGAATTCTGAGCCGCTGAATCCGCACGGATCGAGCCCGGCGTTATTGGGAAACCGTTAAGTTTACAGCACCGAGGGCGGCGCTGCCAGTCGTTCCGGCCTCCGCGTAGGGCTTACCGCCCGCTCAGCTTGAAGCTGTACCGGCCCGAGCCCACTTCCAAGACGATCTCGCCGTCTGCCTGGCGCGCGCCGGTCACGCCGGACGTGCCGGGCACGAACTTGCCGTTCTCCCAAACTGCGCGCTCGCCCTCGCGGACCATCACCTCAGTCATTTCCTCCTCTTTGGGGATCATCACCGTCGCAACGCTATTCACAGGAATAACAGCATCCAGAGTGATCATTCCAGGAGAGTGCGTCCATGACGACGCGACGCTTCCACGCACGGATTCCACTGACGCGCTGGCCCAGGTGAGGTCGCGGACGACCTGCGGCTGGATCCGGATGTGTTCATAACCCGGCGTCTCCGCGTTGATGCCCGCCAGCGCCTGATAGAACCACGCGCCGATGCTGCCCATCATGGGATGGTTGTGGGAATTCATCGACGGACCGGTGCGCTTCTGCCAGAGTTCCCAAAGCGTCGTGGCGCCGTTCGCGATCATAAAACCCCAGCTCGGATAGGTGGTCTTCGCGGCCAGGTCGTAAGCCAGGTCGGCCTGCCCACTGCGGGTCAAGAGAGGAAGGAGGTATTTCACGCCAATGAATCCCGTCGTCACATGTGAGTCGTGTGTGTAAACGATATCGTTGAAGAGGTTCCCGCTGACCGCGCCTTGTGTGTCTTTCGGTACGAGGTCGAGGAACAGGGCGAGGGTATTGGCGGTTTGCGTGCCGTTGGCATAGACGCCGCGCTTCGGATCGAAGAACTCGCGGTGGAACGCATCCTTGATTTGCGCGTTGAGCTGCGTGTAGGTCTGCGCGTCCTCGCTCTTACCGAGCAGCGTCGCGATTTTGGCGAGCACCTGAACGTCGTAGTAGTAATAGAAATCGGAGACCAGTGCGCCCGGGGTTTTCTCCACCGCCACCCAGTCGCCGTAGTAGGAGTAGCGAAGAACGTTGTCGGGCGCTTTCGAGCGCAGGAACTCGACGTACTTCTTCAAGCCCTCGTAGTTTTCCTCGAGAATTCTGCGGTCGCCGTATTGCTCGTACATGTACCAGCAGATGAGCGGATACGCCGTACCCCAGGCGGGGTCGGCGGGGCGGCTGCCGTACTTGTGAGGTACGGTGTCGGTGATGGTGCCGTCGGCGCCCTGCACGTCGCGAATGTCGCGCACGAAGTTCGTGTAGAACGCCGCCATGTCGAAATTCAGCATGGCCTCTTCCGCGGTGACGTGGGCATCGCCCATCCAGCCCATGCGCTCGTCGCGCTGGTCGCAGTCGGTGGGAACGCTGTGCAGGTTGGTGCGCTGGCCCCAGCGGATAATTTTCTGAATCGCGTTCAGGGTCGGATTGGAAGCCGCAAAGCTGCCGGTCGGCTCGACTGCCGAATGCACCAGGCGCCCGCGCAGTGAGTCGAGGCTGGGCGTGCCGGGGAATCCGGTCACTTCAATATAACGGAAGCCGTGGTAAGTGAAGCGCGGCTCCCAAGTCTCCACGCCCTCGCCGCGCAGGATGTAGGTGTCACGAGCTTTGGCGCGGCGAATCGTTTCGCGGTTGATCATCCCGTCGTCGTAAACCAGTTCGGCGAAGCGCATCGTCACGGCCGTCCCGCGCGGCCCGCTCACGCGCAGCTCGGCCCAGCCGCTGAAGTTCTGCCCCAGGTCGACCACATACACGCCGGGACGCGGATTCGTCATCTTCACCGGCACGAGCGTGTCGATGACGCGGATGGGCGGCATCATTTGGGCCGAGAGCACGCCGCCCGGCGGCTTCGCCGCCTGCGCCGTTTGCCAAGATGAATCGTTGAATCCCGGTGAATCCCAGCCGGGCGTCTCCATTCGAGCGTCGTAGGTTTCGCCGTCGAAGATGCCGTCGCTGGTGATGGGGCCTTGAGCGGCTTTCCACGAAGTGTCACTCGCGAGGGTGAGCTGCTTGCCGCCTTCCATTTCAATCTGGATCTGCAGAAGCAGCGCCGGTGATGAATACGGCGTCACGATCGGAGGGCCGTAATACTTCGGCGGCACCGCCCAGCCGTTGCCGAGCATCCCGCCCACGGCGTTCGCGCCTTGCCGGAGTTGCGAAGTGATGTCATATGTGCTGTAGAGAATCCTCTTCTCGTAAGTCGTCCAGGCGGGGTCGAGAACGTTCTGGCCAACCTTCTGGCCATTGAGCCGCAATTCGTAGTATCCCAGCGCGGTGACGTACACGCGGGCGCGCAGGACATTGCCGGGAATCAAGAACTCCTTGCGTAACTGATTGCCGCCTGCAATCCACTGGGCTTTCCACTCCTCGGGCGATAGCAATCCCATTTCGAATTGCGCCGGTCGGCTGTAGGCGCTGGGCCGGCCCTGCGTATCCCAGGTTCGAACTTTCCAAGAATACGCGCGCCCACTCTCGAGCGTCTTCCCCGCATAGACGACTTGCGTCGATTGGTCGGACGCAACATTGCCGCTATCCCACTGGTCTCCTCTGTCCTGAGCGAGCAACTCAGGACGCGTCGCCACCAGCAGTTGATACGCTGTTTGTTTTTGCCCGCGCTCGGCGTGGTCGAGGACCCAGAAAAACCTCGGCTGGCGCACGTCGATGCCCAAGGGATTCGAGAGATACTCGCACCGCAGGTTCGTGGGTGGCTGCGGCCCCTCGGCGGAGAGGCCGGCAGGCATTACCCATTCTCGGCAAACGAAAAGGAGGGCGAGAAAAGAAAGCACTCTGAGGGGGGTCTTTATCTGGGGCATGAGGCACCTCGATTAAGTAACGCCTGACGAGCCAAGCGTGAACGGATTTTGCTTGCCACTTGTCACTCGTCACTCGTCACTGATTTCATTCCATCTTTCGCGAAACGATTTCGGCGCCAGCGCCGGCAAATCGCGCCCTTCGGTCCAACGCGAGGCCGGGAACATCGGCGCTCTCTTAATCCAACCTTGTCGAGCGGAGAACCGCTGGCCGAGCCGCGCCAGGCGCGCTCCTAGCGCATACGCCCAGGGCCGCTCCATCGCCCAAGCCCACAGCCGGATCGAGGTTCTTTCACTCAGGGGAGAACCCGACGGCTTCGGCGCCGGAGCTTTTTCCTGCGCCTCGCTGCGCAGATGCAGGAGTAGGTCGGGGATATTGATTTTGACCGGGCAAACGTCGCGACAAGCTCCGCACAACGACGACGCAAATGGCAGCTCGCGCGCCTTCTCGATCCCGGCGAGTTGCGGCGTCACCAGCGCGCCAATCGGGCCGCTATAAACCCAGCCGTAAGCGTGCCCGCCGATTTTGCGATAAACCGGGCAGGTGTTCAGGCACGCCCCGCAGCGGATACAGTAGAGCATCTCGCGCATCTTTTCGTCGGCCAGCGTGGCGATGCGGCCGCTGTCGACCAGCACCACGTGCATCTCTTCCGGGCCGTCCTCGCCTGGGCGGCGCGGCCCCGTCAACAGGGAGGTGTAAACCGTCAGCTTCTGCCCCGTGCCGGAGCGCCCCAGGAGGCGCAGGAAAACCGCCAGGTCGGCGAAGCGCGGAATCAGCTTCTCGATCCCCACCAGCGCCACATGCACGCGGGGCGCGGTGGTGCACATGCGGATGTTGCCTTCGTTTTCGATGACGACCACCGTGCCGGTTTCGGCCACGGCGAAGTTGGCGCCGCTCAATCCCACTGGCGCGCGCGCGAATTTCTCCCGCAGCGCCCGGCGCGCGATGGCGGTCAGTTGCTCCGGAACGTCAGTTGGTTCGGAGTGGAGATGCGTGACGAAGAGGTCGGAGACATCGTGCCGCGTCTTGTGGATCGCCGGCGCCACGATGTGCGCCGGGCGGTCGCCCGCCAGTTGCACGATGAATTCGCCCAAATCGGTTTCGAACGGCCGAATGCCCGCGGCCTCGAGCGCATGGTTCAGCTCGATTTCCTCGCTCACCATGGTCTTGGCCTTCACCACTTCGCTTGCGCCCGCGCGCTCAGCGATTTCGCGTACGAGGGCGCAGGCTTCCTCGGCCGTCGCAGCCCAGTGGACCTTGCCACCGTTGCGCTCCACGTTGTCAGCGAATTGCGCGAGATAGAAATCGAGGTGGTCCATCACCTCGCGCTTGAGCGCCTGGGCGCGGTCGCGCAGCCGCTGCCAGCCCGGAATCTCGCTGATAGCCTGCTGGCGGTGAGAGTAGAGCCGCAGAGTCGAGGAGCTGTACGCCTCCTGGAGATGCGCGTCGGCCAGCGCCTCGACGGCGTGTTCGTGGATCTGGTTGCTGGTGACGTGCTCTTCGCTCATGGCTGTTTAATCGTAGGGGCGCAGCATATTGCGCCCTTACCGAAATCATTCCTGCATCGCAAGCAATTCCGCCAAATGGAGCGTCTTGAGCGGCAACCCGTGGCGGTGGATCAGTCCGGCCAGGTGCATCAGGCAGCCGGAATCATTGGCCACCAGGTACTCGGCGCCGGTGGCGGCTGCGGCGCGCGTCTTATCCTCACCCATGGCCACTGAAACTTCCGGGAACTTCACAGAAAACGTTCCGCCAAACCCGCAACAGACCTGATTGTCCTGAAGCTCCACCAGTTCCACGTCGCGCACGGCGCGGAGCAGCTTGCGCGGCTCCGCCTCGATGCCCAGCTCGCGCAGCAGGTGGCAGGAATCGTGATAAGCCACGCGGTGCGGGAAGCGCGCGCCCACATCCTCGACCTTCAGAACCTTCACCAGAAACTCCGAGAACTCAAAAAAGCGGCTGCGCAGATGCTCGACTTTCGCCATTTGCTTCGGGTCGCCGGCAAAAAGCTCGGGATAGAAGACGCGGATCATCGAAGTACACGATCCCGAAGGCGCCACCACGTAGTCCGCGTCGTCGAACAGGTCGAGGACGCGCGATGCCACCGCACGCGCTTCGTCGCGGTATCCGGTGTTGAAGGCCGGCTGGCCACAGCAGGTCTGCGCGGGATTGAAGGTGACCTCGACGCCCAGTCGCCGCAACACGCGGACCGCGCATTCCCCCACGTGCGGAAAGAACTGGTCTCCCAGGCAGGTGATGAAGAGCGCGACGCGAGGCTTCGGCCGTAACGGGACTGTGCTCATGCGACCTTCCCGTCCGGAAAGCGTTCGAGCACCTCGGGGTCATAGAGGGGAATCACCACGTCCGCCGCTTTGCGAATCCGCTCGTAGGCCGCGAGACACTCCGGCAGGCTCTCCATAATCCCCAGCGGGTGATTGCCCTCGATGTTTCCGTACTTGAAGCAGCAGTCGGTCACAACCACGGCTCCCGCGTTGGTTTCGATCCGATAAGCCATCGAGGAGCGGTGGTGCGCGCCCACCCAGAACGCCTCGATGCCGGGGAGGATTTCTTCTTCGGCCGCGAGGAGGTGGAGTTTCTCGGGAGCCTCCACCGTCAGGTAGCCCAGCACGTCATCCGGCACGCGCAGCTTGCGCGGCACGTGCATTTCATACGGCGGCGCGTGGAAGTCCTCGATCCAGCCCCGGCGCGAGATGCAGACCCTGGCGTTGCGAAAAATCGGAATGTTCCCCACGGCGTAGGCCTGGAGAGGGGTAATCAGAACAAAATCCACATCGCCGGGCGTCACGTCGTGCCGGCCAAGCTGCATTTCCGGCGACTCGGTCTCGCCCCGCATCAGGGCGCCGCGTTCGCCGAACGCCGTGGTCCAGCGCGCGTTGAGCGCCGTGAGGTCCGGCGGCGGGCCGGTGTTGACAATCACCACCTTGCCGCCGCCCCGGATCAGCACCATGTAGAAGTAGAGCTCTTCCCAGGCGTCCCAGCGGTCCATCCAGTAGACCTCCGGACCGCGCACCTGGCACTGGCCCATCTTCAGGATATCCACAGAGTAAGTCATGGCGATCGTTTCGAAGGGGAAACGCTACTGAAAATTCGGGGGCAGGTCAAGCGGAGAGGGGCAACGGTGAAAGGCGAACAAAGAGGGGGGAGTCGCGGTTGGCCTTGATAATTTATCATTCATAATTCATCATTCATAATTGCGATGAGTTTGCGCGATCGAATTCGGACGCTCTTCCGCCTCTTGCTGCTCTTCACCATTCTGGTGGCGGTGACGTTGATCAGCGCCGTCACCACCATTCGGCTGACCATCCACGGCCGCCAGGAGAACATGCCCAACCTGGTCGGCAAAGCGCTGGAGTCGGCACAGAGCCTCACCCGCGGCCTCGATTTGGAAATCAAGGTGGAGGATAAGCTCTTCAACGCGAAGGTTCCGGTTAACCAGATCGTCTCGCAGCAGCCACCTCCGGGGACGCCCATCAAGGCGGGCCAGCTCGTATACGTCATCGTGAGCCTGGGACCGCCGCGCGTGGCGATTCCGAACCTGGTGGGCTCCAGCCTGCGTGCCGCGCAGATCACGGCGATCCAGCGCGGCCTGACGGTCGGCAGCGTGACCGCGCTCCCTTGGCCGGGAGCAGAACCCGACCAGGTGGTCGCCCAGGATCCTCCTCCCGCCAGCCCGAATGTCCATAGCCCGGTAATGAATTTCCTGGTCACGATTAATGAGCCGCCGCCCGCCTACCTCTGTCCGAACTTCGTTGGCCAGCCGCTGGCGGCGGTCCGCCGCGACCTGGAAAAGGCCGGCCTGAAGGTTGGAGAGACCATTCCGGTTGTGACCGACACCAGCCCCAAGGGGACGATTCTCACCCAATCACCGCCGGCGGGAAGCAGGATCGGTCCCGAGGCTGCCTTTAGTTTCCAGGTTTCGGAATAGCCGGCGAATGTGGTCCCAAGACGTTTCCCCCTTCTGTTAAGCTGATCCCGCTCCGAGCGGAAGAAGCATCTGCCTCTTGAAAACCGCGAAGGTTCTCACCTTTTGCGTTTTCGGGCAAACAGTCCCTACGCCATTGTTGAAGGATTACACTTTCCGGCATGAGAACTGCAACACTCTGTCTGCTGTGCCGGAAAGTCGGTTGCTTTGTCTTGAGCCGGCGGCACTTATGGACCTATATGCGCGGAATGCCCCAGCCCCACGCCCCAGCGCGATACCCCAGCGATCAGACACAAAGTCATTTGCTGCCTAGGCCATTTTCCAAAACTAAGACGTCCAGGAAAACAAACCTTTGGCGACGTTGTCCGCTGAGCTTCCTCTTGGCCCTAGCCCTTCTGGGCGTGGTGACCTCAGCGCGGGCGGCCGACGACTGCCTCACCTGCCATATGCCCGGCAGCGGCCTCACGAATTCCAAGGGCAAGGACATCACGGTCAATCCGTCAGCTGACGGACTCAAGAAGAGCATCCACGGCGCGCTCGGATGCGTGGACTGCCACGCGGGGGCGGTGAAGGAGGGGCACAGCGCCAAAACCGCAGCGGCCTCCTGCCTTTCCTGCCACCCTGACGCGCCAACGGACCTCGCCAAGAGTGCGCACGTCGCGCTGGGCAAGCCGGAGAGTTCCGCGACCTGTATCAGTTGCCACGGTGCTCACAACGTCGCGAGTCTCAAAGAGCGCGGCGCGCTACTCTGCGCCTCGTGCCACGAGTCGGAAGTGAAACAGTTCGCGGCGAGCGTCCACGGGCGCGAAGGGCGGCGTGGCAACGGCGACGCGCCCAAGTGCAACGACTGCCACGGCGCGGCGCATCGCACGCTCGCGGCCAGCGACGCCAATTCCACCGTCAGCAAAACCCAACTGCCGGAGACCTGCGGCCGCTGCCACTCGAACCCCGATTTCGCGCGCAAGTACATGTTCGCGATTGCCAAACCCGTCGAAGCCTATCAGGCGAGCGTGCACGGGAAGGCCATCCGGGCCGGCAAACTCAACGCCGCGGTCTGCAACGACTGTCATGGCGTTCACAATATCCTGCCGGCTTCCGACATGCGTTCTTCGATTGCCAAGGCGCGCGTAGGGGCGACCTGCGCCAAGTGCCACGAGCCGGTTTTCGCCGTCTACAAAGAGAGCATTCACGGCCGCGCCGTTCGAGCGGGCGTGCGGGAGGCTCCCACCTGCACCGACTGTCACGGTGAGCACCAGATCCTCGGGCCGAGCGACCCGGGCTCGCGGGTTTATGTGACGAACGTTTCCCGGCTGGCCTGCTCACATTGCCACGCCGATCAGCGGCTGACGGCGCGGCTGGATCTGCCGGCGGGCCGCGTGGCGAGCTACGAGAGCAGTTTCCATGGCATGGCGGCGAAATCCGGCTCGAAGACGGTGGCCAATTGCGCCAGTTGCCACGGCGTGCATAACATTTTGCCGTCGAGCGATCCGCGCTCGACCATCGCCAAGGCTAACCTTCCGCATACTTGCGGAAAATGCCATCCCGATGCCGGGACGCGATTCGCCATCGGCTCGGTTCACGTCGTCGCCACCGCCGGAGACGGCAGCAAGCTGCTCTATTACGTGCGCCTGTTTTATCTCTTCACGATTCCGACGGTCCTCGGGTTCATGCTTCTGCACAACCTGCTCGACTGGTGGCGCAAAGCGCGGCGGCGGCTGGCGGAATACCGCTCGTCGCATCTGGTGCTTCGTCTCACGCTCAATGAGCGCGTTCAGCACGTGCTGTTGCTGGTGAGTTTCATCACGCTCGTCATTACCGGCTTCGCGCTAAAATTTCCTGACAGCTTCTGGGCCGCGCCCATCGTGCAGTGGGAAAAGAATATTCCACTGCGGGGATGGATCCATCGTCTCGCGGGCGTGGTGCTCATCGCCGCGTCCGTTTATCACGTGATTTACCTGATCGTCATGAAGACCGGCCGCCGCTGGCTCACCGGCATGCTGCCGCGCGTGCGCGATGTCCGTGACGCCGTGCATTACGTCGGCTATAACCTCGGCTACCGCCGCCAGCTGCCGAGTTTTGCCAAGTTCAATTACGCCGAGAAGGCGGAATATTGGGCGCTGGTCTGGGGGACGATCGTCATGGCGATTACGGGCATTATCCTCTGGGCGCACAACTTCATTCTGAAAAATCTTTCCACTGTGTGGATCGACGTCACGACCGCGATTCACTACTACGAAGCCATCCTCGCCACCGCCGCCATCGTCATCTGGCATTTCTACGCGGTGATTTTTGACCCGGATGTTTACCCGCTGAAGTGGACCTTCCTCACCGGCCGCGCCCCCGAGCACGAAGTGCGCGAAGAAGAGCCCGAGGCTCCCCCGCACCCTCCCCCCACGCCCGAACCAGCCCCGCAGAGCAAAGGGGCGTAACGAGCCTCACTCTTTCGACCACGGTTATAAATCTTCGGGCGTCAAGCCGGTGTGTTTAGCGATGCGCGCGAGCATCTTGGGACCTATCTCTTCGGAGTCGCGGAAAGCCCAGGTGAATTCGCCGTGTTGCGGATGGATGAGTTGCCGGTGGGACGAACCTTTTCTTGCCTTGACCGCCCAGCCGATTTGAGAAGGGCTCGCAGGACTTGGCGGCCTTTGGTGCCAGGCCAGCGGCTCATCGGCTGCACGCGAAGGAGAGACTCGATGACTTGATGGGCGTCTTGCGTTCTTCCGTCTGGTCGGCGACCACGCGCAGGGCGAGCGCTTCGACTTTGGCGATGGCCTCCTGCCGTGTCTTGCCGTAGGCCATCACGCCGGGCAGCGCGGGAATCTCGGCGATCCACCGCCCGTCGTCTTCACGGTCTATTTCGATCCGAAACTTCACTTCGGTCCTTCCCGCTTGATCAAGTCTACCCTAAGCTACGGATTTCCTTGAGCTTCGCCGTGTAAGTAGCCATCAGGACGCCAGGGCCGCGACGCCGCTTTCTTCGTGCTCGTAACGCACCGTGAATTCCACGGGTTCGCTCGCCGATTCCGGCGCTCCATTCAGTTCCAGAAGTTCCGGGATTAAGACGCGAAGCTTCTTAGCCCGCGCGTTGGGCGATTCGGCTTCGGCAACCAAGCCGGGCACGTCTTCGCTTTCCGCTACCCAGACACCGCCCTCGCTGTCCCATCGGGCCTGAATGTGGTATACCCGGCGCATCGCCGCTCCTGAAGGCCTCTCGCCTTCACGTGCCTATAGTCTAACACAGACGTTTTATCGCACACATCGCCAAGTCCGCGATGTATGCGTTATACGCGCCTACCTTTTCAGTGTACACTCACGGCTAGCCAAAATTCCAAAATGGGAACCCCCGTTAATATGCCCCAGCGCGGAGCATGGTACGAAGATGTCGTCGCAGCAGTCGCTCGGTTGCTCTTCCCAGGGACAACCGTCAAGGAAAGGCAACATATTGACGGCCCCGATGGACAGCGCGAGATTGATGTGGAAATCCGTGGGTTATTCGATGGAAAGCCCCGTTTCATTTTTCTTGAGTGTAAGGATTTGAAAGAGCCTGTTGACGTTCCGAAAATAGACATGCTGCATTCGTTGAGCTTAGACCTGAAGCCCGATTTGGCGATGATATATAGCAACTCCGGTTTTTCGAGACAAGCGCTCCGCAAAGCTGGTCGACTCGGTCTTGGAGCCATGTCCGCGTTGCGAGCAGGGGACAACAAGATCCGATGGACAGTCGAACGGCTTGTCGTCGCCAAACGGTTGTCCGTCGACGACTGGAGTTTGGTGCTTTCGCCGAGTGCGGCGAGCAATTTGCGTTTTCCGAGCGAGTGGCATCCTAATGAGCTTTATTATGAAGAGCTACACGTGGTGAATTGGCTTTCCGATATTTCAGGAACACTCATCCAGGAATACGAAGATGCTCATGAGATCGTTTGCACATTTGAGTTCCAAAAACACGC
>Ga0315284_10002940_pt1 | contig 24254 bp, 21 predicted proteins | sample YL17G09_16_MG_FD_203696 | JGI IMG/M metagenome (GOLD analysis project Ga0315284, IMG submission 203696) | Sediment microbial communities from Yellowstone Lake, YNP, Wyoming, USA - YL17G09_16 | ecosystem: Environmental > Aquatic > Freshwater > Lake > Sediment | place: USA: Wyoming | collected...
ATTAAAAGAGAAAGAACAAGCAACAAAAGAATATAATCAAGCAATCAGTAAAGGCGATAAAGCCTTTATGATGGAACAAGTCGATGGAGATACATTTACAGTATGTCTTGGTAATATTCCTCCAAAAGCCACAGTTAGTATTAAAATCAAATGTGTTGTAGAATTAAAAACGGAAGTTGATGCAACTCAATTAAGATTAAATTTGCCATTAACTTTCATGCCTAAATACACTCCAAAAGAAGATCAGTCATTATTGGCTTCAGTTATGACATCCATTGCTAATGTTTTCAGTAAACCATACGACTACACTTTCACTGGTAAAATTACATCTTCAGACGGTTTAGTCAGCATTGACTCTAAAACGCATCCAATTAAATTATCCAATATGAAAGAAAGTTCAGCTGATTTCACCATTGTTCCTTCAGAATTAGATAGTGATATCATTTTAACCATTAAAAGAAATACACCCAAATCAAGCATGGTTGAAGAATACTCTCCAAATGTTCCAGATAAATACAAATACGCGTATTTGTGCAACATTATTCCAAACTTTACGGTTGTACCAGATACGAATGTCAAAGATATGGCTTATGTTATTGTTTTAGATAGTTCCGGATCAATGGATGGAAAAGACTTTAAAAATGCGGTTGATGCTGCAAAGTTATTTGTCAGCTTATTGCCATTTGGATCAAAATTTAATCTTATGGAATTCAATTCTCAATATACCAAATTCAATTCTAATTTAGTTGTCTGTAGTATTGAAGAGAAAATTAATGCCACAAATTGGTTAGATAAATTACGCGCTACAGGAGGGACAGAAGTCTTGGATGTTATGAAAGATGCGTATGAAAGCTTAAAATCAACTCCAGGAGTCATTATCTTTTTGAGTGATGGTGGTGTCTCGAACACAAACGATGTATTAAGCTTAGTTAAAAAGAATAAGAATATTGGTGTATTTACAATTGGTATTGGATCAAATGTATCCCAACAATTAATCCAAGAAATGGCTAGTAACAGTGTTGGTGGTGTTTCAGAATTTATCAATAACACTGACGACGGTCTAAAAGAAAAAGTAACAGCACAATTAAATAGATCACAACAATGTATGAAAAAATGTCAACAAAACAACAAATTGCAAGTATTTACAACCGGACAATATGAAATGTTTCCCAAAATGTTTACTTTGTATGAAGGTGATGTTAATACTTTCCACTTTTTCAGCAGCGAGCCTATTGTAGACTTATCTTATGCACAATTAGATTCAACTGGCTCACTTACTTTTGCGACATCAATTATTCCAACAAAACTAAATACATCCGGTGAAATGATTCATAAAATCGCGGGAGTCAAATTACTTAATGAATTGGCTAATAGTAAATCAGGATCACAAATTTGTCATTTAAAACAAGATCCAAGCAAAGATCAAATGATTGAAGTCAGTTTGGGATTAGGTATCTTATCCAAATATACATCGTTCATTGGTGTTGAAGTTAATGATACTCCTGAAGGTCAAGTAACAACTCCAGTACTTAAAAAGGTTCCTCTTCAAATTGCCAGAAAATACAATAGTAGAAATGAAAGCTGTTTTATGTCAGCTGCTATGCCTCAAGCAGCATTTGGAATCAACAGCGTTGGGTCCAGTTTGCGAAATGGAACATATGATTTGAGATCTATGTCATCTAGATCATCCAAATCAATGTGTTTAGAATCGATGGACTATGATGAAGAAGATGGATTTGATGAATGTGTGAAAATGTCAGCACCAATGTCAAGTCCAACTTCCAGTTCATGGTTTGATGTATCAAGAATGTTACCCAAATCAGTTGATGCATTTGCGGGATCAGGTGAACTACATCAAGAAATTAGTCTTAAATTGGCAGGACCATTCAGAGCTCAAGGCACTCAAGGTCATCCAGGACATCCAGGATCACAAGGACCAACTAGTGCAACTCCAGTCAAATCTGTTAAAACAAAACCACTTCCAACTGTCAAACTTGTTGTAAAAGTCAAATTAACAGATTATGTCAACTTAGGATCTATTTTAACAAGCAAACAAAATGGAGTTTTACCATTTGCAAGTGAAGTATCAGTTGGCGATTATATTGAATTAGTTCTTGAAGATGGATATAATGGAATTTATAAGGTTATCAGCTTAGGATCTGTCGACACACCATGGACTTTAGAACTTTTCTAAATTATTTTTTTATAAACTATTATTATAAATGTTATTTGAAGCTATATCTTTTATAATAGTAATAATTGCACTTTATTTAGTTTATACACAATATCAAAATAAAGAAAATTTCTCAATTCTGTATCCATTTTATAATGAATACCATCCATATGCTAACCCGTTTTCAGAGTGTATTGAAGACGCCTACAACAACATGCGCTGCTATGACCCTGTATATTCATCCAAATATTTACCTTACTATTATAAATATCCAACTAGATACAGAAATATTTATAATAGATACCGAAAAATAAAATAAATTATTTAGTTTGCATATATGTTTGCAAATAAGTCGGCGTTGTGTATTGCGGATAAGTTGCAGTTGGTGGAGCATAGCCAGCGTATCTTTGATAAGTAACTGTTGGTTGTACTGGTGGAGATAATCCATAAGGTACTGTTGCCGGATAAGAAGTAACATAAGTAGTTGTGGTGGTTGTTCCATTTGGTTGAATACAACCAGGAGTCATACAAGGGACAACATATGTTTGTGTATAAACTGGAGCCACATAAGTTGTTGTATATTGTTGTGGATTAGTATATGGATTAAATTGTGGCAAAGGTAAATTTAATTGTGGTGTTTGATAATATGCTGCTTGTTGTGTTGGATAATTAGGAGGATATCCAGGCGGGTATTGATTATTTGACATAAGTTTATTGTCTGTCATAAGATCTATATATCATTGGTATATAGGAGGTGTCTGATTTAGCGACTATTAACTTTTCAACAGTTTATTTAATGATACCACATATGATTTTTTTTCTAAGGGTTTTCCTATTAATTCATTAATCGATTGGATTACTTTTATTTTGGGTTGGGTTATTATCTTATTTTTTATTTTAGGATTAGGTAAATTGTTTGAGTTAATGGTTGATGATAATTGTTTCTTGGTTTTTGTCTGACCCCTACGTGCGCTCTTCGCATTCGATGGTTTCCCCGTTTTAAGATTTCTCTTACTTTGGTCCAATCTACTGTATGTGAATAGTGATGGACGACCTTTTCCAGATAACAATGATCGGAAAATTTTATCCATATTTAATACACTATTTTTATCTCGATTTATACAACTGAATGATGTATTTTTGCCCGCAAATTCTTCAGATACGATTTTAGACGTGAGAACAGCATACAATTGTTTTAATACAATCTTTTCAGTTGAATTTTCATCTTTAATTTTTACTGGAATACTCATATTATTACATTTTTCATTCGTTTTATAGTGAATGCTTGATGTATTATATTCATTGATATGGTAAACTGTAAAATGTTCTTTTAATTTTCTTTTTAAAGATAAGTTTGGAGTTGGAGTAAATTTGATTCTTCCTTTATTGCTCCAGTCACCTATTATAATTATTGCGTCAGACCCAAACTCATTACCTATTTTCTTCATCAAATTTCTTTCGTGTTTTTGTTTATTCAAATAGGCATACCATTTTAGTTTTTCTAAATAGTCTGTAGAATATTGATATTTGATTTTATTTACTAATTCGAGTTTCAATTTTACATATTCCAAAAACGTATTATGATGACAACTTTTACTATTTTTGTATGATAATTCCAACTCCAAATCTTTTACTGATTTATTTAGCCAATCATCACTTTTCTTTAATTTATTTGTGACGTCTTTTGGTTTGGATTGTTTCCATTTTTCGATAAATCTGGCATATTTCTTTCTCTTCGTTAATTTCAGACGAGTTTTTGTTGTATAGTTCATAAATTTATGATTTGAAATCTCTTTGATTTTATGTTTAATATTTTTCTTACCACTTAAACCATTGTAATTTGACACGCCAAAATATGTCATCTTATCTTTGTCGTTTATTTTATACACATTATTACTTCCCTTCAAATATAATGGACTACGTTTTCCAGGATCACAAAATACTACTTTACCTTTAATCCATCTTTTTGCCAATGCAATTCGCATAGAATCATTTTTCATAATATTTTCTATGTAAGGAAACTCTTGTGAATTATTTATCTTATTCCTAACTTCCTCTTTTTCTTTATCAGATAAAATTTTAAAATTATTTTTATCTTGTATTTTTTTATCTTTCACCTTGTTTTTTTCTTCAACTTTCTTATGTATTTGCTTTTCATTTTTATCTTTCACATATTTGTCATATTCTTTTTGTGTCATTTCTGTTTTCTTAATATTGCTTTCAATACGTCCTTTTCTGAAAGCTACTTTCTTTTTATTTTTTACTGGAATTTGTGAGGCATGAATAAGATTTAGTGATACAGTAAAACCATCAGTTTCAATTTCGTAATTGAATGAATACATTGGTCTACGAAATTTATATTTATCAGAATATGTATTTTTCAGTTGAAAGATATCATTCCATATGCGTTCTTGAAATTCGGGATTACCTGATTGACTAAAACAGTTTATTTTAGAAGGGTATGATTTATCCAGATTACTGTAAAACAAATCTATTAAGGCACTTGTATTAATTTTTATATGGTTTTGACCATAAGAAGTTTTTAATGGAAATATTTGATATGATTTCTTATTAATTTCTTGTACTCTATTTGTCATCTCAGACATACAAGTCAAATATTTTAATGTATTTTTTTGAACATCACTTTCGAATGTTTTACAAGAATAAGACAATGGGATCATAATAGTTTTATGATCAATGATCCATTGATGATATTTTACATCACTTAGCTGTGTTCCATTAACAACGTCTTCATATATTTTATTCATTTGTTCGCGGAAATCTTTAAGCATATTTTTCCTTGATTCCATATGTTTCCGATTAGTCTTATCATCATATTTATTCATAATATTTTGATATTCATTACCAAATGATGATTTAATAAACTTCTGGACATGTTTTTCGTAGTGATAAAGGATATTATTGATGATAGCAATATACATTTGTTCACATATTGAAGTTAATATATATGATATATTTGATATAGTAATTTCTTGATAATCTATGACTTTCTTAAATGTTTCCAAATAAGTTATTAAAACCTCTAAATCTTTTTTATTTTTAATTGGTTTACCCTTTTTATTGTTTGTGATCAGAATTTTAAAAACTGATTTTATGAACTTTGTATTTATCTGAAAATCAATATTATTCTCAATTGCATATAAGACAAATGATCTCATAAATAAATAAGCAACGTTTATCAGTTCATTTACCTCTTTAATTTTTACGTGAAAATTTTGATAATTAATATTTTTCCTATATATTTCTTTTAAGCGAACTTTAATAACAGTTCGCGGCTTATCAACTGTCATTATATTTTATATGTTGATATATCTTTAAATAGTTTTTAAACATATTCCTCTTACTATGAAAAATGAAAAGAATAACAGTCTACTCATTTAACTTTTTAATAATATTGTTTGCGATAATAGTAAATGCCAAATATACAAATGCAGCATAATTCCGCAATAATTTGTCATATCTATTTGTAATTCTTTTAATTATTTTTAACCTTCCGGATATATGTTCTATCTTAATTCTTTTTATGTATAATTGTTTATCATATTTATATTCTGAATAAAGTTTCATGTTTTTTCTAGGCGAAATAATATGTTTTATGTTTTTTTCATCAAGAGATTCATATGTTTGTTTAGATGAATAAGCTTTATCAGCTAAAACCGTTTTTTGTGTTTTTGGTAAGATGACAATTGCATCTTGAATGTGTTTATTAAAAACTTTATTATCACGGTAATTACCTTTCATAAAAAATATAGATAATGGAAATCCATTTATATCAATCATAAGAGAAATTTTAGTACATTTTTCTCAACCACTTTAATGTTAACCATTTCATTGTAATTCCTTCTAAAAGTCCTAATAGATTTGATATCTTCAAGAACAAATGTCTTATGATCAATCCATTCACATTTGTACTCATAAAAAGCTTCACATCTATCAACCAAATTCAATTTCAATTCATAATACTTTTTACCAATATCACTTATATCAAAAAACTTGCACCCGCAATTATTAAACACAGCCAATATATCGGCATTTGGACTCGCATAACTTTTTATCCAATTAAAATTATCTGCCAATTTCCTGTGATCAAATATTTCTCCAGAATTTAAATTGATAAATATTTGTCCAGTATGTAACCATTCGATATTATTTTGTGTAAACCAAAGAAAATTAAAATCTCCAACTTTATCAATAACTGCTATAACTTTATCATCATCCAATTTGGTAATAATTCCATTTGTATAATTACCTTCATCTTTAACTTTATAAATAGCGACATCTAATTTATATCTTTTAGATGGACTTAACATTTTTATATTACTATTACTTTATTTATTTAAAATGTTTGAATTTTCATTTTTTATTTCTATTTATATACAAATGAATAATGATTGTTTACTATGTATCTTTAATTATTTATCTTTAACTGGAATATCAAATTGTTTTTTAGTATGCAAACAATTCAATAATGTCACAAATAATAATCTTTATTGGAAATCTTTAACTAATGTGGATTTTCCAAATATGATAACTAATAATTATAAAAGTAATTACAAACAACATTACATATTAAATAATTTTTTATTATAATATACTAGAAAAACACTGAGCGAATGTTTAACAATAAAAAGGTTTGTTGCATATAGACATACTATTCAATATATTCCATCTGAATTTGGATTATTAACAAACTTAAAAACAGTAGAATGGAATGATAATAGACTTAAATATATACCACCAGAGATAGGTTTTTTAATTAATTTAAACTATTTATCTTTGGTAGGTAATTTTCTATCATCTTTACCAGCAGAAATAGGCAATTTAGTTAACTTGATATCATTGGATTTGTGTGGAAATAGACTATCATCATTGCCATCAGAAATAGGCAATTTAATTAATTTAAAATCTCTCAAATTGGAAAGAAATAGATTACAATCATTGCCAAAAGAAATAGGTCAATTGACAAACTTACAAATGTTAATATTATCTAGAAATAAACTAAATGGATTTCCAGTAAATATAGGAAATTTGACTAAGCTAACTCATCTTAATTTGTCTTGTAATAAATTGCAAGAAATACCATCAACAATAAGTCAATTAACCAATTTGGAGTTACTCTCTATATCTAAAAATTACTTAACTACATATCAAGAAGAATTTAATCAATTAACCAATCTTAGGGTATTCAACATATCCAACAATCCAATAGAAGTAATACCAAAAAATATAAATCAATTAGTTAACTTGCAACAAATTGGTATATCGGATAATCAAACAAGGTTATTATCAAAAGTAGACTTATCTAATAATATTGTAATTATTAAATCTTAATAAAGAAAGATCAAAAAACAAAATTAACTTCCACTGTTCTGTTTGATTTTGAGTATTTGATTATTGTTCGTATATTTATTCTTTGTTCTGGCTCAACCTTTCTTTTGCATTTTTTAGTATGTCTTTTGTTGACACAATTGAATTTTGCAAAATAATATTTTTTGCGGCTTAATAATTCTTCAGCTGTTCCATACTCAAAATTTTCCAACAAAATAATTTGTGCATCACCATATTGTAAAATTTCATTGGATGTTTTATTGGTTTGTTTACCATTTAAATGATATGATTGATGATTACGATAAGTTGCCAATAATTTTTCTAAGTTTGTGTTGGTATGACCAACATAAACCTTATCAGTTTTTGAACTTGTGATTTTGAAAAATTTGCATTGCTTCCCCATTTTTCCAGACAATATACAATAACATAATGGATTACCCAATAACTTAAATTTTCAATATTTTATATAGTTCAAATATATATGTACAAATGTATTGTCATCATCATAATTCTATCATGTATAATATTCTTATATTATGCATCTGTCACAGAAAACTTTATGGCATCTGATTGTCAAACACTGAATAAAGATGGTTTAATTTGTTCCATTCCAGACAGTTCTTTATTTTCAAACAAATGTTATAAAGTCAAACAGTCACCATTAAATCCAGCAGGAACATATGAACACATAAATGTAAGCCATTGTAGGTATTATCCTTCTTGCCCAGATATTGGTCAAAAATGTGAAGCCAAAACAATAAAAAAATTAGCAGATGGTTATGTAGAACTTATTTAAAGATATATTATTATAAAAAATATAATATGTTACAAACTTTAGGTTTAATATTATGTGGATTAATTGGCACATATGTTTCAGTTTTTCAATTGAGGAAAACAAATTATTGTTGGGACAGTTTCAAAACAATAATACAAGTTTTGTGTGTAATTGGCTTATTTTTTCCTTTAACAGAAGAAGCGATTTTCAGACACACACTAAAGTATTATTTAAGCGATTTGACGTATGCGTATGAGATAAATGCTATTCTTTTTGGATTGATACATATTATAAATTATCAGATCAGTCAAAGCATAATAATAACGGGAATTCAAGTAATTACAACAGCATATTTAGGTTATTATGTGGTTCAATTTGATAATCTTCTATATGCTATATTAACCCACTCACTATATAATGTTTTGATCACATCAGTATCTTTTGCATGGTATTTTTATTTTAAAGAGAAACCATCAAAGGACTCATTGGATATTAATTTTCCATTATTTGAGTGGGACTCTGTATGGCATAATAAAACCACACAAGACGATATCAACATTGGAAAGAAATTTACAGATAGCTATAATTTCAAAATTATGAAATCAAGAAGCAAAATTAACAAAGAAATGCTGAATAGAATAGACAAATTAAACACAATCCAAAATAAAAGACCGCGAAAATTTGAAAATATATGTCAATAATAACTCCGATCACTAATTAACAATTATCTAATACAATATCATATGTCCAAACAATTGGCAGAAGAATATTATGCAAAAGCAAAATATACAGCTTCAAAAACTGGTTTTTTTGATACTTTATTCACAACCCAAGAAACTATATTTGAAGAAGCTGCAGACTGTTTCGCAAAAGCTGGTAATCATTACAGATTAGCAAAAATGCCTAAAGAAGCAGGGGACTCATTTTGTGAAGCAGCTGACTTATTTAAAAAATGTAAAAATAATATGGATAATATAATGTTGCAATATGCTGTCGACTGTTACACATTATTACCTCATAATGATGAAAACTTCAAACTAATTGACAAATACACTATTGACATTATTGTTTCTCTGGAGTTAAATTCAAACAAAATGGATTTCAGTAAAATTGGAAAATTATATGAATCACTTGGTGACTATTATCCAAATGATATCAGTTCGACGCGATATTACAATAAAGCTTTGGAATATTATGACGCCACCTTCAACGCTAATTACACCAAACAAACTTGTTTAAATAAAATAGCGACATTATATGTTAATAATCAAAATTTTAACGAAGCTGTTTTACTCTATCACCAAATAGTCAATTTGGTTAAGTCTAAAAACATAATTTCGGGATTTCAACATTTGAGACATTTAGCTAATATATTTATTTGCTATATCGGAACTGGTGATTTGGTTAAATTGAAAAAGTTTATCAGACAGTGCAACACAGAACATCAAGATTTTGTTACAACATCAGAATACAAATCGCTCTACGTGATATATAGTGCAATGGAATTAAACGATATTGAAGAATTTGATAACCAAATAACGGCTTTTAGAATGTCAAAGAATCCAGAAAATTGGAAAATAATTGCTTTTGAATATGGTAGAAAAAGTATGGATACTAGTGATCATGATTTCAGTTAATTTAATAAAAATTGATAAAGTGACAATAAGGAATAAAATATATAATAATAAACAAGATGTCTCCATCTAATAAATGTCAAACAAAAGAATGCTATAATCCAATTCACATAAATGATTTTGGTAAATATGCCCACTGTAAAGAGCATTTTCCTGAAAAAAACATAAATGAATATATGGAAATACAAAACAAAATAGAAACTAACAATTTATTATTTGCAATAAAAAAACAAATTATTGAGTTATTAGATAAAAACATAATATTAAATATCACAATAGAAATTTAACAAACTTATTTTTTCAATGTTGCTGTTATTTCGTCTCTGTTAATCAATTCGGGAAACAAATCTGATTGATCCAAATAACTGCCATTTTCAAAACAACACCAGCAAAAATGTATACAAAAATGATATAGCAAAGTGGAACAACTATCCATCTGATTTATTTATGTTATTATATTTATTGAACAACCACTTTATATTTCAATTATTTATGGCAATCCATTAAATAAAAATCAATGAATGCAGTCTAAGGAAATGATATACTGCATCCAACTTGCGATAAAAGTATAACTGATTGCCAACTAATATAAAAGACTATAATCCGCGCAACTGCACAATGTTATGGAATCGCGCAACGGTATATTATATTTGATTCAATTATATGATTGTATAACATTATACCATTGCGCAGATTATATAATACTTATTGATTTTAACGCAATTTGTACATTGTTATGGAGCCACTCAATCCGATATTATATAATAATTTAATTGCACAGTTCCATAACATTATACAATTGCGTAGATATATATGAGATGATTTTTAAGTGGAAATAACATTTAGGAATTATTTTCAAATTGGTCAACTAACATACATTTCCTTAGGCTACATTCATTAAATAAAAATTGACTTTTAAACTTTCTGCTATTTATTTATATTATCTGTATATCAATAACTAAAATGCTTAAATTTGCCAGAAGAGCAGCATTTGTTGGAGCTGTTAGTACAACAGGGCTTTGTGTTTACAAACCAGAACATGCAAAACAGATTTTTAAGCAAATTAAAGAACATAAGTCAGTAAAACCATTTCTTGAAAAATGTGTTCCAGGACAATCACTGCTTATGCCATTAATTCCATTCAACACAGGAATTTTAAGTTTTGACACTGTTTTGCAAACAATTAAAATGCAAAATTCCGATCATGATAGAAACAAAATATTAAGATTGTATATGAGCCATATATCATTTGTCGAACCAGGCGATGTAAAAAAATTAATGAATATGTATTTCTCAGATTCCAATAGACTTGAAGCATTAGGAATTATTGAAAACAGATTAACAGATATGGATGTTGATGCAGCCAAAGCAATTTTAAATACAGCTCATAGTGACAGTACAAAATTAGAAATGTTAAAAATGTTAAGGGCTGGAATTATGATTTACAGCGATACCAATTTAAATGTCATCTTAAATACTTTTTGGGCACCCAGCAACAAAACACAAGCATTAGAAATTTTATTACAAAATAACCCAAGTATCATAACTGTCCCTTTTTATCAAATTCCTTATGGAACGACATTTGAAGATGTAGTTTTAGGAACCTTAAGTCTTTTAACCCTTGGATATCTATTTAGTTCTGAAAATAAAGACGATAGTTATGTTATGATTAACAACAAAAGATATAACAAAAATGATTTTGTTGATGGTGTTAAATATACTTTTACAGAAGATGAGCAAGTTACTGAAATTACTAGAAATGGTAATACATTTTCAGTAAATACATTATCAAATGGGTCTTCCCATATTTCAGTTGGTTCTATCAGTACCAGCGGCAATAATAGCAGTGTTAGAATTAATCAAAGCAGTTCCAATACTATTATTACTGATGATGGTTCTACTATTAAAGTTAATATCAAATAGATTTATTTATTTAAAAATTGAATAATATTCTTTTTATCGTCTTATCACTAAATAATAAAACAATCAAATGGCTGCATTTAAAGTTGATAAGTTACCCAATAAAGATTTAGTATTTGATAATACTCTATTCCACAATAAGGGAGATTTCAATCAAAAAGACAAATTATATTTATCAATAAATGATAAAGTATCTTATTGTTCAGTTCATAATCCAATAACAAAAAAAGGATTTATCGGTATTAGTGAAATCATGAGAAATAATTTGCGAGTTGAGCCAACTGATATAATCATTGTAAAAGAAGTATTACCAAAGAAAAACAATTTAAGTAAAATTAATATAGAATTAACTTTAGCATCAAAAGTCAAAGGAATAGTATCTTGTCATGAAGCAGAAGTAACCGATAATTTGTTAAAAAGTTTTGTAGATCATTATTTTTGTAATAATCAGGCTTTATTGTGGAAATATGGCGATAAATTTGTTAAACTGAACATAACTACATCGGAAGAGGGCTATATCAATAAGAAAACTAAAATAAATATAACATCAACCGACTATATACTTAATTTAGTCGGCTCTAAACTATTAAAAAGAGATTTGTTCAAAGATGATTACAACTTTGAATCAATTGGTATTGGTGGATTAGATAATCAATTAATCACCATATTTAGAAAAGCATTAGCAACAAGAGCAATTAAAACAAGTATTATAGAGAAATTAGGTATCAAACACACAAAAGGGCTTTTATTACATGGGCTTCCAGGATGTGGAAAAAGTTTAATAGCAAGAAGAATAGGAAGTATGATTTCCGAAATTGAACCGAAATTAGTAAATGGTCCCGAAATTATGAATAAATATGTTGGTCAAAGCGAAGAGAATATCAGAAACTTATTCCAAGAAGCCAAGGTGGATTATGATAAAAATAAAGAAAACGCTGGTTTACATGTCATCATATTTGATGAAATAGATGCACTTTGTAAAACTAGAGGAGGATCTGGAGTTAGTGGTAATGTAAATGACAGTATATTGAATCAATTATTGACTATGATAGATGGTGTTAATCAATTCAATAACTTTTTTATAATAGGAATGACAAATAGGAAAGATTTATTAGATGAAGCTTTATTGAGATCTGGTAGATTAGAAATCCATGTTGAGATTAAATTACCCGATTTGCGTGGTAGACAACAAATATTTAATATACATACTAACAAAATGCAAACTAACAATATGATTGATAAAAATGTGGATATAAATAAGCTATCTCAATTAACAGAAAATTATAGTGGAGCAGATATAGAGACAATTGTAAGGAATTCTGGAACTATGGCCATACACGAAAAATTAGCTTCAAATCAAAAAGATATAAGTGAATCAGATATAATAATAAAAATGGAGCACCTATTAAAATCAATATCCGAAGTGACACCGTTACTTGGAAACACATCAATAATAATAAAGTCATTGATACCCGATAATTATAATCATTTATCCCAATCTCATACAAATTGTTACAACCAAATTGTGAATTATATTAAAAAACAACAAAACCTAAAAACAGTTCTTATTTATGGCCGAAATAAAACAGGAAAGACAACACTATCAGCAAAAATTGCCAATGACAATAAAGTTAAATATACTAAATTAATAAGAGCAATAGATATGATCGGAATGGATGATACTTCTAAATCATATCATATTTCTGACATAGTAACTGGATCTTATGTTTCTGAAGAAAGTCTAATAGTATTGGATGATATAGAAATCATAATGAGTTTTTTAGCTATAAGCAACAAGATCACTTTGTCAAATAAGATTTACCAGACAATAATTACTTTGTTAAAAACAGAACCACTAAAAAAATCTCATACATTGACTCTAATAATGACTTGTGGTGATAAAAATTGTTTTGAACTAATGAATAAGTTTTTTGATATGACCTTTTGTTTAGAAATAAATTAAAAAGTTAATTGTCTATTAATTTTATTTATTATTTTCACATCAGGTTTCTTAATTTTTGTTGTAATAGTAGGCTTAACAATTCCACCCCACTTATCTTGTTTCACTAAACTGTAATGTTTTCCTTTAATTGTTTTATTTGGAGTGTAAATAATAGATTTATTTGTGATTCTATTATTTTTAATTTGAAACTTATAAATGGATACTGGAGAATCACAAGTTCCAACAATTGAAGGTCCAGTAACTCTCACACAATTATTACAGTTTGAGCATACAGCATCAAAGACCTTTTGATTAACTTTAGCTGGAATCATTCGACTGTCACAACAAGTTGTCATCATCAAACTAATAACTAAAGCCTCAATTTCAAAGCCTAACCGAGTTGCTTTTAGGGGGGATTTTGGTTGAATGTAATCATTATCTGACTGATCATATTCTTCTGTGTCAACACAATGATTTTTACAATTTCTATGTTTATAAGAATAAGCCATGGAAGACTAAACAAATAGGATTTCTTATAAAGGATCCAATAAATGATCCAGTTTTCAATTTTTATAAATCCAGACAAAGGCACAAAACCATTATACCATGTTGTCAACATTCCATAAACTGGTATTACCACAACATTACACAATGGTTCGGTTCCATTGTCTGACATCCAAATTGTAGAACAGTCGCCATATTGGTCGGTTAATATACTTTCCCAATATTATAATTAGCCCAGACAAAGGTACAAAACCACTGTACCATGTTGTCAACATTCCATAAACTGGTATTACCACAACATTACACAATGGTTCGGTTCCGTTGTCTGAAAATAACATAATTAAAATTCACAAAATATATATCAACAGTCAAATCCACCAATATACAATTGCAAAAATATATAACAGCATACAAATTAAAAATCACAAAAGTTTTTTCCGCATGTGTCGCAGGTTCTCTTTGATAAACAAAATTAAAACTTCACCCATTCAGGGTCAAACACAAAAAAGTGAATCATAAGAACACCTAAAGTTAAATCAGAAAATTTAATAACCATAATAATGCCAAAATGTAATACTAGCAAAGCGAACCAATAATATTTTCTCGTGTGATAAAACATACCTAAAGGCAAACACAACATTTCCAAAGCCAAAGATCCCCATGTCTTAAATTGCAAAACAATATCAGGCATAGATAACAATAATTCCCTTATAAAATTATCTCTAGCAATGGGACTTTCTAACACATATTTAAGTGCATAACCATCAACCCAACTAGGGCATTGTAATTTGTGGATTCCGCTTACTGTGTAACCTAATCCCATCAAAAACCAAGCAATCCAATATACTTTTCTATTTCTCTCTAAACCCAAGCCTAAAACTAATAATAACCAACCAACATATGCCATTCCAGGATTGTTAATAAAGACATTTTTATTTAACAAACATGCCCATCCATAATACAATCCTAAACAAACCCAATCATTAGAAATAAACAGACACATCATAGTCAACAAAGACACAAAATATGTTGCATTAACATAATTCAAAATATTCGGATACCAATTAGTTGGACTCAATTCCGGATTACTAATCATTCCTGTTGTACTGAACAATTCTTCAGCATAAGGGATCAACATTAAAAAATGCCAAAATAGGTATATTCCGAATATCAATCTAAACTTGATTTCCATGTTGATTTATTAAATAAAATCTAATATGGTATAAACAATCAATAATAAAATCAATTTTTTTGTTTTTTATCAGAAAAATTGATTTTGAGATCTTTTGAACTTTATAAAGGAAATAAGATTAATAATCTACAGATTCCTGTAATGAAGAATGCTTTTAGTTTGATTTTAGTTGTGATGGCCCTTCTCGCTTATTTAGAAAAGCGATATCCACATTATAAATTAGAGAAAGTAAAGCATTGGTACCCGAGAGCCATTGTATTTAACAGTGTTCAATTATTCATTTCAGTCATTGGACATTACACATGGGACAATTTATTGATAGGTCATAGTGTATTTAATTTCAATACAAATCCATTTTGGGATGGCCTCTTCGCATACTTTGTTGCCACATGGGTTTTCTATTGGTGGCATAGAGCTCGCCATGAAATTAAACCATTATGGTTAATCTTACACCAATTCCATCACAGTCCTACTAGATTAGAAATTATCACTTCACTATACAAACATCCTTTAGAAATCTTGACTAATTCTATCATAATGACTGTATTATCATTTCCCATTTTAGGATTATCTTTGGAAGCCAATATGTGGATGGATATTTGGTTAGCTATGGGCGAGTTCTTCTATCATTTAAATATTAAAACTCCACATTGGATAGGTTATTTCATTCAAAGACCTGAATCCCATAGATTACACCATTTGAGAAATATGCGTAAATGTAAAAACTATGGTGATTTACCTATTTGGGATATATTAGGTGGCACTTTTGAAAATCCCCTCGATGGTGCTTATCATCCTACCGGATTTTCTGATGGTGCTGAACAAAGAATTGAAGATTTATTGAAAGGTACTGATGTTGTGAGACCAGTTAAACAAAAAACTCCTAAAGATAATACAGTTTATAAAAGCAAATTTACATGGGGAGTTTATTTTCTTTTAGCTTTAGGTTGCTTACATACATTTGGATATGCTTTAGGATCTCCTACAATTAAAGGGTTGGCTTTTTCTTCAGTTGCATCACCTCTACCATTAGTATTTTCAGCATACAATGGTATGGAAACATTTTCCACTAGCTTCGAACTATATGCCCAATTGCAAAACAGTTCAAATATAACAATTCAATTAGATAATAAAGTTTATGGTAGTTTAAGGGGACCATATAATCGCAGAAATGTTTTTGGTGCTATATTCGCATATGGTCCATTTTTCAACACAACACAAACAGAATCATTAAGACAAATGATTTTAGAATATGGTTTGTGTAATAATGGACCATTAGCGAAAGAATTTGGCTTAACAGAATTAATATTACAAGTAACTATTGAAGTTAAATCCAAAACAGCAGGCAATGAGAATAAAGTTTGGTATATGAATGTTGATTGTAGAAAAATTGGTTCTTAATTAATCATAGAAGTTCCAATTCTATGTTTAATAGAACCAATTTTTGTTAAATAGTGTAGAGCAATATTTAATAAAAATTGATAATAGCACTGAATACAGTTAATTTATTTATAATAAAATATTGTTATGGAACTAAACTATTGTGAATTAATTTTACACTATCTATTGATGTTTTTCTATTGGGTTGTTAGAATTCCATTCTTAATAGTCTATTATTTTTACAGAGCAATTGTTTGTATCATTCGAGATATTTGCCCTTGTTTTGCAGAAGATGAGTTGGATAATCAAACTTGTATAATGGGGTGCAGCAATAAATGTCGCTATACTATTTAACAAAAAGTTGATATTTATTTTATATGTTCACTATATCTCTATTTATTTATTACAATATGGATGACATTTTATTGTGTGTATTTAACTATATTCTTTTAAAGGATTTAGTTAATTGTTTTCCAGTTTCCAAACAATACAATAAAGTTGCTAATCATAGTTTTAATTGCAAATCGCGAATTAGAGTTGAGTTTAACTATGATTTACCAGATATTGATTGGTATAAATTAATTTTGAACAAATTGGTATTAAAAAAATGATGTTAATCATACATATACTTAACCCATATGTGATTAAATAAAAATCAGTGAATGCAGCCAAAAGGAAATGCTATACTGACTCCAACTTACAATAAAAAGTATAACTGAATACCAAACCATTTATTACCATATAACACTATAACCCACGCAACTGCACAATGTTATGGAATCACACAACGGTATATTATATTTGATTCCATTGTGTAATTCTATAACATTATCATATTGCACAGATTATATAATACTTATTAATTTTAACGCAATTGCACAATGTTATGGAACCGCTCAATTTGATATAATTTAATAATTTAATTGTGTGGCTATATAACAAAATACAGTTGCGTGGAAATATATGTGATGACTTTTAAATTTAGGCATACTTTTCAAATTGGTTGATTGACATTCATTTCTAAAAAATTGAAAAATCAACTATCTGACCTCCATAATAAAATAACCCAATAATCAAACCCATTTACGATGGCTGACATTAATTCATTTTCAATTGAAGAGCAAGAGTTGTCTTATTCATTTGCATTTGATCCATATGGGAATCAAATGAGGATATCTTGTGTTTGTCCACAATTCCATGAATGGGAAACAACTATTTGTGATGATCTTGAAAAGTCTTCAAGTGATCATATGCGAATTATTCTATCTCCTAAAAAATTGTTTGAACTATTCACAAAATTTAAATTCAATCAACTGAATGACTACAGTAAAATTATTTTGCAAAAAAAAATGAAAGCACCTGATTGCCCAGTCTCAATTGAAATTATTACCTATGCACCTTTTGATCAAGACCAATCAGATGTCAAACAAATTTTATTGGAACCAAAAAATATATCGATTGAGGAAAGAAACTGCAAGAAAATACAACAAAGAGATTTTCAAGTTGAAAATTTATCTGCCATAATCAAACATACATCCCATGAAATTAATGAAATAAAAGAAAAAATGGAAAATTACAAATATTTCGACCAACAAGTAACACAAAAATTAGAAATGTTGCAATCTCTCATTGGTGATCTCAAAAAAATGGGATCTACAGAATTAGAAAAACTAGACCAGGATATATGTGTAATAAGGCCACATATTGAAGAATTAAAAACAAATTTTAAAATGGCTGAATATAGACTAAATGCACACATTAAAGAATCAGATGAAGAGGAAGAACAATACACAAAAGAAGAAATAGACAAACTATTTGAAAGAAAAATTGTTTTTACACAAGAGGAAATCAATACGATGACAGCACATTGCAGTCTAAAAGTTGATACTTATACAAAAGCAGAAATTGATGCATTATTTGTCAAAAAAACAGATGTGTATACAAAACCAGAAATTACTAATTTAATTAATATATTAGCAAATAATGCTACCAACGCTTTACAAGTCACTAAAACACAAATTGATGTTATTGTCAATCAAAAAGCGAATACAAGTGATGTATACACAAAAGCAGAAATTACAGCCTTATTAGCTCAATATCAAAAAATAGCTTAATTATTTCTTTATTTTAGTATAAAAAATTGGTTCCTAATTAATCATAGAATTTACAATCCTATGTTTAATAGAACCTATTTTCATTAAATGTTGCAAAGCATCCATTTAATAAAAATTGAAAAAGTAACTATCTGACACATCATATTATTTTATATTAATAACCTACCAAAATGGCTTTAGAAACATCAATTATTGGCGAAAACCCATTTTTTCTTCCTACTGGACCATTTAATTACAAGTTTAATTATGATTTGGAAGAAGATACTTTGGAAATCATTTCTGAACACACTAAAGAATTCTTTAAATGGGTATTAAAAATAGATCAACCATTTAAAAGTTCTCCTGGAGCTGAACTTGGATATAATTTGAGTCCTAAACACTTGTTCAAAATCTTGTCCGATTTTAAAAATGGCAAGATCAACCAATATCTCAAAGTGGAAATAGAAGATAAATTTAATGAGGGTGATGAACAAGAGGATATAGAAATTCAAATTACAATTTTTGCAACATATGATACAAATCTTTCGGATAAAAAAATTTTAGTATTGGAAGCTGAACCAATTTCTAGTGAACAGAGGCTTATTAAGAAATATAACAAAAATGAGGAACAAATGAATGTTATGCGCAATGAAATTGACAGTTTAAAAATAGCTTTAAAACATGCACAAAACGATATTAATTCTTTAAAGAGTTCTTTGAGAGATGTAATTGACATTGTTGATGGATTAGGAAAGAAACCGAGTCATAGCGAAGGAATAATTAATAATTAGTTTGTTTATTTGAAAAAGTTGAAATCCACACACTTAAACCCATCTACCTAATACTCATAACTTAATAAACAACATGAGCATCCCGACAAATGAACTTATGTGTCCAATTTCCATGGATTGGTTACAAGACCCAGTCATACTACCTTGTTGTGGTCGAGCGATATCCAGACAATCCATATTATCAAATCTACCTCATTCAAATAGTTGTCCATTTTGCAAATCACACTTAACTGAAGCTGCAATCAATCAATTACCTAAATGTATCAACTTAGCTTATTTAGTTGAAGAAGCCCAAAAAGAATTGATAGATCCATCTTTGTTTCAACCAGCAAATCAAAATAACAAATGGAAAGCGACTATCAATAAATTGACATATAATAGATCAACTGTAGGCCAATTAACAATTACAAATACCGATAATTCTTTTAATTTTAAAACTTTATTATTGGTTGTAGTTGATAAATCCGGATCAATGGCTGGAACACCAATGATGCATTGTCACTACAGTCTTAATCGAGTTTTAGACTTATCTTATAAACATAAACAACTCCAAACAAATATTATAACTTATGATGATAACGCTAAAACTTACCCAATAAACACCACCCAAATGATAGAAATTCACAAAAATGAAATATCAAGAATAGCCGGTGGAGGAGGGACCTCATTCACTTCAGCATTTAATGAAGTCATTAAAGTATGCACCCAACATAATGCCGATAACATGATAAGTTCTATGGTAACAGTATTTCTGACTGATGGAGAAGATTCTAGTGTCACAAAAGATAAAAGAGGAGAGTTAGTTACTCAATTAAAAAACAATATTAATAAAGTATGGCAAAAACCTTATACAATTCACACAGTAGGTTTTGGTGCATCACATGACTATGATTTCTTAGATAATCTCAGAAAAATAGGTACAACAGAAGGTGCATTTAGATTCGCAACTAATGGTGAAGATAGTGATAGTTTGTCTGGTAAAATTAACAGTATTTTGGATGTTATAGCAGAATCATCTGCGATCCCAATTAAATTAATCACCACAGAGAATCTTCAAATTATATCAGGAGACAGCAACAAATATTGGCTTAATCTAACAACTTTCAACCCACAAACAATAACAATATCAATCAATGATTCTGATCTTATTAATATTGAAACAGAATATTCAGATGATATCAATGCTCCAGAAACAATATCCGAATATATCTCTTTTCTAATAGATCAAATTGCATCGGAATTATTAACTTTATCAACAGCGAATAATTCCATAGATAAAGAACTACATTGTGAAATTCTCTTACAAAGAAGTCGAGCCATTTGTTCCAAATTAGATGATAAATCCCCAAATGCAACAAGATTAAATGCTCTAATCGAAAATATTAAAATTGTACAACAAGGTGGAAAAGTTAATCAGCAGAAATTAAATGATATGAGCTTTGAGGGTAAATTTGCTACAAAAACAACAACTCAACCAACACCATCAATTCTACCTGCTTATAACAATCCGACAACTTATACCCCAAGGAAATACAGTTATTGGAGCACAATTCAAAAGCCGCAAATTAAAAGGTGTACAGCTAATAAACACTCTAAAGAGATTTTCCAAGTAATTGGTCAATATAAAACAAGTGATGCATGTGATTGGTTATCAAGTAATTCGGACCAATATGATATAACAGATAAAAATGATGCGGATGCTTTATTAGTTGCGGCCAGTATTGGTAGAGTTGCACTCGTTAAAACAATATTGACTTGGAGTGTAGCGTCACAAACAGAAAACTGCAAAGGCTATAATGCAATCGATATGGCTATTTTATTCGGTTATTGGAACACATATTGTCAATTGCGTGATGTTGATTTTGTACCAAGTTTAAACATAACAGATTTATTGAGAACTTGTATCAGCAACAAATATTACAAAATGGCCGAGTTATTAATTCAAGACAACTCAATAACAATAACCAAAGAAATAATTGATTCATCTCCTAATTATGAAGCTACTCTCTTTTTAACTAAATACTTAAAAGAAGAAATCACTTTGGAAACTGCCATTAAAAAAGGACTCTATGATACAGTAGTCAAACAATTAGATACCGTCAAATATGTCCCTTGGTTACCAATTTCAGAAATATTCAATAAACCAACAACTGAACACTTGAAAATCATCGGATTATTATTATCGAACAAAAAGATCAATCCACTAGATATCGCAGAATTAAATGATGCCGAAAAAGAGATTTCTTGGCCCTTATTTGTTGCCTGCGAAAAGGGGCAAACTGAACTGGTCAAATTATTGTTATCTCATACAGATTTATCAAAAATTAATCAGCAAAATAGAAAAGGAACAACTTGTCTGTGGATAGCCAGTTGTAACAGACATATTGATATAGTGAGTGATTTATTAACCATTGGTGCTGATCCTAATTTAGCTAATTTCAAAGGCGATAGCCCTTTAATTCCAGCTTGTCAAAAAGGAGCTGAGTCAATTGTGGAATTGTTATTGGCTTGCGGTGCAGACTTAACCAGTTACAATAAAAACAGGGATAATCCTATCCTTATTTGTTGTAGAACCGGACAACATAAAATCTTGGATAATCTTCTAGCCAGATTCGATAAACCAGACTTGGAAACGATTCTTAATACTTATGCCGAAATCGATGGCTTTGTACCATTGTTAGCCGCCACAGAATTAGATAAAGTTGAGTGCATCAAAGTGTGTATCAAATATGGTGCTCCAATCGAACACACAACCAATCCAGACAATCCAATTATCTCTGGAGCAACTGCCCTACATCTAGCTTGTTTTTATAACAGATTAGATTCCCTAAAAACACTTCAAGAATTAAAAGCTAATCTATTAGTTCAAACAACTGTCGATAAATCAACTCCTCTACATATAGCCATCAAACAAAATCATCCTAATATTGTCCGCTATTTACTGAGCACACCAGAAGGAAAAGCTTGTCTACAAATACCAGATAGTGATAACAGACTGCCAACATATTATGCTACTGGAACAATATCAGAAGAGTTTTTCACAAACAAACTAGCTACAATCCTAGATAAAGTGATGTTTAGTACTCAAGAAATCGAAACTAAATGTTCCAATATTCTCACAAAATATGGTCAATCTTTAGGTTATTACGATTATGATGATATAACCACAATCACTTATGATAATGGTTCAAGTCTATTATCAAAATCCTTATTACATAACAACACTCAGTTAACATCAAGTTTAATGCAAATGAATGCCAACATTAATCAACAAGATGATTATGGTATCACTCCAGAATTTTGGTTATCTTATCTACAAAATACTGCCAGCCAAAATCCACAAATAGAAATAATGCAAAACAGAGTGCAAAAAGTAATAAAATCCAATATTCAAAACAAATTATTATTACAATTGCAACCAATTAAAGAACAATTATTATTGGAATCCCCAACTCAACAAATCAAAATGAATGATGGATACCAAAATAAAGTAAATCCAAACACTTTATCTCTACTAGAAACATCCAGTAAACTAAATCACTCTCTATTAGGATTCATAGAAAAGCTTAAAAATAAAACTGTCTTTCCAGATGGTAAACAGTGTTTGGAATATATCTTATGGGAAGCCAAAATAAATGTTATTAAGAAAATAGCATCAGGCTGCGATAATAATTTACAACCAATCCATCTACTTGCTTTGTATCTATTTGGATCCAATTTAACAATATTCAAAAATGTTAATTCCTCAATAACAAATTGGACTGGTGACAATCCTTGGAATCCATTTATTTGTTGCTTATACCAAGCAATCAATTTAGTGCCTTATTATACCGGAGAAGTTTATAGAGGAATTAATACACCATTTAACTCAAAAGAATATAATATAGGTGATACTCTTAACTGGAATAATTTTTCAGTGTGTTCCAGTGAATGGAAGAACTTGAATGATTTAATAAAACAAAGAAAAGGAATAATCTTTATAATTAACAGTAAAACCGGCAGAGATATTAGCTCATTCACTAAAAACCCACAAGATAAAGATGTTCTCTTTTTACCTAATTCTAAATTCTTGATAACTAATTTCTATAAAATGGATAATATTTGTTTGGCTCAAAAGAATATCAGAACAACAACTTTCAAAGTGAAACCTGAGGAGTTATCCAAGTTGACTGGAATTATTATTGAATTGGATCAAATTGTTGATGGCAAATTGTTGCAGTAACTTTTATTTATGATTTGATTATATGCTGCAAACTATTCGGTACAAGATGATAATGTTCATGATCCATATATAATTTCTTTAGATTAGTTAACAGTTTAATTTCTTCCGGGAATGATGTCAATGTATTCGCACTATACAAATAAAGTCTTTGTAAATTAGTCAACATACTAATATTCGATGGCAATGTTGTCAGTTGATTGTATGACAAAATAAGACTTTCTAAGTTAGTCAAAAATCCAATTTTTGGTGGTAATGATGTCAATTTATTCCAAGACAAAT
>Ga0315284_10002941_pt1 | contig 24253 bp, 16 predicted proteins | sample YL17G09_16_MG_FD_203696 | JGI IMG/M metagenome (GOLD analysis project Ga0315284, IMG submission 203696) | Sediment microbial communities from Yellowstone Lake, YNP, Wyoming, USA - YL17G09_16 | ecosystem: Environmental > Aquatic > Freshwater > Lake > Sediment | place: USA: Wyoming | collected...
GTGTTTGGAAACATGGACTTTTTCGGTGTTGGCGCGGCTTTGGCTGTGGCCGCTTCCTCCAAATCGGATTCGACGTTGGCCCGCTTGTGGCGCCGCCCGCTGCGTTGTCTTGCGCTGGGCGCGTGCACGCTTGTTGCGGCATGCGCCATTCTGTCGCTGCAAGCCGGCAAGTATTGGGAACTGTGGCCCATGGTGGTCTTTTTCAGAACACTGTCTGCACTGGCTTGGGGCCTCATCATTGCCGCATTTTGCGGCATTAACAAACCAAACCCCCTCGTCAAACCGTTGATGTATGGAGGCAAGATCAGCTACGGCATTTACCTTATGCACATGATGGTCATGCTGGAGCTTCAAAAGCGCAACCTGTGGGTAAAACCTGCATTATCGGCTGCCTTGGCTTTGTTGCTGTCTGCGGCTGCGTCGTCGCTGAGCTGGCACTTTTTCGAAGAGCCGTGCCTCAAGCTAGCCCGTCGATTCGTGTCGACGCAAAGCGGCAAGAGCGCCAATGCTGCTGATGGGTTGCCAATTATGGTGGCCAGTGGCTCACACGTTATCAAAGCGCACCGCGCAGCCTGAGACTTTAGGCTCACAAGGAGGGATTTTTGTTTGGTCGGCATGTAATCTGTCTCCATTGTTCTCAAACATAGGCGCCGGCGACACCTGAAACAAACTCTGAACTTTTGAGCCGCAACAGTCGAGTTGGCGGCCACAAATATCATTGTTTACAAAACTCAGCGGCGCTGTCGCGCAAAAAGCATGCCAAAAAACATACAATAGTAGGAGAGGGGGGGCGCGCCCTCATTGCTTGGAACAATCGACGCCCGGTGCTACCACGTGGACGCAGTATGGCGTCGGTGATGACTCTACAAGAATCACGTTCCTACAACGACAATCCATCGCTACCCAAACGTGACCATCGCTGCGCCGTCCACACCGTTTGACGAGGCAGCGGCTGATGCACTCGTCCTGTAGCATGGCACAAGTTTGTTTATGACGATGTACCAAATGCACTTGCCCCACTTTTTGGAAGAAGCACTGGCAACGCTGCCATTCTTTTCCAGAACGGAAAGCTTTGGGCTGGTCGCCCCGCCGAAACGGCAACTGTTTTATGGGGGGCACGTCAGCCATCCTGGCTACTAGAAAAACGATTACCACAAATCGTTGCAGTCACTGTACACAAATATATCAACCGAGTGGGATCGAGGCATTCTGGCAGCCGCGTTCAAAGCTGGATCGTGGGACACATTTTGGTCAAAGTTCGTGCTGCCCGACGACATCGTTCGACCCTCGGGCGACAAGATGTGTTTCGAGTCGATCGCGCTCAACGATCAACGAATGTGGCATGGCATCAATCTGTGCAGGACGCGCGCTTTTTGCGCCGACAAGCTGGTCAACAGTGGGGCTTGGATTACAGTCACAACGATGTATGCGCGCTGCAACGGAAAGGCACCCGCGCCATCTCAAACTTGGACGAGCTGGTGGCCATGCCTGAACAGCGCATCGGCAAGTGGGTGCGCATTTTTGGGATGGAGCAGCGCCCTCCCCATGCGCAAGCCACGCTGATGGCAACGTGCGGCGATCTGGTGACGCCTCACGGAGCAAACGAAGGCAACATCATGTTCATGCCGGAGCATGCTGCGTTGATCGAGCTGATGCCGGTAGCGTACCACGTCACGGTTGACTATTTCAAAACAATGGCCGCCAGCTGCCTAATTCGCAGCCACCTTGCCGTCATTCCGTACGAGCGCCTTCACAGTGGCGATGGTTGCTTGGACAATTCTGGCAACGTTTCATACATGGATTGCTACAGGGAGTTGGGAAAATGCGTGTGGTGCTACAAGCAAAGCAACATGACCGTGGTTGGCGAGGATTCAGCGGGCATTGCGTTGTGATTGACACGGATTCAACAAGCGCGCATTTTGGCTTCGCGCGCGGCACTACGTGTTAAAGAGTGTGCCACGCAAAAACAGTTTTGGCACAATTCCCGACGTTGACCCCGCCATGAACATGGGGATTGTGCCAACGCGATGTCAATCGCATTCTTTGCACAACAAAGGCAACACAATGAATTTGAGTTGCGTTCTTTTATTACTGCTGTGCCATGGCGGCGCAGCGCGGACGACTCGGTTGGCAGTCGACGCGTCGGCCGCCTCACTTTTTTCGGGCCCGTTGTCGGTCGGCCCTGTGTCTCGCCACACTCGAGCTGTATCACGCCACATCGTCAAACCCGGCGACCTGTGGAAATGGCGGCCTTCCGTTTATTACGTGTCGGAAGTAAAATCGGGGGGCGCCAAAAAGTACGTCGACGACCTGGTCAAACATTACAGCACCCTCGGCATCGCGTTTCACCCGTTTGTCAACCAGACGGGCGCGCAACGCGCACGATTCAAAGCAGGCGACATCCTGCTGTTTCAGTATCTGTTCGCCACCGACCTGACGTTTGACTTTGTGCGCGCCCTGGTCGCCAAGCACAGCCTGCGTTTGGTCATTGCAAGCCACGACCAATATTTCTTAAATGACGACCCCAAATGGGACCACGTGTACAACGCGTCCATTCACCACATGGCGCCTCGTCCACGGCTGACCCCGGAAAAGAAACGTCTGTTTGAGTTGGCAGAGTACATCGTGTTTCCTTCCGAGTTCGCGCGCAGCGTGTACAAGCGGCACACCGACCTGGACTCGATGGTGGTCGTTCCTTACATCGACCACCAGCTGGTGCTCAACACCTATGTGCCCCCCCTGACCAAGTGCTACAACGTTGGCATCATTACCGAGCTCTCGCAGTACAAAGGCCTGGACAAGCTGCTGTGGCTGTTTGACGACACGCGCCACCCCGGCCGCCATTACCCTCGCTGCGTCGAATTTTCTGTGTACAGCAACCTGTTGCAAAGCAGGTGGCCGCACGTTTCCATCAAAGGCCTGTACAACGAAACCGATATATTCGACCGGCTGGACACAGACGGCGTGCACGCGCTGCTGTTTTTAAACAACTTTCCCGAGACGTACTCGTACGCGCTCACCAAAGGCATCAACAGCGGGCGCCCCATTATGTTCACCGACATTGGCGCGGTGGGAGAAAGGATGCGCGAGGCGGGCGACAGCAAGTACGTGGCCACCGACAACACCGACCTGCGCACCGATTTCAACAAGCTGCTGGCCGCTGTGGACGCGCACGCAGGCATGACCGACAGGTCCAAACTGTCCAAGGACCACACCGCCCTGCGCCCATTCTACGACCGCCTGTTGTTCGAGTCGGAGGCCAGCATCATGGGCGCCGTCGACAAGCTGGCCGCGTCACGCAAGCCGACGTTGGCCCGCATCCACCAGAGCATCGAGCCGTACGGTGTCTACTTTCCCCAGTTTCACGCCATCCCTGAAAACGACCGCAACTTTTACGTCGGCTTTCACGACAACGTCAACCTCATCGCGGCCAAGGCTGTGCACAAACGGTTGTTGACCCCCCTCAAAAACGTGCTCGGCTTTTACGATCTCAAGCGCGACGCGCACGTGGTCGACAACCAGGTCCGCATCGCGCAAGCGTACGGCTTTCGGGGATTCGCCATCTACTACTACTGGTTTAGCACCAACACCGTCACCAACTCGTCCACCGTGTTTGAGGATGTGGTCGACCGCTTTTTCGAAGAGGCGCTGCCCAACTTTTCCGTGTTTTTCGTCTACTGCAACGAGGCCTGGACCAAGAACAAGGCGTTTTCCTCGCGGGACGGCCTGTACTCCATCGAAAACTCGTACGATGAAGTGGCGGTGACGGCCATGTTGAGCCACCTCGTCCCATACTTTCGGCACGCCAACTATCGCAAAGTCAACAACAAGCCCCTGTTTTTCATCCACCACCCGTTCGAAATGACAGACGCCGACCTTGCACGCATGCAGCGCATTGGGGATGCAGTCACCATGCGCCACGGATTTGCAGGCCTGCAGCTGGTGGTCGACAGGCGAGACAAAAACAGGCCTGGCTACGCAAACTATTACACGCACGCTAATTACAAGACGACCCGCGAAAACACGTTCGTCAGCGCGTCTGCTGCGGGCAGGCAGATGGACTATGGCAAGTACGTGTTCGATTTCCTTCCTGACGAGGCGGCGCGCGACGGGCACGACATCGTCAACACCGTGTTTACCAATTTTGACAACACGGTTCGCTTTTTCCAGCACGACAACCCGGGTGCCTACGTGTCGTACACGGTCAACAACGGCGTCGCCCTCTTCAAGCGGTTTTTGGATGCCCAGTTTGCAAAGTATAGTGCGCCCAAATCCGAGTTGAGCCGCATCTTCCTGGTCAACGCGTGGAACGAGTGGGGGGAGCAGATGGTGATGGAGCCCTCGAACGAGCTGGGCTTTCGGTACTTGGCCGCGTTTTACGGCAGGCTGAAATCGCATTTTGGACAGTGATCGTCTGCGGCCCTATGCGCACCTGTGGTCGCACGTCGACCACTCAAGACACAATTTTGAGGGCAACAAGAACGTGTTCAGAATATCTCGGGGCGAGACGCCCACGTAAGTCAAAGCGCAAGACGTATCTGGGGACATCACCCGCATGACGGCGCCGGCAGCATTGTTTGACGACGCCATCCTAACAGAAGTACTGGAGCCGTGCCGGAAACCATTCTGGCGCTGGCCCGCCTGTGCAAGCCGGGGGGCACCATCCTCGTGACGTCATGGATTGTGGGACGACCGACTGCGGCGCGACGACCATCTACGTACACAACAAACGGAGTGCGAATAATTGAATAACTAGACCGTGCTCGAGACGGTCTAGGCGCAGTTTGATGGGTTGTGGTGGCTGCGGGACTGACATGGACTCGCCTTTTTGCAGTGATGTAGGACATTGTGGCCTCGCGCAGTAGCAATGACTGCGGGCGCACTTAAAGCGCCTAATCATCGCTCAACGTTGCGCACGTCGTCCTTATACACGTGTGCTGCCGCTCGTGTAGGCGTGTAATACGTCGACTGTATACCCGCGGCTTCGACTTCCAGCTCCCGCCGCAACAACATGTCCCGGTACCTCTACGATGAACACGCCCGCCTTGAGCGGCCGGGCCACCACAACCGCGAAAAACGTACGCCCCGGGTCTGCCGCCAGGCACGCCGCGTTCGCCTCCATCACTTTGTCCACAGCGTCGAGTCGTACGCCAGGTCGTGCAGCTTAGCGTTGTGGGTGAGGATGGGATAGGCGGCCGCGCCGCCCAGCGGCCGAAACAGGTCGACAAAAACGTAGCGCCGCATGACCTTCATGAAGAGTTCCGAGTATTGAAGGCACCGTGGACCTGTGGGTGCGCACCGGGTGAAACGCGCGCGCGAGGCGCAGTTCCTGTTTGAGAGCGTGGAACTGTTTTGGCCGCGCGGCGTGGGCAAGGCAGTGATCGTGCTGGATATCAAGGATGCCGCCATCGCGAATCACGTCGTCCCCCCCAAACTCGGCGCACGCGTACGACGTCCGCTTCGAGCACGTGCCCTGCATGCCCGCCCGCGTATTCAACCAAATCCTTGCTTCCGTGGTGGCCCTGGTCTCCGCTGCGCTCGCAGCGACGCACGCGGGCGCGCTTCCCAAGGTCCACCACGCGTCACACTGCTCGCACTCCGAAAACCGTCACTGTTTCAAATTGGCGATGATGCGGGACAGCTGGGCGTCGGTGATGGAGTTGTTGAACGAGTCGACATAGTGAAAGTCGCGCTTGGATGTGGCCTTTGCCCATAGTTCCTTTTCAAAATCAGGCAACGCGCCGGCGTTCGGCGGCATGTCGGCTTCGGACGTCACATCACGGCGCCACACGGGCTGATAGCTTTGGGAGCGCAAGCAGAACCAGCGGGACGACGGCAAGGCGACCAGCATGAGGGTGGTCATCGCAGAGCCGGCGGTTGATATGACGGTCTTGGCGTGCTTCAGGATGTGGTACAGGTCGACGTTGGACACGGCCTCCGGGTTGACAACGTACACGCCGTGCCCCCTCAAAAAGTCTTCCACCGCGTCGTGGTTGGCCAGGAACCGGTGCGTCGCCGGCTTGCCCCGCGTCAGGAAGACGTTGGCCGGGCGGAGCTCGGCAAAGGTCGCGTTGGACGGCGGCGTGCCGTCCCACCGCGAGTGCAGCAGCTGGATTGTGGCGTCCGGGAACGAGTGAAACGAGCGCAGCCCCACGACGTTTTGAACGAAAATTACCTCATCAAACGCGACGACACCGGTCGCACCGTGAATATTGACAAAGCGGTCGCCCAGCAGCTTGCCGACAAAGAGGAGCACGTTGGCGCACCAAGGCACGTCGGTGGGCACGTCCACGACCACCTTGTACCCCAACTCGTTGAGCTTGTGCCGATAGAAGACATCGACGAGCACGGTGAACGTGTCGACCAGGTGCCCCCACGACGGCGGCCACACCGTGACCATGAGCGCTTTGCTCACGTCCGGGTGGCGCACGGCGGCCGCCATGCTGGCCGCGTTGACGATCGTGCCGCTGCAGCTCGCATCGCCCGTCACCGAGAAGGTGGCCCAAGTCGACCGCTCCTCGTGCGTCAAGTCGGCGGCAAACACCAGGTGCTCCAACACTTCCGTCATGGAAACCCCGTTGGACGCGTTGCCGCGCATGCAGGCGGGCGCGTCGGGCGCGCGCACAAACGCAGGCGTGACGTAGAACGCGTTAGAGTGCACTCGAATGTCGTACAGCCCCGGCTCGGCCGCACCGATCGAGGGATCGGTGCCGTACGCGGCGTGCACCAACTCGCTCGTGGTGGCGTTGTGGGCGTGCCCTGTCCTGGGCGCCGCGTGCCGCATGCGGGAGGCCAGCAAAAAGTTGGCGCGCGCGGGCGCGAGAGCCGCCGCGCAGAGCGCCGCAAGGACGGCGCTCATTTCCGAGAGAGTATCGCCGCGCTGCGTCGGCGCGCTGCAAGGTGTGGCGGCTCGCCGCGGGAGCGGGGCACAAACACGTCTGCCGTTTTTGCCCGCAGCCCGCGCGCGGCTCTGCGCACCCCCACCCGCCCCGCCGCGCGCCCGCACGTTTCCGGGGACGCCCCCCATGTTACAACGCAAGCCACACGCGGCGCATTTCCGCGCTCACAGCACGCCCTCAAAGTCGGCCTCGATGACGGTCATGTTGCTCTGCTTGTAGCACCAGTGGCACTCGCCCACCCCCGTGTAGCAGCTCCCCCACGGCGCGCCTGCGTGCATGGTCAGGCACCCGTTGTCGTTGTGCAGGCGCTCGGTGGGTACGACGACGTGGTGCGTGCGCAATTCGTTGCTGATCGACAGGCCCTTGAAATAGTCGATGACCATGTGGAAGACGGCGGGCACGAGCTCGACAACCAGCGCGCCCTCTGGCAAGAAGTTGACGTTGATCTCGTTGGCGCCGTGCGGCGTGACGAGCACGCCGCACGTGGCCATGAGGGTGGCCTGGCCGTGCGGCGGGCGGCGCTCCATCTGAAACACGCGCACGCACTTGCCCGTGCGCTTCTCCAGCATGGCCACCACATCGTTCAGGTTGGCGATGGCGCGATGGTCGCGCCGCTGCAGCACGCACACGTCGTCGTGCGAGTAGGCGAGGCCCCAGTCGGCCGCCGCGCGCACGCGCAGCGAGCGCGCATCGGCCACAGAGTGGTGCCACCGCCCGACCGCGTTGAACGCAACCGTCTCAAAGCACAGCCGGTCGCCGGTCGGGCGGACGTCGTCGCCGGGCAGCGCAAACTTGGACCAAAAGGCGGCCCATGCGTCGGCGTGGAACGCGTCGTCCGCCAGCACGGCCCCCTCCCAGTCGGTGGAGGCGTTGGAAAAGAGTGCCTGAAACGCGCGGTGGTAGCCGTACTTGTAGAATCCGGGGGGGCTGACGTGCCCCAGCAGCAACGGGTTGCGCTGGGGCGGGCCGTCGAGCCCAAAGTCGGCCGGCCGCAGGTACAGGGGCAGCGTGGCCAGCGCGTCCTCCAAGTAATGCGGCAAGTGCATCTGGTACATGACGCTGAGCAGGGTGCTGCCCCGGAACAGAGCGCGCGCGCCGGCGGCGGCCTCGGCAAACGGGCGCGGCGACGTGCCGACGGTCACGTTGCTCCACCGCATCGGGCGAGGGGGCACTGCCACCGCCTCGGCGCCGGCCGGCACGCCATACTGGACGAGGGTGGCGACGCCAGGCGCGGGGCGCTCCAGGCACGCGTGCCGCAGCACGCACAGCGTCGTCGCGCCCGCGATGCAGCCGCCACGCGCGGCTGGCGCGGCGGCGGTTAGGCCGGCGAGCGCGGCCAGCACGAGCGCGTGCATGGTGTTGATAAGGGGGGCACAGGTCGTGAGCGGGAGCGTCGCTGGCGGCCCAGACTTTTGCCGCCTGCCGCGCAATTTTGCGGGCCCGCGACTCGGTCGCTCAGGCGCGCCTCTTACACGCGCGCAACCATGCCCCGCCCGCGCGGCGCCCTCGCGGTTGCGCTGCTGACGGTTGCGGCCGCGTGCGCTGCGGCGACCGCCGCGGGCGAGCCGCCCCACGTCGCGGCCGCCCGGGACTGGCTCGCCTCGTCCGTCGCCACCGTGGACGATGCGTCGCCCTACGTCGACGTCGTGGCCTGCTTTCTCAATGTGACGTCTTCCACGATCGACGCGGTGCACCTGCAGACGCCGCGCGCGGCGCGCCGCGCGCGCCCCACCGGCGACGTCGTCGCCAACCTCGCCCTGGCCGCGCCCGCGACCGAGGTGGGGGTGGGTGTCAACGACCAGGGCGTCGTGACGTCGCTACGGTTTGTGACGGCCCAGGGGGATGCCAAGTGCGGCTACTGGGACCCCGCGGCCGAGGTCGTCGTCCGGGGCGGCGCCGGCACCGTCCTGGCCGGCGTCCGCGTAGACATGGGCCGCCCGCCAACGCCACTGCTGACAGCGACGTCGCTGCGGCTCGAGTTTGCGCGACCGGGGGCGGGCCACGCGCGGCCGGCGGCCGACGCGCGGCCCGCGCCGGCACGGCAGCACTGGGCGGCGCGGCGGCGGCCGGCGAGCGGGGCCTAGTGACTGGGATTTGAGGTTTGAGAGAATTGCCGCCCGTGTGTCGACGGAAGAGCCCCCAAATTCACGAGAGAGCGCCGTGTGGCGCGTTAGCACTCTTGGGGCCCCCGAAACCTCGACCAAGGTGCCACCCCCCGCACACACGCGGCCACCGGCCGCCGGCGGCGCCCGACGCCGCCCGACGCCGCCCTGGCATTCAGGCGGCGCGATGCGCCTTGATCGCGCCCGCCGCCACCTGGGGCAGGCCCGCCTCCTGCTTGGCCCGGGCGCCGCCGCCGGGCGCCCAGCGGCGGGCCACCTTGAGGCAGGGCTCCTCAAACAAGTACCAACTGAGCGAGGCCGCGGCGAACGAGCCCGCGAGTGCGAGCGCGGCCGTCAGCGGGGGGCTCGCAAACGCGCCTGCGCGCTGCAGGGAGAGCACGATCATCATGTGCCACAGGTAAACGCCGTAGCTGACCTTGCCGCTGTAGGCGAGGGGCACGACGAGCGGGTGGCCCAGCACACGCGGGCTCGTCACGCCGCACGCGGCGGCGACCATCAGGCCCCACCCAAACGCGGGCAGCGTCCTGAAAAAGACGACCATGGGCCACAACTCCCAGTAGGTGCCCGCGCGCGGCGCCAGCACTCGGAACGCGGCGACCAGGACCGCCAGCGAGCACACCAGGCAGGCCAGCGGGCGGTCAAACAGGTGCCGCGCGCGCGTCTGCGCTTTGGAGGTCGCCACCAGGGCCAGGGCGGCGCCCACCCCAAAAAAGTCGGCGTTGCCCAGCACGTTGGTCGTGTAGTACCACGTGATGTGCACCGGCACGGGCACGCGGCCGAGGCCCTGCACAAAGGCAAACGCGCGCCAGCACCACGCCACTGGCAGGGTGTATGCCAGCACGGTGCCGGGGCGCACGCGCGAGAGCCAGCCCGCCAGTAGCATGACAATCAAGTAGAGCTCGAGCTCCACCGCGAGCGACCAGTTGACGCCATTGATGGAAGACAGCGTCTGCGGTGTCAGGTTGTGCACAAACAGGGCGTGCGCCGCGATGTGGGTCGCCGCCCGCCGCGCGTTGGCGAGCAGCGGCCGCGCAAACAGGGCTCGCCCTGGTTGCGTACACACGAGGTACACGGCGCACGTCAGGTAGTGCAGGGGCGCGATGCGGGCCAGGCGGGCCAGCGCAAACTGTTTGCGGAAGGCACCCTTGTCCTCGATGGCCGCGTAGCCGCGCAGGGCGGCGAGCGTGATGACAAAGCCGCTCAACACGAAAAAGATGTCGACCCCCATCCACCCGTACCGAAACCAGACCGTGGGCCACGTGCGCCCAAAGTCGCGCCACTCGGTGTACTCGATGACGTGGTACATGACGACGGTGATCGCGGCAAAGCCGCGCACGATGTCGAGCGCGGGGAAAAAGAGGGGGCGCTCCGTGCTGGCGGTGCCCATGGTGGCGCTGGGGGCAGGGCTCGCAGGGAGCTCGCGTCCGCGTGCGGAGCGGGGAGTGCGGGCGTGGGGGGGAAGCAGGGGGCGGGGGGCAAAAAGCGGCAGAAAACAAAAGCAGTGGCGCAGCAAAACATTTCGCACACAAATCGACCATTTTGCGGGCGCCTCTGCCGCAGCCCGCGCGCGCACGCCGCACACCCTCGGAGCTGCCGCGCCCCTGCCCCTCGCGCGCGGAGACATGCGCAGGCGAACCCCGGCGGCGCCCCGGCTGGGCGCCGCGTCGACGGTGGCGCTCGCGCTGCTGGTCGTCTACGCCGCGCTCACCTTGCACCGCGCGAGCGACCGCCGCCGCTCGACCACTGTCGCCACGCGGGCAACCGCCGCGGGCGACGCGCGGGCGGCGGTCTCGGTCGCGGCCGCGCGCGCGCCGGCCGACCCGGCCGCGGGTGTCACGCTGCCCCTGGGGCGGGCGGCCCTGGGGGCACCTCGCGCCGATTCCGTGGGTGGCGTCGTCGGCGACGGGCGTCCCGCCGGCGCGGACGACCGCCCCGCCGCCCCCGCCCCCGCGCCCGTCCCCTCCACCGAGTGCGCACCGCCGTCGATCTTTGCCATCGTCTTCCCCCAGTACCACGCCATCCCCGAAAACGACGCCGTGTACGGCCCTGGCTTTGTCGAGTGGACCCTGCTCAAGCCGGTGGCCGACGTGTTTGAAGGCTACCGCACGTTTCGCCCGCACGCCGACATCGGATACTACAATCTGCTCGAGCACGGCCATCGCAAGTACATGCGCGTGCTGGCCAACCACTATGGCGTGGACGGCTTCATTTTCTACCACTACTGGTTTACGACGGGGCCCGTGCTGCAGCGCCCCACGGAGCGCATGCTGCTCGACGGCGAGCCGGACAAGCCGTTTTTCTTTTGCTGGGTGAGGAGGGGGGGGGGGTGGCGGGAGGTCAAAGGCAGGCGCAAGCACGGAATTGCCCTTGGCCCCGAGCGCCCCCTAGCGCCCCACCTTGCCCGCCGCCCACCCTCGCCTCCCCAACCACCCCCTCTCCCCCATCACCCCAGGCGAACGAAGGATGGTCCCGCAGCTTTGACGGGTCGGATGTGGTGCTGGAGCACAAGTGGGGCGACGACCGCGCGGTGGCCGACCACTTTCGGTACGTTGCCCGCTTTTTCAAGCACCCCAACTACGTCAAGGTCGACAACCGCCCCGTCTTTTCTATGTACCGCGTGGCGGCGGCCGACCACGAGGGCGCGGCCCGGTACCACCGGGTGTGGGACAAGCTCGCGCGCGACGCGGGGTTTGGCGGCGTCCACTTTCTCAAGTTTCAGGGGCCGTTTGAGGATTACGACCACCCCGACGTCGACGGCTCTATCGAGTTTCAGCCCGGCCTGGGCCAAGCGCTGCACGGCCAGGAGTTGGGCACCGGGTGGGACACCAACGTCGTCAAAATCGACGGCGCCGCCCTCACCGAGCGCGTCACCCTGCGCCACAAGGGCACGACCAAGGAGGTGCACCGTGGCGCCTTCCCCTCGTGGTCCAATCACGTGCGCAAGGGGATGGGCACCCGCACCTTTATGTACGTCAACACCACGTTTGAAGGCTTCCGGGACGCCATCTTCATCAACTCCAACCTGCAGCAGGACGAGTGCAACCCCAGCGGCCTCAACATAATGGCGCTGACCGCGTGGAACGAGTGGAACGAGCAGGCCGTGCTGGAGCCGAGCGACCTATACGGGTATGCCGCGCTGTCGGCCGTGCGCGATGCGCGCATGATGCTGGGCGCGCCGCCGCCGCCAACGCGCGGCACCGTGCTGCACCTGATGCACCTCGGGGGCGGCACCGAGCGCTACGCGCGCGACCTGATGCGCGCGTTCACCGACTACCGACACGAGGTCGTGCGCCCGGCCGACGTCGCGGCCGCCGTGCGACGGGCGGGGCGGGGCGCGGTCGTGCTGCACGTGCACTCGGCGCTGGCGTCGGCGGGGCAGGCGGCGCTGGGGTGGGACGTGCTGCTGCTCATCGCGGCGGTGCGCCCGCTGCTGCACAAGGTCGTGCTCACCGTGCACGACTACCAGTGGCTCGACCCCGCCAACCCCAATCCCACGCAAGCCGCCCTGGACGGGCTGACCCTGTCGCGGGACGCCATGTTCAACGTGAGCCAGTTGTTGACGTACAGCGACACGGTCATCTTCCCCACGCGCGGCGTCCGCGACAACTACGCGGCCGCGCTGGGGCCGGAGCGCATGGCCTACTTTTCCACCGTGGTCGCCCCCCACCCCGACTACCACGTCGCCTACCACAACGTGCGCGTGCCGGCGGTGCGGCACGGCATCTGCCGCATCGCGTTTGTGGGCGACTTCATCCCGGCCAAGGGGGCGGCCGCCTTCCTGGACCTCGTCAAGCGGTCGGACGACATGGCGGCGGGCCCTTGCAAGGCGGTCCAGTTTTACGTGTTTGGCGAGGTCAACCCGCGCACCGAGTTCAACCTGGACGTGCTCACCAAGTACGACGTCATCATCAACCCCACCGACAACGGGCGCTACATTGACAATAAGCTCATCGACCTGTTGCGGCACCACCAGATCCACATCCTGCTGCACCTGTCGGCCGTGCCCGAGACCTACTGCTACGCGCTGACGCACAGCATCAACTCGGGGCTGCCCATCGTCTACACCAACCGGGGCGCGTTCAGCGAGCGGCTGGAGGGGCGGGGGGGGCGCTTCTTTCGGGCGGCGACCGACGACGACGTGTACGGCCAGATGCAGGCGGCCATGGCGACGCTGAGCGACGCCGCCCGCGTCGACGTCGTGCACGAGCCGGAGTCGGTGGAGCCGTCGCGCTGGTACCTGGAAAACTATCCGGTGCCCCGTTAGTGGATGGCGGGGCGAGTGGGTGGGGGTGGGGAAGGCGGCGTGCGCGGCGCGCGCAGCGGCGGGCGGCGGCCGCCCAGCACGCCGCGCAAAGATTCTGCGGACTCTGGGCGGGGCGATGCGGGGCTGAGCCCTGCATTCTGGCGTGTCTGTAACGCAGGGTGGCGCACTCACCAGCGCGTGGCACTTCAAGCGCGGGGTCGCCCCGCCCAAACGGGCAAAAACCATGGGCCGCCCGCAAAACAGGGTCGACCCCTCGCGCAAGCACCCGCCCCGACCCACCCCACGCGCCGTCGGCTCGCGCCATGCCCTCACCCCGGCGCGCGCTCGCTCTGCTGGCCGCGTGCGCGTCGGTCGCCGCCGCCGCAGCCGCCGACTGGGCTGTGCCCGCGCCCGCCGACTGCGTCCGCCAGCGCGTCCCCGGCGGCGTGCGCCTGCTTGCGCGCGACGGTCGGGACGGGCACGCGGCGCACGTACACCGCATGCTGCAGGCGGCGCACGAGGCGGCGGCCGGCTGCCGCGGCGCGCACGACCTCGTGTTCAAGCCGGCCGGCGGCTGGGGCGACCAGATTCGGGGCATGGTAACCGCATTTTACGCGGCCGCACTGACGCACCGCGGGTTTGCGGCGACATGGTCGCCCCTGTTTAGCGTCGACGACTACTTTGAGACGCACCTGTCGACATACTCGCGTGACGCCGGCGCCGGCGCGCTCGCGGCGCCCGTCATCACCGCGGTGGACAACTTTACGCACTTTAAAGAGCCAGCTGCTGTCGACGCCCTGCTGGCGCTACCGGGGTCGGCCGTTCTGCACACTAACGCGTTTCAGTGGGCCGAGCTCGCGCGCGCGCCCCCGCTGCGCGCCGCGGCCGAGCATCTGGGCGTGGCCGGCCTGTCCCAGGAGGCGCTGTACGTGCTGGCGGTGCAGGTCATGCTGCCCCGGCCAGCGCCCGCTGTCGAGGCGCACGTCAACGCGGTGCTCGGCCACGCCGCCGATACGCGCATCGAGTTTGGCCGGCGCATGGCGCACGGACAGCGCAGGAGACATTCCTTAACCATTGGCGTCCAGATTCGGACGGGCGGCGTGGGCGAGGCGTGGGTCGACAGCGGGCTGCGGCACCCGCTCGCGAGCGCCGACTGCTTTGCCGCCGAGGCCGCCCGCCTCTGTGGCGGCGCCCGGTGCCTCGTATTTCTGACGGCCGATTCGGACGCGGCGGCTTCTCGATTCAAGGCCGCGCTGTCGACTGCGGCGGGCGCGGCGGCCGCGGTCGTCGAGCACGCAGGCCCTGTCCTGCACACCGACCGCCCGGTGCCCGCGGCCGCGCTGGGCAAGCCGCCGACCGACCCCTGGCAAAAGACGTTTGTCGACTGGACCGCGCTCTCCCAGGTGGACGCGCTGCTCATGTCACGCTCCGGGTTTGGCTGGACCGCGGGCTGGGCGGGGCGCGTGCCGTACATGCGCATGATGCGGGAGGACGCCGAGTGCACGTGGATCGATTTCGACACGCCAAACGGTCTGTTTTAATTGAGTGGTGGGGGGCGGTTTTGTCGCGTGGCGCGGCTGTGTCCAACCGCAGCACGCTCTCGCCCCCCTTGCCCGACCCCCGCCCGGAGTCCGGTCCCATTTCTAGTGCTTGCAGCGTGACAGCTCTCTGACTCCTCCATCTCACCGCTCCGCGGCGTGGTCGCCCCCGCTGTCGCCGCCGCCGCCGCCATCTGCCGCCCCCCCCAGCACCAAGCTCAGCGACAGCGCGTGCCGGACGTAAAACGCGCGCCCGTCGAAGAAGCGGGCCCGATCCAACGCGGCGCGCGCGTGCGACGCGCGCGCTGCACCCGGCAGCAGGCCCGCGAGCGCGGCAGCGAACGCGGCCTCGTCGCCCGGGTCGACGTCCGCCGAGCCCGCGTACGCCACCTCGGGCACACCGTCCACCTTGTGCGCCACGATGGGTAGGCCGGCGGCCATGCCTTCCAGAATGGTCATGCCAAACGATTCGTGGTCGCTCACCGACACGACGACGTCGGCCGCCGCGAGCGCGGCGAGTGCGCGCTCGTGGTCGACCTTGGGCAGCAGCGCAAACCGGTCGGCAAACCGGCTGCCGTCGACCAGGGCGCGCACGCGGGCTTCGGCGGCCGGGTTTTCGCCGGTCAGGCCGACGAGCGCAAACCGCGCGCGCGCACCGCCCGCGCCTGCGCCCAGCACGCGCAGGCCGGCCCGCACAAAGTCGTCCTGGTGCCGGTCGCCATTGAAGGTGCCCAGCATCATGAAGATCACGTCCCCGGGCGCGGCGCCCAGCACGGCCTCGCGGTCGGCGCGCGCAGCGGGGCCGGCCGCGAGCCGGCGCGGCGCCGCGTTGTACACCACCACGTCGCGTGGCGAGCCCAGGTCGGCGTATGCGGCGCGGTTGGCGTTGCTCACAAACACGCGCAGCGCGGCTCGCGGCAGCAGGCGGGGCGTGAGCGGAAACTGAGGAAAGTACTCGCGCCGCGTCGACTCGTGCACCCACCAAATGGTGCGCGCCAGCCACGCGTCGTCGCCTGGCGGCTCAAACCAGGACACGATCGTGTTGATGTAGACCGCGTCAAAGCCGTCGGGCGCCAGCCGCGGGCCGCACTCGACCGTCGCGCCAGCGCCGCGGAGCCGCGCGGCCAGCGGCTGGCCGCAGCTGCCGGGGGGGGCCTGCACCCACACCTGCAACCGCAGCACGCGCAACATGTACTCGATCCAGGTGGTAGCGACCAGGGACGACCCCTCCATGAGCAGGTTGTGCATCGCGAACAAGATACGAGGGCGCGCGCGCGCGGCGCCGCAGGCAAATCCGCGGTCGGCCAGGGCTGAGGCTGCGGCCCAGGGAGGGGCGTCGGCGTCGTCAAACAAGAGGTCGCACACGGCGTCGATGTTCAAGGGGGTGGTGATCGCCGTGGCCGCGGCGGACGGCGCCCGCTCGCGCCGGCCGCGCGGCGGGCCGCGAATTCCAGACGCGGTCGTCACCGATGCCGCGTCGCCAGCCGAGTCGCCAGCTCCTATGGTTGCGTGCCGCAGCACGGCGCACGCCGGGCCTGCGGCGCCCCGTGCGTACAGGTCGAGCGCCAGCAGCGCGGCCACTGCCGGCTCCCACCCCGGCGCGCGCGGCCAGGGCCAGCCGACGGCGGCGTCGTGGTCGGCGCACGCCGCGACACGCTGGGACAGCTCGTCGAGGGCGGCGCGTGCGGCGTCGGGCGGTGCGTGCGCGGCGCCCGGCCGGCCCGCATCGCCCGCAAACGGCAATCCACCGCCGACACCTTCGACGCGCGAGCGGGTGGCCAGGTGGGCGCACGCGGTCAAGACCACGGCGACGACCGCGACCTCGACCAGGGCGAGCCTGCGGCGGCCGCAGCGGCGGGAGCGGGAGTGGGGGGGGGCGGCGCCGATCATGGCGTTGCGAGTGTCGGGTGGGCGGGCCTAGACCGGGGTCATGGACCGGGGGGCGTGGCCCTGTTTGCGCGCGTCGGCGCGGTCGCGCAGTGCGATCCAACAGATACCCGCGGTTACGCGCCCGCGTTGCAAACTGTCGGCGCTGCCCGCGGGCGGTTGACGAGGGCGACGGCCAGTGCGCCGAGGCATAAACTTTTTTGCAGCAAGCACCTTCGCCCCGCTTGAAGCCGCCCCCACCCACCCACCCACCACCCGCCTGCGCTCGCCCCGGACGCGCCGTTGATGCCGCGCCTCCCCCCCGCGCGCGCGGCGCGCCTGCGGTGGGCGACCGGTGCGGCGGCGGGCGCGCTGCTGCTCCTGGTCGCGACCTGGGCGCTGTCCGCCCGCGGCTCCCCGGCCGCCCTGGGACGTCCCACGGCCGACCTGTTTCAGGCTGCCGGCCACCCGGACGCGCCCCACCCCATCACGCTGGCCGTCGTGCACCGGTCGACGCCCGCGCTCGTCGCGCACGCGGTCGCCGCCCTGGAGCTGGCGGGCAACCGCCACTTTGTCCTGCTTGCGCTCGACGCGGACGACGTTAAAGTGGCGTCCGCGGTGGACGCGGGCCGCACGGTCGCCGCCGCGGGCGCCGCGCGCGCGGCCGGCCTCCCCCCGCCACGCTGGTGCGGCGCGCGCCGCAACGTGGCCGCGCCGCCCTGCATGGCCAGCTCGATCGCACTGGCGGCGGCGGCCGTGGTGGCGCGCGGGCACGCGGTGCTGGTGCTGTCGCCGCTGGCGTACGCGGTCGCGGCGGCGGCGCACCCGCCCGCGCTCGTCCTGGCCGACGCCGCGCTGCACGTCATGTCGGACGACGACGGTTCCGACCTGGCGCGCGCGCGCCTGCCCCTGCGGGCCGACGGCCCGGTGGCGACGGGCGCGCTGTGGGCGCCCGCGCGCGCTGCGCTCGCGCCCGTGCTCGCGCGCTGGGCGCTCGAGCTCGCGGGCGGCCGCTCGCCGACGGCGGCCAACCTGGAGTCCTCGTGCGCGCGCGACCGCGCGTGCGCGGCGTCGGGCGCGGCGGTGCAGGCGCTGCCGGGCGCCGCGTTTGTGCGGGGCGACGCCTACTTTGGGCCGACCTTGAGCGACGCCGACAAAGACGCCGTCCTGCTGCTGGCCCTGGACGGCATGCGCCCCGACCAGGCCGAGTACCGGCTGCGTCACGCGCGCCTGTGGGCGGGGCCAGCCGCGCGGCCGTGCGCCAACCACTCGCTCGTGCCGCCGCACGCGCTCTCGCCGGGCGCCGCTGCGAGCGTTATTCGCGCGGTGGGCGCCTTTTTTGAGTTTACCAAGGAGCGGGCCGTCGAGTGCTGCATCCTGCCCGGGTTGAGCGTGGGCGGCGCGGCGGGCGCCGCGGCGACACTGTTCCCCTTTGACGCGTTGGCCGCGTGGCCGACCGACGCAGGGCCGTGGTGCGCCCGCATCTTGCCATTTGCGGGGCGTGACGCGCGCGCCCTGGGCGCCACGGTCGAGTTTGCGGCGCCGCTCCCAGCTCTGGGCGCCGACGCCTCGGTGCCGCGCGCCCTCATTGCCCCCGCGCTGGCTCGCTACATCACCGGGGACTCAGTCACAGTGCCGGACGACGTGGTGGCCAAAGTGGTGGCCCGGTGGCAGTCGCCGCGGGCGGCGGGCGCCCTCGCGCGCGCCGACGCGCCCGTCGCCCTGGCCGCGCCCGACCCCGCGCGGGGCTCCTCGATCAGGCTGTCGCGCAAGGCGATTGCTCAGGGGCGGCCGTGACGCTTGGGGTTGATTTAATCATCGCGCCGGCGCGCGGACGACCAGGCGGGCCGCGCGCCCGCCCTTGGGCTTAAGGCCGCGAACGGGGGGCGACGCGCAAAAAACGTGCCGTTTTTTGCTGCAAAACAACGAAACCCGCTCTCCGCTCCGACCAGTCGTCCCCGCCGCATGCCGCCAGAGCCATGAGGCGGGTCCTCGCGCGGTGCTGGCTGCTGCCGGCGCTCCTCGCCGCGGCGGCCGCCGCGGCGCAGCGCCCGCCGTGGTCGCGCTTTCGCGCGGTCACCGTGCTGCACGCGCCGGTGCCTCACCTATCGTACACGCTCACCAATGTGGCGGGCAATCTGGGGGCGGAATGGCCGATCCTGGTGGTGCACGCGCCGGCCGCGACCCCGTCCCTGCACGCGTCTACCGCGGTCGCCCGCCTCTCGCGCCGGAACCAGCTGCACGCCCTGCCCGCGGCCGCCATCGGCGCGGCCGACCTGGGCGCCGCGGGCAACACGATCGCGTACACGCGCATGATGACGTCCGACGCGTTATGGCGCGCGGTCGCCGCGGACAAAGTGCTCACCTTTCAAACCGATTCCGTGCTCTGCTCCATGAGCCCGTGGCGGGTCGAACACTTTTTGCGGTACGACTACGTGGGCGCGCCCTGGGTGCGCGGCGTGCCGGCCGACGTCCGCGTCGGCAACGGCGGCCTGTCTTTGCGCAGCGTGCGCGTCATGCGCTGGATCATCGCCAATGTGCCTTTTAAAGAGGGCTACGTGGAGGACATGTATTTTGCGCGAGCGGTGCAGCGCATGGAGCGCGAGGGGCTGCCGGTGTTGCTCGCGCCAGTGGGCGAGGCTTCGCGGTTTGCGTTCGAGGACGAGGACGTGCCCGCTGCCGCCCCGTTTGGCGTGCACCGCTGCGTGGACGTGCGTGGTGACGCGAAAGAGGCCGTGCTGGCCGTCTGCCCGGAAGCGGCTTTCGGCGTGTGGGCGGCCAACCTGCCGCCTTCCGGGCTGGCGACCGACGCCCGCGCGCCGGCCGACGGCATCCACGCGCCAGCCGGGGTGGGGAAGGATTGGGACTGGGAGCTGACGGTGGCGGAAGCACAAAAAGGGTATGTCCGTGGTGCGGCGGCGGTGCGCCACGACAAGCGTGCTCAGCTGCGCCACGGTGGCGTGCCCGTCGAGGCGGCCGACGGAGTGGGGCGGCGGCGATCGCGCGAGGGCTAGATTTTGCACGATTGTTTTGCCGGTCTTCGCCGCAATAAGAACCCGTTTTCGCCCCGCCCCGGTGCAACAAAGCAACACTAAACCGACTCGCGCACATACTCTCCGCCGCCCATGCCGCAGCCGGCTTGGTCGCCGCCGCGCGCCGCCGCCGCGTAGTGCCGCGCACGTCGCCGTCATGGTCGCACGGTGGCTGCCGGCGTCCCTGCTGCCGCTGCCGCTGCTGCTTTTAGGCGTCGGCCGCGCCGCAGCCGCAGCCGCAGCCGCTTCATCCGCCCATCCATCTTTATACATCGCCGCCAACTTTCGGGACAACGCGGCCACTGTGCCCGCGTTCTCCGCCGAGCTGCGCAAGCTTGCCGCCGACGTGGGCCCGTCCAACCTTTTTGTGACGGTGTACGAGAGCGGGTCGGCCGACGGAACGCCCCGCCTGCTGGACGACGCGCGCCGCGCGCTGGAGGCAGCGGGCATCGCCACCAACATCACCGCCAACGGCCCTCTGACGCGGCGCGGCCGCCAGCGCATCGACTTTTTGGCCGACGCGCGCAACGAGCTCCTCAAGCCGCTGCGCGCCATGGCGCACGAGCGCCGCTTCGACCGGGTCGTGTTTGTCAACGACGTCTTGTTCGAGGCCGGCGACGTGCGCAAGCTGCTGGCCGTGGGCGCCGACATTGCGTGCGGCACTGATTTCATCCCCATAGGCGAAGCGCACAAAATCTACAGGCCCGCGGTGGACGAAATGTACCCCATATTTTACGATGCGTGGGTTGCGCGCACCCTGGACGGCCTGCCCCTGCGCGCCATGCCGCCGTACGTGGCGCCCGAGAGTGCGGCTCCGCTGCTGCGCAAAGTGGCGCGGGCAGGGCTGTCCTTCCCCGACTACACGCGCGCGGTCAACGCGATCGAGCTCGCGGTCGTCGAGCCCCAGCCCGAGGTCGTGCAGCTGCAGTGCTGCTGGAATGGGGTGGTGGTGGTCAAGGCTGAGCCTTTTTACACAGGCCTCGTCTTTCGGTCCGACCTGCCCGGCGAGTGTGGCGCGTCCGAGTGCTCGCACTTTTGTAGCGACATGCGTGCGCTCAACTACACCCGCGTCGCCATGCACCACGGCGTGCGCGTGGCGTACAACAACGAGACGTGGCACCGCGCTCGAGCGCTGGACGTGCCGTACGAGGCGGTGCCGCTGCCGCTCGCGTTTGCGCGCGTGCCCTCGCCGCGCACACTCTGCTGCGGCGTGCACCACATCGTGCGCCAACCGTCGTACGCGCGCGACCAAGATGAATCGGACGACGCGTTTGCGTACCGCGCGTGGATGGCGTTGACCGAGGAGCCGGTGGGCGACGGGCTGGCCCCGTTTCTGGCGACGCTGCTCGCGGGCAAGGGCGCCGTGAGCCCAAAGGAATTGTCCTCGTTCCTGGGCGACGAGCCATGGGCGGCGTGCAGGATGGGCTACTCGGCGGCGGCAGCGGCGCGGCCGTGCCTGGCGCCTCGCGGCCGCGCCGTGCCGCTGCGCCTGACCCAGGTCGGCGCGGCCGACGCGCGCGACGCGCTCACGCCGCAGACGTGGACGTGGAAACGGCTGCATCCCGACCATGCTTACGAGTTTGTCGACGCGTTTGCGGGCGACGGCGGCCTGCCCGCCTCTGTCGCGCGTCTCGTCCCCGCGCTGGCCGCCCGCAACCACGCCGACCTCGCCGCCGACCTGGCTCGCCACGCGCTCCTGCTCGACCGGGGCGGCATCGTGGCCGACCTGGACTCGGTGGCGGGCGAGTCGCTGTCGTGCGCGCTGGCCGCGGGCGACGCGCACGTCGCGGTGTTTGCCGCGGGACGGGGGGGGAGGGCGGTGGCACTGGCGGCCGTGCAGGGTCACGCGGCCGTGCGGGCGCGGCTGGACGAGTTGCTCATGCGCGCCGACCGGGTGCTGCAAGCGGAGGGCGGTGGAGGCGGCGGAGGAGAGCGCCACGCTGTCGACGGCCCTCCTGCGGCAGACCTTCCGACCCCTCGCCGCATCGACATGGACGCGCATTCGGTGGGCGTGTCCGCGTGGCGACCCGGGCAAGGAGCCCGCGCCCGGCACCGGGTCGACGCGAGCGGGTTGGGCCGGGGCCTGGGCGAAATGTTTTGAAAATGCAATATTTTTTTTCCCGTGTTGAAGGTTGCCAAATGTCTCTTGCGCGCAAAGACGCTCGCTGCGTGCGGGAGGGCGTCCAGGTTGCCTTGGTCGGGGCTGGACGAGGACCGCGTGCCGCCCACCATGCGTCCAGTCGTCCTCGCCTGCCTGGCAGCAGCCGCGGCCGCGTCCCGAGCCGGTAGCCGGCACGCGGCGCCCTTGGTGACGCACCGGGTGCGGCACGAGCGCCAGTCTGAGCTGCTGGGCGGCCCGAGTGGTGGCGCCGCGGGCGTCGCCACCGTGGCGGCTGCGGTCGCTGTGCCGGCCGCAGGTGGCGCCGCGGGCGCTGGCGTCCAGGCTGCCGCGGCCGAGGTCGCCGTCCCTGCCGCTGTCGCCGCCGTCGCCACCGCCGCCGTTCCCGCCGCCACCATCCCCGCCCCCCCCCCGCCTCGCACCCTGGTCATCGTCACCGGCCAACCACGCGGCGGCGAAGCGGCATGGCGGTCCATGCAGCAGCATTTGCTGACCCCCCTCAACGCCGACCTTGCCATCTACTTCACGGACAAACACAGCGGCACCCTCATCCAGGGCATGGCCAAGTTCAACTGGATGTGCCCCGAGTATGACGACTGGAGCTTTGCGCTGGACGACATCGCGGCGTCGTGCGGGCGCGCGCGCGCCGACTGGGTGACTGCCTTTTGCACCACCCGCCTGGACAAGCAGTGGTGGCTGGGCGGCGCCACGCGCGAGTGCAAGCAGGAAGGCCCCCAAGCGGCGGGCATGCTCATGGTCTACCGCTGGCTCGTGCAGCGCAAGATTGTCGAGCTCGGCCTGGACGCCGCGTACGACCACTTTGTGCTCACCCGCGCCGACCAAATGTACCTCTGCGACCACCCGCCCGTGCACACGCTCGACCCCGGCACGCTGTACGTCGTGCAAGGCGAAAACTATGGCGGCTGGACAGATCGCCACGTGCTGGGCCACCGGGACGTGTTTCTGCGGGGGCTGAGCATGACGTTTGAAATGTTTTGCAACCCACGCGCGTACGCGGCCGCCATCGAGTTCTACATGGACGCGGGGCTGGCGGCCAACGCGGGTTACATGAATATCGAGACCCTGCAAAAGATGATGTGGGAGGCGCTCGAGGTGCCGGTCGCCATCGTGCCCCGCGTCATGTTCACAGTGCGCGCAGAGGGCGACCCCAGCAAGTGGTCTCCGGGCGAGGAGCACGCGTCGTTTGCGTCCTACGGCCTCAAAATCAAGTACCCCGACGAACTACAGGGGGCGCGCGCGACGTGCGCGCTGGCGGGCGGCGGCGGCGACGTAGACGCCAAGCTGCAGACTCTGCACGGGTAGTGGAGTGTCTGCGGGCGCGGAGCGTGCGGGCGTCTGGTTTCTTGGCCGCGGTGCAGTCTGTTGCAAGGCAAATGTGCAGACCCGACATCAACCCTCTCTCTCTCTCTCTCTCTACCGCGCCCGCGCGTACGTCCACCCGAACAGGAGCACGATGAACGCGCCCGCCGTCGCCACGTCGTCCAGGGTGCGCTGCACAAACAGTTCGGACAGGATGATGACAAGAAACTGAAAAAAAAAGGGAGAGGAGGTGGGGGGCGCCGCGCGACGCACACCCCCTGTCCCTCCCGCGTCCACCGTCTCCTACCTTGTTGACGTTGTTGGCTACCATCATGGAAGTCGCGGCGATCATGGTGTTGAGCTTGAACGCCGACACGCTCAGGCAAAAGCCGAGCGCGCCGGACAGCCCGAGCACGGCCGCGCCCGCCGCGTCCAGGCCGCGGGCGCCGGCCAGCATGGCAGGCACTTCCCCGATAGCCGCGCTGATCAGGGCCAGCATGGGCAGGGACAGCAGGTTGTTCAAGTAGGAAAACCCAAACGGCCCCATGTCTTTGGCCGCGTCGGACGACACAATGCCCTTGACGAGGACTTGGTACGCCGACGTGGTCACCAGGTTGACCGCCAACCAAGCATAGCCGTTCGCGGAGAACGTGACGTCGTGGAGGCCGTACAAAGACGCCCCCAGCAGCATGCCGCCGAGCGCGCCCGCGCCCGCCCACGACAGCGCCCGCCCCAGCACCGCCCACTCCAGGGCGGCCACCGTCAAGCTGGTCAGGTTGCGGATGACGATCAAGGTGACGGCCGACACGTGCATGAGGGCGAGCAGGGAGGAAACGAGCATGCCGACAAACAGGGCGGTGAGGGGGAGCCACTGGCGCAGCACCGACCGGGTCAGCGGGGGAAGTTCCCCGACCGTGGTCGGGCTGGCCACCGCCAGGCAGCGCAGCATGAGGATGGTGGCCGCGTTTTGGAAAGCGGCGATCGCGTTTGGGTGGGGAAACACGCGCACCGCCAGCTTGTTAGCAAGCGTCAGCAGCGTGCCCGACGCGCAGTAGAGCACCAAAACGGACATAATTTGCAGGCGGCTGCGCGCGGACGCGGCGGGCGCGGGCG
>Ga0315284_10002943_pt1 | contig 24243 bp, 13 predicted proteins | sample YL17G09_16_MG_FD_203696 | JGI IMG/M metagenome (GOLD analysis project Ga0315284, IMG submission 203696) | Sediment microbial communities from Yellowstone Lake, YNP, Wyoming, USA - YL17G09_16 | ecosystem: Environmental > Aquatic > Freshwater > Lake > Sediment | place: USA: Wyoming | collected...
AAGTTATTAATAACTTGGCATTTATACCGATTGAATCTATAACAAGACAAGAAGATTGCATGATTTCTGACATTGAAGTTGCACACGATAATCATTCATTTATTGCCGGAGACAATTTTGCAAGTTCAAACTGTGCTATGGGTAAGCAAGCCATGGGTATGTACGTTACCAATTTCCATAACCGCATGGACAAGACGGCCTACGTCCTATCCAATCCCATGCGCCCCCTCGTAGATACCCGCGTCATGCGTATGATTAAACTCGACGAAATCCCGTCTGGCGCGCCCGTCATCGTCGCAATCATGAGCTACACCGGCTACAACCAGGAAGACAGTATTCTCATTAACAAGGGCGCAATTGACCGCGGTTTGTTCAGCGCAACCATCTACCACACCGAAAAGGACGAAGACAAGAAACTTAATGGCGACGAAGAAATCCGATGCAAACCCGATTCCACGAAAACAAAAGGAATGAAGTTCGGAAACTACGGCAAACTCAATAGCAAGGGCGTCATCCCCGAAAACTCCATCATCGAAAACCGTGACATCATCATGGGAAAAGTCATTCCCATCAAGGAAAACCGCAACGATCACACCAAACTCATCAAATACGAAGACGTCAGTAAAATGCACCGGACAACCGAAGATTCTTACGTCGACAGAAACTACATGGAACGCAACGGCGACGGATACACCATCTGCAAAGTCCGCATTCGCACCTTTCGTAAACCCGTCATCGGAGATAAACTCAGCAGTCGTCACGGTCAAAAGGGCACCATCGGAAACATCATCCCCGAAATGGATATGCCATTCACCAAAAGCGGCCAGCGTCCCGACATTATCATTAACCCACACGCCATCCCATCCCGTATGACCATTGCGCAACTCAAAGAAACCCTCCTCGGAAAAGTCCTCCTCGAACTCGGCCTCTTCGGCGACGGAACCTCCTTCGGAGAACTCGACGTTTACACCATTCGCAACGAACTCCTAAAACTCGGATACGAAAACAACGGAAATGAACTCCTGTATAACGGCCTATCCGGCGAACAAATTGAATCAGAAATTTTCATGGGACCCGCATTCTACCAGCGCCTAAAACACATGGTAAATGACAAACAACACAGCAGGTCCATCGGTCCAATGGTAAATCTCACGCGTCAGCCAGCCGAAGGCCGATCGCGAGATGGAGGATTACGATTTGGGGAAATGGAGAGAGATTGTGTTAAGGGAGACACACCCGTTTCTCTGAAATGTGGTCTGTCCGTAATGATTGAAGAAATGGATATCAATAAAAAACATGTTCTTGGATGGAGCGAGAGCAAAAATGGTATGGTTCCTTCAAAACAGTGCGCATTTATGGACAAGGGGATGCGTGATTGTGTTGAACTAACATTAGAAGACGGGAGAAAAATCACATGCACAGAAGATCATCCAGTGTTAACATCTGACAATGCATGGATAAAAGTAAAGGACCTTGAAATCAATAAAACAAGGGTTAAAACCAGTGTTAGTTACCCGCTTATGAAAGTGAAGGAAGAAATTGCGGAATGTGGTGGTTGGACACTTTCATTTGGAAAACAAACCTTACGAACAGATAATTATAATGAATATATGAGAACGCTGGCATTTGCACGCATACTTGGACTTTTGATTACTGATGGAAGTATTAGTGCAGATGGAACACGAAAACAGGCATCAGTTACACTTGGACATGTGATTGATGTTAAACAATTTCTTGGCGACATAACCATGTTTTGCGAAATTAACCAGACGAAGTTTAAAACGAAAAATTACTATTATATTAGTATTCCAGTTGAATTTCTTGAAGATATTCTTGAACTGAATGGAATACTGCGGGGACGAAAAGTAAATCAGCCGGACACACTTCCCGAATTTATCTTGGATGAGAAATGTCCTCGCCCGATTGTTCGCGAATTTCTTGGCGGAATGTTTGGTGGAGATGGACACACGTGTGTTCTTGGAATGCATAGAGGAAAACGCGACGTTATGACATCCGTTTCAATTTCAAAATCAAAGACATATGAACATGGCGAATCGTTGCAAACAATGTTTGGAGACATGCAAAAACTACTTGCCAAATGCGGAATTCATAATACAACGATTCAAAAGGCAAAGGAAACATCATTTTCCAAAAATAAATTTCAGTTACAAGATAAAAGTGATGCATCGAATCGGAGTTTTCAATTAACGCTTCATCTTCCCATTGAACAGCTTATTCCATTCTCCGAAAAAATCGGATTTCGTTATTGCTGCCACAAATCCCAGCGTCTTGAAGCCGGTGTTTCATATCGTCGCCTGCGTGAAGAAGTTTGCCGTCAACACAATTGGCTCGTGAATCGTGTGGATGAAATCACACATTTCAAGGAAATCAAATCCAAGTATCCGGACAAGATTGTGCCTACAAAGAGCGCTATTATTAAAGCAGTCGAAGAACTAAAGAAAACGGAAGGACTCCTTCACGATTATGCTATTCCAAGCACGCACGACATTACGGATCACCTGATTAAAGGAACAGAGTTTGGTAAATTCACATCCAAGTCATTTCCCACCGCGGAACAATTCATGGAAAAAATTGGAGCGCTGAGTTGGTTTCTAAGCGATGATATAGAGTCAGATAAAAAAATGGATGACAAAGAACGTCATCAACCCAAATACCAAATATTTAATGAGGGGGAAGGAATATTCGACGAAGACATTGAAATAGATATCGAAGAAGATGATGAATCTGGCGTCGCGAGCAGCAGTACAGGATACGGCGTTCACCGCGAATGCGCCTCGCTCCCCACGATGAATTTGGAAGTTGTCTCACGCATCAATGTCGGCCCGAAGCACGTGTATGACATTAGCGTAGAAGACACGCACTCCTTCCTTGCAAATGGCATCGTTGCACACAATTGCATGGTATCGCACGGAGCTGCACGATTCACAAGAGAGCGACTCTACGACGTTTCCGATAAATTCCAGGTACACGTGTGCTCGAAATGCGGAATGGTTGCAGCGTATAACGACGCGCTTGGAATTCACTGCTGCAAAATGTGCGACAACCGCACCGATTTCGCGTATGTCGAGATTCCGTATTCGTGCAAACTCCTGTTTCAAGAGCTGCAAACCATGAATGTGGTTCCGCGAATTATGACGGAATAATATTAATATTATTGGTGTAAAGGTAATCAAGGTAAGTAGAAATAATAAATAATAGATTAAATAAAAAATGTTATGAAAAAAATATAAAAAATATTATTATATTATTTTTCTCTCAAATCTCTCTACAATTTGCGAATGAAACTCTTTTTATAAATGTCAATCGCAAAACGTGTTGGCGATAAAAAACGCGCCTACGAGTCCGAGCAGCGCGCCCAAATGGTAATTGTATTGCATGATTCGATAGACGTTCAACCACGCCCGTTTCTGTTCATCGCCGTCAATGTGAAGAATCATCCAGTCGCTTTTAGGAGACAGCATGTAGTAAAAATAATTGGTCATGAATGTAATTGCACCAACAACGCAAATGGTTGAAAATCGGTTGATTTTATACGAATTCTTTGTCGCGCTTTTCCAAAATTAGAATAAGAAAGATAAAACAAGTCCTAAACCGAATCCCGTGAAATAAATTCTGCGCCGTTCATCTGCTATTTTTTTATAGATTGCATTCTGTTTTTCAGAGAGAACTTGAGTAAATTGTTGAATAGACGACACGCTGTCTGTTTTATACATTGTGAAAATCATTGCAACAATAAACATTGTCGCAATGATACAACTTTTCATACAAACCATTTTATTAAAACCTTTTATCTTTGTAATTATTTTCCGATATAAATAAATATAGAAAAAAATAAAATTGTAAATTAAAATATTATTATATTATTATATATTACTATTTATTTCAAAATCGGTTTATAAAATAGTCAAATGAAACTAGTTTTAGGAGGTTTATACAATGGGTTTTCCGCCAAATTGCTTGGAGGCGGACCGGGTAAAAGCGGAAGTGGGGGACCGGAAGGCGGCAGCGAGCGCGAAATGACTCGTGTTATACTAAGGGAAGCGTGGAACGGTCAAGCCGCCAGCGGCAGTGTAAACAATGTAACGGTTGCAGTCACACCGTTTCGCGCTGTAAACAATGCCGGCGACTTTTTGAATCGTCAGTACTATACTTCCGGCGGTTCGTCCCAGATAAATTCTTTAAGGGGCGGGCTAACTGGATGGAAGACCATGGCAGGAGCCGTTCAGCCGGATCCCGACGGTAGCGGCGTCCCATCTTCCACATGCAACGTGAAATACGTGTATGACAGTTCCGATTATACGCGATTTAGAAAACTCCAAGCGTCCAATCGCAACTACAATGACAGCAGCTTTGGCGGAAACTTGAACAGCGGAGCCCAGTCGAAGATTCGAGCATCCAAACGATTTTTTTAATTATTTACGCATTTATTTCATTGCATTTATTTCATTGCATTGCAATTTTATTATATATTGGGTTTTTTAATCTAATAAATAATATAATAAAATTAATAAAAATATAAAAATAAAATAATACAAAATATCATCAAGTAAAATCATAATATATGTCGGCAGCTTCATATAGAGGTGCAGCGGCTGCTCCTGAAGAAGATGTATATCCCCCAGCTGTGAATGGTATTTTAAATTTACAAGAATTTGGAGGAACTTCGTGTTGGTTCAATTCGGCGATTCAAGCGATATACGCTTGCAAACCATTCTTGAAAGCTTTATTAGACCTCGAATGTTTCGAAGATGCTAGAAACTATAATATATTGTCGGGATTAATAAAAATATTTAACCAACTAAAAACAGAAGCAGATAAACACCGATTGCCAATTCCCTATCAAGATCTTATTACTTTACAACCGTTGGATTTAACTGATTATCTTACTCGATTTTTTAAGGTATTTGATTTTAAAAGAGGCGAAACATATAATTCTGCAGAGTTTCTGCAAAAAGTGTATGATTATTTAAAAACTGACTGCAAAATAACGTCTGAATTTTTTGGTATACTTTCAAAAGGAAGTAACAGTGGTGCATTTCCATATATAAATTTATACCAACCCGATTCACCTGTTGATGTATTAGATTTACAATCCATTAGTGACAACTATTGCAGTGATATATCTTCAGATGCATCATTTATAATCATTCGTGCTCCCATTCTTCAATCACCACCCCCAAACCCTCCAAAACCTCAACGAATGAAGTTACCAGAAGACGGAATAATACGTTGTGGAGATTCGAAACAATTTCGAATTTGTGCGGTTGTCATTATGTCAAATGCGCATTTTTACACAATTACATGGCATGGTAGGTACAATGATCCCACGTTTACACAAAATGAACCCGGAAACACAAGTATTATGCAATCATTTTTACAACGTGGCTATGATGTTGGAGAAGGCGGAAATGCTGAAAATAATGGAGATTTATATTTTTTTGAAAGAATAGATGGGGGGGGAAGACAAACATTTACAGAAGCGTCGGGACTACCACCACCATTTACACCGCCACCATCGACGCCACCATTTACACCATTTACACCATCATTCGCATCGTCATCACAACCATTTACACCATTTACACCATTTACACCATCATCACAACCATTTACACCATCATTCGCATCATCATCCGCACCACAATTCGCATCATCATCCGCACCACAATTCGCATCATTCGCACCATCATCATCATCATTTGTACCATCATCATCATCATTCGCACCATCATCATCATCATCGACACCACCATTCGCACCATCATCATCATCATCGACACCACCATTCGCACCATCATCATCATCATTTGTACCACCATTCGCACCATCATCATCATCATCATCATCATTTGCACCATCATCATCATCATTTGCACCATCATCATCATCATTTGTACCACCATTCGCACCATCATCATCATCATCATCATCATTTGCACCATCATCATCATCATTTGCACCATCATCATCATCATTTGTACCATCATCATCATCATTTGTACCATCATCATCATCATTTGTACCATCATCATCATCATTCGCACCATCATCATCATCATTCGCACCATCATCATCATCATTTGCACCATCATCATCATCATTTGTACCATCATCATCATCATTCGCACCATCATTATTTTCATCGTCGTCATCTGTTTCTTCTGAGTCACAATCAAAACCGCCAAAAATGGTCATAGATTCGCCGGCTACACAAAAAATACTTGAAATATTATATATTCGTGATCCCGCTTTATCCAAAGATGCCGTTGAAGCAATCGAATATAATCAAACAACATCAGATCCTATTCTATTCGACAAAATGTTGAGAGATAAAGAAAAGAGAGGCACAAAAGCAAAATGCAGCGAAATATTTGGATTTACAATGAGAACGCTAACACATGATGAGTGTGTAAAGTTTAAAATAAATTCTTCTAAAAATTATCAAATCATAACAAGTATTCAACCAGGCAGCATTGCATCAATAAATGGTCTAAAAATAGGTGATATTCTAATTGGAATGTACAACAATGGCGCTGCCCCCCCACCCATTATGTACGACTTTGTAGACGAAGATGCTCTTTATAATGTAAATATAAATAACATGACCCCTGGTGATACTACACTTTATATTCGTTTTCGAGTATTACGATATGTTTATGAAAATATCTTTAATTTTAATTTAAATTATGTTGACATTGACATTCTTCGACTGAAATCGCTAGCTCATACAGACCGTTTTGCATTGCCTTATTCCAGCCCTGATGTTAATAATACGATCATCAATTTTGGAAGTGTATATTTTGAAAAATATATTGATGGATTAACCGATCCTGCACAACAAATGGGAGGAGGTGCTCATATTTCTGCTTTGACAGATTTGAAACAAATGGGAGGAGGTCGAAAAGAACAAAAAAAATTTACGGATGATCTTAAACTTATCACCAACTTTGTTGATAAAGCAGATAAAGTTCGTAAACAATGTTATGACATTCTAACAGCATACATAAATTTTCTTGAACAGGTTAAAATTCGCGACAACAAAGCAAAATTATCTCCATCTTCTATTGATAAAATGTTACTTTTCACGATGGATAAACGTACAAACATGAATAATCCCGGGAACAATGACGATGTCACCGCCGTCACGTCTTGGTATTTAAAAGCTAGTCAAAAATTACGTGATTATGGTACTACGGCAAATGTGGATAAGTTGGTGAGTGATTTAGGTAAGGATATAAAAACAAAAGAACATAAACGTGCTGTTGAATATATTGAAAAAAATAATAAAGAAATTTATAGATGTGCTTCTAAAGCTATTTCAAATGCTGTAAAAGTTAATAATTTGACTGCTAGAGTTCAAGAACTAGCTAAAAAAGAAGTTGGTTCTTCTGATAAACCTGTTCGTGATGCTGCTCTTGCTGTTGCTGATGCTGTTGATAAAGCTCGAGATCTTGCTACTGCTGTTCGTGATGACGCGACTGGTGTTCTTGATCCCGCGGCTGGTATTGCTGGTGTTGCTGTTGCTGTTGCTGTTGCTGTTGCTGTTGCTCCTGCCGCGGCTGGTGTTGCTGGCCCCGCAGTTGCTCTTGGTACTAAAGTTGAACCACAAGAAGAAGCACAAAAAGCAGAAGAAGCACAAAAAGCAGAAGAAGCAGAAGCAGTTCAAAGGGAATTGGACAAAATGCTAGACGAATTACAAGATGATCCGCCGCCACAAGAAGATGAAAAAAAAACAAATGATGAAGCACCTGGAGTAACTGGAGTAAGTACTTCCTTTACTGAAGATGATGAAGGTCAAGAACAAGATTTTGAAACGGCGTTGGAACAATATAAAGGTCCAGAAACGCCTCTTACTACTCTTACTAAAGAGGCGGCCGAAGAAATGTTTTATGAACTAACGCCAAAACAAGAAGGTGACGCCGCCGCCTACGTTTCCACCCCAGAGTTGGATGCTCATTTTGAACGTATAGAAGAGGAAGCTGCCGCCGAAGCAAACGCTGCCGCCGAAGCAAACGCTGCCGCCGAAGCAAAAGCTGCCGCCGAAGCAAAAGCTGCCGCTGAAGCAAAAGCAGCCGCCGAAGCAAAAGCTGCCGCTGAAGCAAAAGCTGCCGCTGAAGCAAAAGCAGCCGCCGAAGCAAAAGCTGCCGCCGAAGCAAAAGCTGCCGCTGAAGCAAAAGCAGCCGCCGAAGAAAAACAAAAAATTTTTGCTGGTGCGTTAGACATACTAGGTAAATATACAGGACCAAACCAAAAAAGTTATAAAGTATTAGAAGAAGAATACAAACTGTGGCTAAAATTTATTAGTGAAACTCTCACCGAAAAAAATAAATATGAAATTTTTTGGTTAATAAAAATTATTGGTAATAAATTTAAAACAGATCCTATTGGGGCGCTAATCACATTTTGCAAAACATTAAGATCTAAATTTCCTGTTGAATATCGGGTGTTGAAGGAACAACTAAAGCAACAGCAAGAGCAACATGCTGCCGCTGAAGCAAAAGCGGCCGCCGAAGGCCAAATTTTTTATTATCGTTCGCCTAATAATAACATAATTGATTTTATAAAAAGTAAAGATACACTTGATTTTGATATTACTTTAACAACTAGGAATATTAATATACTGGATAATTCTGAAACTGTAGAGTTTCTGAAAAAATTTAAAAACATACCTGAAATTCTTTTAACATTTTTTAAAACCACTTTTCAAATAAATTTATCCTTAACCATCCAACAGTTAGATTCACTACAAGATGCGATTATAACAAATTCAAAATGGACTTTGGTATCAACAAATGGGGGTATTCCTGTAGATTTTCCTGGTCACTGGTATAAAAATATAGCAAAAGCTGCCGCCGAAGCAAAAGCTGCCGCCGAAGCAAAAGCTGCCGCCGAAGAGAAAAGGCGCTTGGCTGATTTGAAACAAGCTATATTGAATAATTTCAAAGAAGATGCTGCATCGACAATACAGGGCGCATTTCGAGTCCGACAAGCCAAAACTGCTGCCGCCGAAGCAAAAGCTGCTATATTACAGGGCGCAGCTGCCGCCGAAGCAAAAGCTGCTATATTACAGGGCGCAGCTGCCGCCGAAGCAAACGCTGCTCAAGAGCAACAGCAACAGCAACAGCAACAGCAACAGCAACAACAACAGCAACAGCAACAACAACAGCAACAGCAACAGCAACAGCAACAGCAACAGCAACAGCAACAGCAACAACAACAGCAACAGCAACAGCAAGATCAAAGTCAACAGCAACAGCAACAGCAACAGCAACAGCAACAACAACAACAACCGCCACCACCACCACCGCCGCCGCCACCGCCACCACCACCGCAACAGCAACCACCACCGCAACAGCAACCACCACCGCAACAGCAACCACCACCGCAACAGCAACCGCCACCGCCGCCGCCACCGCCACCGCAAGATCAAAGTCAACAGCAACAACAGCAAAAATTCATAAAATTTGTTTTTACTTTTCCAAATAATCCTGAAATTGACAAAATAACAAAAACGGTTATTTATAGCGATAGAATTGAAAATGTAAAACAATATATTCATAATAGTATGAAGATATGTCGTACTACTGCTGAAATTATATTTAATCTGATTCCTGCTGGAACTCTAATGGAAAATGATCAATTGGCAGGAAGTTTTATTAGTCCAGTTAATGTCCAAGTTACATGTCAAAAAGAAGAAGAAGTATCAACGCCGACGGTATCAGCAGGACCGGAAGCAGCACCTTACCAATTTTTTTATGTCAACACTAAACCAGAGATCATTTCGTTTACAATGGTTCCAAAAGAACCATCATCTGCTGATGTTACATTAACTAGTAATCCGATACGTTCTGACTCCAGAACTGCAAAATTGATAAAAAAAAATATGAGAATAACAGAAATACGTGAATTTTCTATTGTTACCAGTAAGGATAACACCTATGATGAAATAAAGTTAAATTTAAGTAACGAACAATTTGAGTCACTAAAAGATGCGGCTAGAGATAATTCAAAATGGACTTTAAAGTTAATATACAATAATACTGGTAATACTATAAATTTTCCTGGTTCGTGGCATGAAGATTTAGATCAAGCCCAACAGCAACAGCAACTGCTACTACAAGAGCTACCGCAACTGCCACCGCAACTGCCACCGCAACTGCCACCGCAACTGCCACCGCAACTGCCACCGCAACTGCCACCGCAACTGCCGTTACCAAATGTTAATGCTGCTGCTGCTGCTGCTACGATTCAAAAACGCTGGCGCGCCATCCAAGCCAAAACTGCTGCTCAAACATTGTTATCAAGTGTTAAAGCCGAATTAGAAAAGCTTGAAGAACAATTACAATCCACATTACAACTACAAACTCCCGAATATATAAATCTTCTTGTTGAAAAAGCCAAAGAAAATATTGGTGGGGCAGAAGGTTATATTCAACAAATTGTTGTGGCCAGTCCTGCTACGGCAAGTACTTATGCCAACCTTGCCAACCGAGAAAGTCAAAATGCACAAAAATCGATTAATTTAATAAAAGCTAATTTGGAAGCGCGAAAAAATAAGCAACAGCAACAGCAACAACAGCAACAACAGCAACAACAGCAACAACAGCAACAACAGCAACAACAGCAACAACAGCAACAACAGCAACAGCAACAGCAACAACAGCAACAGCAACAACAGCAACAGCAACAACAGCAACAGCAACAACAGCAACAGCAACAACAGCAACAGCAACAACAGCAACAGCAACAGCAACAACAGCCGCCACAACAGCCGCCACAACAGCCGCCACAACAGCCGCCACAACAGCCGCCACAACAGCCGCCACCTGTCGCCGCTAGTTTATTTGGTGATGATGATGATGATCAACATGAACTTGCACCATTGTTTGGTTCTGACAATGGTAAGGTCCGATTTCTTTATCTTTTTCCTGATGCGTCAAAAGCGGCTTACCTACATCCACGTAAGAGTACAATCGAACAAATACAAAAATTTATGTTTGATAACGAAATAAATAAACGTATTGCCAATTGTTCAGAAGATCGTCTAACATTCAAATATAATGGAAAAACAATGCAAAAATATAAAATTGCGGATGAATTTACGAGTCCGGTTAATGTTACTGTCACATGTGAACCCGAACAAGCGCAACCAACAGAAGCACCACCACCATTACCAGCAAAAGCAGCAGCCGAAGCAAAAGCCGCCCTCGAACAGCAACAGCAACCGCAACGGTCGCCGGAAGTTCAAGAATCTGGTGAAACTTTTTATTATATTAGCCCTAATAACAATAGGATTAAGTTTAAAACGGTTGAAAATAAAAATTTACTTGACGATTTTAAGTTTATTTTAGAAAGTAATTCAATACCGCGTAGTTCTGGAACCGTAGCCCTTATAAATGAAACTATAAAAAAGAGTGGAAAAATACCTGAAATTGTGTTAACGTATACGGGCGACCAAACTATAATAATAAGTTTAAAGTTAAACCAGCAACAATTCGATTCACTAAAAAGTGCGGGTGAAGATAAAAATAAAGATGGTTCAAAATGGACTTTAAACTCATCAAACACAAATACTCTAATATTTCCTGGTTCGTGGCATTATCATAAAAAAACTACATCACCCGTCGATCACAATGGTGGAATGATCCGGTTTTCTTATTTTTTACCTGATAAATCAAGAGCATTTGAAGCGTATTTTCATTCGCCTACAAGCACTGTTCGCGAAATAAAAAATTTAATATTTGACAAAATACCCGCTAATTTCAACTGTTCAGAAGACCGTCTAGTATTCACTAAGATGGTTAGTGGACAAAAAATGGCGGATACTCAAATTGCGAGGGAATTTACGAACCCGACTAACGTTAGGGTCACATGTGAACTGAGACCTGAAGCAGAAGGATCGGCAACACAACTACAAACACCAAAAGACATTTTTAAACAAAGATTGACTGCATATTTTGATTCTGTCAATAGAGATTTAGAAACATTAGGCGTGCCCGACATGAGAACTCGTATAATGTCTCATGTTGATGATAACATGGATGCAACAACAACAGATTTTGACGATACTTATGATACCATCGTTTCAAATATGAATGAATATATTAGTTTAGAATTGAAGAAAAAAAATACAGCGGCAGCAGCAGCGGCAGCAGTAGAAGCAGCAAGAGTAGCACAAGAGGCAGCAGCAAGAGTAGCAGGGACAGCGGCAGCAGTAGAAGCAGAAAGAGTAGCAGCAGAGGCAGCAGTAGAAGCAGCGGCAGCAGTAGAAGCAGCAAGAGTAGCAGCAGAGGCAGCGGCAGCAGTAGAAGCAGCAAGAGTAGCAGCAGAGGCAGCGGCAGCAGTAGAAGCAGCAAGAGTAGCAGCAGAGGCAGCGGCAGCGGTAGAAGCAGCAAGAGTAGCAGCAGATGAAGCGGCAGCGGTAGAAGCAGCAAGAGTAGCAGCAGAGGCAGCAAGAGTAGCAGCAGAGGCAGCGACAGCAGCAGCAGCAAGAGTAGCAAGAGTAAGAGCATTACTATCAAGAGCAGCAGCAAGAGTAATAGCAAGAAGACCGCCACCGCCGTCGACGCCACCGCCGCCGCCACGGAAACCACTATCACGACAACGCATCTTACTAATGAATCTGTATTTAAATGTTATTTTCAAAGTGCTATTATTGAATAATATATTGAAACAAAAAATACCCTTAAAAATTCAAGAAAAATATATCCGCGATCCTAATCCTGTATATTATGATATACCGACATACCCTAAAATAAATTTCAATGACATCAATGTCATAAATAAGTTAAATGAAATGCTTGAAACAAAAATTGAAAATACACTTGCATCCACAGGTGGTGGAAGCATTTTCGATAAAAATAAATTTTTAAATGACATTATGAACGATGTCAACAAGTTAAAAAATATAAAAAATAATAAAACGCTTAAAAAGAAAATAGGGAAAGTCAAAAATAGGCACGAGCTTGAAGATAAAATAAATGCGAAAATAAAAAAATATATAAAAATTTATCTTAAGAAGAAAGAAAAACAACTTGAAAAATTAGAATTGCAAATTATAAATGCAAAAAAAAATTTAGATGTTCAGTTTAACAAAAAAGAAAATAAAAATAAAATTAAAAGCCGTTTAAATTCAAATATAAACAAAAAAATAAATAAATTCAATAAAAATACAGTCAATTCAAATGGTTATAAAAATAAGAAAAATACTTCGCGTAAAAAATATGAGTAGAAAATTATAAAATAATAAAAATGATAATTAAGGAATTTATTAAAGGAATTTATTAAAGGAATTTATTATATTCAAATAGTGGTAAAAAAAATAATATAATAATAATGTAATAACATATAAATCGTTCAAAAAATGTCTCATTACTCAAGGAAACAAAAAAGTAAAAGTAGTCGTCGTCATCATCGACGCAACAAAGGCCATTCTAGACGCCATTCACAAAAAGGCGGTGCCATGATATTGACGCCGGCGCAATATTCTAATTCTAATAATGCCCATTTTTCAGGAATTGGATTTACGGATCCAACTGGGGCCGTAACTGGGTGCACGGGCGGCGGCGCTTCCAATATCTATACCACAATTGGCGGAATTAAAACACCGGTTACTATGAACGGCGGGCGTCGGAGATCGTGTCCAATGTGTCGTAAGTGCAAATGCATATGTAAAAATAAAAGTAAAATGCGTCGGCGGCGGCAAACGCAGCGCGGTGGGAATACAAACGGATATTCAATCGGCGGCGTTCATTTGAAACCAAGTTTAAGTGGTATTGCCAATAACTATCACACCCCATTTGATTCTTGCAAAGGATAACAAATAATATAACGCCGCATAATAAAGTTAAAATGATAGAAAACACGTACCGTTCAATACTGGTTGTTTTCTATTCGTTACATTCATTGTTACATCCACATCCGCATCATCGTTGTCATAATTTATCAGTGATAGTATACTCTTACTTGGTTTAGGATTATACGCCGTCAACCAGCACCCATTTTTCTCATCACTTTCATACAAACCGTTTTCCGTTATAATGATTTTATAATTCTGTTTTTTATAATACGCCTTTCTTTTTTGCCACTGGTTGATAAACAAGTCGTGCGCGTCAATTATATCAATCACCACCGGAGTTGTATGTTTCGCGCGCAAAATGCGCCCAACAGATTGGCACACGTCAGTTTTTGGCGTCGCCATAACGAGCGTGGTTAGCGTTTTAATATCTAGTCCTTCTGATGCCATGGCGTACGTTGCTATAATAATTTTCTTCGACTCGCTCGCTTTCAGATCGGCTTCTTTCATTCCGCCGAGATAGTATCCAACGGTTGCAACCTTCTTGTGTTCAATTGCTTTGAACAAGTACTGGAGTAGCGTTTTATTGTGCGCCAAAATCATGATTTGCTGTTCCGGGTTGTGCTGCAACTCTTTTACAACAACCTCCAAAATGAATTCGCTGCGTCGATTGTAATTGCACAGCTTTGAAATCATGGTGCTGAATTTCGGGTTTCCGCGATAGTCATATTCCACTTCGTTGAACTCGTCGTCATCTATCACATATTTTATTCCCTTGACTAAAACACAGTGCTCCGACTCCGCCTTTTCTTTATGAACCACGTCCCCTAAAAACATTTTGAACACTTTCGAAAGCCCGTCTTTGCGCTGCATGGTGCCGGAAAGCCCGAGCGTATACGTCGTCATCAGCTTCATCATGCAGCGACTAAACACTTCCGCACCCATGTGATGACAGTTGCTTACAACGATGCCGCCATTATCGCGACACGAAGACGAAGGCGCATTCGCGATTACAAAATTATGATTGCTTTCAACTTCTATGTCGTAGACGCCGTTATTCTCGCAGCCATTTTTTTCATGTTCAACGCATGTTACTGGAATGGTCCCCCATTTTTCAAATGCATTGTTCCAACTATATTTTTCTTGACATTGTCCATCATGGCATTGCAAATCAAGGTCATCATAATGATGATGCAGGTCTTCGTGTATATATTTTTGTATTCTATCCATCAACTTTTGAGAATTTTGTTCATTCAGTGTCAACTGAAAGCCCGATTCACACTTTTCAACGATGCAGTCAATGCCGAATTTGGTTGAAAACATTGTCGCAATTTTCGTATGAGATTCATAATCGAAATAATGCGTGTGAAAATGGACACGGCCACAGCCAATTGCGCCGCCACTTTTCTTTTTTTCTATAGTTGCGCAATCCATAAACCACACAGCTAGCCCTCGTTCGTCCAACTTTTCTAGAATTTCACCACATTTTTCATTCTTGTAAATTCCGCACGTCAAATCGAGATCCAAATCGAATGCAGAAGTTTCGACGCACACTCTGTCATTCTCGGCTTCGCATCGCATGGTCGTAATTCCAAACATCTCGACTTTCCACTGAAAATAATTCCATTTAGATTGAGTGTCTTCATTATGAAACCACTTCATTGTGTAAAACCACTGCAGCTTATATCGTTTCAGTCCCATTTTATGAAAGTCACCATTTCCAAAATAGGAACCATACACAATTTGCAACTGGTCTTCATTGAGTCCGGGTGCAATGTCGCCGTCGTTGCATTTATACTTTGTTTCACACTTGCACAACAATAAATCTCCGCATTTTAATACGCTGGCCTCCACATAACCGTTGCCCGCTGTTAAAATTTTATGTTCAGGCGTGCACCGAATCACTCGTTCGAATGCCGTTATCTTTACTAGCTGTTCCCTCGACTTTTTCCACGCATGCGTCATTTTTTTATACTCAAACGCCCCTGTGTCTCGGTTAAAACTCAAAATATCGGGCAAATAATCGGTGTAACTACTTTTATTCCATAATTCATATAATTTTCCAATGGGCTGCGCCCCGCGCGATGTGTGAACGCAAGTGTCATATGGAAAACACTCGTCAAATACGGTCAGTCCGAATGATTCAAACGCGTTTTGTGGGTACTCCTTCATCGACAGCGACTGCACCATTCCAATAACAATGTCTTTATTATCAATGTCGAATATTTGCCCTTGAATTGTACCGACCCTGGCACCAGGCAAGAATTGCTCAATTCGTTCCTTCCACTGATTTGTCAGGAAACTTTTGTGCACGATTACCAGCGTCTTTACGGCAAGCCGTTCGATAATTTTCAGAGCCATGACGGTCTTCCCTTTTCCTGGATCAACGTCTAGCAATCCGCCCCCACCACAGTTGGCCGTATGAGTTGTCGCCGCTTTCAAGTACTTGTCAACGATTACATTCTGATAATCCCTTAGTTCGCCTGCAAATTTCAAGGCGATTTTATCACCCGGCGCTATTTTATTTTCGATACTTGACCCGTAGCGTTCCGTTCCAAAATAGCGCGGAACGTATAATTTGAGCAACGATTCGCGATACACGGGAAACGGCGCGGGTTGAACCGGCGATTTAGGAATATGTGCATTCACCATGAGCTCCTTCCTTAACGCATGTTGCTGCTCCACCGAAAGCGTGTCTTTAAAAATGGAGTAACCCTGATATCCCAGATATGCTTTTACTTTGATTACTCTATTTTCGTCCTGTTGTTTCGGTTGCTGCCATTGTTGTTCGAATGTTTTCTTCATTTGTTTGAGTTCTTAAATGTTCTAGTTCTATTGTATAAATTCTATTTTACATGACAATGAATTTATAAAAAATGTTTCAATTTTTTTATAAATATTTATAAAATGCATTATAAATGAAATTTAATTAAATAAACAGATTTAGATTTAGATCATGGTTATATTATGGGAGAAGAATAAGATAAGTTTTTGAAATTTGTGTTATTTTTTAATTTTATTTTTTATAAGAATTGCGACGTCGTCGTCTAGTCGAATGTTTTTTAGAATATTTTCTACTTTTAGAATATTTTTTAGTTGTTTTTTTTGATTTTATTTTTTTATTACCTCCTTTAGAAAAAGCAAAACCACCTGGTTGAGCAGGAGCAGCAGCAGCAGCAGCAGCAGCAGGAAATAACCCAGTATCTCCGCGTGGTAGTGGTCCATAGGTCCATCCAAGATCTTCGGCATATTTCTTTCTTTTTAATTGGCGTGGAGTGAATACTAAAGGTGAAAAAACGGCGGATGGTGGCAGAGTTCCCCTTTCTTTTAATAATGAATCAAGGTCTATATAAAATATATCTAAAATTCTATGAAACATCGCTCTATTTGCTGGTGTGTCTGTACTTTGTATTTCTTTAAACTCGGGTAAACTAAATATGAGTTTAAGCACCTCATTATAATCAGTTTCCAATTTAATCTTTTCGCTTTTTTCAAAATCTAAGATTTTTTCTCGTATGTGTAATTTTAGTTCTTCATCCGAACCTACCAACGGTTCTTGTGGTCCTACTAGTGTTACTACGGGATGGAAACCAATTGCTGCCGTCCTTCCAAATGTCGTCGTTTGGTTGTCAGATGATTGCATTTGTTGTTGCATTCGCCTTTGCTCTATTATCTTCGTCACAGCCAACCGTGCCGATTCTGCCTCATCAAGTACTGTTTTTGGGGGTTCGGGAAAACCTGATCTACCGTATTCTATTAACTCATCCATCTTGTCGCATAACCATGCATTAGAATTTGTTTGAGATTCAAAGAGAATAGGAAATAACCTTTCTCTTATTTTACCAACATTTTCTGTTAATTTTTTTTTGTAATTTGGTTTACCCGGTAATGATTCATAATATTTTGAAAGAAACAATGTTATATAAAATTTACGCATAATGTTTTTAGAAGCAATGTCGCCAGCAACCGTTTCGTCACCCGATGAAATAGCTCTTTCGTTACTTGGGTGTATACACAATAGTATATTTTCTACAATCTTTTTTACACTTGATTCGGTTCTATATACTGGTTTTAGGCCTGGAAGGAATTTTTTATACTCCGTCTGTATTGTTTCAAACATTTCAGGACCAAATTGACCACCAAATTCGTCTGTTAACCATTTTAAATTCTGCGCGTCGTCTTCACTCATTACATGTCCAGCTTCGGCTGAATCCATTATATTCTATTTATTTTATTTTATTTTTTTTATAATTTATATTTCAATTATAAATATATAATATAAAAAAAAATAAAAAATATATATTTATATTAATAATAATTAATATTTGTTGAAAAATAAAATGGAAACATTTAGAACATTAACGCGCAAAGACAATCAAAGCGAACTACTTTTACTCATTCTTTTTATTATTTACATTTTATTCAACATTCGGACGCCTTATTTCCTCGCATCCTTTGTAGATACTGTAGGCGGTTACCTCGTTGTCGCCGGTCTCTTCATTCTTCTATGCAAATCCGTGAAAATCTGGCTCGTTGCGGCACTCGGAGCCGTCGCCTTAATTATTTTCATTCAACGTTCTCGTGTCAGCACCGGAACCGCCGGAATGAGCTTGTTTCTACCCAGCGAAGTGCAAAAATCAAACTTTTTTTCCGGATTAAATGAATTACCCGTAACATTGGAAGAAGAAGTCGTGCATAAAATGGCGCCGTTTCAAGACAGTATTGCGGCGAAAGGGACTTATAGACCCGTTCTAAATGATACGCATGATGCTGTAAGAATTTAGAAAAATATTTTAGATTTTAAATCAGTATTTCAGAGAGATAGAGAGAATAATTATATTCATTATATTAAAAAAAATGTAAAAAAAATGTAAAAAAATGTAAAAAAATACAATCGAAAAAATAAAAATTGAAAATCTTTTTTATTTTTATTTTTAATGTAGGTTTCATTCCAACAACTCGTTTTTCCCGCCAAAATGCAATTCGCCAGGTCTGTTTCAAGTGAAGTCGCCGTTTACTTCAACTTTGGATTCTCCGGTGTCAACATGGATTCAAGCAGCATTTCTCAGTACGCATTGACGGATCTTCTTTCTCATCTAAGACAGTCGGTCACAGTTCGTGCATTCAACAAAGAAATTGATTCAAAAAACGATACCCTTGCAATTTCGGAATTAGAGATTAGCGAAATTGTATTCGTGACTCAACAACCTGAATGCAAGTTTAACTTCAAAATCACATTCAAAGCGTTTCACACGTCTTCAACTGTTACAAGCTCAGCATTCGAAGACGTTGACAAAATTACGAAAAAAATGTTTGAAAAAATTACCAAAAAAACATTTGTTCCCGAGTTTGAATGCTCACCCTGTTTTGTAAAACCCGATTTTTGCGCAACATGTATACGCCAGCACGTTTGCGGTGTCGTGGCAATCCAACATCCTCATTGATTTACGGTCCGGTCCGACGTTTAAGAGCCGACGTTTATGACTATGACTTTTTTTTGGCGATGGTCAAGTGTAAAAATTAGCTTAATATTTTACCCACTATTTTTAGCGCCATATACGAGAGCCCAATTCCAATCGCAACATTTAAATACGGATTTTGCATTAAATTATCCATGCTTAACGCGCTACCAATTTCTGAACCCATCGTCGGCGGTGTCTGAAACAAAATCTCTCCATCTTCGCCCGTTGGATTGCATTCAATGTATATTTCATCCTTGTTAAAACCCGGTTTCACATTTGGACCCGACGAGTTATAATAATAGTCGTTCCTCGACACCGCTTTAATCCCGCTCGGCTGTATCAGCCCCGTAAGCGTTTTCAGCGTGTCGCCGCCAATCGTCACCGGACTCTTTATTCTATCAAATATAACAAAGCTATACTGCCCGTCGCACGGTGAAAATGGCGCCCCGCCCATATAAAAATAATAAGGCGAACTCGGTATAAAATTCTCCATATTATAATTCTGGACATTGATGAGCTGGCTGTCATTTGTTTTTGTCTTGTCCACCGTCGACGAAAATTTTCCAATGATGTCGTCCAATATTTTAGCCGATGTTGCGACATTATTCGACTGAACAAGCGGAATGGAAACAATGAGTTTTTTTCCGGCGCCATCATGAATGATGAGCATTTCGGCATCGGCCGAGCTACCATTATACGTGTGAATGGACGGCGCGTAAATATTGACTTCGCGCACATTGTACCCTTCGCTATTGAATGTAACGGCGGCGCTGGTTGTCGCATCATAGCTCAGTTTAATGTGGTCCGGAAAATACGTTGCAGTGCACGCACTGTCCTTGTACTGGTGCATATAGGAACAAAATATTTCACAGCTCAGCACATTCGCAGTAGTCAATATGTTGATCGGGGAATCGGAATTTGGACAGCTCATCTAATTGCAAGTTTTTAAATGTGTTTTTATTTTTATTTTAGTATAACAATATATTTTATTTTTATTTATTTATAGTAATAATATATTTAATAGTTGAATATTTATACATTTTATTTTTTGAATATATATACTATTTTTTCAACATTTTCAACATGTCATCCACATCCACCGAAACTGCATCTGCATTATTATCACAAACAAATGAACTTCTTGCAGATCTTGCACGTCTAAATTCAAATGTGGAACTTTATACTCAAGTTCATTCATTACAACAAAATTTTAATTCTTTAGAAGAAAAATATAACTCATTTCAAAATAATATAAAAAATTCTAAATGCAAATCACAATGTAAAGATTTAAATACAACAATAGAACCAAATAGCGTCGACGATTTTTTAGTACAACTTTTATTATCCAAATCTAATCCTCCCCCCACGGTTCTAAAAGATGCGGCGCCACCGCCTGTAAATGATTACCAAGCTTCAGTATTAAAGGGCGCTTCTGCACCACCATAATACCGGCTTTTATACCATTTACTTATTTTTATTTATCTATAAAATCACACCATTCGTGAAATTAAAGATAAATAAAAATAATTATTAAATATAGATATATACATAATAATTTAATTAATAAAACTCTAATGACTTCGGAAGAAGAAATACAGAGACAATCAATAGATGATGTTCAAAAAGAAATCCCAAAAATAATATATATTTGTCATAAAAATGTAAAGTGTTTAAGCATGACATACAACTTTTGGAAACGGTTAAACCCGAGTTATGAAATAAAATTATTTAATGATGCCATGTGCGAGAATTTTTTACTCGATAAATTTTCAGAAGTTCATCAGTCGATTTTCAAATTCATACCGCATGGCCCCATCAAATCAGATTTTTGGAGATTGTGCATACTTTACAAGTATGGAGGCATTTATGTGGATGCAGATATTCATCCACTTGTTCCGTTGGACAAATATTTGATGCATTCCTGCGACTTTGTTACCTGCATCACAACATCTAATGGAAATTTTAATCCCCATTTTATTGCTGCGAGAAAAAACGACGATGTTTTAAAAAAATGCATCGACGAATACATTCAGTTCTATATTCATCGTAAACCGTCCTACGCGTACTGGGACTGGTCAATCGTACACATGTTTAATACATTTTTGCCAAATGTCAAATCCCATTATAATCAAATGCCGCATTCGCAAGCATTTTCTCTCGAACAAAAAAAATATCAGCTTTTTTTTGAAATTACAAAAGATGATAAATCAAATGATAAAAATAGTATTAACAACATTATGACACAGTCGGGCGGACTCCATGACTATTATTGTAAATTTTTAAACAGACGAATTTTCAATACTCGTTATATCAACTATGATCCCGACGAACATAAATTTAAAAACCATGTTGTCAAAAATCGAAAACAAAATCATAACGCTATAGGGTTTCATCTTAATGTTAATTTGACAAAAGTACCCAATATGAAAAAAATGAAGAACTTTTAAAAATCAAATATAAAATTATTTGATTTAATAATATAGTAAAAACTACTTTTTAATATATATTAATTATATTAATTATATTAAAAAAGAAAAATGGGAGCTTCATTTTCTGCGCAAGTTTCTGCCGAATCCAATATAAAATTAAGAAAACATGTTGATGCAGCCGCAACAAAAGTGATACTCGATTCCAATTTTACAGATTTAACAAATCTTGCAAATGAAAAAAATTGCAACCGTTTGGTAAAAAAGGCGGCAAGGGCTTTTAAGAAAAATAAAGAGACAATTGATCTCGAGTTATTAAGACAAGAAATATATAATCAACCACGCGAACAAAACGTTGACAAGACATCAGAAAAACATACACAAATTCAAAATGTCGAAAAAAAATGCACACAAATTTCAAAATTTTATGTCCTGTTTGCGCATTTGTTTTCGTGCATCATAAGCACTATGAATCCATCTTTTAAGATTGAATCGAATAAAAAGGAAAAAACGTCTTCAGACGCGGCGCCGCCATCCTTGGATTTTTGCACTTTGCGCATTGACGCACTTGTCAATGGCGAATTAAATGAAAACAGTGACGGCGACCTTCTCGCAAAACCAAACGTTTGCAAAACCAACGTTTCAAAGAGTGGCGAACCTCTACAGTTTACCGATTTACCCGGAATGAAGACGCTTCAAAAACTATATCAAAATTCAAACAACGGAAGCGAAAAGGAAGATGCGCGATTTTTATATACCGCATTCACGGGAAAAGATGCGCCCGACACCATTCGTCGCCTGGACCAAATTCCCCTGAAAATATATAACAATGACGAAGAATGCAGGGAGCAAAAAGGCGGCGATCACATCGGGGGAGAAACACCGGAAGAAGCTGCAAAAAAAAAAGAGCGTCGAGATAAAGAACGTAGAGAATTTGAAAGAAATCAAATGTTTTATCGCGATAATAAAAAAAATCAAGAAGAGAATGCAAGGACGGGTGTTTATTTGAACGGGGTTGTTGGCTCATTAAAAGAACGATTGTTTTTAGAATACGTGCAACACATTAAAGAAATGATACAACGCGCCGAAAGCAATCGTTCCAATTTACTTGAAATTTTATCCGATATGTTTGTGTACACATACGATGGTGGTGATGGAAATATTGACGGCGTAATTATAAATCCCTCGCTAACTTATAGTAAACTCCAGTCGCTCGTTGTTCGAACGCGACGAATTGTTATCAAACTTTATACGGACTGCGAAGAAGATTATAAAACCGGACTCGATATTTTCTTTGCAATGGTGCAAGAAAAAATAGCGATGAAATTATCCGTTCAAGAAGCATTTCTGAAAAAACAGTTGGATGATATCGTGCATGGGGATGCTTACTTACCAGAATCACTGCTGTATCAGCAGTATCAAGGCGCAGAAGAATACAATAAAAAACAGTTTATTCCACTTCATTTTAAAAGTTCAGTTATTTCCATTGTAAAAAATAAGTTGAATTTGACGAGTGATAATGAATTTAAAGTAATATTACCAGCGCTTGACGCGTGGATAAATGAAGAAATGGAAACTACCAATACTCTGTTAGACCCGCAAAAAGTTGCCGAAGAATTTCTTACGGCAAATGAGTATAGCGACGACTCTGGCTCTCCTCCTTCCTCATCTGAAAATGAACATGTAGTAGCGCCTTCTTCTGCTCAGGTTTCTTCTGCTCAAGTTTCTTCTTCTGCTCAAGTTTCTTCTGATCAGGATTCTTCTGATCCAGTTTCTCCTCCTCCTTTTGTTTCTCCTTTTGTTCCCGCTCCTCCTTTTGTTCCCCCTCCTCCTACTCCCGCTCCTTCTTCTGCTCGTACTTCTGCTCCTACTCCCGCTCCTCCTATTTCTGCTCCTCGTACTCCCGGTCCTCGTACTTCTGCTCGTACTTCTGCTCGTACTCGTACAAAAACTCTCATCCAGCCAACGAACCTAAGTAGTCAGTATTAGTAATATATATTTAGGAAAATTCTATTTATTATTTATTATATAAAATAAATAATAAATAATATATATTTAGGAAAAACTACTTAAATAATTTTCTCATGTTATTATATGGAAACATTGCTTCCATCATTCGTAGCTTCTCGTCCTTGGCGCAGTAGAAATGGAACAAGTTCACTTTGTCATGTAAATCACTAAGTGGCAGGTTCTAATCCTGGCTATAGCAGATAATTTTCGGTTACTTTAAAGAATAAATCTGCTTACTATAAGGCACTAGAGCAAAACTTATAACCGGCATGGCGCAGGGGTAGCGCGCGGGGCTCATAACTCCGAGGTCACTCGATCGAAACGGGTTGCCGGTATCCAGGGGAACAGAATGTTCCCCCCATCACATCGCACCGGTGCATCAAGGCACTAGAGCAAAACTTGTAACCGGCATGGCGCAGGGGTAGCGCGCGGGGCTCATAACTCCGAGGTCACTCGATCGAAACGGGTTGCCGGTATCCAGGGGAACAGAATGTTCCCCCCATCACATCGCACCGGTGCATCAAGGCAC
>Ga0315284_10002944_pt1 | contig 24241 bp, 13 predicted proteins | sample YL17G09_16_MG_FD_203696 | JGI IMG/M metagenome (GOLD analysis project Ga0315284, IMG submission 203696) | Sediment microbial communities from Yellowstone Lake, YNP, Wyoming, USA - YL17G09_16 | ecosystem: Environmental > Aquatic > Freshwater > Lake > Sediment | place: USA: Wyoming | collected...
TACCTGGTACACTGCCAGCCAGGCAGGTTGCCCTAGCGGTGGCACTTGCTCGTTGACGCCCTCCACGACCCTCAGTGGTGGTGCACATCAATGGTGGATCCAAACCTATAACTCTGTGGGCTATGGCCCGTGGAGTTCTACGGGAAACTTCACCGTTTCGAGTGGAGGAGGCTTCAATTCACAGTTCAATGGCGATAAGACGAACTGGGTCAACCCGTCTGGGGACATCACAGTCTGGACAGTGGACAGCACAACCTTGTACTCGTATGGAACTGCAGGTTGGCATTATGACAGCAGTATCTTGTATAGACAAAGCGGTAATGAGCATTTTAGTACTCTGACTTACACAGTTAAGCTCAAACGAAGCGGTTGTGATCCATGCGACAATGCGCTATATGTGCGAGGGGAACCGGGAACACTCTCGAGTATACGGGGATGGGAGAATGGCTATCAATTCAAGTATACCCGTGTAGGATATTATGGAGTCTCGAAGTGGGTAAATGGGGCATGGACCAGTCTGGTCTGGGCATCATCACCATACATCATCCAAGGCACTGCCTGGAACACGTTGCAGGTGCGGGCGAGCGGGAGTACATTGAGGTTTTACATCAATGGCAGCCTGGTTTGGAGTGGGACAGATTCATCTTTTGAAACGGGGCATGTCGGAATTTATATGGCTCAAAATCCAAGCGGTGGTAATGGGCTGTATGTAGATTATGCAACCCTCACAACAACCGCGAGCGTTGCAGCGCAAGCTGACACCATCAGCGCCGAGCAGGCAGCTTTGAACGCTGCCGCCAACCAGCAGCCGGCGGCAAGTGGGAACCCCATGATGGCCCCGTCCACAGCTAAGGACAAATCTGGAATGCTGAAGGAAGGCACTGCACCGCTCCATTCTGGCACACCCGTGCCACTCCCCGCGCCGTTAGAACTACAATACCCTTGATTCTCTGTTTATTCACAAGGCCAGGCATGTCCAAATGCCTGGCCTTATGTTATGCTCCTATCTGAGGGCGTGAAAGCACGCATTCACGACTTTTAGGCTATTGTGTCTTTGGCTTTGGTATGTTATTCTGTTAACAAGGTGAGTTTCTTTCCGTATCATCCTTCATGGCGGGAAGAGTTCTATGACCCATTCATCTGTTTCTATCCAAAACGTTATCTACCGCTTTGTGATCGCTGGCACCCTGTTCCTATCCTTACCTGGCGCCGGCGTCATTGCGGCCGGTCAGGCGCCCAGCTATGATGAGGCCACTCCGCCCAGTGAGACGGCAACTATCCTGGCCAGTGAGGCAAGCGCCACCGAAACCCCAACCATCCAGGTTTCCCCCTCCCCAGGCCCGCAAATCTCCCCCTCGCCTCAAGACGCCGGACAGGTGCAGCTCGCCCCTATTACTGGGCATAAGAAATTGATCTTCATCCATCACTCTACTGGTGAGAACTGGCTGACCGACGGCAATGGTGACTTAGGAATTGCCCTGCGTGATGCGGGTTACTTCGTCTCTGATACCAACTACGGTTGGGGTCCAGACAGCATCGGTGATCACACGGACATCGGCTACTGGTATGACTGGTTCAACGGGCCGAGCAGCAGCACTTACATGAATGCGCTTTTTACCGAATACGGCCAAAACTCCAGTTATTCGCGCCTGGCGACTGACCCAGGGGGCCAAAACGAGATCATCATGTTCAAATCCTGCTTTCCGAACTCGTATCTTGGCGGCAGCCCAAGCGACCCGCCGACGACCGGCGCCAACCCCCTACGCGGGCACGATGCCAGTGACGACACGATCCACACAGTTGGCAACGCCAAGGGTATCTACAAAGACCTGCTCACCTATTTTGCCACACGACAGGACAATCTCTTTATCGTTATCACTGCCCCGCCACAGGGTTCTTTCGACACAGACGCTGCCCACGCTGCTAATGCGCGTGCCTTCAACGATTGGCTGGTCAACAACTGGCTAACTGGTTATTCATATAATAACGTAGCTGTCTTCGATTTCTATACTGTATTGACTTCCGACGGTGGTTCCACTCGTACTAACGATCCGGATGTCAATGATCTGGGTTGGAGCGACGGCAATCACCACCGCGTGGTAAGCGGTGCGGTTCAACATACTCAGACGGTGAACAATAACTATTCTGCCTATGCTACCGGCGGAGATAGCCACCCTACCCAGGCTGGCAGCCTAAAAGCAACCGGGGAATTTGTGGGCTGGTTGAACTATTATTATGCTCGTTGGGTGGGCGCAGCGCCCACGCCGCAGTCGCCGAGCGGCACGATTGCAACCGGCAACCCGCCCTTCACTTGGACAAAGCCGGCTGGTGCGACCCAGTATAGACTGGCTGTCTACACCAACGCCTGGGCAGAAGTGGCTGCGACCCTGAATGCGGGCACTTGACTTCTGGAAGCAATGAAAACTACTCCTGGCCTGTATGTGATGGTCACGCAGTAAAATAGTTTCGATTTTTTATGGTTCAAAATCAAGGGATGGTAACAACCATCCCTTGATTTTTTGATAGGGCAAGGCAATTGTGGTAGACTATTAGACAAGGGGCTTAAGCCCCTTGTCTAAGCTTAAGCCCCTTGTCTAAGCTTAAGCCCCTTGTCTAAGCTTAAGCCCCTTGTCTAAGCTTAAGCCCCTTGTCTAAGCTTAAGCCCCTTGTCTTAGCCCCCGTCTGGTGTTTGCGTCACTGGGCAAAACAATTAGTGAACATATTGATGAGGAGAAAATTATGAAAAAAGCGATGAGCCGGATGTTGTTTTTCTTGACAGTTTTATCTTTACTGGTAGCCGGTATCGCCAGATGTGGCTCGAAATCACCTGTCAGTTAGAATGTTGTCACTGCAGCCACCGCCACACTATCTTCCCCGGAAGACCGCTGTGCAACGGGCTGTCCGACCGTTACACCCAAATGGGACAACTGGTTGACCTGGATGCGGCTATAAATGTCTTCCAGTAAGCAGTGTAATTTCTAATGCTCTCTACACTTTCTGGGTCTCCGCCGAGGATCCTTAAAGGGAGCTTTGCAAGGGTATCTTATTCGTAGCGCTCCTTCTTATTCGTGGCGCTCAGTCTCTAACTCCTCTTTGGCGTTGATCATGGAAGTCTTGAAGTGGATCGGGTCGCCAATTTTTGTGAAGCGGTTGACGCCCAATTCGCTGGCAGTCAGGATTTCAAAATCGGCGTAGCCAAGCAGGCGACCGAAGAAGGTTTGCATCATCTTTACATCGTTGACCTTTTCCAGCGAGGAATCTATCACGTTTTTGTTGAAGACGCCCTGGAGGTGGATTACTCGCCGGTTGGTGATGACATACTCGTTATTCCTCCAGTTCAAATAATCGCGCAACAAGCTCACCAGCGGGACGATCAGAACGAGATAGAACAGAGCCACCAACGGGATGGGGGCGATCATGGTGAGGACCAGGGTAACAAGGACGAGGATTGCCAGACCGGTAATGAGTTCAGCGATGATTTCCTGGAAAAACACCATCCAGTGCTGGCGGGCGGACATAATGATTTTCTCACGCTCGCCGAGTAAACTTTCAAGATAGGATTTAGCCATTTTTCTCTCTCCTTTCTGTTTCGATTATATCATGAACGATCCTGTATAGTTGACAGCCCGCCTGCCATGGGTTAGGATTAACCCGAGGTGGAAATGAATGTCTTTGCGAGGAGGCCGCCAGGCCGACGAAGCAATCCACCCTCTCGCCGGGGAGGAGATTGCTTCGCCTGGGGGTGCGTCAGCACCCACGCTCGCAATGACATTAATACAAATATGTATTTTAATCGCCAGAAACTTGAGGAAATTGAAGATAAAACCCTGGCTCCCTACGGAATGCGCAGCAAGGCTTCGCGTGGGCGTTTGATAAAAGAGCTGGAGAAGGAATACCGCACCGCGTTCCAGCGTGACCGCGACCGCATCCTGCACACCACCGCCTTCCGCCGCCTGGAGCATAAGACCCAGGTTTTCATCACTTATGAAGGCGACTACTACCGCACGCGCCTGACGCATACCCTGGAAGTGGCGCAAATCGGGCGCACCATCGCGCGCGCCCTGGGAGCCAATGAAGACCTGGTCGAAGCCATCTGCCTGGCGCATGACCTGGGACACCCCCCTTTTGGACATTCCGGCGAAGTCGTCCTCAACCGCCTGATGAAGGACCACGGTGGTTTTGACCACAATAAACAATCCCTGCGCATTGTAACCGAGCTTGAGCAGCGCTACCCCGATTTCCTCGGTCTCAACTTGACCTGGGAAGTGCGCGAGGGCGTCGTCAAGCATGAGACCGAATACGACACCGCCGATGCAGCCGAATACAACCCGGAGCTGCGCGGCGACCTGGAGGCGCAGATCACCAATGCCGCCGATGAGCTGGCTTACACCGCCCATGACCTGGATGACGGCCTGCGCTCCGGGATGATCACGCCCAAGAGGCTGGAGGGCATCGTGCTTTGGGAAATACTGGCGGGTAGTGTCGGCATGCGCGGCTGTGAGATAGATGATCTCATCCGCCACCGCATCATCCGCCGCCTGATCGGTACGCAGGTCACCGACTTGGTAGAAACCACCGAACAGCACCTGCACGAGAGCAACGTCCGGTCGGTGGAAGAGTTACAGCGCCTTTCTTACAACGTGGTCTGCATGAGTGAAGACGCCCACCGCCGCACCCGTGAGCTTAAAGATTTCCTTTATGCCAACCTTTACCGTCACTACCGCGTGATCCGCATGACGGTAAAAGCCGAGCGCCTGATCACAGGCCTGTTCCAGGCTTATATTAACGAGCCTTTGATCCTGCCGGTTCACGTGCAGAACCTGATTGGCACGCGCCCCCTCGAACGTGTGGTCTGCGATTACATCGCCGGCATGACCGACCGCTATGCCACAGAGGAGCATAACAAGCTGCTCGACCCGAACATCTTGCCATGATGTTTATTATTAAGTGATTTTCTACCATGAGCGACGAAATATACCTCACTGCAGAGGGTGCAGAAAAACTGCGCAAAGAACTCGAATATTTGAAGGCGGAGGAAAGGCCAAAGCTTTCCGAGCGCTTACATGAGGCGGTCAGCATGGGTGACCTGTCTGAAAACGCCGAGTACCATGCTGCTAAAGAATATCAGGGTTTTCTCGAGGGGCGGATTCAAGAGTTGGAGCGCCTGCTGCAGAAGGCAGTGATCGTGGAACCCTCCACCGGCGCGAAATATGTGGTCGCAGTCGGGTCGACCGTGACCATCCAGGAAGAAGGCTTCCCGGAAGAAACCTACCAGGTGGTAGGCGCAAAGGAAGCCGACCCTGCCAACGGTCGCATCTCCAACGAGTCGCCGATCGGCAGCGCCCTGCTTGACAAGCGAGTAGGGGATGAGGTCGTCGTACAAACCCCAGAGGGCGAAATACGGTTAAAAATTATAAAAATCGAATAGAGGCGTTGTTAATTGTTTAAAGAGGCCGTATAGGATTTGTATAGACGCCCCGCCGAGACGTCTCTACTTTTTATTTTTTTTTCATCCTTGACAAATTCGCCGATTTGCATATAATCTAGTTAAGTTTATATTTTAATTAAATAATAAGACTGTGAAGAGGACTAGTAAGCCCCGAAACAGCGGCACAGAGAACCAGGGACAGGTGAGAGCCTGGAGCGCATGCCGGTGCTAAATGGACCTCAGAGTTGCAGGGCGAACGGGGTAACCCTAGTAGCCTGTGTCGGAGTTGCCACCGTTATCAGGGCAAACGTCATCTAGGCGAACGGTTATTCACAAAGTTGACCTATCCCCTACGTGGCGAAATCAAGTGAGGCTGGCCTCTTATCCCCCTGTCACATCGGGGGGGGTTTTTGATTAACCTTAATCATTTATAATCAAAGAAGGCCTCCTAAACTGGGTGGCACCGCGGCGGCTATTCGGCCCTCGTCCCAAAAGGATGAGGGCTTTTTGTTATGTGTATATAAAATCTATTTCGCTTATGGAGGAAAATGCTATGTCTAACCAAAGTCGTTTCATACTCAAAGAATCTGATCTACCGAAAGCCTGGTACAACGTCAACGCAGACTTGCCGGGTGAGGCCCCGCCAGTCCTGCATCCGGGCACACACGAACCCGTAACGCCGGACTTTCTCTCCGTGCTCTTCCCCATGGATTTGATCATGCAGGAGGTGAGCACAGAACGTTACATTGACATCCCCCAGGAAGTGCAGGAGGTCTACAAACTCTGGCGGCCCACCCCATTGCACCGGGCGTTGCGCCTGGAAAAAGCGCTGGACACCCCGGCTCACATCTATTTTAAAAACGAAAGTGTCTCGCCGGCAGGCAGCCACAAGCCCAACACCGCCGTTGCTCAAGCATATTTCAATAAGCGCTGCGGCACCAAGGCTCTGACCACGGAAACCGGCGCCGGCCAATGGGGGTCTGCGCTGGCGATGTCCTGCAAGTTCTTCGACATGGCACTGGAAGTCTACATGGTCAAGGTGTCCTACCAGCAGAAACCCTACCGCCGCATCCTGATGGAGACCTTCGGCGCCCAGGTTTTCTCCAGCCCCACCAACCTGACGGATTACGGCCGCAAAGTGCTGGCCGAGACCCCGGATAACCCCGGTTCGCTGGGTATAGCCATCTCCGAGGCGGTCGAGGTGGCGGCTAAATCGGGTGGAAAGAAGAAATACAGCCTGGGGTCAGTGCTAAACCATGTCCTGCTGCACCAAACCGTGGTCGGTGAAGAGGCGCTCAAGCAGATGGATCTGGCCGGCGAATATCCGGATGTGGTCATCGGCTGCGTGGGCGGCGGCTCTAACTTTTCCGGTCTGGCTTACCCGTTCCTACGCCACAACCTGCTGGATGGGCAGCGCACGCGCTTCCTGGCGGTTGAACCAACCGCCACCCCCAGCCTGACCAAGGGCGTCTACACCTACGACTTCGGCGACACCGCTGGAATGACGCCTTTAGTAAAAATGTACACGCTTGGACATGATTTTATCCCCGAGCCGATCCATGCCGGTGGGCTGCGCTATCATGGCATGGCCCCCAGCCTGTGCCGGGCGTATGCTGCCGGCCTAATCGAGGCGGCTGCTGTGCCTCAACTGGGCACCTTTGAAGCCGCGGTGCTCTTTGCCCAGACGGAGGGCATCCTGCCCGCGCCCGAGTCAGCCCATGCCATCCGCAAGGCCATTGACGAAGCCTTGGAAGCCAAGGCCAGGGGTGAAAAGCGCATCATCCTGTTCAACCTGAGCGGGCATGGCCACTTTGACCTGTCCGCATACGAGGCTTATCTGAGCGGACGCTTGCAGGATCAGGAGCTTCCTGCTGAGGCGATCGCCTCGGCCAAGCTGGGCATCCCGGTGGTGTAACAGGCGCTGGTCTAAGCTTTTATTTCTCTGTGGTTCCCTCGCAATCTGGGATCTGTCCAGAAAAACCTGGGCAAGTCATGCTGAGCGTAGCGAAGTATCTATGTGGATATAAAGAACTTTTTCCTGCTCCTTTGCTACGCTCATGGCTTTGACTCAAAGCCTGCCTTGAATTTAATGATGGGTAACAACATAAAGACACCCCCGGGGGAGATTAATTTCCTCTATGGCAGGCCAGCAAAACAGCGGGTAAAATATATAGTGAATGAAGCCCTGTGTTCTTGTTGCCCTGGTCTATGTAATCCTGCTCGCAGCTTGTTCGCGCGCTCCCTCCCCAAGCGCCATCCAGACTGCAATAGCCCAAACGCAAGCTGCTTTATCCACGGCGGCGCCGCCGCCCAGCCCAGCGCGGCCTGACACCATCCCCCTTACGGTAACCCCGGCCATCACCAACACGCCCTTACCCCTGAGCCTGCTGATCCCCAAAGACTTTATCATCGACACCAATCCTGAAGATTTTGTGCTCTGGCCCAACGATTTACCCCGCGAGGGTGAGTATTATCTACCCGGGCCGGGGTGGGAAGGCCAAAACAATAATGACGAAGTGATCGCCAAGTGGCCACAAGGAAAAGGACAGGAATATATCCAGCGCACCGGGCGTGTGACCGGTTACTGGGTGACCTATCTACGCGGTAACGATAAAGTTGCCACCCCGGCGGAGTTCTACTGCAACGTCATCCAGTTCAGGACGGTGGAGGGCGCACAGACCTTCGTAAAAGACTACACGATGGCTGCCCGCTATCCATCACATGGCTGGCAGACAGTTGCCACCGGGATGGTTTTAGGTGATATCAGTAACGCTGAATATCGCATCGAGACCATCTCTGGAGGCTTCAAGAAGACTTTATACTATATCGAGTTCTCATATTTCAATATGGGGGTGTATGTCTACGCTTATGATTATGAGCAGAATGTAAACCATACATTTGTTGAGGATGCCGCCATAGAAATCCTCGACAAGATTCAAGCGGCCCCGTTTGTGCCGGCGTCGGTAGTTAAATGAAACGTTAATGACTTTCTTGAAAATACCACATTTTCATGCTTTGCGGTGTCCAGCAGACATGACATCTGCCCTGAAAAAACATAAAAACCACAGATGACACAGATGAACACAGATTATCATGATGGCTTAATAATGAATGTCTTTGCGAGGAGGCCGCCAGGCCGACGAAGCAATCCCCCCTCTCGCCGGGGAGGAGATTGCTTCGCCAGGGGGTGCGTCAGCACCCACGCTCGCAATGACATTAAGGGATTGTCTTTGCGTGAGATTATTGGGTTTTTTCAAAAGATCATTTTTCTAATTCCAGGCTCTCGCTTGCCATCAGGATGTCCGGCGCTTCCCAGCCCTTCTGATCCATCAGGGTTTTGTACGCCCGGCGGTAAAGCAGGATGACTTCAACGTTCACCAAGCCGTCCTTTGGAGCGGCAAAGCCATACTGGCTGGTATCGGTGGCGAAGGCTGCCAGGCGGTTATCGCTCAACACCTGGGTGGGGTTCCAATAAGCGCCGGAGGGCGTGATTTCGGTCCACAGCTCCAAGAGCACTTTGGCAAAGGCCTTACCGGGTAGCCCGGCGTAGTAACCTTGCTGCGGGTCGCCCACCCCACCCCATTCCGGCAGCGTTGGCCCATCAAGCTGCTTCAGGAGTTTCCCGTTGGCATCGCTGGCCTTCACCAGCAGGATGAGATGGCGCAGAGGCGAATCGCTGGGGACATGGTGCCCGGTCTTATCGTTGGTGATGCTCACATCAACAACTACCTGCTCCCCATCCCTGCGGGCTTTGACAGACATCGTGACCGAATTTTGCAGCAGCGTCTCGCTCATCGCCCCTGGGAAAGTATGCGCGGGAATGGTGTTGGGGTCACGCTCCACACCCCCTTTTTCAGGAGCGACATTCGTCAGGGGCTTTCCATCCAACAGGGTTGGCGCCGGCATGTGACAGTTCTGGCAGGTCTTGCCAATCTGTGGGTCGCTATAGGGGCTTGCCAGCCACTCCCCGAACGAGTTGTATACCACCGTGTTCCAGAAGACGCCAAAATGGCAAGGAGCGCAGAAACGGCTTTCTTTGATCAACGGCAGGTAGGTGTCTTCCTGGGGGACATTATCGTCGTCAAAAGAGCCGAAAAAGAGCTGGTAGCGCTGCTTATCTTCGGAGAAGGGGCGGCGGATGTCCATCGAAAGCACGCCGGGCATATTCGGATAGGGCTGCCCGGTCGCCGAGTCCAATCTCACCGCCGCGATCTTGTGGCAAAAATCGCAATGCACGCCAAAGGCGTTCACGCCGCTGACCTGGTTAGGATTAGTGCTGTAGGCGGCATCCAGCGCCGCGCCCGGTGTATGGCAGGCGGCGCAGTTCCCGGCTGTATCGGGGAAGTCCAGCTTATAGCCCGGGCCAAAGTAGGGTTTCGTAAGGTCCGGCGGGATAGGCAAACGTCCATAATCGCGGGTCGTGGTAAAACAGGTGGCCGGGCTTTGGTTGCCAGCCATATCCGTGCCGTTGTACATGGTCAGGAAGCGGGGATTGACGGCCGATTTGCCATGAGCGTCGTTATCCAGCCAGACCTGGGTCACGCCGGGTTTGCAGCTATAGCAGGAATTCTCGCCGCTGGGCGGAACCCAGGCATAGTTTGGGTTGTCATTGGTCTGGTACAGCCGCAGGGTCAGGGCTACCTCGCCGGCGGGAGGGGTCACACCATCCACCTTGGCGCAGTAATAGTTTTCCTTCCAGGCGCTGACAGTGACCGGTTTGCCAGCCGTAAGCCCCTGCAGGGTGAAACGCCCCTGGGCATCGCTAAGGGTGGAATTATCCGTGGCCTGAATGCGCACGGTAGCACCTACGACCGCGCCGTTCCCGTCGCTTACCACGCCGGTGATCATATCCTGCGGCAGGGGGGTAGGACTTGGGTGTTGGATTGCGGGGAGAGTTGATGTAGCTGTTGTGACTGGCAGCATGGGCCGAGGAGCACAGGCCGCCAAAAACAAGCCTGTTAAGAAAAGGGAAAGGAGATAAGACCTCATTTTTCCACCTCTTACCACAGATGACCGCAGATTACCACAGATTACCACAGATTACCATGATGACTTTGTAATGAATGTATTTGCGAGGAGGCCGCCAGGCCGACGAAGCAATCCCCCCTCTCGCCGGGCGGGAGATTGCTTCGAGCCTGGAAAGAGCGCCAGGCTCTCGCAAAGACATTAAGGACAGCATGTCTTTGCGAGCAGGCAGCCAGGCCGCCGAAGCAATCCCCCCTCCCGCAAGTCATGTCTTTGCGAGGAGCGCTTTTTGCGACGAAGCAATCCCCCCTCTCGCCGGGGAGGAGATTGCTTCGCCAGTGGGTGCGTCAGCACCCACGCTCGCAAAGACATTAAGGGCAAGTATTTGTGGTAAGGACGAATAAGTGTATAATGATTATAATCGAGGAGCCAGACTTGCAGAAATATTGGGTCGAAGGTATATTATTAACCAAACAAGCCTTGCATCAAGCGAAGAAGACTGGCCAGGCTAACCCGGTAGATATTGAACCTTTCAGTATGGCTTTCTGGGCAAGCAGCCCAGAAGAAGCCATACGTATGGCAAGGGAGAAATTTGAAACAGGAGATTGGGTAGAAGGTCCAACCATCGTTAAACAATCTGAGGAAGAGCGGATGCGAACCATGGGTGCGCCAGAATTGCCTGGTTTTGCTCCCGGGCAGAAGAAACACAAGTTTTAAGAGACGCAAGTCTTAAGAGACGTAAGTCACACGGAATCTTACTGATTGTGATCAACCAATTGGCAGAGACATTAACGACTGCTCTGAAAAAACATAATAACCACAGAGGACCGCAGATTACCGCAGATGACCGCAGATTATCATGATGACTTAGTAATGAATGTCTTTGCGAGGAGGCCGCCAGGCCGACGAAGCAATCCCCCCTCCCGCAAGTCATGTCTTTGCGAGGAGCGCTTTTTGCGACGAAGCAATCCCCCCTCTCGCCGGGGAGGAGATTGCTTCGAGCCTGGAAAGAGCGCCAGGCTCTCGCAAAGACACCAAAGACACGTCTTTGCGTGAGATTATTGAGTTTTTTCAGTGGATCCATTAACATTATAGCACAAAGACAAAGCCAGAGACACACCCGCCGGATTAGGGGATTTCTTATGAAAGATAACCAGAAAACCAAAAAGCAGCTCATAGATGAGTTGGATATGATGCGCCAGAAAGTGACCGCGCTTGAAATTGCGGGCAGCTTAAGAGATGCATCCAAAGCTCAGCAGGAAGATAATGCCGCCAAACCTAAACGAAAAGAACGCAGATCATTCCAAGAAGAAAAGCTTAATTTCATCATCGAGCAATCCGGACTGACTTCCTGGGAGTGGGATATCGAGCATGACCGTAAAACTTTCAATGCGATTTGGGCAGAAAAATTGGGCTATACCCTGGAGGAATTCAACAGCGCCTTACATGAGTCTCCCTTGGACTATTTCCAACACCCAGAGGATCTTCCCGCTGCCCAGCAAGCTATGAAGGATTGCCTGGCGGGTAAAACTCCGCTTTACAGAGCGGAATACCGTATGAGGACAAAAACGGGGGACTGGAAATGGATGCTTGCCTTGGGGAAAATAATTGCGCGAAATGCAGAAGGTAAGCCTACCCACATGGCGGGGGTCAATTTAGATATATCCAAGCGAAAACAGGCAGAAGAGGCTCTCCGTGAGAGTGAAGCCAGATATCGGGCTTTACTCGAAGCCATACCTGATAAAATTATCCGCTATCGTATAGACGGCACACATTTGGCTGTCAAAATGCCCTCAGATTACATAGCAACGACGCAATATGATCTGGCCAATCGTCCAAATATTACCCAGATAAACCCCGAGATGGCTCCCAGGGTGTTGTCTTGTCTGCAACAGGCGGTGGAAACTGGCAAAACCCAGGTCTTTGAGTACGAGGCAATGCGGGGTGATGAAAAAGAATATCGCGAGGCGCGCTATACCGCCATTAATCAAGATGAAGTCGTCGCCATTATTCGCGACACCACCGGGCGCAAGCGGGCGGAAGAGGCACTGCGGCAGAGCGAGGAACGCTACCGGCTGCTGGCCGAGACCTCGCCTGACATGATCTTCGTGGTCAACCCTGATTGCAAAGTAGCCTATGTCAATAATATTGGAGCGCGTTCACTGGGCAGGCAGATATCGGATATCATCGGGAACAGGGTGGAGGATTTTTTCCCGACCGAGACCGCCACACGGCAGGTGAATAATTTGCGTAAGGTGTTCGAAAACGGGCAGCGATTATATATAGAAGCTACTACCGTCTTTCAGGGAAAAACATTATGGCTGGATTCCTGGCTGGTGCCGATCAAAGATGCCGGTGGAAGCATAGTATCGGTCATGGGCGTTTCTCGCGACATCACCGATCGCAAGCAGGCGGAGGAAGCACTACGGGAGAGTGAAAGGCGCTACCGGGGGCTGTTTGAGAGTGCAAATCTGGGGATCTTCCAGTCCACGCTGGATGGCAAGGTCATAGAGGTCAACCCTGAGTTTGCGCGCATTTTCGGCTACGAATCGCCCGAGGATGTCGTCTATACTGTTGAGGATGTAGCCACAGGCCTATTCGCAGACCCACAGCGCCGGGCAGAGATTATCCGTCTGAAGGCTGAGAATCCGAGCTTGACGACATTTGAAAACCTCTACCGCCGAAAAGATGGCAGCACATTTCTCGGTAACCTGAATATACAGCCAATTATGGATGCAGACAGCCATACGCTGTACTTCGAAGGCTTTATCGAAGACATAACCGAACGCAAGCAGGCGGAAGAGGCGTTGCGCGAGAGCGAGGAGCGCTTCCGTACACTGGTGGAGAACATTCCAGGCGAAGTGTATCGCTGCCTACCAACCCCACCCTGGCGGATAATACACAATTCTGCCAAAAACGAGTCCATAATCGGATACCTTGTAAGCGATTTCTTAGAAGGCTCTCTTCTCTATAGCGACTTTATATTGTCAGAAGATTTGGAGATGGTGAACAGCGCCCTGGAGGCAGGCATAGCCTGCAAGAAACCTTATTTCGTCGAATATCGCATTCACCATGCCGATGGATCCCCCCACTGGGTGGCGGAAAGAGGATGCGCCGTTTACTCTGAACAAGGCGAACCACTATGGCTTGACGGCGTGATCTTTGATATCACTGAACGCAAGCAGGCTGAAGACAAGCTACGCGAGAGTGAATCGCAGTATAGAGAATTATTCAACAATATCAGTAGTGGTGTAGCTATTTATGAAGTGAGGGATGACGGAAACGACTTTATTTTCAAAGATTTCAATAAGGCGGGAGAGAGGATAGACGGCGACCGTAAGGAAGATGTTCTTGGTAAAAGTATCTTCGAGGTTCGTCCAGGCATCAAGGAGTTTGGGCTTCTGGATGTTTTCAAAAGGGTATGGAAAACCGGCGTTCCCGAGCATTTCTCGGCACAGTATTACCAAGACAATCGACTCTCTGGCTGGTATGAAAACTATATATATATGTTACCAACGGGGGAAATCGTTGCCGTATATGATAATGTTACCGAAAATATAATGGCAGAGCAGGCATTGCAGGCGAGTGAGAATAAATATCGCCTGCTGGTGGATAATGCCAACGAAGCCATCTTCGTTGTTCAGGATGGCATGCTCATGTTTGCCAATCGCATGACCAGTGAGATCAGCGGTTATACAAAGCAGGAACTCACCTCGAGACCTTTTCCCGTGTTCATCCACCCGGATGACCGGGAGATGGTGGTAGAACGCCATCTGAGGCGGCTCAAGGGTGAGGTTATTCAATCCAAATATCCATTCAGGTTGATTACAAGTGCTGGCAGCGTCAAGTGGGCAGAGATCGGCGCGGTCTTGATCGACTGGGAAGGCAAACCTGCCACATTGAATTTCATCAGCGATATCACCGAGCGCAAGCAGGCAGAGGAAAGCATAAAACAATCGGAGGAGAAGTTTCGCGCCCTGTTTAAGACCATGGCCCAGGGGGTTGTTTATCAGAATGCCGATGGCGTTATTACGTCTGCCAATCCTGCCGCCGAAAGGATACTGGGTTTAACCTTAGACCAGATGCAAGGGCGCACATCTATCGACCCGCGCTGGCGAGCGATCCATGAGGACGGGTCGGACTTTCCCGGAGAAACACACCCCGCATCGATGGCCATGAAAACAGGAAAAGAGGTCAGAAATGTGGTGATGGGAGTTTATCACTTCCCGGAAGAACAATACCGCTGGATCAACATCAATGCCGTGCCTCAATTCCGGCCTGGCGAAGACAAGCCCTATCAAGATTTCACCACTTTTGAGGACATCACCGAGCGCAAGCGCACCGAAGAGGCGCTGCGCGAGAGCGAGGAAAAACACCGTACCGTCGTTGAGAGGGCAAATGACAGCATTGTCGTCCTGCAGGATGGCATCGTCAGGTTTTCGAATCCCAGCTTTACGGCCATGCTCGGTTACGAGACTGGGAAAGTTGAAGGAATGGAGCTCCCCATGTTTATTCCCCAGGAAAGTTTGGGGTTGGTGCTGGAAAGATACCAGAAAAGGATGGCTGGTGAGCAACTCTCCACGATGTTCGAAACAGAGCTGCTTCATAAGAGTGGAAGGAAACTACTCGTTGAGGTGAATGGCAATGTTATCCAGTATGGAGGAAAACCAGCAGACCTGATAATTATGCGCGACATCACCGTGCGCAAGCAGGCGGAAGAACAGATACTTCGCTCTGAAAGTGAGCTAAAGAAAGCCCAGTCTGTCGCCCATGTAGGGAGTTGGGTTTGGGATATTCAAAACAATAAGCTCACATGGTCGGATGAGATGTTCCACATCTTTGGAATTGCGAAGGGGTCATTTTCCGGTTCACTCGAAGAAGTGGTCGCGCAAGCCATTCATCCGGATGATCGTCAAAAAGTGGAACAAGCTAATATCTCTGTTATTCATGACAAGAAACCGGTATCACTCGAATACCGTGTCATCTGGCCTGACAAAACTATTCGCGTCGTGTGGCAAGAAGAGGGTGAACTGGTTCTTGACGAAACGGGATCGCCTTCGTTGATTACAGGTATAGTGCAGGACATCACCGAACGCAAGCTGGTGGAAGAGGCGCTGCGTAAGAGCGAAGAATATTTCCAAGCCCTCTTCGAATATGCTCCAATCGCCATCTGGGAGGAAGATTTCAGTGAGGTGAAGGCGCATTTTGATCACTTGCGCGCCACAGGAGTACAGGACTTCAGGGTCTTTTTTGAGAGTCATCCTGAGCAGATCGCCGCCTTGGCAGATTTGATCAAGATCCTAAATGTTAACCAAAAAAGCCTGGAGCTCTTCGAAGTCGGATGCAAAGAAGAGCTGATCACTCACTTATCCCATTACCTCACCGAGGAGTCGCTCATTGCTTTCAAAGAGGAGATCATTACCCTGGCTGAAGGTAAGACCCAATTTGATTGTGAGATCCCTAACCGGACCTTGAAGGGTGAAATAAAAATCCTGTCTCTTCATCTGCTGGTAACTCCCGGTTTCGAGCAAACGCTGTCTAATGTACTACTCTCCTTCGTTGATATTACCGAGCGTAAAAAAGTTGAGCAAGCGCTGCGGGAGAGTGAGGAGCACTTCCGTACCCTGGTGGAGAACATTCCGGGCGCCGTTTTTCGCTGCGAACCGGTTCCACCCTGGCGGACAATCCATATGTCCCGTGGGGTCGAAGCCATAAGCGGTTTCCCGGTGATAGATTTCTTGGATAATACTATTATCTTTGAAAATCTTGAATTTCCGGAAGATAGAAAAGTGTTGAATAGGGATATGCTTACCGCCATTGCTGACAAGAAACCCTATGTACTCGAATATCACTTCCGCCATGCCGATGGATCTATCCGTTGGGCGGCGGAAAGAGGACGCGCCATTTACTCTGAACAAGGCGAACCACTATGGCTTGACGGCGTAATCTTTGACATCACCGAGCGCAAGCGGGTGGAGGAAGCATTGAAGAAAAGCGAAGCCCGTTTCCGCAGTTACTTTGAGCTACCAATTGTCGGTTTCGCGATAACATCCGTGGACAAAGGCTGGGTTGAAGTAAATGATTGTTTATGCGGTATGCTGGGGTACACCAGGGAGGAACTCTACCAGAAGGACTGGATCGAACTTTCACACCCTGAGGACCTGAGCGCCGATCTGGATCAATTTAACCGGGTTTTAGCAGGAGAAATTGATGGATATTCATTGGACAAACGGTTTATTCGCAAGGACGGTGAAATCGTCTGGACAAGTATATCTGTCCGTTGTGTGCGTCTTCCCGATGGTAGCGTAGATTACATTATTGCAGTGGCACTTGACATCACCGAGCGCAAGCGGGCAGAAGAAGCGCTCAGAGAAGCCCAAAAGCTGGCGAGTATCGGAACTTTGGCGGGAGGAATGGCTCACGAAATCAACACACCCCTGCAGGTGGTCACCGGGATAACCGAACGCATCATCGCCCAAATGGAGAGCGGTGAGTTGTTGGATGAGGGCAAGCTAAAACGTGATATTGCCACCGTCAATCGCTGTGGCTGGAATATTGCCAAAATTGTGCGTTCAGTGCTTACCTATGTCCGCGAGATGCGCGGGCAGATTGCCCCTCATGATCTGAACGAAATTGTCAAAGATACCCTTCTGCTCACCGAACACCAGTTGAAAACCTCTTCGAACATCAGCGTCCGGAGCAATTTAGGCAGGAACCTGCCGCCCTTATCCTGCGAACGCAATCAAATCGCGCAGGTGCTCATCAACCTGCTGACCAACGCTCGCGATGCCATGCCCAACGGTGGTGAGATCACCATCCGCACCAGGTACAACGCTAAGCAAAATCGCTTAACGCTTCAGGTGTCCGATACTGGCGCTGGCATCCCAATAGAAATAAGGGAAAAGATCTTCGATCCCTTCTTTACCACCAAGGAAGTGGGTCAGGGCACCGGTTTAGGGCTTTCGATCGTGTTCGGCGTTGTCAAGGCCCACGGCGGAGAGATTGAAGTGGAGAGCGCTCCAAAGCAGGGTACAACCTTTACAATTCATCTTCCAAAAGAACCGGTTCAGAAACCTGTTTCTGAACCCCGGACGGAAAACCAGGGGCGCTATTAGGCAGTTTTATTACCTCCATTCATAAGCCCCGATGTCCGCGGTTACATCACGCGCCTGGCCGTTGAAATCATCTTTAGGCGCACCTTCGGCCGTGCCAGCATTGATCGCCGGGCTGTTTTGGAGCAGGTGCGCGTCAAAACTGTCGCTGCCGGTGTTGACCAAACCAGGGGGTTGGCAGATATCATGAGACCCAACCGGGCAAGGGTTATCTTTCACATTGTCGATGATCGAATAATCCATGTCGAAGGGTTCGCCAGGGATGGTTTCGGTGTAAACCAGGCAGGTGAGCTCATCGGGCTGTAGAAAATCGGTGTGGCCCTGGAAAATGTTGTTCCGCAGTAAGACCTTCTCTGATCCGTTACAATTGCCATTTTCATCGCACTCGGCACCGATCAGGCAGTCCCCTTCGCTGGCCAGGGTGGTATTAACTATCCGCGCCTGGTTGCCCCGCATTAAATCCATGGAAACGGCAGCACCATAGGCGCGGCAGTTATCCACGTTGAAGGTGAATGGCTGGCCATCAAAAAAGCCGCAGTTGCCGACGATGATCGAGTTCTCGATGACCACCGGGCCGGTGGTCTTGATCTGGTTGCCGGCGTTGCCCTCGGCAATGGTGCGGCGGATTTCAATAGCGGCATCTGGCTGGCGCGCATAGAGCAGGTCGAGGCCATCCGAGGTGTTGTGCAAGAAAGCCGAGTCTTCAATGATCCAGTGGCCGCCGGTGGCGCCAGTGCCGACGCCATCGCCATAACCGCCGGCCTCCTGACCCCAGCAGCCGGTGGGCTCGCCTGCCGGGTAGGTCTCACCGCAGCCGTTCCACTCTACCGTCCAATGGCGGAAAAGCAGTGTGCCAGAGTTGGAAGAATCGCCTTCCCACAGGTCGCCTTCCCACCCAACCATGCCGTTGCCAGCAATGCGCACATTTTCCACCGTCCAATCCGTGAGCCGGCCGGCATGCACGCCGCCGGACGCCAGGCCGTGGATGTTCAGGTCCTGCAGGTGGACATGGCTTGAATCCTCGGCATAGAGGCCATAAGCGGCCCAATCTCCATAAGGCGGGTTATCGCGCTGGCAGGCCAGGCCGCCGGTGTGATTTTCCACACAGCCGGAGTGGTCGGTGATCTCCAGGCAGGCGACCTCAACGTTGCTGGAGTCGGTCAGGTTAAAGATGATGTTGAGGCGCTGCGTACCCCACAGCTCAGGAGCGGCCTGGCAGCCGCTGTCCCATCCCTGGCCGAGGATGCGGGTGGGGCTATCCGCGCCCGGGCCGCTGGGGACAGGGGCTAAATAACAATCCCAGGGGTGGTCTGAGGCGCAGGACTGGCCGTCGCTTTCGGCGCCAGGAGCGCCGTAGCCGATCATATATGATCCGCCGGCGATTACCAGCGTATCTCCACCGGCGATGCGGGCCGGGCCACCCGGCGGCAGAGCGCGGAAGGGATGGTCCCAGGCGCAGGGCTGGGCAGTCCCGCTGCCCGCATAGGCGGCATCCGCCAGGCCGGTGCATTTTTCAGCATCGCTGCCATCCGGGCGCACATAATAGGTTTTTCCCGCCGAGGGGGGGATAGCAGAGGTGGAGACGGCGGAGGGTGCAGCGGCAGTCTGAACCGCAGTCATCGCAGAAGGCACCGTTGCGGCTGGAGGAGAGGCTTTGGGCGCAACCGGGGATAGTTCTGAGGCAGGCGGCGGAGGGGTCAGCTGCCCCGTTAAAACACAGGCGCCTGCCACCAGGCACAGAATGATCGAAACAACCTGTACTCTGGATGATTGGATTGTGTTCATAGTTTGCTCCTTCAACCTACAACTTTCTCCAATAGAACCAAAGGGTAAGAAACGCTATCGGCAGAGCTGCCCCAGCACAAGGCAGACAGAAAGGAAGTTTCCCTTGGTTCGCCGCGGCTGGCTGTTCATAGACAACAGTGGCGGCTGGTAAGGCGGCTGCCGTGGGTTGCTGTACAGGCGCCTGGGTAGACACTTGTGTCGGCGTCAGGGCTTCTGCTGGCGGCTGTCCGGTCAAATCCAGGCGGAAGACGCCCGCGCCTTCCGAGGCCGCATAGAGATGCTGCCCATCGGCTGAAATCGCCAGGACATTGATCGCCCGGTTGGTCAGCCCTTTTGAGATGGAGAACCATGTCTGGCCGCCGTCTTCAGAGCGGTAGACGCCGCTCATCATATCGGCAAGGTATATGATTTGAGAATTTGTAGGGTCAAAGATGAGATCCGACATGATGCCTTCCGGGCTGAGGCCGGTTTGTACGATCTGCCAGTTTACCCCGCCGTCTGTGCTGTGGAACAGGCCGCCACGCCAGCGCCCGGCAAACAGGAGATTAGGGTCGCCGGGATGGATGGCTACCGAGATGGCACTCGGCGCGCCCGGCATCCCGGCGTTGAGCGCTGTCCAGTTATTACCCCCATCGCTGGTCTTGATCACGCCATAATTCGTTGTGGCGGCATAAACGACCTGGGGGTTGTTGGGGTCGATCGCCAGATCGAAAATTGCGGCATCCTGGAAATCCTGGGCACCTGCCCGGCTCCAGCTATGGCCGCCGTCTTGAGACACATATACACCCAGCCCAGGAAAAGCCATATCGAATTTACCACAAGAGCGATAACCCGCAGAGCCGGCATAGACGATCTTGGGGTTAGAGGGGGCGAATTTGATCGAGCGCCAGGCGAAATTTCCTGATCCTTGATAGGTAACCTGCCAGTTCGCGCCGCCATTGAAGCTTTCGACTAACTGGTGAGGACATGTCAGCTCGGAGATCAAATGTTCTGGATTAGAGGGATCGATGGCAACCGCGTGCCAGTCAATATTATAAACCGGTGGGTTACTGATGCCAATCCAATCCTTGCCGCCGTTATATGTGCTAAAAATCCCGCTGCGTACCGCCGCGACGACATGTCCCGGAGCGGTGGGGTCTACCACGACATCGCGGGTCAAACCGCCGCTGTAACCCTTACTGGCCGTGCTCCAGGTGCGGCCGCCATCTTCACTCAGGAAATTACCGCCGCCGTAGTTGTCAATGAATAACCGGTTTGGGTCGCGTGGGTCGACCTGGATATCGATGGGGGTGCCGCCGCGCGCTCCTGGCGCTCCCCAGCCCCATTCCCCGCCAGTAACGACCTTCCAGGTATGCCCGCCATCTTCGCTGCGGTAAACGGCGCCAAAATTGGCAGCATAGGCTATCTCAGGGTTTGAGGTAGAAAATTCCACCGAGGAGATAACATACGCGTCCAGGGTTTGCGTCCAGGTAGCGCCGCCATTGGTCGAAAGATAGGCGCCGCTGCCTTCGTGATAGGTGACGTTGCCGGCGCCTGCCAGCAGGATATCCAGGTTCTGCGGGTGCATGAACAATGAGCCGACATAGAGATTTTTCAAGCCATTGTTGGCTGGCTGCCAGGTCTGCCCACCATCCGTGCTCTTGAGGATGCCCACTCCGCCGGGGACACCCTTTACCGGGTCAGAGTTGGCCGCCTCGCGATCGAAGATGCCGTGAGAGACGTAAAGCACCTGCGGGTTGCGCGGATCAATCCAGATATAGCGCGCAAGGTCATCCCCTTGCAATATCTTTACCCAATTCTGTCCGCCATCGGTAGTTTTATAAACTGCACCCTGCGTCATATCAAATTCGCGGCCTGTGCGGTTTTGTCCGCTCCATTCCCAACTGGAGATTTCACCGGCAGCATAGACAATATCCGAAGAGGCCGGGTCAACCGTGAACCCGCGGAAGGTAATCCCCTTCTCTTGCACGCCGTTGTTCATCTGCGACCAGGTACCGCCTCCATCAACGGATTTGAAAATGCCGCGCTGGTACTGGGTACCGGCCCAGACGATATCATTATTATGCGGGTCAATCGTCAGGCAGAATACCGAGATATTGTCACCGGATTCACCGATGCGAGTGGTGATGCCCTCATTAGCCGGGAACCAGGTCTTCCCACAATCTGTACTCTTGAAAACCCCGGCAAAAGCATCGGTGACGAACATGATATCCAGGTTATCGGGGCGCATGCGCACATCGTAACCCAACCCACCCAGTGGGCCACCGGTATATACCCAGTTCAGGCTGTTCAGGTCTATCATACTTGATATAGGTTTCCCCCACACCTCGATATCATCAATCAAGACAGGAGCATCTTGTAAAGATTCAAAGGAGAAGCCGCCGGATACAATTGGCTCAGGGTCTGTGTAAGCCATACGCTGATTACCATCCACCGAGACGGTGATTTTAGGGCCGTAAACCGCTATTTCTACCTGGCGCCAGCCGCTGCCAATGCCGTTAGCTTGCTTCAGGTTGTTTTCAAATTTATCCTCCCCCAATTGCTTGGAAAGATACATACCCTGCTGCCACAATCCAATGAAATAGCGAGCGGGTTCGTTATAACGGACATTGGCATGCATGCCGGCGTTTCCTTCTAGCTTAACACGAAAGCGTAAGCGGTAATCTGTTCCCAAGCCGGCAGGTATGGTTGGCAACATGATATGCCCCTGCCCCATAAAGGCATGTCCGCCATCCACTTCAACAACCTGCCAGCCCGATCCTTGCCATTCGGTGGGTGCGCCGTTTTCAAAATCCCAGGAAAAGAGCAGGATTTCCCCCTCTTGTTGGGCTTGGGCAGGGTTGTATGGAAGCAACAAACCCAGAACTAAAAATAGCCCCATCAGAGCTATGCCTGCTTTTTGGTCGATGGAATAGGGATTTTTGACGTACATCCTTCACCTCCGTAATGGGTTGAAATTTTATCACGAATGTTACGAATTTACGAAAATCACTAATGAGTCCACTGAAAAAACTCAATAATCTCACGTAAAGACATGCCTTAATGTCCTTAATGTCTTTGCGAGTAGCTCCACAGCGCCGAGGCGCCCTTCTTTCCGAAAGAAACGGAGAGAGTTTCTTAGGAGCGCAGCGAAGCAATCTCCTCCCTGGCGCGGGTCATGTCTTTGCGAGCGCAACGAAGCAATCTCCTCCCCGGCGAAGGTCATGTCTTTGCGAGCGCAACGAAGCAATCTCCTCCCCGGCGAGAGGGGGGATTGCTTCGTCGGCCTGGCGGCCTCCTCGCAAAGACATACCGTCTTTAATCTCTTTACGAGCGCAGCTCGCTCAACGGTTACCGCATGGTCTTTTCCATCAGTGGTACCCTGTTCCCCATCATCCTGGCGATTGTCCTGGGCTGGTACATCATTAATTCTCGGGTGCTTTTCATGATTTTAGGGACCGGGCTGGGTGTCATCGCCATGATCCCACCGCTGATCGTCTTTAAAGCGACCTGGGAGGACCCGGCCCAGGCCGCGCAGGCCATTCGCTGGACGATGGGCGGCGCGCCGGTGGTTTTACTAGCGATCGCCATCCTGTTTGCCTGGGGATACCCCATAAGCCGCGAAAGCCACCGCCTGATGCGCGCCGAGCTGGCGGAAAGGTTAAAAGAGACTCAATAAAGCCCGCGGCGGGCATTGCGCCGGATTACCATAATGTCCAGGATCATACGCAGTGCATCCTGAACCACGTCCAATTTGCTCTCTGGGTTAAAGTACCAAGGGATCGGCACTTCAACAATGCGGTATTTCCGCCGCCGGGCGATATACAGCACTTCGATATCAAAAGACCAGCCGGTCAGGGTCATGTTACGAAACAAATCCTCAGCTACCGAGCGGTGAAAACACTTGAAACCACATTGGGTGTCATTTAATCCCGGCAAAGCCAGGGTGCGGGTCACTAAATTGATCGCCCGTCCACCCAGATGGCGGTACAGGGGTTCATTATAGCGAATAGAGCCAACTGATTCGCGCGAGGCGATCGCTACGTCAAAATCCACCAGATGAGGGGGCAAGAAGCGGGATGTCTCTGTAATCGGCATAGAGAGGTCAGCGTCAGCCATAAACCGGTATTCCCCGCGCGCCGCCAGCATCCCGCGGCGCACAGCTCGTCCCTTGCCCCTTTCGGTCTCTTTGATCACCTGAACCTGGGGATGGTCTCTGGCAAACTTTTGCGCAATCTGCAGGGTGCGGTCCTGGCTGCCATTTTCGATCACCAGCACCTCGGCTAGGTAGGTCTGCATGCCTAGGAACTGCACCACCTGGGTTAAAGTTGCAGGTAAGCGCTTTTCTTCGTTATATGCGGGGATGATAATGGATAAGAAAGGATCGGGCAAAGGAGCGCTCACCTGTTTAAAATAAAACCAAATAGAGAAGAACGCACGACAGCAGCATAATGAACACGATCAAAGCCCCCAGGATTATCCAATGGTTGCGGGTTAAGCGAAATCCAGCCGTGGAGGCCGCTTTAGCAGGCCTGTGCGGGCGCCTCCCGGCGGCTTTGTCGGTCTCTTCACGGGAAGCAATTTCAGGCTCTTCGCTCCCCTGGGCACCGGCTATGGTTTCAGCGATTTTTGAGACTGTCGCTGGATCAAGCACTAGCGGAGATATGACCAAAGTTGCCAGGAAGCGTTCCAGGGCATCGCCGGGGATGATGCGCACTGCAGGAGACACCATGTCCACGTGCATACCAGGGGCCGGGAAAAGCAGTACAGCTTCCAGGGTAGGCGGTTTGATCCCTTTCCTGGTCAGGAAGGTGTCCACCGCGGCGGCCATCAATTTGACCCGCATGACCAGGTTTGGCTTTGAGGGCCTGAACTTACCTCCAACCATGCTCATCCATTCCTCGTTCTTGGCGCGATAAACACCCCGCAGGCTGCTTACATAGATGACAAATAACCCTTGTGGCCCCAGGAA
>Ga0315284_10002945_pt1 | contig 24241 bp, 31 predicted proteins | sample YL17G09_16_MG_FD_203696 | JGI IMG/M metagenome (GOLD analysis project Ga0315284, IMG submission 203696) | Sediment microbial communities from Yellowstone Lake, YNP, Wyoming, USA - YL17G09_16 | ecosystem: Environmental > Aquatic > Freshwater > Lake > Sediment | place: USA: Wyoming | collected...
TCAAAGGTAAAGGCTTTTCCAGTTTCTATAACAACCGTATAACCACAGTACTTGCACGTGGCAATTATCTCCCCAGGCTTAAATGACATGGGCCCGCCACAGTGCGAACAGCGAATCTCATCTACAACCGTCATAAATCTATGCCTTCAGTTTCTCTCTCTTCATAATCTCCTTAGCCGCAATCACTCCAGAGGCAGAAGCCTGAATCAACCCTCTCGTAACGCCTCCACCGTCACCGATTGTGAATAGATTATGCACCTTCGTTTCCAAACAATTGCTTAGATGAAGCCTTGAGGAATAGAATTTCACCTCAATACCATAGAGCAACGTGTCTCTAGAATGAATTCCAGGAGCAATAGTATCCAGAGCCTGCAGCATCTCTCGAATATCAGCAAGATAACGATAAGGCAAGACAAAACTCAAGTCGCCGGGCGTCGCATTCTTCAAGGTAGGCGTCACTACGCTCCGATCGATTCTTTCAGGCGTCGATCGCCTGCCAGATTCCAGATCGCCCAAACGTTGTATTATGACGCCGCCACTGAGTAAATTAGAAAGCCTAGCAACATACTTGCCGTAAGCAATCGGTTCTTTGAATGGTTCTGTGAAAGATGTACTGACCAGAATAGCAAAGTTTGTGTTTTCTGTCTTTCTTTCTGCATAGCTCTGACCGTTGACCGTCAAAACCCCATCATATGACTCAGTTATAACCTGCCCGTAGGGCGCCACACAGAAAGTGCGAACCTGATCGTCAAAAGACTTCGAATAGTAGATCAGCTTGGGTTCATACAGAACCTTGGTCAATTCTTCCATCACGGAAGCCAAAACTTCAACTCTTATCCCGATGTCAACAGGGTTGTTGAGAGTTTTCAACCCTAAAGCTTGAGCTTCTGTCTGCAACCATTCCGCGCCGCTTCGACCTGGTGCGGCGATAACGTATTTTCCGAAGAATTTTTCGCCGTTTACGGTTTCGACGCCTTCTATGGTGTCGTTTTTGACTATTAGTCCCTTGATGTCGGTTTTGGGTTTGAACTCGACCTTGCCGTTCAGTTCCTGTCTCATTTTTCTGAGAGTGTGAGCGCACCATTCAGTGCCCATGTGGCGGATTCTTTGCCTGATAAGCTTCAAACCCGCGAGCGAAGCCTTTCGCTCAATCTCGTCTATCGCTTCGGTACTATCACCATAAGTGTGTTCGGTCGCGCCAAACTTCTGATACACTTTGTCTGCATAGCCCAGAAGCTCGCTCAGCTCTTTGTTTGAGACATACTGATTGAGCCAGCCGCCCACTTCCGTAGAAAGAGTAAGCTTGCCATCACTGAAGGCTCCGGCTCCGCCCCATCCGCACAGGATGGCGCACGGATCACAGTGCATGCATTCAAACCCGCGGCTTGATGGGCACTTGCGTCGATCAATGTCTTGTCCTCTATCAAACATTAAGACCTTGAGATTGTTTTTCTGGGTTAGTTCAAGAGCTGAAAATATTCCGGCTGGCCCAGCACCGACGATTATCACGTCATACTTCAAAGGGTCTGTCTCCCTGAAATCCAAAACTACATGTGCCAACTAGGATATAATTCTAACTGGCACAACTGCAAAGAAAAAGGAACAATCATTTGTCCCTTATTGGCACAAGACACAGAAATTTCAGAATCTTCTTGCTGTTATTCTTGATTTGGTGAAGCTCATTTGGAGCAATAAAAATGACGCTTCCAGCCTTGATCTTCTTCTCACCGTCTTTTGCGACAACAATTCCCTCACCTTCCAAGATAAAAACTTCGTGCTCCCATGGATGCGTGTGCAAGGGACTGTTACCATTGGGCTCCATTTCGAACAATCTCATAGCAAAGTTCGGTGCTCCCATCTCCTTTGTGATAAGCCACCTTACTTTCAGCTTGGACGCTCCTTCATCAGCCTCTTTAGCCTCAACATCGCTGAAAGTAAAAACTTTCATTTTGATTCCTCAAACAGCTTAGTCTTTTATAGCCTCAATGACACTCATTACGTTCCACAGTTTTACCCGTGTGTACTGTGGCATGTTTGGATCCTGCAAAATCTCATCCATAAGTGAGATGGCGTTCGAAGCTCTAACCGCGGGCGTAAACTCGGTTCCTTGCAAGGCGCTAACGGAGTCCTTTGCAGCTCTTCTGATGTTTCGGGGAGTGGTTGTGTCTTCAGAAACTTGCTCAAGAACAGCGACAGCCTGTCTGATCCGTTCCTCATACTCTTCCATTTTTTTCTTTCTCACCATATCGGCCACCCTCAACGGTTTCGCGGTAACCTTGTTATATAAGCCTTCATGCCTATTTACTTTGAGGCTTTAAAACTTGTCGCGAGAAAGACACGAGGACCAAGAAATCAAGCGAATGGCTGATCTGCTACGCCAAGGCTCAACACTAACAGATTTGGCTTGTCCAGCATGTTCCTCACCATTGTTCAAGCTCAAAAGCGGAGACCTGTGGTGTGCAAAATGTGAAAAGAAAGTCCTTGTTGTGAAAGAAGGAGAAGAAGCGGCAAGATTGACAAGCACAATGGCATTAGAAAGCATTGAAACAACACTCTTGACCAAGGTTCAAGAATTGCAGGAAAAGATAAAGAACACGAGCAACGCCGAAGAACTGCAGAAACTGGGCGCAACCCTTTCAGGATTACTTGAAAATATTGAGAAAATAAGAAAAGTGAAGCAAGCCTAAGAGAGCATTCTCCATGCTTGGGGTTTACGATGGCTTTCCTGAAAATGTCATTGAGGCCACGTATTTCGCAGTAAAAGTGTCAAGTAAAAAGCTCCAACAAGCATTGATGAAGACGCTGTTCAAGCTCAACAATGAAAATTGCGATCTGGAAACCATTACTTATCCAATTATGCATCAATGCTTGATTGGTTTTGAGTTCGGCATAGCAGAGGGTAAAGTCTTCAATTACATAAACGTTGACAGAATGAACGGATTGGTGAAAAGCATCAAGCAGAAGCCCTTCCAAATAATGGACTTCCTTTGTGTGCTACGTTATCATAAAATGCAAGGTGAAAGAAGGATTCCGCTTAGATTCGACTACTACATGCTACGTTTTGCGTTTGATGAAGAGTCAACAAGTTTGTGGACTTTCCATGAGAGAGGCCCAGGATACATTTCACATAAAGATGTTGCCAAGTTCATCATGATAAGAGTAAATGAAGTATCTCAAAAACAGATAATGAACATCGTCGAGAATTACTAGCAGCTTTTCTCCAAGAAACTCAAAACTTTGGTTAAAAGTTCATTGGCAACCTTCTCTTTTGAGGCATTTCCATCTATTCTCACAAGCTTGCCCTTGTCTACAAACTTTAAGTATACTTCTCGCACTTTACGTTGAGTTTCGAGATTTTCCATGACAGATTTTCTTGGTTTCAACCTCTGGACGACAGTTTCAGGCTGCACATCGATAAACAATGCAAGATCAGGGCAAATCGCATGCTCATTTACACGTTCAATCCATTCCAAACCCAGCCCAGCCGCGCCCTGATAAGCAAAAGAAGAGTACACATAACGGTCAGACACGACGAGCCTACCTGCATTCATTGCAGGAAGTATCTCGCGGTTCACATGTTCAAGTCGATCCGCAGCGAACAGCAAGGCTTCAACAATGATTAAGCCACGCTGTCCAGCATCCAAACAATAGCCTTTTATGAATTGACCGATTCTTCCACCACTCGGCTCAGCCGTATAAATCGCATCGTAAGTATTTTCCAGTCTGCTGACAAGCAGTTTTGCCTGCGTTGTCTTTCCACAGCCATCCAACCCTTCAAGACAGATAAATTTCCCCTTTCTATCCATGATCAGATTCCTCAAAGCGTTAGGCATTATAAGAGTGAAGCCGCATTAATAATTATCCAGCAGACAGAGGCGAACACACTGATCCATAGAGAACACTGGGGCGAAATAAAAGACCCAGTACACGGCTACATCTACATAACCAGACAGGAAAAAGAAATCATCGACTCATACCCTGTTCAAAGACTACGCAGATTACGCCAGCTAGCAGGATCAGAATACGTTTATCCAGGAGCTAACCACACACGTTTTGAACATTCCATCGGCGTCATGTACTTGGCAAGCAGAGTGATCGAAAACCCAAACATTTCAAGTCACATAAACCAAGACGAAGCAAACATGGTTACTGTTGCAGGTTTATTACATGATGTTGGACATGGCCCATTTTCGCATGTTTTTGAGCATTTACTCGATAAAGAACTGGGCAAGACGCATGAAGACCTGACGCAGTGGATAATCGAAAACAGCGAACTGAAAGACGCTCTGAAACGAAATGGATACAACCCGTCTGACATGGCAAAACTTGCCGTAGGCAGACTCCACAAACCAAAGAAGACTTTTCTCGATCAAATAATAAGCAGTGCAGTCGATGTCGACAAGCAGGACTTCATCCTGCGTGACACACATCACACTGGCGCAGAATACGGATTCATAGACATTTTCCGGCTAATACATGCACTAGACATAATCAACGAAAACCTAGCAGTAGATCTTGGAGCACTTTCAGCACTCGAATCTCTCATAATAGCCAGAATAGAATCATTCAAAAGCATATACTTCCACCGCGTGGGGAGAGCAGCACAGATAATGCTCGCAAGAGCTATGGAAAAAGCAAATGAAGAGCTAGGGCTTACACACTTCAAAACCCCAGAAGAGTACATGGCTCTGGATGACTACACGGTCTGGACAATGCTGAAAAACTGTAAACAATCACACAAAATTATAGACGACCTTGAAAGACGGAAACTGCTCAAATGCGCCTATGAAAAGACCTTTTATGAAAAGGACACCATGGTTTCGAACATTTTCGGTCGTGGGACACATCGCAAACAGCTTCAGACAGATATTGCAGAGAAAGCAGGAGTCGAAACTGAATCAGTGATCATTGATGTTCCCACGGTTCCTTCAGTTCCATACCATCATGCGGCCCTCTTGGAACCCATGGAAATACCCACATTCTACAAAACCCAAGATGGCGAAAAAGTTCTGCAAAAACTGAGCGAAATCTCGAGAATCTTTGAAACGCTCAAAGGGTTCATCAATATACTGCGCGTATACACAGATGAAGAAAACCGCAGAAAGGTAGAAGATGCAGCTTCAAAGATTCTCGGAAAGACACCAGCAACCGTCAAAATATCCTATTAGAGCGCGTCAAAATGACAGACATTATTCTGAAAGGCCGGGCAATAGTCGAGGGGCAATGCAAGGCTGAGGCTCTTGTCTCAAAGAAGCCCATAAGCTTCCTTGGAGGAGTCGATCCAGCCGACGGCCGAATAACAGAAAAAAACCAGGACCTATGCGGGAAATGCATAAAAGACAAAATATTCTGCTTTCCACACGGCCACGGCTCAACAGTAGGCAGCTATGTCCTGTACGCTTTAGCCAAGAAGAACTTGGCCCCAAAAGCGATAATCAACCGCACAGCAGATCCGGTAGTAGTCGTTGGAGCAATAATAGCAAACATTCCCATGATCGACCAAATAGACATAGAAGAGATCAAAACAGGCGACCTTGTTGAAGTCGACGCTGCAAAAGGAGAGGTCAAAATCCTGAAGAGAGGAGCGCATTAGATAGATAATGTACCTGACAAAAGAAGAAGAAGGCACATATGATGGCGAAAAAGGTTGGGCAAACCAAATATGCATGCGCATCCTCGCCAAGCTGGGCGACCTTTTCAACGCATCCAAGCTTATTCCGATAAGCTCAGCACACGTTTCAGGTGTCTCCTACAAAACCTTAGGTGACGCACCAATAGAGTTCCTTCAAGCGTTGGCAGATGAAGGAGCAAAAGCTAAAGTCAAAACCACGTTGAACCCGCAAAGCTTAGATCCCGAATACTTGACTAAAAAACTGGATCGAAATCTGTGCCAAAAACAACTGCACATTCTAAAGCAGTTTGAACGAATGAATATTACACAATCTCTCACGTGTACACCATATTACTTGAAAAAACCAACACCAGATTCACATGTCGCCTGGGCTGAATCCTCAGCAGTTGTGTATGCAAATTCAGTTCTTGGCGCCTGGACAAACCGTGAAGGCGGACCAAGCGCGTTAGCAGCATCAGTAATTGGAAAGACTCCTAATTATGGAATACATAGAGCTGAGAATAGACAGCCACAAGTTTTGGTGAATGTGAACAAGCGACTGCTAAACGAAACAGAGTTCGGAGCACTAGGCATCTATCTAGGCAAAATTCTAGCAGACAAAGTTCCGGCAATTCAAAACCTAGAGGACGCATCAAAGAAGGACTTAAAGCAACTTGGTGCAGCGCTTGCCTCAACAGGCATGGTTAACATGTTCCACGGAAAGGAACTGAAACTTGAAAAAGGATTGCAAAAAATTGAAGTGGAAGCGGGAGACATAAAGAAAACCATTGAAGACTTATCCACAACATCTAGCGAACCGGATCTTATTTTTATAGGATGCCCTCACTGCTCACTGAGCGAAATCAAACAGATCGCCAGATTGATGGAAGGCAAGAAAGTAAGATCAGGGAAAGAGTTCTGGGTGTGCACATCTCAATACGTCAAAGACAGAGCGAAAGAGTATGTGAAGGAAATAGAGAGAAGCGGAGGCCATGTGCTCGCAGGCGTGTGCACCATCGTGTCATGGACTGAAAAACTCGGCATAAGAACGATCATGACAAACTCGGCAAAGACCGCTTATTACGCGCCAACACTGAACAAAGCCGAGACCATACTTGCACCACTAAAAGAATGCATAACCTGCGCAACCAAAGGATAAGCTTTATTCGAACGAAAAGACATTCTGCATGAATGCTTCCCGGGCAACATGGGCTCCGGTAGTATAGCCCGGCCAAGTATTCCGGCCTTTCGAGTCGGAGACCCGGGTCCAAATCCCGGCCGGAGCACCATTTCGTTTGTTTACGCATGACAAGCGCGTTTCAAGATTGAATTTTGTTGATAGGATAGAACAAAGAAAATCAGAGAGTTGGGCATTTGGTTTTAGTGAGCAAAAACTGGCATTGATGATCGCTTCAGATTTACTGTTGAGCAGTTATCGGATAAAGGCTCATATACAAGCCAGGCTCTCTATCGATTATTCTTCAAAACTAAGGACGAAAGAAATATGACAGAAAACTTGGGCTCAGACTACAAGAAGCTGATGGAAAGGACGAAGGATCTTGCGATTTTCATGTCTGCTGGAAGCGTTATTATGTGGGATATGGAAACGATGATGCCGCCGAAGGCTATTGGACTCAGAAGTCAACAATTGGCTTTGCTCAGTCGCATTCAGCATAAGATGGGAACTGATCCAGAGGTAGGTGCTCTGATTGAGAAAATCATGCGCCACCCAAACTATGACAAGCTTGACGCTGTACAAAAAAGAAACGTGTGCCTAGTGAAAAAGAATTACGATGAACAAACGAAGCTTCCTGAAGAACTAGTGGCAGAAATGGCAAAACAGAGCGCCATAGCAATTGACACATGGAAAAAAGCCAAAGCAGCTAAAAATTTTGCCATGTTCAAACCTGAACTTGAGAAGAACATTGAACTTGCTAAGAAAGCAGCGGAAATATTGATGAAAGTCAAGGAAACAGCCACGCCATATGATGCCTTGATAGACATCTTTGAACCAAAAATGACGGCCAAAGAAATTACCAGAGTTTTTGATGAGCTACAGAAGGGCTTGGTCGCTTTACTTAGAAAGTGCGAAGCAGCTCCTAAACAGCCAGACGCCAACATACTCCACCGGAAAGTGCCAATCGAGGTACAGCGCAAAATAGCTGTCGCCCTTGCTGAAGCTGTCCAATATGACGTTACATCAAAGAATGCTGGAGGAAGAATAGACGAAACAGAACACCCATTCACCAACGGCTACTACGACGACGTGCGAATAACAACACACTATTTCGAGGACATGTTTGCTTCATCCATATTCTCAGTACTGCACGAAGCAGGACACGCCATCTACGAACAAGACCTGAAACCAGAATGGATGTATCAACCAGTCGGAACCGGCTGCTCATCAGGCTTCCACGAATCGCAATCACGAACCATAGAGAACATAGTGGGCAGATCCCGAGAGTTCTGGAAATACTTCCTGCCAAAACTGAAAGAAATTGCTGGAAAAACCCTCGCAGACATAGACCTAGACAAATTCGTGCACGCCATAAACCAAGTAAAACCATCGAAGATACGTGTCGAAGCAGATGAAGTAACCTACGGACTTCACATCATTGTAAGATTCAACATTGAGCGTGACCTATTTGCTGACAAGATAACCGTGAAAGAGCTACCAGATATCTGGAACCAAAGCTACAAGGACTATCTTGGAATCAAGATCAACAACGACTCAGAAGGCGTAATGCAAGACACTCACTGGGCTAACGGCTACTATGGATACTTCCCAAGCTACGTGCTAGGCAACATCTACAGTGGACAACTACTGGCGGCAATGGAAAAAGATGTGCCAGACTGGAGAAAACAGCTTGAAAAAGGCAACTTCGCACCAACAAAACAATGGCTGATCAAAAACGTCCACAGTCAAGGAAATCTCTACGACCCGCCGGCTCTCATCAAGAAAATAACAGGTAAAGAGCTGGGAGTCAAACCATACCTAGATTACCTAAATGAGAAATACTCGAAGCTGTACGGCTTCTAGCCAACTTTCCCTTTTCTTATATGCTGATACACTTCCAGAGCAATTTCTGCAAAAATAGCCGCAACCAAGATACACAGGCCACTCCAACCCAGCACCGCGTTGTAAGAATTGCTGCCATACAGAAAAAGAATGCCGCCAAGTATTGCAACGCATAGACAAAGTAAGTCTTTCAGAGACATATCGACTACACCCTTATTTTAAACCCGATACACATTCGAGAGTATATAGGTTTAGCCCTAACGCGGCAGTAATTCCGCAACCATAAGAATAGCATATGACACGAGGCAGTTGTGACATAGTTTGCCGAATCCGACACCGACACTTATTCGCCGAGTTTTGACGGGGCACTCTTCACACCATAACTTGTCCGACAGTTTTAAATAGGACCTCAACAGTAAGACGAAGCAATGGTGAACATAAATGTCGGAAAATGCTGTCAAGAAGCCGGGAACTAAAGATGAGCTCGTCAAAATACTGACGGATGCAACCAAGAGAGCTCTGGAACTTCAAAGAGCGCCTAAAGCGAAACCGACAATTTCTGCAACAGCCGAGACACTAAACATACATCGAGACACTCTACACACATGGCTTAAAGAATTTAATGTCGATTTCAAAGAAATCACAGAGGCTATGCCGACAGAGTTTGAAGGCGATGCTGTCGGAACCTCCAAAAGCACATACTTGATCGGTGAGGCTCTTGTCGGAGAAGGAAATGAGGTTGCACACATTGATCTGTTGATGGGAGACAAATGCGGTCCTGTTGGTGAAGCTTTCGCTGCAGGAATCTCGAACCTCTCTGTTGGTCACACGCCATTGCTTGCTGTCATAAGGCCGAATCTTCCACCAAAACCCCACACGCTGATTGTGCCAAAGGTGACAGTGAAGAACCTTGAAGACGTGGGCAAAATCTTTGGCCCTGCACAGGCTGCGGTTGCGAAAGCCGTCGCTGACGCGACAGAAGAAGGAATCATTCCAAGAGACAAAGCAGATGACTGGGTGATAATCTGCAGCGTGTTCATACACCCACAAGCCACTGATTTCCGCAAAATATATCATTACAACTATAGCGCAACCAAAATGGCGCTCAAGAGAGCCCTTTCGAAATATCCGACGCTTGAGAAGATTTTCTATGACAAGGATAGAGCCATGCATCCAATAATGGGCTTCAAAGTTCCTCGCCTTTGGAGGCCGCCTTACCTGCAGATCGCGCTCGATAACCCAGATCTGGAGAGAGCGAAGAAAGTGATACAGCAGCTTCCTGGAAGCGACAGGATAATCATCGAAGTAGGCACACCGCTCATAAAGAGATACGGAACCAGAGTAATAAACGACCTGAGGCAAGTTGCAAAAGACATATTCGTTGTCGCAGATCTGAAAACACTGGACGTTGGAAAAGTCGAAGCCGATCTGGCATACGATGAAACTGCAGACGCCGTAGTCGCAGCAGGACTCGCACCAGCTGAAACATTAGACTCCTTTACACATGAAGCTAAGAGACTTGGAATATATGCTGCAGTTGACATGCTGAACGTGGAAGATCCTGTGAAAAAACTCAAAAGTCTCAAAGAAATCCCTGACATCGTCATCCTCCACAGAGGCATAGATCAAGAAACCGGAAAAACCCTCGGATTAGGTTTGATTCAAGAGATACGACAGACATTCAAAGACAAAAAATTCCTAGTCGCTGTCGCAGGCGGAATAGTGCCAGAGACCGCCAGAGAAGCCTTGCAAAAAGGAGCTGACATAATAATCGTTGGAAGATACGTGACGCAATCAAAGGATATCGAACGTTCTGTAAGAGATTTCCTTGAGTCAACCCCGGAAATGCGCGAAGACGTAGACCTATTCAGAGTCCACGTGGAATAACTTATCAAACGCCCGAACATTCGGGCACCCAACTTTTTATTGCTTTAAGCAAAAATCTTGAAGGCAAAATAGGCTGCCAAAAAGATAATGCCAGTTGAAAGAAAAACCCAGAAAAACCCAAATGTCTCAGCAACAAAGGGACCAACGTAAGAGCCGCATGCTCCACCCACACCAATCAAAACATTGAACAGCCCCGCTTTGCCTGCCGGAATGAGCTCCATTGACAACGAAAGAGTGTAGACCAAAAACAGAGCATAGGCAAAACCCATCATAATCAAAACTCCAGTTGCAAGCGCTACTTGATATGTCGTTGTCGGCAGAACTAGAACAAGAAGAAGCGCGAGGAAACTTCGAAAGATGACAACACGCCCTATATTGGGTTTTTCAACTGTTTGAATCGATCTGATACCGGCTAAGAAATATCCCGCTACGCCTCCACCTGAGTTTAGTACAAACACGGCAAAAACAAAGCTTGCTGGAAGAGAAGCAGTCATGGCTATGTTGGAGATGAATATTGGCATTGGAGTGAACAGTATGCTAGTTGCAAGTGAGAATAGGATAAGGCCAATACAGAAAGCGTTGATGTTTTCTCTTTTGAGCCTTTCATTCACTCTTTCTCCATCCAGTATTCTGGAGGCAAGAGATATGCCATGGTATGCAAAATCTATGGATTTCTCTATACTGACTAGGCCTCTCTCGAACACTAAAGCAGGATCAGCTATCAGCACAGTAGAAAGGGCAAATGCGACCAAATTTAGGGCGCTAACCACATACAGCGTATTTGTGGCACCTGTTCCGCTAATAGACAGCAGAAACCCCAGAAGTAAGCCAATGAGCCAACCGGTTTCAGTGAAACCTTCATAGAAAGCGAATGATCGTTCCCAATCTGTTCTGGAATACGATTCGGCTATTAGGACATTCTTCGGCGCTTCGTGGGCAACGTGAAGAATTGACAGGACTGCATAGAGAACTATCAGCAGACTGATGCTAGTTGTCATCGTGAACAGGTAAAGAATGATGCTTGACGATACGAAAGACAAGAGAATATATCGTTTATACTTCTTCGTCCTATCGCACAGATATCCCCAGAAAAATGAAGCGGGAATTGCCAAAAACAGCGCCGTTGCGGCCAAGATTCCTATGTGAACAAGAGAGCCCTGAACCGTTTCGCTCATTACGTATAGCGGCAGAAACACGGATAACAAGCCAAAACCCATTTCGTGGAAGAAGAACCCTAGCCGCCACATAGCCACAAAACGACTTCACGGATGAATTAAAACCTTTACGTCCTAGCGTAGGTCTTTCTGAGAAGCAAAATGTTCCTCATAAATCCTTAATAGTAAGTGGCCTAACTTCCATTAACGCGTTTGGAGCGTTGCAGTCAATGGCAAAGTTCAAAGTTATAGTGTCAGATCCAGAAGGAACTTCAAAAGTGGTTGAACTTGAAGAAAACCGTGCCGCCCCATTGATCGGCAGAAAGATAGGCGAGATAATGGATGGATCTGTAGTAAATATCCCAGGGCAGAAAATACAAGTTACCGGTGGTTCTGACAAAGACGGGTTCCCTATGAGACCTAGTGTCCATGGCGGTGTTCGCCGAAGAGTTTTATTGAGCGGAGGAGTAGGGTTCAACTCTCAAAAGGAGGGAATGAGGAAGCGCAAGACGGTAAGAGGCAACATCATTACTGATGAAATTGTTCAAATAAACTTGAAAATAGTGGGGAGAGCGAAAGAACAGGAAGAAAGCAATAAAGTAAAACAGAAAAAAAGGAAACAGCCGAAAAAGGAAGCTGAAGAAGCACCCAAGGAAGCCTCGCCGCAAGGCAACGCACCCTAACTATTAGCTCAAAATTTATTAGTTGACAACATTCAATCCTCTCAATCAGCTGTATAATTGATGGGAAATGTAGAATGAGCACCGAGAAGAGCAAAGCTTTGCAACAGCAGCCTGAGGTCAATATTGGCACTATGGGTCATGTTGACCATGGCAAAACGACACTGGTACAGGCTTTAACTGGTGTCTGGGCTTCAAGACATAGCGAAGAGCTGAAAAGAGGAATCACGATCAAACTGGGCTATGCTGATATGCCCATATACAAATGCCCAGATTGCAAACCTCCAAAGAATCTATCCACCCAACCCATTTGTCCCAACTGTGGCTCAAAGGCAGTTTTTGTTCGCGCAATCAGTTTTGTAGATGCTCCTGGACATGAAGCATTGATGGCTACAATGCTTTCTGGCGCCGCAATAATGGATGGTGCGATACTTGTTATTGCAGCAGATGAACCGTGCCCGCAGCCTCAAACAAGAGAACACTTGGCAGCCGCTGACGTAATCGGTATCAAGAACATCATTATAGCACAGAACAAGGTTGACATAGTTGATGAAAAGAGAGTACACAAAAACTATGATGAGATAAAAAAATTCGTCAAAGGCACATTCGCGGAAGACGCACCAATAATACCGATCTCAGCTCAGCGAAGAGTAAACATAGACGTCCTTCTTCAAGCCATGGAAGAACTGATACCTACACCGAAGAGAGACGAGACGAAACCGCCTCTAATGTATATTGTCCGCTCATTTGACGTTAACAAACCGGGCACTCAAATTGAAAAACTTGAAGGCGGAGTCATCGGAGGAACGATACTTCAAGGCAAATTCAAAGTCGGCGATGAACTGGAGATACGTCCAGGGATAGTCAAAGAAAAAGAAGGAAGAACCAACTATACACCACTTCTCAGCGAGGTCGTAAGCCTCCATGCAGGCAGTAAAGAAGTAGATGAAGCCCGCTGCGGAGGTCTAGTTGGTGTTGGAACACTTTTGGACCCATCATGTTCCAAGGCGGACAGTCTGATAGGAAACATTGTTGGAAAAACCGGAATACTTCCGCCCACCTTATCAGAGCTGACAATGGAAACTCAGATTCTTGAACGCGCGGTTGGAACGAAAGAGCTGGCAAAGCTTGACGAGGTAAGCATGAACGAGACTCTGCTTCTGCATGTCGGAGCCGCCATAACTCTTGGGAAGGTGGCCTCAGTCAGAAAAAACGCGGTAGTTGTGAAACTCACTCGACCAGTATGCACTCAAACAGGCTCACGAGTTGCCATAAGCAGAAAAATAGCGGGAAGATGGCGACTTATAGGATACGGAATGACAAAATAAGCATGCCACCAACACTCAAACCAGCAAAGGCAAATTTGAAAATAATTTTAGACTCAAATGCCTTTTTCGTTCCACTTCAATTCAAGATCGACGTTTTTGAAGAACTTGGAACGTTGATTGACAGAAATTTTGAGCCAATCCTGCTGTCTCCAATTCTTAAGGAAATTGAAAGAATGGCAAAAAAAGATAATCCGAAAATAAGAAAGAGTGCAAACTACGCATTGAAATTAGCTGAAAGATGCACGTTAGTCAGAATAGATGATGCCATGATTCAGCCAGACGACGCGATAGTGCAAGTTGCTCATGAATGGAAATGTCCAGTCTTTACGAACGACATGCCACTTAAAAAGAGGCTAAGAGATATAAATGTGCCAGTCATTTATGTGAGGCAAAAGTCACGATTAGAGATTGATGGGAGGTTATGACCCTCTTGTTTAAGCTTATAACACTGGAAGACACGATACGGATTCCGCCTGAAACATTCGGCAACCCGCTTGAAAAAGTTGGCCATCAACAAGTCAAAGCAAAATATGAAGGCGTAGTCAACGAAGAATTAGGATACGTAATAGCGGTAATAGATGTTAAAGTCAGCCCCACTGGAAAGATTATTCCTGGAGATGGCGCAACCTATCACAAAGTGGCTTTCTCACTGCTGGCTTTCTATCCTATGCTACAAGAGGTAGTTGAAGGGGAAGTCGTGGAGATCGCAGACTTCGGAGCCTTCGTGCGAATAGGACCCATAGATGCGTTGCTTCATGTTTCTCAACTCATGGACGATTTCATTTCCTACGATGAAAAGCAAGGTGTTCTATTAGGTAAGGAAACGAAAAGGAAGCTAATAAGTGGAGATCAGGTTCGTGTAAGAATAACTGCAGTTTCACTCGGTAGAGCTGGAAGCTCTGGCAAAATTGGCGTGACAGCAAGACAGCCATTTCTGGGCAAATTAGAATGGATTGAATATGACACGCAAAAGATAAAGGAAACTGCAGAAAAGAAACCACCTGAGAAACCTCAAGCAGCTCAAAAGAAAAGTGATCAGCAATGAGCGAAAAAGCTTGTTCATCATGCCATTTCTTGACAAAAGAGCGCACATGCCCAAAATGTAGAACCACCAGTCTAAGCGATGACTTCAGTGGTCTAGTCATAATTTTTGATCCGGAAAACTCCGTGATAGCTAAAGCAATGAATATCAAGGAGAAAGGGCGATACGCGTTAAAGGTCAGATGAGATGACCATCGTCTACAGCCTTACGCCGAGTTTGCGCAAAAAGCTTAAACATCCTCTTGGCACGCTTATCCGCGGCTCTTTCGCTGAAACAATGAACAGATTGAAAGAAATGGTAGAAAAAGAGAAGCCTAGCTGCATAATCTCGGTAGGCGACACTGTTTCAAAAAACATGGTCAGAAAGGGGTTCACCTCGAAACTTGTAATCGTGGACAACATAACGATGAGGAAAGCTACCCGGCCAGTAGCTTTCACCGCCGAAAAAACGGTGTATGTTCAAAACCCTGCCGCCACAATAACAGATGCAGCCATAAATGCGATTCAGGAAGCATTTAGGCACAATGGAACCACAAAAATCATTGTGGATGGAGAGGAGGACTTGTTGACCCTCGCTGTTGTTCTTTATGCACCTAACGATTCAGTTGTTATCTATGGCCAGCCATATGAGGGCATCGTCGTAGTCAGAGCTTCAGCATCAAAAAAAGAGGAAATTGCTACAATACTCAAGACTATGGAAAACCCTCGAAAAGCTAAATAGGAAGGCACCATATCAAGTCAACACCACGCAGGGAAAAGTCATGGAAATCAAAATCCTCTCAGATAATCGCAATCCCATGCTCAAACGCAGAGAAATCAGTTTCAGTGTAGAACATGAGCAGATGGGTAGTACTCCTTCTAGGAAGGAAGTTAGAGCGGCTGTGGCTGTAGCGGTGAAGACAGATGAGAACGTCGTCTTTGTCAAAAGATTTGTGACTAAGACAGGTATGCAAACAGCTACAGGTTTTGCTAATGTTTATGAGAGTATTGAACAGGCAAAGCTTATTGAGCCAGAATATATTGTGAACAGGAACATTCCACCAGAAAAGCCGAAAGAAGAGGCACAAGGGTAGGGTTAAACATGTCGAAGAAAGCTGGAACGCCGAAGAAGGAAGCTCCGAAGAAAGAGACAGCGAAGAAGACAGAAGAGGTTCCGAAGGAAGTTCCGAAAGAGGAAGAAGTGAAAGCGGAGAAGGCGCCGAAGCCAGAGAAAAAGAAGAAGCCTGGAAAACGTATTCACACGTTATACAAAGTGGAGACAGATAAGGTTACAAGGTTGCGACCGACTTGCGAGCGCTGTGGCACAGGATATTTCATGGCTGACCATGGCAACAGATACACTTGTGGACACTGCGGTTTCACACGGTACAAACGTGCTGAGAACGAGCATGTTTAAATCGTTGGTCGCTCTGTTGTTTTTTGATGATTTAGATGCTTAGGGTAAATGTTTCTGTGACCAACATTTCTGCCGATCGTTTTTGGGATATCAAAAAACCTATCCCTCAGATTCAGATAAACACAAATCTCAATCTGATTGGGATGGAGAAGAAATCCGAGGATTCTCTGGAAGTTCCCTTTATTTTAACCATCAATTACAACCCATCCATAGCACAGTTAAGCATGAAGGGCAAGGCCTATGTGTCCGGGGATAAAGTCGAGCTTGAAAAAGCGTACAAAGACTACGAAGAAAAGAAGCCCCCGCCACCCGTGATAGTGCAGTCCATTTCAAACGTTGTTTTCATAGAATCAGTAGTCATATCAAGAGCCCTGAATATTCCGCCACCAATTCCTCTGCCTCAGATACCTGAAGCTAGACCGCCAAGCGAGAAAACCACAAAGGTAGATTATAGCGCGTAGAAGGATATTCTATTTTAATGGCACGTACATTGACGAGCGCGAAGCGCCAATGCCTGGTGTTCCATGCCTCACAGGCTTGTTCGTGATGGCGAACTCGCCCAAATAATGGCCAATCATTTCTGGCTTAATTTCCACTGCAACAAACTCTTTTCCATTGTGAACAGACACTGTTATTCCGACCATTTCTGGAAGGATGATCATGTCACGTAGGTGTGTTTTAACAGTTGGGCTACCTCCCTGTCTGAGGGTTTCTCGTGCTTCTCTGATCTTTTCAAGAAGTATTCTGTGGTCAGAAGAGAAGCCCCTGTGAAGACTTCTTCTCTGCCTTGAAGGAAGAATATTGATTATTTCGTCCATAGACAGAGTCTGCAATTGCTCAAGAGTGTATCCGCGATACGTGAATTCTTTTGGCATATTTTCGTCACCCTTTTGGTAGTTTTATATGCTATAAACCTTCTGCTATGGCCGCAGCACGTGCGCTCTTCTTCTTTCTTCCGGTTCCTCTTGCTGCAATGAGACCGACTTTTTGTCCTGGTGGCGCTCCGTGCGAGGTGGTTGTTCCCACTCTTGCGCTCCTCTTGCTGCTTCCGAATGGATGCACGGCAGGAACCATTGCTCTTCCTCGTGTTCTCGGATATTTGTGTCCTTTGGCTTTCATCATGTGGAATTTTGCCCCAGCCTTCAGGAAAGGCTTGTCAAGTTTTCCTGCTCCTGAAACCACACCGACCGTGGCTCTACAATAGTTGTCTATGTACTTGGATTTTCCAGAAGGAAGCTTGATTATTGTTCCCTGTGGTGTATGCGTTACAACGGTTGCGTAAGTCCCTGAGGATTTTGTGATTTTGCCACCGTCTCCCGGGCGGAGTTCAATATTGCAGATCATCGTTCCTTCAGGGATTTTCCCAAGGGGAAGTATGTTGCCCACTTCTACTATGGCTTTTCCGCCTATCTGTATTTGCTGGCCCGTGTGAATGCCCTCAGGTACGATTGTATGGCATTTTTCGCCGTTCTCAAATCTCACCAAGGCAAGCGGAGAGCCTCTACCTGGATCGTGGATAAGCCGCTCGATTATGCCGTTGGTGGCGGCTTCATAATGTTCTTTTGCGCTGATCGTTAATGATGGATATCTTGAGGGCGCCACTCTCTTGTGAGTTGAAGCTCTGAAAACAGAATTGCCGCGTCCGCGTCTCTGAACACGAATTCTCTTTCCCATTTGTCAGTCCTCCATGTGATTTTACAGGATTCCAAGTTTGATCGCGACGTCAGCTGCCTTAAACTCAGGCTGCAGCATAACAAAGGCTTTTTTTTCACCCTGTGGAGTGATGTGGGTGTTGACGGTTTTGACCTTCACTTCATATAGTTCTTCCACTGCCTTCCGCACGTCAGCTTTGCTTGCTTTCAGGCTGACTATGAAGACCAGTTTGTTTTCTTTTTCAACCATAATGCTTGCAGATTCAGTCATGAGCGGATAACGTATGACTTCGTAAGGTTCCATTATGCCTTTTCTCCTTCTCCATAGAGTTCATTTAGCTTTCCTATTGCACTGTTTGTCCATACTGTTAGCCTTCCAAGATGTGTGCCGGGTGCCAGAAGCTCAGCATTCAAGTTCTTTACGATAACAACATCCACGCCAGGTATGTTCTCGGCAGCTTCCACTATTCCTCTATTTTCTGCCACCACGAGCAAGGGACCTGTGGCTTGCTTCATTTTTCTGCCGCGGCTTTTACCTTTTCCAGCTCGAGTGTTTCTGCTTTCTCTTACTCGATAAATTTCGGAGAGAATGCCCAGATGTATAAGTGTTTCTTCAACTTCTTTTGTTCTCTTTAGACTTTCAAAATCATCTGTTACAACAAGGGGGATTTCGAGGATGTCTTCAATTGCGTGCCCTCTTTTTGCCACAGTCTCTCTGGATGCTGTAGCAGCTATTGCTGAAAATAAGGCTAAACGTTTCTCTTTCTTCGGGATTCGTTTGACTATTTTCTTTTCAGAGGTTGGTGGATGTCCTGCTCTTCCCTTCACTGTTCCAGGGGAAAACGCTGCTCTGCCGCTTGGTCCTTTAGTTCTGGGTATTCTTGAGATACCCGAACCTGTACCCCTGGATTCGGCTGTTGTTCGTTTGCCAGCCATGGGGTCTCGGCCTTGTGGCTGGAACCGTGTGGACTGTATTGCCAGGACAGCCCGTTTTATGACGTCAGGCCTGAGGGGTGTTGCAAAAACCGTGGGTAGATCTACCTTGCCGACTGGTTTACCCTCAAGGTTGAAGATTTTAGCTGATTTCTTAGTCATCGGTTTTCACAGTCTATTTTCCCTGCGGAGATTCGAGGGATAAATGTGTAATCTGCGGTGGTTCTTCGCCCACATTTCTTGGTGGACGTGCTGGGTAGCGCAATTTTATAGCTCGCTTTTCTGTGCCCGCTATACTTCCTTCTAGTATGACGTAGGAACCTTTGACGAGACCGTATCTGATGAAGCCTCCTTTCGGTGTAACTTCCTTTCCATCTGTGCCTATTTTGAGTATACGCTTATTGTATTGTATTCTTTGATGAAACCCCATCTGACCTGCCCTAGCTACACTGTACGTGACGTGATGTGGGTTCCATGGCCCTAAAGTGGCTACACCTCTCTTTGTTTTGCGTCCCTTTGCTTGAAGTATGGTTACACCCCAGCGCTTTACTGGTCCCTGAAAACCTTTTCCTGTGGTTATGGCGCCTATGTCTACGAATTGGCCGTCCTTGAAGAGTTCTGTTGGTGTAATTGTTTTTCCTAGCAGGTTCTTTGCATATTCGAATTGCTGCTGGATTGTACCGCCGCCGATTTCCATTTCAGCCATATTTGGTTTCTTCTTTGACAAGCTAGTTTTTTCAGGTTGCGTGATTGCGATAGCTCGAATCACCTTAATTTCTGATAGACTATCTTCTATTTTCTTGAGACTAGTTTCCGCGTCAAAATTTTCTGGCAGTGTGAGTATTCTTTCAAGATTGTCCGGTGGGTCTTTCATCCATGCTTCGGACAGTGTTTGTAGCCCGTAGAGGTTTTTGGTATAGGCTCTTACAGCGCATATAATCATGGGAGGTGTTTCTAGGATTGTGGCTGAAGACATCACTTCTTTTCCGAAGTTTGGTGAACGTTTTCTGTCTTCTATCTTAAAAACATGTGTTGTTCCGGCTTTGTAGCCGATAAAACCGAGAAGCCTAGGCGCGTCTGCCATTATTTTTGGCCAGAAACGTATTCTGGCTACTTGGCGCTTAGCGCGGTGCCTAGGCAAGTAAGCTAGTGAACCATGTCGTGGAGCATGCGTTTTTCTATGTCCCATTGTTTTTCCGCTTCGTGTCTGTTAGCAATGAGAACAATTGGTTATAAACATTACCGTTATGGTTCATGTTTAGGTTGACATTCTTATTCTCGTCACTTTGAACTTGACGCCTTGATCCTGACATGACAGCTCGTTCACCATGTTCATCCAATCTTCTTTGGGCAAGTCTCTTGACAAGGGCGTGAGGTAAGGTGTTAACGAGCATAGGGTGTATAAGCAGAGATTAGTTGACTCGCTGAGAACTATCTTTGGATCTTCAAAGACTATTTTGTCGCCAACTTTGTAGTTTGCGGCACATTTTTCAGGAACCCTAACAACTTCCAATACTACTCTATACATGTCTTCTCACTCAGTTGTGTGTTGTATGTGATGCATAAGTCATCTCATCTTTAGGGTTTTGTTTTCTTCTCAGATATGACTCTGTCCCAAATATGGACTACAGGCAAGTATCAGATGCTGGGAAATGTTAAATCTAGGGCGGATTAGTGTTGTTGGGGAACCAGTATGTCTGACAACGTGTCCCGTGTTGCGCACGCCCTTTACAATTCAGGATGCCTCAAGTTTGGAAGCTTCAGAATCAAATCGGGAGCCATCAGCCCATATTATATTGATCTAGCTTGTTTACTCTCTTCACCCAGAGAACTCTGCAATGTTGTTGAAGTAGTTGCTTGTGAGATCAAAAACTTGATGGCTGTTGATCAGATTGACAAGCTGGCTTCAATTGAGCTGAAAGGTGCTCTCATATTGCCCAGCATAGGCTGCCAAGTGGACTTACCTTGTGTGGTTATAAGGAAGGAAGAGAAAGCCTATGGAGTGACTGGCAGAATTGCAGGAGCAAGTGTCGTCAAAGGTGATCATATCCTATTTTTTGATGACGTGGTCAGCGAAGGTCTGTCTAAAGTTGAAGGCATAAAGCCGTTGGAGGAACTTGGGGCCAAGGTCAAACACTTGATGGTTATTGTGGACAGAGAACAGGGCGGAAAAGAGAATCTTGGGAAATTGGGTTATACGGTTCACGCTCTAGCAAAGATTTCTGAGCTAGTCAAAAGCCTATCTGCATCTGGAGCCATTTCGAAAGAACAAGCTGAAACCGTTTTGAACTACATTGGAAGAAAATAGCTTCTTAACCCATTCACCGCTTTTCGTCTAAGTAGCAATAGCCTGTGGCAACTTTCTTCTGCATCTCCTCAAGCCATTTGTCAAAGCCCGTTGTTTTAATTCTCTGCAATTCCTTCTTAACTGATCCATATTGTTGTAGCTTCTCACATTCCTCCATATTAGAGCATTCCACACAAAGCGTGTAGCCTTTCTGCCCGCAACACTCGCGAACTACACAGTCGGGGTTTCCGCCGCCATTCCCACAGCTAGGACATTCGCCGAAGAGTTTAATCAAACCGTCCATAACCTTGTTAAATTCCTCATAGTGTTGAAGCGAGGGCTCCCATTTTGCAAGTTCTGGCATCATTTTGTCAAAGCCATAAGCGCCAATGACTTGTTTCAAATTTTCAACAGCTTGCTTTATTCTTCCCTGGTAGATGCCGCACGCGCCGCAATACAATCCACAATAGCCGACCAAACTCTTTGCATCCATAACCAAAGACAAACACCCTTTTTTGACGTACTGCCAACTATTCAAAAGTACATGATTCTTATAAGGTCTTCATTTCCAATAGGCTTCAAAAACTTGGCTTGTAGGTATTCTTCAAATATTCCAAGATTTTCTTCGCAGCTTGTCCAGGAAGGCATTGAGTAGTGTCTACTGCAAGTTCCGGTTTTAAAGGAGGCTCGTAAGGCTGTCCAACGCCAGGTACAGCTGGAGCTTTACCTTGCTTAGCACGAGCGTATATCTGCTCTGGTGCCTGATAGGTTTCTTTTCTCTTCGCTTCTCGCTCCATACAGATCTCTAGAGGGCATTTCAAGTAGACTTCCATGAACTTGTCAATCTGCTGTCTAGCATTGTCTCTGTATCGTCTCAGGTTGCCAGTAGCATCAATTATCACGTTCACGCCATTCTGTGTCAGAAGTTCAGCAAGGTAAACAAGTGTAGCATAGACAGCGTCTCGCTCTTCAAGCGAGTAACAGGGTTGGGGAGTAAAGATCTTTCGCAGAGCATCAGAAGACAGAAGTTGGGCATTGACACCTGTTTCGTTCAGAAGTTTGAGCAAAGCTTCAGAAACAACAGACTTACCGCTACCAGGCAGTCCAGTTATCCAAACACACCAACCAGTTTTCACTTTCATCAGTGCTTCCTGCTCGTTGGCTCTAATGATAGTTCTTGCATGAGCCCCCTTAAAAACTCGTAATCTCGCAATCTGAAAAGGTGGCTTTCACAGTCACAGTCTGAAGCGCAAAAACCATCCTATTAGAAAACCGTTTTTCTACTGATTGACCCGCATATATTGCATTCAGCAATTCTCTCATCGATTTTGTAGAACACTTCAGGGATTCTTACACTTTATGGTCGAGAAGGTAGTCGATATACCAAAAACGTTTTTTGCGTGTGCTGAGATGGCGTTTATCCTCTTCTCCAAGTTGTTTTGAGCTGAACCGACATAAGCATATATTCCGCTTTCAAAATTCACAGTGCTGAGTGAACAGACTTTCACTCGAATATTTTCATCAACACTTATGATAAGAACGTAGACGCCCTTCATTAGGCTCGCTTGCTGGTTTTATCTGGCTCGTACCATTTCAGAATCTCGTCAACCGCCTTGATTGAGTATCCTATCTCTCTGAGGATCCGTTTCAGATCATCGACTGACTCGGTACCCAAATCCAACACCTGATATAGGAAATACTTAGTCAGGATCCATATTTATTGTTATTCCGAAACCGGAATATTTCAAAGCAAAATGTGCCTATCTGTTAGCCAATTATTGCAACCCCTCAGCTACCAGTATAAGAGTTGACACAGTGTATATCGAATTTATCACTTTTCAAAACATTCTTCACAAAACTGAGCAATTTGACTCGCACATCAATTTTCAGCTTAGGATACCAAACAGGTGAAGCCACAACCAATCCGCGCCAAGCGTAGAATGGCTGAACAACCTCTAAAATCTCCTGATCGCCTGTCTTCTCCAAATAGTTCTCCCAGAAGAGCTTGAATAGGTGCTCAAAAGCGCCTGTAAGCTTGCCGTGCTTCTGCAAAGAATAGAAAAGGTAGTTAACAGTAATTGCGGCAACATCATCAGCAGGTTCGCCCCATTCGCCTCTGCTTCGATCCAAAACCGTAAAATCTACGTCTTTCCTGAAAAGCATGTTCCAAGGATGAAAATCTCCATGAACTTGGCTAAGTCTATGCGTCTTACGTTTGAGGTTCCAGCGCCAAACAATGCAATCTCGTTCAACATCAATTAAGTACGCTTCATTGACAAAGGCTAGATCAAGCGGATAGCTGTCAAGCAAGCCCATGATACATTCGCCATGTCCGACGAGTTCTCTAGCTCGTCTGATGTAAAGCCACGGCGCCTCACGCTTGATCTTATGGATTTCAACAAGGTAATCGGACAGCACAAGGCAACGCTGCTCGTCCAACGGACCAAGTTTTCCAGTTCTCTTCAGACGATCCAAATCAAAGTGGTAAAGTTTTCCATCTGCAAACTCTGTTAAAATGAAGAATTCATCACATTTTCCCAAAGATTTCAGACATTCATCGTTCTTGGCAAACGCTCCAACGTCCAAAGAATGCACGTGTTTGGGCAATTTGTTGAAAACAGAGTTCTGCCAAAGAAGAATTTGTGCTCTGTCAGAAAAATGATCGTGTCCAAACCCTTCGGGGCGCATAGTCTCTAGGACAACGCGCTTGATTTCTCCGGCCAGTTTAAATTCAATAACGTAAGGAAAGCCATATCCAAAACCCTTCAAATCTCCAGATTCATCAATTTTCTCTCCACCAAGTCGCCAGACACTGCAGACCTCTACATTGCTATCGTAGACAGAGGAGAGATATTCCTGGAGGGTTCTTTTCGAAAGCTTCAAAGTGTCACAGTTCATTTTCTCCACCTTTAGTTCCAACCAATGTTACCACATCATGCCAAAGATAGAAAGCCAAACTTAGTACACAGCTGAAGTAGGCAAGTATTCTAACCGTGTACCACCAGCCTAGACCTCGTGTTTCAGCGAGAGGCATAACTAGGTTTCCTATGAATGTTGCTGTCAAAGTAGTATAGATGTAACCTGTGGCAATCACGAGGAAAAGGAAAAGAACTTTGTCAAATACTCGCAAAGGGTCAAGTTTCTTCTTGATATAATACAAGATAAAAGAGAAGCCGGCGATTATTAGGACGTAAACAAAGGCATAAACATAGATCAAGTCGGTCAAGACAGCCATCAAAGCGAAATATCCTGC
>Ga0315284_10002946_pt1 | contig 24240 bp, 18 predicted proteins | sample YL17G09_16_MG_FD_203696 | JGI IMG/M metagenome (GOLD analysis project Ga0315284, IMG submission 203696) | Sediment microbial communities from Yellowstone Lake, YNP, Wyoming, USA - YL17G09_16 | ecosystem: Environmental > Aquatic > Freshwater > Lake > Sediment | place: USA: Wyoming | collected...
CTGTCCGGGGTGCTGGCCGACCGCCACCTGTTCCGGTCCGACGCGCTCCGCGCGCCCTTTATCCAGGAGAATCGCCGCGAGCTGATGCGGTCGCGCCCCGGCATCATCGTGGACGGAATCGGGCCGTACAACAGCTCGCTGGGCATTGAGAAGTACCCGGACCTGGCTCCCTGGCTGGCCAATTATGAATTAGCTGAGAGAACGGGCTCCGTCGTGATCTACCGCCTTCGGCCATCGGCTGCCACAGCCGGGGGTTCAACGCAGAGACGCTGAGGCCGCAGAGAAAACGCAGAGAAAAACTGAGTGTCTCCGTTGCCGCGGCGTGCTCCGCGCTTTGCCGGTCGGCTTTGTGGGACTTGGTGTTCTTTGTGTCTTTGTGGTTCCTACTCCCGGCGCAAGCGCGCGGCAAGGCGGCGGTGGGTGCGCAGCACGGGCTCCAGCCGCAACGCGCATAGTTGCCCGTCTTCCACCACCACGCGGCCCTCGACGACCAGCGTGTGGACGCGCGTGGGCGCGCACAGCAACAGCGCGGGCAGCGGCGCGCCCGCTCCGCTGTACTCCAGCGCCCGGAGATCGAACAGGGCGATGTCGGCGCGCCTGCCCGGCTGGATGCTGCCGATATCATCGCGGCCCAGGCAGCGCGCGCCATCGCGCGTGGCCATCTCCAGCGCCTGCATCACCGTCATGGCCGCCGCGCCGTGGGCTACGCGGGCCAGCAGCAGCGCCTGGCGGGCCTCGGCCAGCAGGTGCGAGCCGTCGTTGGAGGCGCTGCCGTCCACACCCAGTCCCACCGCACAGCCATTCTTTCGCAGCTCAATCACCGGGGCGATGCCCGAGCCCAGCCGCATGTTGGAGCTGGGGCAGTGGGCCACGCCCACGCCGGCCCGGCCCAGCCGCTTGCGCTCCAACCCGTTCAGGTGGATCCCGTGGGCAATCCAGGTGCGGCTGTCGAGCCAGCCCGTCTCTTCGAGCAGATCGACCGGCCGCTGCCGGTAGCGCGCGTAGCAATAGTCCTCTTCATCGCGCGTTTCCGCCAGGTGGGTGTGCAGGCGGACGCCGCGCCGCCGGGCCAACTCGGCCATCAAAACCATCAGCCGCTTGGTAACGGAAAACGGGGAGCACGGCGCCAGCGCAATCTGCACCATGCCGCCCGGCCGGGGATCGTGGTACTTGCGGATGACCCGCTCGCAATCCGCCAAAATCTCATCCTCGCTCTGCACCACCGAATCAGGCGGCAGGCCGCCGTCCTTGACGCTCAGGCTCATGCTTCCCCGGCAGGCATGGAAGCGGATGCCCAGGCGCGCGGCGGCGGCAATCTCGGCGTCGATCAGGCGCGTCTGCCCGCGTGGAAAGACATAGTGATGGTCGGCAGCCGTCGTGCACCCGGACAACATCAGCTCCGCCAGGCCCACCAGCGCCGCCGTGTACACCGCCTCTTCATCCAGCCGCGCCCATAGCGGGTAGAGCGTGACCAGCCAGGGGAACAGCGGCACGTCGGCGGCGGCCGGCAGCGCGCGCGTCAGCGTCTGGTAAAGGTGATGGTGCGTGTTGATCAGCCCCGGGACGGCCAACAAGTGCGCGGCGCGCAGAGTCCGGTCGGCCTTGCGCCGGGGCGGCGCGCCCCGGCCCATCTCCCGGATCTCGCCGTCGAGCGCGTACAGCCAGGCCCCGTCCAGGATGCTGCGCCGGTCGTCCATGGTGACCAGCGTGTGAATGTCGCGTATCAGCAATGAGCCCATAGGGAAACCTCACCACGGATGAACGCGGATGAACACGGATAGCGACGCACCTATCTGCGGGCATCAGCGTCAATCTAGGTCCCATTCATCCTGCCCATCCGTGTTCATCCGTGTTCATCCGTGGTTCATGCTCTCGACAATTGCGGCCACCGCCTCGAGCGACGGCGCGATGTCGTGGGGGCCGGTGACGGCGCGGGCGGCGGAGCGCACGTCTTTCAGCCCGCTGCCGGTAATCACGGCCAGGGCGGCGGCGCGGTGCGGAATGATCTGGTCGGCCAGGGCGCGGCGCAGGCCGGCCACGGCGGCGGCCGCCGCCGGTTCGGCGAACACCCCCGCCAACCGGCCCGTGCAGCCAATGGCCTCCAGGATTTCATCGTCGCTGACGTTCACCATGGTCCCGCCGGATTCCCGCACGGCATCGACCGCCTTCTTCCAATTGCGCGGCAGGCCCACGCAGATGCTGTCGGCGATGGTGCGGGCCTGGACCGGCTCCAGCGCCGCGCCCGAACGGAAGGCGCGGGTCACCGGGGCGGCGCCTTCGGCCTGCACGCCGAGCATCTTCGGCGCCCTTCGGATCAACCCCAGGGCTTTCATCTCGCGAAAGCCCTTCCAGATGCCGGCGATAGTGCAGCCGTCGCCCACCGAGACGGCCACCCACTCGGGCGGCTGCCAGCGCATCTGCTCGCAGATTTCCAGGCCGCAGGTTTTCTTGCCTTCGACCAGGTAGGGATTGACGGCGCAGTTGCGGTTGTACCAGCCCCAACGCTCGCAGGCCTGCCGGCACAACTCCCAGGCGTCTTCGTAGGCGCCGCGCACGCGGAAAACGGTGGCGCCGAAAACCAGGAGCTGCGCGACCTTGGCCTCCGGCGCGCGCTCGGGAACAAAAATGAAGCTGCGCAGGCCGGCGGAGGCGGCCATGCCGGCCAGCGAGGAGGCGGCGTTGCCGGTGCTGGCGCAGGCGATGGCGCGGGCGCGCTTTTCCAGCGCCCGCCCCACACCCACGGAGCTGGCGCGGTCCTTGAACGAGGCCGTGGGGTTGCGGCCGTCGTCCTTCAGGTAGAGCGCGCGGATTCCCAGGTGGCGGGCCAGAGCGCGCGCCTCCACGATCGGCGTCCACCCCACGCTGGCCGAGGGCACGGCGGCCGCAGCGCGCAACGGCAGCAGCTCGCGGTAGCGCCAGTGCGACAGCGGCCGGCCGGCCAGCGCCCTGCGCGTCAGCGCGCGGCCCACGGCGGCGTAGTCGTATTGCACGTCGAGGATGCCCGTAATGCCGCAGTGCGGGCAGGTGTAGGGCACGCGCGTCCCGTATACCCCCCCGCACATCACGCACTTCAATCCCGTCACGAATCCCATCTCAGGCTGATTGTACTGCGGGGAGCGAAACTGCAGCCGCAGATTGCGCCGATTACACAGATTCCAATCCGTGCAATCTGCGAAATCTGCGGCTCGGAACTTGAAACTTTAAACTTGAAACTTAGCTGACGGACCCGGTGAGGCCGGCGGCGAAGGAGCGGCTGTCCATCGGCGACAGGTTGCGACTCATCGTGGGAGTGAGCAACCGGGTGTGCGGCACGAACGTCAGATAGTCGCCGATCTCCCAGAGGTCCTGCTCGGTGGTCATCCAGTGGATGCGATCGAAGCGGGCCAGGTTGACCGGGCGGGTCGAGAAGCTGCGCAAACTGCGTTCCCCCTCGACGTTGTAGTAATCCTCGAAGTACGACATGGCCAGCTCGCGCAGCGTGCGGTACACCGGCTCGCGAAACCGCAGGCCCGCGTAATTGGATGTGGCCAGCGCACCCCAGGCGCCGTTGCGGCGGAAGACGGCCAGCACGTGGTCGTCGTCGCGCACCGCTTCCAGGTCAAGCAGCAGCGGCGGGTACCCCAGCGCTCGCAATGCGCCCGCGGCAAACAATGCGCCCTCGAAGCAATGCGCCAAGCGGTCGCGCAACACGCGCCGCGGCGAACGGCAGGTCGGCCCCTCGTGCTCCTTGTTGTAGTTTATCTCGGTGTCGATGAAGCGCTGGATGCCGGCGGGCGTCTTCAAGCTGCGCAGCAGCCGGTAGTCGTCCGCGCTGAGACCGAAATAGCTTCCGTTTCTGGAATGCCTGCTATTCAAGACAATCAGGAATTCGTCGTGCGCACTTTCTTCGCCTTCGCTCGACCGGTGGCCTTCTTCTTCTTCGGCTTTGCCTTCCGCACCGCCGGCTTGGCTTTCCCCGCTCGCTTTGTCCGCTTGGGGTTGGCTGCCGCGCGGGCCGGCGCGGGGAACAGCCGGTCGTAGACCTGGCCATCCTTCTCCCACGCCCGGTCGATTTTCCGGACCAGCGCCTGCAGGCTCCGCTGGATCATTTTCGGCAGGGTGTTGACCAGGCGGCGCGCGCCTGCTTGGTGCGTCTCAACCTGCTGGATCAGAAGCGCCTCGTTGGGGCTCAGGCCGCGCAGGGGTTCCGAGGCCGCGGTCGCCTCGCCCGGCAGCAGCCGTCCGGTGGCCAGGTGGTCCAGGTAAACCACGTCCCAAGCGTGCAAATCTCGCAGGGTTTCGGCGCGCAACCTCTTGCCGCCGCCGACTCGGGGCCGCACCGCATCGCGGATGTGGGCCATGCCCCGTTCCCGCGTGATGCGCCCGAAAAGGAACGCATCCAGCTCGCTGTGCTGCGGAGCGAACTTGCCCCGCCGCAGAAATGCGCGTATCCCTCCGCCGCTCATAACATCAATTGTCGCCGCAAAAGCGGCGCCCCGTCCAGGCGTCCTAACCAGCCGGCGCTACATGGATCATACCAATTCCGCTCGGATTTGTGGCGATTCCGCGGGTGTTTGTTGCATAATGCGCCAAGAGCCATGTTTCAGGTGTCAGGGACTCAATGCCTTACACCTGACAGGAGGGTTCGATGTCAAAGCGTATTTTGTGCGTGGTTGTCATGGCATTGCTCGCGGCGCTGCCGCTGGCGGCGCAAGGCCGCAAGGCAAAAGCCCCGGCCGGCGGCGAGGGCAAGCTGCGGATCATCGCCTTTGGTGCCCATCCGGACGACTGCGACGGGCGCGCCGGCGGCACCGGCGCCAAGTGGGCCGCGCTCGGCCATCACGTGAAATTCGTGGCCGTAACCAATGGCGACGCCGGCCACCAGAGCCAGGGAGGCGGGGCGCTGGCCGCACGCCGCCGCGCCGAGGCCGCCGAAGCGGGCCGCCGCGCCGGCATCGACGAATACGAGACACTGGATAACCACGATGGCGAGCTGGTGCCCTCGCTCGAGGTGCGCAAGCAGATCATCCGCAAGATCCGCGAATGGAACGCCGACATCGTGCTCGGCCCGCGCCCCAACGACTATCACCCCGACCATCGCTACACCGGCATGCTGGTGCAGGACGCCGCCTACATGGTCACCGTCCCCAACATCTGCCCGGACACCCCGGCGCTGCGCAAGAACCCCGTGTTCTTTTACTTTCAGGATGGTTTCCAGCGCCCGAACCCGTTCCGCCCCGACGTGGTGGTGGCCATCGACGACGTGGCCGGCAAGAAAGTCGCCATGCTCGACGCCCACACCTCGCAGATGTACGAATGGCTGCCGTGGCACGACGGCAATCTGGACCAGGTCCCCAAGGATCCCCAGGCCCGCAAGGAATGGCTCAGCACCAGGTACGCCGCGCGCGGCAAGGTGACGCCGGCTTTGCTCGAGGAGTTGAAGAAGTGGTACGGCGCCCAGGCTGATTCCATCAAAGCCGTCGAGGCCTTCGAAATTTGCGAGTACGGGCAGCGCCCCCCGCGCGAGCAACTGCTGCGCCTGTTCCCGTTCTTCCCCGAGAGCCCGAAGTAGGCCCATGGAAAGGCTCCGAGATTTTCACGCTCCTGCGCTCTCCGGTAACCGGGGTTTTCGAAGGAGAGTAACGATGGTTGGCTGCGCGGGGCGGCCCAGAGATCGATGCGCTCCGACTGCTTGTTCCGGATCGTCTCCACAACAACGATTCCAGCGGGTATGTTTGGTTGCTTGGTGCTGAGCCGGGCCCTCGGGCGGCAGCGTGAATTCGATAGCCTATGACGACCAGACGACAACTGCTGGCGATGGCCGCTTCGGCGGCCTTCCTCAAAGGCGCGGCGCCGCCGCGCAAGAACGTTTTGCTGCTGATGACCGACCAGCACCGGCCGCACGCCCTCGGCGTGGACGGCGATCCGCTGGCGCGGACGCCCAACCTGGACGCACTGGCGCGCGCCTCCGTGCGGTTCGACCAGGCCTATTGTACGAACCCGGTTTGCGTACCCTCGCGGTTCTCGCTAATGACCGGACTGTACGCGCACAAGGGACACGTCTGGGGCAACGCTAACCCCTGGCCTGCCGACATCAAGACCATCGCTCATTATTTCGCCGCCGCCGGCTATGCCACCGCCAACATTGGGAAACTGCACGCGGTTGACAACAGCGCGCACGGCTTCGAGCACCTCCTCGAAATGCGGGACTGGTTCGATTACCTCGGCCCGAAGGCGCGGATCTGGCACGAGGAGATGGATAGAAGCGGCAAGGACGGCCGGAAAGGCCCGGTCCACGTGGGCCGCGCCTCTTTGCTGCCCGAGGAGGACCACTTCGAATCCTGGGTGGCGCGCGAATCCATTCGTTACCTGAGGCAGCGCCGCGACCGCCCGTTCTTCCTGGTGAGCTCGTACATCAAGCCGCACGATCCGTTCATGCCCGCCGAGCGGTTCGCCCGGCTTTTCCCGCCGGAGAAGGTCGAGCTGCCGGAAACCTGGGGTAAGCTCGACCTGTCAACCGTGCCGCGGCGCGTCCAGAATGCCGTGCGGCAGTCGCCGCACACGCCGGAACTGCTCGGTCCGGCCCAGGCGCGCATCCGGATCGCGATGTACTATGCCAACCTGATGCAGGCCGACGACCGCATGGGGACAGTGCTCGCGACCCTGCGCGAACTCGGGCTGGAGCAGAACACCATCGTCCTGTACCTCAGCGATCACGGCGACATGGTGGGCGACAAGGGGCTGTGGCTGAAGTTCCAGATGTACGAAAACTCGGTCGGGGTGCCGCTGATGTTCCACGTCCCCGGCATCACCCGCGGCGGCAGCCGTTGCGCAACGGTTGCGAGCCTCGTCCGGGTGTTGCCTACCCTGGCGGAGCTCTGCGGCCTGGACGTGCCTTCGACGCTCGATGGGAAGAGTCTGGTGCCGAACCTGAAGAACCCCGAGGAGCGCATAGATTCAGCCGCGTATGCGGAGTTCGGGCTGGGCGCCGGCGGTGGAATGCAGATGATCCGGCACGGCGATTTCAAGTACGTTTACAACTACAAGGACATCGAGCAGCTTTACGACCTGCGCCGCGATCCTCAGGAAATGACCAATCTGGCGCTGCTGCCGGGACACAAAGAAACGGCCCGGCGGCTGAAGCAGGAACTGTTCAAGATTTTCGACCCGTCTTCCGGAAATTAGACGAACGCGCGAATGACGCGCGTCCTTAGCCAGAACGCCAAGACCGTCGCGCGGTATTTCCGCTGGGGTGAAATCAGAACGTGTATTTCAGGCCGAGGAAGATACGCCGCTCCTCCATGCCGGAGCCTTGCGTGCCCGTCACCTGGCCAAACGCCTGGTTGGTCGGGTTGGTGTTGGGGGCGGCGTAATTCGGGTGGTTCATGGCGCCTTCGGCCTGGCCGCGCAGTTGCAGCCGCCTGCCTTCACGCAGCCGAAACTCCTTCTGCAGCGCCAGGTCCCAGACATTGATGCCGTCGGCGCGGACGGTGGCGATGCGCGAGGGGAAGGTGCGAATGTTGTTCGCCAGTTGGCGGCCCGAAGTTTGCTCGAAGCCGGCCGTGTTGAACCAGCGCTCCGGCTTCCGGTCGCCGGCCGGGATCTTCATGTCCTGGTACCTCCCGCTGTAGAGCGGTTGGTTGGTGAAGTTGAGCGGCGCGCCGCTCTGCCCGGTGAAGATGGCGACGGCCTGCCAGCCGTTGATGAACTGCCCCAGCCGGCCTCGGGCACGCAGCGGCAGGGTGTACATGCCGTTCACCGTCAGCTTTTGCGGGCGGTCGAGCGCGGCCACCCCGTGTTCCGGCGCCGGGTCCGTGGGGTTCAGATAATCGTTGGCCACCATGTTCTTCGACCACGTGTAATTGGCCTGGATCTGCAGGCCGCGGCTGAAACGCCGCACGAAGCGCGCGGTAAAGGCGTGATACCACGACATGCCGGCGGGCAAGTCCGCCGTCAGGCCGCTGAACTGCGGATAGGGCTTCAACAACTGCTGATGTTGCAGGTTGTTGTTGGTGTAGTAGTTTGAGCCGTCGAAGCCGTCGATGCCCTTGAACGGGTTCGGGTAGTTGCGCGTCAGGTCGTTGATCACCGGCTGGTCGCGCACCGGCAAGGTGCTGAGATACCGGGGCGGCACGGGATTGAAGTCCGTGGTGACGCCCAAGCGCACGGCGCGCGAACCGATGTACCCGATCTCGAAGATCGATTCCCGCATCGCCTGCCATTGCACCGTGGTGCTCCAGCGCTGGGCGTAAGGCCGGCGTCCGTCGGCGCTGAGGAATCCCGGCGCGCGCCCCAGGAACGTCTTCAGCCCGCCGGCCGCGCCCTGCGGTGGCACCAGCCCGTTCGGAAAGGGGTTGGAAATCGACGCGATGTAGGTCTGGCCATTGTCATTCGTCACGACAATGTTGGTGGCCTGGTTAAAGCCGGGCTGCGGCAGGTGCGTGAACTCCACGCCCAGCAGGTCAAAGAAGATGCCGTAGCCGCCGCGCACGACGACCGACCGTTTCGGCTGATACGCGAAGCCGAAGCGCGGCATGAAAGCTCTCCAAGAGGGGTCGCGCGCCGTGCGCGGCACCCCGTTCACCCCGGCGAAGCGCACGCCGCCGAGCGACTTGAAATCGGCCGGCGCGATCTCCGGGATCGGCGCTTTCGCGTACTGTGCTCGCACCGCGTCCTGAATCGGGTTCACCGCAGCGAAGTCAAAGTCGCGCGTGCCGCGGTTGAAGCGCTCGGTCTCGGCTCCCTCATATTCCCAACGCAGACCCAGATTCAAGGTGAGCCGGCGCGTGACGCGCCAGTCGTCCTGCAAGTAAAGGCCATAGAACGGGCTCATCTCCGCCCGTGAATCGTTGATAGTCGAAGAGCCGCCGGTGGGAATGGCGAACAGGAAGCTGGCCAGGCCCTGCCCGATCGGCGCCGAGGCGGAATTGTCCAGCGGGCCGTGCGTGTAGGTGGAGCCGAAGGTCATGTTCGGGGAAACATTCCCGTACGTCTTGTCGTTGTAGTAGAGCGCCCGGCTGTCGCTCCCGAATTTCAGCGTGTGGTTGCCCTTGATGACCGTCAGAATACCCAGCAGCGAGTGCGAGTAGCTGGTCTGGTAAAACCCGCCATCATTGCCGAGCAACAGCATGTTGTCGATGGCCATCTCCGGGAACGTTATGCCCGCCGGGTCCATTTGCCGGATGAGGCTGTCGGGGAAGCCGAGCGTGCGCAGGTCCCAGCCCTGGTGATCGAAGCGCTGGTGCTCCTGGAACCAGGTGAAGCCGTAGCGCAGGTCGAGCACCACGGAATTGGAGAGCACTAGAACGTCGTCCAGGGCGGCGCCGCGCGAGGGGCGGTTGCGCAGCCGCCCGCGCACCGGCGGCGCGTACTGCTCGAAGTGCCCGGTGAAGTCAGAATGCGTATAGCGCGCAAACAGGCGGTGCCGCTCGCTGAAGTTGTGGTCCACCCGCACGATCGGCTGGTACAGGGCCTGGCTTTCGGCGGGCGTTACCGACAGGTTGTTGGTGCCGTTGGACGTGCCCGGCGCGTTCGCCATCGGGAAGTAGCCGAGAATCTTCCGGGCCAGCGGGTCGATGCGGTTGGCGGGGATGATGTTGTTCGGCAACTCCGTGCGACGGAAGCGGCCGTTGGGCGCCGCGGTGGTGGTCAACGGATCGTAGATCTTGTACTGCTCGCCAAGCGGCAGCAGCGCCGAGAAATCGCCTTCGCGTTCGGCCTTCGTGGGAACGGTTGTGAGGAGCGCGTGCGGACGCGTGCGGATGTGCGCCTGGAAGCCCGCCATCCAGAAGGTGCGGTTGCGGCCGTCATATATGCGCGGGATCAGCAGCGGCCCGCCCACCGTCGCGCTGTAGCGCATCCAGCGCACGTCGGGCGTATTCTCCGCGATCTTTTCCTGGGTGATGGGGCCGGTAGTGGGGTCGAAGATTTGACGGTTGGTGAACGTGTTCCGCGTCATCATGGGCCCGCCCGACCCGGAAACATTCGCCGTGCCGTGATACTTGTTGGTCCCGGATTTCAGGCTGACGTTGACGGAGCCGCCCGCGCCGTGCCCGATGCCCGCATCATAGTTGGCCACGTTGATGCGGACCTCCTGGACCATGTCGGCGGGTGGCACGAAGGCGGTGCGGCCGCCGTAGGAGTTGTTGCTGACGCCATCCACGTTGTAATCGGCGCCGTAATTGCGGCTGCCGGCGATGCTGATGGTCGAGGCCTGGTCGATGTTCCACGGGCCGTCGTACGGCCGGCTGTCCATCACCACGCCGGGCGCCATGGCATAGGTCCAGGCAAGGCTTCCGCTGCGCAAGGGGAGCTCGGAAATCTGCTGGCTGTCGATGCCTTGCGACACGCTGCCCGTCGCGTTTTCCAGCAGCGGCGACTCGGCCGTTACCGTCATGGTCTCGGTCACGGCGCCGACCTCCATGCGGATGTCGAGGCGCAGGTTGTCTTCCATGCGCAGCGTGATGCCCGCCTGGCGCCACATTTTGAAGCCGGCCTTCTCGGCCTCGACCCGGTAGTCGCCGGGCAGCAGGAACGGCAGGTCATAGGCGCCGTTGGCATTCGTGACGGCGCGGCCGACTACGCCCGTCTCGACGTTAGTGGCCCGCACCGCAACACCGGGGATTACCGCTTCGCTTGCGTCCGTGACCCGGCCGGCAATCGACCCGCGCGGTTCCTGGGCTGCCGCATTAATGGTAAGAAAAAGGGCAAGGAGGACGAGCCGCTCGCGCATAGTGGCACGATTATGGGTCCGTGCCCGTTGGGCGTCAAGGACGTGCCGAGCAGTCTTCTTGCCTTCTTCGCCCGCACCCGGGCCCGCCGCACCCGCTGCCGGCGCTTAAATGCAACCGGCGAAGCCGCACCAGGAAGGCTTCTGCGGCTCAGGCGACGGTCCTTTGACGAACACCCGATGTCTTTGCCGTCGCGATTCCTGCTCAGAAGCTCAGGCGCAGCGCAAACTGCATCTGGCGCGGAGTGCTCACCGTGCCGCGCGACTTGCCGAAATCCGGGCTGCCGAGCGAAGCATTGGGGTCCGACAGCGTGGGCGTGTTGCTGACGTTGAACGACTCCCAGCGGAACTGCATCCGGAACCGCTCGGTGAGGCGGAAGTTTTTCATCAGCCCCAGATCCAGGTTGAAGAAACCGTCGCCGTCGAGAATTCCCCGGCCTGCGTTGCCAAACCGGTAGGTGCCGTCCGCGGCGCGGGGCATGGCAAAGGCGGCAGTGTCGAACCAGCGGTCCGCAGTGCGGGTTTCCAGCCGTGGATTGGCGATGCGGTCCGGCCACCAGTCGCCGATGGCCGAGGCGCCCAGCACCGTGCGGGCATTGGGAACGGTGATGTCGAAATAGTGACCCGTCTGAACGGCGGTCATGCCCGAAAGCTGCCAACCGCCGAGCACCACGCCGAGAAGGCCGCCGCGCTTCATCCAGTGGCGGCCGCGGCCAAACGGCAACTCGTAGACGGCCGCGCCGACAAACCGATGGCGCAGATCGAAGTTGGAGTTGCCCTTCGCGGATGAAAAGTCCCTCACGCTCTGCAATCCGCCGCCGCCCGAGCCGAACTGCTCGGCGACGTTATCGAGCGAGTGGCTCCAGGTATAGCTGGCGCTGAAGGAGAGGCCGGATGAGAAGTGCCGCTCCAGTTGGGCATCCATGCCGTGGTAGCTCGAGTGCCCATAAGGTGTCCGCAGAGTAATGTTGTTCCAGGTGGGAATCCGGCGGCGATTGCGCTCCGTTGCCGTAGGCCCCGGGTCGGACCCGTTCCAGTTGTAGGCATCCATGATGTAGCTGGTGCCCGATCCCACATAGGCCACGGTCAAGGAAAGGTTGCGCGCCAACTCGCGCTGCACGGCCACGTTCCATTGCGTGACTTGCGGAGATGGGAAGTCCTGTTGCCACACGATCCAGTTCAGGTTCTGCGGCGGAGGGGCGGCCGGGCTGCCCAGGAAGTTATCCGGGATCCCGCTGCTCAACTGCAGCGCCGGGTTGCTCCCGGAGGACTGTGCCGTGACGCTGCGGTTGTACGGGAAGTTGTTGATGCCGCGCCCATCGGCGCCCAGCGAGCCCTGGCCGCCATAGAAGACGCCGAAGCCGGCACGCAGCACCGTGCGGGTGCGGGCCTGGTAAGCCAGGCCGATGCGCGGCGCCCAGTTGTTGGTGTCGGTGTCCACCAGCCCGCGGCACGACCAGGAATCGCCGCAGTAGCCGGCCGTGGTGATGGTGTTGAAGCTGGGGCCGGGCGCCAGCTCCAGCCGGTTCATGTTGTTGTGCTTCTCCCGCCAGGGCGAAGTCAGCTCGTAGCGCAGGCCCAGGTTCAGCGTCAGGCGCGGCGCCACCTTCCAATCGTCCAGCGCGTAGAACATGTAATTGCGGAACCGCATCTGTCCCATGAGCTGCGAAGTCAGGGCCACCTGGCTGGTGAGGCCGAGCAGGAAATCGGCGAAGCTGATGCCGGTGAACGACCCGTCGAAGGTGAAATTGCCGTGCGAGGTTGCGCCGCCGAAAATATCGGAGCGGTTCCGGCGCAGGTCCGTGCCGAATTTGAAATTGTGATTGCCGCGGTTCCAGGACAGGTTGTCGAGATATTGATAAACCTGGTGAATCTTGAAATTCGGCATGGAGCCGGGCTCGCCCAGCCCGGTGTATCCGACGCGGCCGCTGAGCGTGAACTGCGGGGACCCGAACAACCGCCCGTTGGGCGGAATGCCGCGGATGCCGTACTGCGCGGCGAGTTCCGACAGCGGTTGATCGGTCAGCTCCCGCTTATCGACCTTCTGGCGCAGGAATCCGAAACGGAACTCGTTGAGCAGCGTGGGCTGCATGATGCGGGTGTACGAGAACGCCGCGCTATAGGCATCATTGTCGTCCAGGGCGCGATCGTTGCCCTGCCCCCCGCGCGCCGGCTCCGGGAATACACCCTCGCGGACACTCTTCAGCGGGGAGAGGCTCAGGCGCCCGAAAATCTTGTCCTTGCCCGAGAGGTCGTGGTCGATGCGGGTGTCCAACGCGTCGCGATCGACCGTCCATGGCGGATTGCGGATGAAGTTGTTGCGCGTGCCGGAGCCCGAGAAATTCGGCTGCGGCCACAATTCCGAAACCTTGGCCGCCACCGGATCGAAGCGTGCTCGCGGCACCTGGTTGTTGGCGAAGGGCTGCTTGGTCAGCGGGTCATTGATGATGGCCAGGTTGCGCGCAAAGATCCCGTTCCGCTCGTCGGCGCTGGGCACGGTGGCCTGATCGCTCTGGGAGTGGTGCTCGCGGCGCCCCTCCCAGCTCGCGAAGAAAAACGTCTTGTCGCGGCGGATGGGCCCGCCGAAGGTGCCGCCGAACTGGTTCTGGCGCAAGGGTTCCGGGTCGGCCTTGCCGTCGCCGTCGCGGTCTACGTAGTTGAACGCATCGCGGGCGTCAAACACGTCGTTGCGGATGTACTCGTAGGCGGTGCCGTGGTAGCGGTTGGTGCCCGACTTGATGCTGACGATCATGACCGCGCCCGAGTTGCGCCCGAACTCGGCCGAATAGTTGCTGGTCTGCACCTTGAACTCCGCCACGGCATCCAGCGACGGCACCACCACCTGCATCTTGCGGTCCTGCATACCCATGACGTTGTTGTTGTTGTCGATGCCGTCGATGATGAAGCTGTTCTGCGCCATCTGCTGGCCGTGGGCATTGAAGCCGCTGTCGCGATCACGGCTGAGAGTGGCCGGGACGGCGCCGGAGGTGAGCCAGGCCAGTTGCTGGAAGTTGCGGCCATTCAGGGGCAGCCCGCGAATCTCGTTCTGCTGGACCACCTTGGCCAGCGTGGATGTCTCAGCCTGCAGCAGCGGCGCTTCCGCAGTGACGGAGACGCTCTCCGCGAGCCGGCCCACCTCCAGCCGCAGGTCGGCGCGCACCCGGTCCTGGGCGTGAAGCTCGATATCATTCCAGACGGCCTTCTTAAAGCCTTGCTTCTCGACCGCAACGTCATAACGGCCGATGCGCAGCGGGCCGATCGTGTAAGCCCCGGTCTCGGCGGTTTCGACCGAGCGGGTTTCGTTTGTCTCGCGGTTGGTCACCGTCACGCGGGCGCCGGGAACGGCAGCGCCGGTGGCGTCGGTGACCACTCCGGTGATTACCCCCATGTCCTGCTGAGCGAAGAGGGCGGAGCCCAGGAAAGCGGTGCAGATCAGAAGTGCCCTTTTCATCCGATAACCTCCTCGGAAGGCAAGTGGGCCGCAATATCGCTGCATTATATAACGGTAAAACGCAAATGGCGCCTTCTTCGCCTTCAAGTGCTGAGCATGCATCTGGGGGAGGTGGAAGCAGACTCCAACGGCAAGTGCGCCGCGGTGCATGGCGCTCGCCTACCCACTACTTTTTCGGGAATTTCGGATTGGCCTTGATCTCCCGAATCTGTAAAACATGCCGCTGCTCGTGGGTGGAAATCAGCAGCAACCACTGATACGCGTCGCTTCCCTCCCTTTCCACAACATGGCTGCGAAGATCTTCGCCGGTGGTCCTGGCGTATTCGAGCATCTCGGCATGCAGCTTGCGGAAGGCCTCCAGCCCGGTTCGAAGATCGCGCAATTGCCCTTTCGGTTCTTCCGCGGCCACCGCCTTCTGGCGCTGGGTCCGGTCAATGCCATACCAGAGAGTGTCCGCGTCCGTGGCAAGCGGCTTTTGACCGCTCGGCGCCGTCTTCATCGCTTCCCGCAACTGCCGCCAATAGATGGGCCCGGCGACTGTCAGGTGCTCCACCACTTCCATGATGCTCCAGGCCCCCGGCGCGGGCCGGAACTGGAGTTGAGCGGGAGACAGCCCGGACACCTCGTCAACCAGCCAGCCTCCGGTCATCTCCAGGTGTGCGACCAGACGCTGTCGCTCCAACGGGGTCAGGGACGCAGCCTGCGCAGAGTCAGTGCTTAAAGCGAACATGAGCATGGCGACGACCAGCACTGGTTTCATAAGCGCGCGCTCCTCGGATTCGCCACAAGTTAGCACGATTCCGGCGAGATGGGGCACGGTCAAGCGCGGACTGGCAGGCGGGGCCGATCTACGGGCCTGGAAGCAGCTTTTCGCTTCTGCGGATTGCGGATTTCAAGCACCACGCGGATGCCGATTGCCCCTGGCATATCCGCGAAATCCGCGTAATCCACGGATTCTTTTCTCTATAATCGGGGCATGGCGGAGTGGGAGGCGGTGATCGGGCTGGAGGTGCACGTCCAACTGCAGACGCGCTCGAAGATTTTCTGCGCCTGTTCGACGCGCTTCGGCGACCCGCCCAACACCAACGTCTGCCCCGTCTGCCTGGGGCTGCCCGGCGCGCTGCCGGTGCTGAACCAGGCGGCCGTGGAGATGGCGATGAAGGCGGCGCTGGCGCTCAACTGCCGCATCAACCGCTTCTCGCGCCTGGCCCGCAAGAACTACTTCTATCCCGACCTGCCCAAGGGCTACCAGATCTCGCAGTACGAGCAGCCACTGGCCGAGCACGGGTACCTGATGGTTGAGGGGCCGGCCGGCCCGAATCGGGCAAGCGAGACGCCCGCGGTACAAAAACGCATCGGCCTCACCCGCGTCCACCTGGAAGATGATGCGGGCAAGAGCATCCACGACGGCTTCGCCGATTCCGCGCGCAACAGCTACGTGGATTTGAACCGCTCCGGCACCCCGCTGATCGAAATCGTCAGCGACCCGGACATCCGCAGCCCCCAGGAAGCCTATGACTACCTGACGCGGCTGAAAGAGATCATGCTGTTTCTGGGCGTCAGCGACTGCAACATGGAAGAAGGGAGCCTGCGCTGCGACGCCAACGTTTCGGTTCGGCCCCGCGGCGCGGAGAGGTTCGGCGTCAAAATCGAAGTCAAGAACCTGAACTCCTTCCGCTTCCTCAAGCAGGCGCTGGAATACGAAATTGATCGGCAGATTGCGGCCTTGGAGGACGGCGGCACGCTCACCCAGGAAACCCGCCTTTGGAACACGGACGAGCAGCGCACCCTGGGCATGCGCACGAAGGAGTTCGCGCACGATTACCGCTACTTCCCGGAGCCGGATCTGATGCCGCTGATCGTTTCCGAGGAGTGGGAGGAGCGCGTGCGGGCCGGGCTGCCGGAGCTGCCCGAAGCCCGGCGGGAGCGCTTCCGGGCGCAGTACGGGCTGCGCGAGTACGACGCCGGGGTGCTGACGGTCTCGCGCCCCCTGGCCGACTATTACGAAGAGGTGGCCGGCGTGTGCGGCGACCCGCGCGCCGCCGCCAACTGGGTCCAGGGCGACTTGCTGGGCGCGCTCAATGCCGCCGGCAAGGACATCACCGAGTCCACTGTTTCCGCGCAACACCTCGGAGAGCTGGTGCGGCTGATCGGCGAGGGCGCCATCTCCGGCAAGATCGCCAAGACCGTGTTCGAGAAGATGCTGGCCGGCGGCCAGACGCCGCAGGAGATCATCGCCGCCGAAGGACTGGCGCAGATCAGCGATGCCTCGGCGCTGGAGAAAGTGGTGGCGGAGGTGATCGCCGCCAGTCCCAAGCAGGTGGAGCAGTTCCGCGCGGGCAAGCAGGAGGTGCTGCGCTACTTCGTCGGCCAGATCATGAAAGCCACCCGCGGCCGGGCCAACCCCGCCCTGGTCAACCAGTTACTCAAAAAGCACCTCGTCTGATTTTTTCACCGCAAAGCCACCAAGAACACGAAGGGCCACAAAGAAGCGAGTCTTTGTGGCCCTTTGTGCCCTTCGTGTCTTGGTGGTTCAGTTGCTGTCTCATTCCGGAACTGCCGCCGCATACTGGCGGACCGCGACCCGGACACCCGAGCGCACGGCCTCCTCGGCGAGCTTCAACAATCGGTCCGTCGTCTCCTCGGAAAAGTATTCCTCCCCGCAATTCTCGCAAATGTCGGCAGGAACCTCCTGGAAGACAAGCGTGACGCCGCCTCGCTCCAGCAACGAACTGGCCTTGCCGGGACGTGTCTCACCGCTGCGGCAGATTGGGCACTTCACATGACCCTCCTCTTGCGAAACCCTGGTTCCCATTTTAGCGGGTCCGGCCGGTAAAGAGAAACGACGATGGTTCGGTCTTCTGTGCGATCCATTGCGACCACCACATGCAACGGGGAGTCGTCGATCGTGGCAAGCAGCAGAGCACTGGGGTACGGAGTGTCGTCCGGATACTCCTCGATGATTTCGCCGGTTTCGATAGCGTTACGGACATCCCACGCAGAGATGCCTCGGCTGGACATTCTACGTATCGCGTGGAGGCTGAAGTGGATTCGCATCGTTCAACTACTGCGTGATGCGGCCCTGCTCTGGGGGAGGCGCCGGGGCCTGGTAGTCGGCGGCCGGCGAAGCGCCCAGCGGCTGCTCGACCGGCAGGCCCATGGGCGGGCGCTCGAAGGCGATCTCCAGCACCTGGTCCATGGTCTCGACCAGATGAAGCCTGGTCTGCTCGAGGATGTTGGCCGGGATGTCGGGCAGGTCCTTCTCGTTGTCCTTGGGGATGATGACCTCATTGAAGCCGGCGCGGTGGGCGGCCAGCAGCTTCTCTTTCAGGCCGCCGATGGGCAGCACCTTGCCGCGCAGGGTTATCTCGCCGGTCATGGCCACGTTGCGGCGGACCGGCGTCCGCGCCAGGGCGCTGGAAATGGCGGTGGCGATGGTGATGCCGGCCGAGGGGCCGTCCTTGGGGATGGCGCCCTCGGGCACGTGTACGTGGATGTCCAGGTGGCGGTAAAAATCCTTGGGCAGGCCAAGCTGCGCGCTGCGCGAGCGAACATAGCTGAGGGCCGCCTGGCCCGACTCCTGCATCACGTCGCCCAGCTTGCCGGTCATGGTCAGCTTGCCCTTGCCTTCCATCAGCGTGGCCTCGGTGACCAGGATCTGCCCGCCCACCTCGGTCCAGGCCAGGCCCATGGCCAGGCCCACCTCGCTCCGCTTTTCCTTCTCGGTCTCGCGGAACTTGATGACGCCCAGGTACTCCTGCACCTCCTCCGGTTTCAGCACGATCCGGATGCCGCGGCCCTCTTTGACGACCTTGCGGGCCACCTTGCGGCCGATATTGGCGATCTCCCGCTCCAGGTTGCGGACGCCCGCTTCCCGGGTGTAGTTCTGGATCATGCGGACGATGGCCTCGTCGGTGAACGTCAAAATCTCCTCGGTCAGCCCGGTGGCCTCGCGCTGCTTGCGGACCAGGAACCGCTTGGCGATCTCCAGCTTTTCCGGCTCCGTGTAGCCGATCATGCGGATCACTTCCATGCGGTCTTGCAGCGCGGGCGGCACGGTGTGCAGCACGTTGGCGGTGGCGATGAAAAACACCTGGCTGAGGTTGTACTCGACATCCAGGTAATGGTCCATGAACATGAAGTTCTGTTCCGGATCCAGCACCTCCAGCAGCGCCGCCGAGGGGTCGCCGCGGAAGTCCATGCTCATCTTGTCCACCTCGTCGAGCATGAACACCGGGTTGCGGGTGCCGGCCTTCTTCATCATCTGGATGATCTGGCCGGGAAGGGCGCCGATGTAGGTGCGGCGGTGGCCGCGAATCTCGGCCTCATCGCGCACGCCGCCCAGCGACAGGCGGACGAACTTGCGGCCGGTGGCACGGGCGATGGACATGCCCAGGGAGGTCTTGCCGACGCCCGGCGGACCCACGAAGCACAGGATGGAGCCGCGCGGCTTCTTCACCAGCCGGTGCACGGCCAGGAACTCCAGGATGCGCTCCTTGATCTTTTCCAGCCCGTAGTGATCTTCTTCCAGCACCCGCTCGGCCCGCCCCATGTCCCGGGTTTCCTTGGTCTTCTTCTTCCAGGGCACGGCCAGCAGCCAGTCCAGGTAATTGCGGGAGACGGTGGATTCGGCCGACATGGGGGGCATCAGCTCCAGCTTCTTCAGCTCCTGGGTGGCTTTTTCCTGCGCCTCCTTGGTCATGCCGGCGGCGTCAATCTTTTTCTTGAGCTCGTCCAGCTCGCTCTTCTCGCCGCGGCCCAGCTCCTTCTGGATGGCCTTGATCTTCTCGTTGAGGTAGTACTCCTTCTGGGCCCGCTCCATCTGGCGCTTGACGCTGCCCTGGATGTTGCGGTCCACGTTCAGCTTCTCAATTTCGATGTCCAGCACCTCGGCCACGCGCTGCAGGCGGTCCTGCGGATCGAAGATCTCGAGGATCTCCTGCTTCTCCTCGATGGCGAGTTGCAGGTTGGCGGCGATGGTGTCCGACAGCTTGCCCGGGTCATCCACGCGGACGGCCGCGATCATGGTCTCGTAATTGAGGGTCTGGCTCAGCTTGACGTACTGCTCGAACAGCGAGGTGACGCGGTTGACCAGCGCTTCCATTTGCGGGTTGGGCTCGATGCGATAGGAAACGGTGCGCACGATGGCGCGGAAAAACCCTTCCTCGTCGCTCACCGTGACGACGCGGCCGCGCTCCATCCCCTCCACCAGCACCTTGATGTTGCCGTCCGGCAGCTTCACGCTCTGGACGATATTAGCCACGGTGCCCACCGGGTAAATCTCGTTGGGCTTGGGCTCGTCCACGGAGGCGTCGTGCTGCGTGGCCAGGAAAATCTTCTTGTCGGCGGCCAGTGCTTCTTCCAGGGCCCGCACCGATGTTTCGCGCCCCACCACGAACGGAGTCATCATGTGCGGGAAGATGACCACGTCCCGGATGGGCATCATCGGCAGGCGACGGGTTTCGATTCTTTCACGAGTGCTGGGCATAAAAGCAGGCTGCGGGCTGCAGCCTAATTATCCTACCTTCTCCAAATAGTTTGGCACATTGATCTCGCGGGATTCCACCATTTCCTTGGTGACGGTGAACTCGCGGAGCTTCTTGTAGGAGGGAAGGTGATACATGAGCTCCAACATCAGGTCTTCCAGGATCATGCGCAGGCCGCGGGCGCCGACGCGGCGCTCCTGAGCCATGGTGGCGATGGCGTCGATGGCCGCCTCGTCGAACTTCAGCCGCACCCCCTCGAATTCGAACAGCTTCTGGTACTGCTTGACAATGGCGTTCTTGGGCCTGGTCAGGATTTCGATCAGGGCCTGCTTGTCCAGTTCCTGGAGCACGGCGACGACCGGGACACGCCCCACGAATTCGGGGATGAGCCCGTAGCGGATCAGGTCCATGGGCTGGACCTTCTCCAGCAACTCGATCTCGCGGCGCCCGCTGACGCCCACCTTCTCCGGCTCGGCGGTTTCCGAGGCGGCGCGGAAACCCAGCGACTTGGCCCCGATACGCCGCCCGATCACCTTCTCCAGGCCGATAAACGCTCCGCCGCAGATGAACAGGATGTTGGTGGTATCGACGGGGGTGAACTCCTGGTGGGGATGCTTGCGGCCGCCCTGCGGCGGCACGTTGGCCACCGTCCCCTCCAGGATCTTCAGCAACGCCTGTTGCACCCCCTCGCCCGACACGTCGCGGGTGATCGAGGGGTTCTCGTCCTTGCGGCAGATTTTGTCGATTTCGTCGATGTAAATGATGCCCTGCTGGGTGCGCTGCACGTCTCCCTCGGCGTTCTGCAGCAGGCGCAGGATGATGTTCTCCACGTCCTCGCCCACGTAACCGGCCTCGGTCAGCGTGGTGGCATCGACGATGGCGAACGGCACCTCCAGTTGCCGGGCCAGCGTCTGCGCCAGCAAGGTCTTGCCGGTGCCGGTGGGGCCGATCAGCAGGATATTGGACTTGGTCAGCTCCACCTCGGACTGCCGCTGGCGCGCCAACTGGATGCGCTTGTAATGGTTATAGACGGCGACGGCCAGCTTCTTCTTGGTCTTGTCCTGGCCGATTACGTAGCTGTCCAGGAATTCCTTGACCTCCTGCGGCTTGGGCAGTTGCTGCGGTTTGGCCAGCGGCTGATCAACCCGGTCCTCTTCCAGGATCGAATTGCAGACGGCCACGCACTCATCACAGATGTAAGCTCGGGGATAATCGCTGGGCGAGGAAATGAGTTTCCCGACGACGTCTTGGGTCTTGTGGCAGAACGAACACCTCAGGGTCTCGTCCGATCCGGCTCTCTTCACCACGATTGCTCCTTCTGCTCGGCTACCAGGGCCCTGGGATCACAACCACCAATACCCCGGACGGCGCCGCCTGACAAGCACCGGCGGCAACGAGCATCCACCAGACTCTTCGACCACGGGTCTGCCACCAGCAATCTACCTGATCACCTGGCCAGCGCCCAATAGGGAAACCGCCTTACCGGGCCCTGGAATTCCCCTCATTTAGTATTCTAGCCCCCACAATGACATAGACGCAGCCACATCCCCTTTGTCATCCCCGTTCTCTCGAGTGCGGAATACCTGGGCTCCACACTCCGCATCCCGCACTCCGAATTCCGCACTCCTGAGCTAGCGGTGCTTGAAAATAATCTCGTCGATGATGCCGTAATCCTTCGCCTGCTGCGCGGTCATAATGAAGTCGCGCTCCACATCCCGCTCGACTTTCGCCAGGTTCTGCTCGGTGTGCTTGGCCAGCAACTCGTTGGTGATCTCGCGCATGCGCAGGATCTCGCGCGCCTGGATATCGATATCAGTGGCCTGGCCGGACAAGCCCCCCATCGAAGGCTGGTGGATCAACACTCGGGAGTTGGGCAGCGCAAAGCGCTTCCCTTTTTTCCCCGCCGCCAGCAGCAAGGCACCCATGGAAGCGGCCTGCCCGATGCAAATGGTGGTGACATCGGGCCGGATGAACTGCATGGTGTCATAAACCGCCATGCCGGCGGTGATCGAACCGCCGGGGCTGTTGATATACAGCGAAATGTCGCGCTCCGAGTCGTTGGCTTCCAGGAACAGCAACTGCGCGGTCACCACGTTGGCGATGTTGTCATCGATGGGCGTGCCGATGAAAATGATGTTGTCGCGCAGCAACCGGGAGTAGATGTCATAGGCGCGCTCGCCGCGGCTGGTCTGCTCCACCACCATGGGGATCAGAGCGCCGTGAGACTCAGGGAAGCCCTTCCAATTCATTTACTTGCGAACCTCCGCCGGCGCCTCAGGCTTTCGCCTCCGGACCCGGACGAACAGGAATTCTCCTGGCGTTGCGGAAAAGAAACTCCAGGGTTTTGTCGGTGCGGAGTCTATGCTTGATTGTATCCGCGACGCCCTGCCGCGTCAACCGCGCGCGGGCCGCCGCCGGATCGCGGCCGCCGATCTGCCGCACCAACTCCTCGGTTTCCTGCTGCACTTCCGCCTCAGTCACCTGGAGGCCTTCGCGCTCGGCGATGCGGTCGATGATAAGGTCGGCCCGCACGTCGCGCTCGGCGCCCTCACGATGCGAGGAACGGACCCGGCCCCAGTCCAGCTCCATGCGGGCGGGATTCAGCCCGCGGGCCGACAGTTGCCGCGCCGTGCGCTCCATCCGCGACTGCAACTGCCGCTCCACCAGCGTCTGCGGCACCGGGAAGTCGTGCAGCTCCAGCAGGCGGTCGAGCAACTTGTCCTTGGCCTCGCGCTCGGCCTGCCGCCGCCTCTGCTCCAGCAGCTTCTGGCGGATGTCGGCGCGCAACTCCTCCAAAGACGAAAACCCGACATCCCGGGCGAACTCGTCGTTCAACTCCGGCACCTGCTTCTGCTTCACGGCGTTCACCCGCACGGTATAGACGAAGGTCCGGCCCGCCAGGCGTCGGTCGGAGTAATCATCCGGGTAACTGACCGGGAACGACTTCTCCTCGCCGGGCGCCAGGCCACGGAGGTTCTCCGTGAATTCGGGACGAGTGCCTGGAGCGCCGAGGTGGCAGAGCAGGTCGTTGACTTTGACCGGCTCGGCGGGCGCGGGCTTCGCTCCGGCTTCGTCGCCCGCGCCGCGGCCCTGCTGAGGCGCCGGCTTGCCCTCCAGGGAGATCGCGGCCACGTCGCCGTCCCCGAGTGGCCGGTCCTCGACCGCGGTGTAGGCGGCGTGCTCTTCCTGCAGTTCTTGGAGCGCTTCCCCGACCTCGTCGTCGGCAACCACGGCTTCCACCTCCTGGACCTCCAGGCCGGTATAGTCCTTCAACTCGAACGAGGGCAGGGCCTCGAATACCGCCTTGAACCGCATTGGCTCCCTGCCGTCGATGTCCAGGTGCAGGTCCTCGACTTCCGGCGGCGTTACCGGCTCCAGCTTTTCTTCTTCGACTCGGCTCTTGAAATACTGCGAAGCCAGCTTGCGGACCACCTCTTCGCGGATCTCGGCGCGGAAACGCTGGCGAACCAAGCCGGCCGGGGTCTTGCCGGGGCGGAAGCCGGGCACCCGGGCGTGCCGCTGGAAGTGCTGTGTGGCGCGCTCCACCTCGCGCTCGACGGCCTCGGCCGGGACCTCGATCACCAGCTCCCGCTTGCAGGTATCCGGATTGGCTGTACTGGCGCCTGCCACGAAGGCTCCTTGTTGTTGTGCGCCCTTTCGGGCCTTACGCCGCCCGGCGCCCAGTCCGAGTTCGCCGCCAGGGGGAGACGCGCAGGGAGGAAAGTTCCTGAATATCTACTATAACGTGGAATTCCGGCAACCGTCAAACCGGCGGGCAAGGGTGGAAGGCGGCGGGGAACCAACCTGGGCAAGGCGGCTAGCGCCGCGAGCGCTGCGCCTCTTTCATGATGAGGCCATACGGGTCCTTGTCGTAGGGCACGCAGCCAGCCGGAAACTGCCCCAGCGGGTGGTTCTTCGAACGCATCAGGTAAGTGCAGAAAGAAACGGTCTTGCACGTGCGCCGGTCGTCCAGTTCGCCTTTTTCAATGGCATCACGCGCGAAATCCGGGTAGGCGAGCGCGCCCCGTCCCACGCCCACAAAGGAGATGTTGCCGTCGGCCAGGTTGGCCGCGCCCGCGTGGATCAGGTACTTCTGCAGCCAACTATAGGCGGTGCCGACCATCGGGAGGTGGGGCCAGGCGTGCTGCAGGGCGGCGGCGATGCGGAAATGCCGCGGTCTGCGGGTTCCGCCGGAACGGCACGCCGTCGAACGCATTCAGGCGGACGGCCAGCAACAGGCCGCCGCCCGTGGCTTCGCGGATGCGGGCCAGCGCGTTACGCGCCAGCCGCGTGCGGTTCTCCAGCGGCCCGCCATAAGGCCCCTCGCGCAGATGTGCGGCCAGCAACTCGTTGATCAGGTAGCCGTGGCACATCTTCAGGTCTATGGCGTCAAACCCGATTCCCCGGCCACCCGCGCCCGGTCGGCCTCGAACCGGATGCCGGTGCCCAGCCGCTGTGCCTCCCGCTGCAGTTCCTCCAGCGGATGTTCACCCCTGAGGCCGAGTGAGGTTTTCCAGGTAAGTCGCTGTGAGCTAACGAGCTTTCCGGCGCTCGGGCAGCTTCTTGCGCGTGACTACATGAGTCTCGACGTGAGG
>Ga0315284_10002948_pt1 | contig 24236 bp, 14 predicted proteins | sample YL17G09_16_MG_FD_203696 | JGI IMG/M metagenome (GOLD analysis project Ga0315284, IMG submission 203696) | Sediment microbial communities from Yellowstone Lake, YNP, Wyoming, USA - YL17G09_16 | ecosystem: Environmental > Aquatic > Freshwater > Lake > Sediment | place: USA: Wyoming | collected...
ACATCACTTTTCCCAATATTTTTTCAATCTTTCTTTTATATTTATAAAGATCGCTTAGATTATTTTCATTTAATCGATATAATAAGTTTTTATATTCTTCTAATTGTGTTTTTAATGACATGATATCCCTATTAGAATTCTTTAAATCGTCTTTATTGGTAAGTAAAAACTGAGCAGTTCGAATAAAATCATCGTAATGAATCTCGTCTTCCTGGTATAAAGTGTACATTTTATAAGGTGTTGCGGATAGAAGGAGCAATTTGGTATCTTCAAAATCAAACATCTCTCGTGCTAATTTACACATCTCATCTTGTCCGTCTAAAAGATTTTTAAATCGTTGAAATTCATCTAAAATAATAAAATCGGGTTCAAGAGATGAAATGCAGCTCTTTGCCAATAATAATCTCAATTCACCAACAATTATATTTCTTTCTCTTGAGACATTAGAAGGCACTTTTTTGCTTTGATATAAATAATTAAATTTTTCAACTGTTTTTTCAAAACGAATATAGATATTTTCTTTATTATTTTGATTCTCCTGTGCAATTTTTGCTTCTAAATTCGCTAAAAATTTATTAGCTAAAAATGTATCTATTTTATTTTTTTGACTAAATTCTCTCAATTCTTTTTTCCAATTCTCTAACTTAGCCTGACACTGAAAAAATTTTACATATTTTGGCCGATAAGATAATTTCCACTCCTCTTTTAGTAAATGATAAATCAGTGCCCTTTCTTTTAAGATTCCTTCTCGCGATCTTAAATTAAAAGAAGTACCGGGAGTAAAAGAAATGAAATTAATCCTATTATTTTTTATATTCTTTAATTCCACAGGTAATAATGTAATACGTGAAGTAAAGGTAAATTCTTTCCTTTCGACACCCCCAATAACGTTTAAGCGATTTATATTCTGCTTAGCTATTTCTGCATTGGAGCAAATATAAATAATATCGTATCGTTTTGTTCCATTTTGAATTTGTGATTTAAAACGGTCTATTGCTTTTGCAATTAATCCTCTTGCAACTAAAGTTTTTCCCAACCCTACTTCATCGGCAATTAAAAAGCGACGTGTAGGATTTTTCCTTTCATACATTTGCTTAAAGGCATATTTAACTGTTTTTCTCTGAAAATCTTTCAGTTGGCTTAATATTTTTGCTGTATCCGGAAATGATACTTCATCCTTTTTTTCCATACTGACTTTTATAAACCCTCCAAATATTTTCCCACATCTCTTTAAATCCCTCGGGAATTATATCGTCCTTAATCTCCTTATTTTTAGATAATTCTTTGATCAAATCATGAATATTCTTTATTTTATCGGGATCACGGCTTAAAGCTTTGATCAATTCTTCTACAAGCGGCATGGGTATCTGATTTTGTCGGTGTCCATAACCTCCACCATGATTAGTATTAATAACATTAGGAAACAGAAATATATTCTGGTTTTCGGTAAGTAAAATCCTTAAATATTGGATAAAACCATTTGAATCCCTTAAAATAGCTCGAATGATTTTATCATTTCTTCTTTCCGGCATTCCATCAACCGGTAAATTTAAAACAAATTCCATCTTTTGTGATATCCCATTCTCTTTAATATTCAATTCAAAAGCCACAAGACTGGTTAAAGAAAGTAATGGTACTTTATGGAATATAATTTTATCCTCCCATAATAACGAAATATCTATTTTATTCGTCTGTTTCTGTAAAGTAATCGGATAACAAATCCCCTTTATTTCTTCACTGTTATATTTTGAATTAGTTATATTGTGACAAATTATTATTTTATATAACTCTTTTGATTCCGGTCTTATTTTCACTCCTAATCCTATTTTTAATAAATTAGCCTTATACTCCTCAAGCCTTTTCTCCAACTCTTTCTCTAAATTTTCTTTCTCTTCTTCTTCCTTACCAATTGAAGTTTTCCCATATTCTTTTAAAAAATTAATAGCTGAGTTCTCGGAATTCTCATCTAAAAATTGATTGATTCCGACTTTTCTTCTTTCTCCTCTTAATTCAACTAAAGCCTCAACATTTTGCGAAGAAAACCCGGCCTGGGTAGCATTTGATGAGCCATTCCATAAGGTAACCAATTTTTCATTTTCACCTATATACAATTTGGCGTGTAAGCCCGATAATCGAGAAATATCATCTTCTGATTTATCTTCAGCTAATTCATCCAGAACCCAGATTTTATTATATTTTTTTAAAGTATCATCAGATATATTATCTAAGCTATTCTGTATGGAAATTAAATATTTTTGTTTTACCTTTTCAAATCTGTTTAAGAAACTCTCACTTAAAAATGGGGAAACTATTAATAAACGCCGATATTCATCACTAATGGGAAAAGAATCGCTATTATCTATCCCTAAAAAATGAAAATTAAATTGATTATCAAAATCTTCAGGCGGGTTGAATTTAATTTTCCCCAGCTCAATACTAATTTTTTTAATAATATCCAATCGATTTTTTTCTATTTTATTAACAGCAATCTTGGGCAAAAAATTGATAAATTTAATTAACTTATCATTTTCCGGTACCTCATACTCTACCGGTCTTCCCTCCAACACTAAAATAGTATCCCATGAGCGGTCAAAGGTAATATTTCGAGAAAGACAAATATATTTATAAAATATTTCTTCTTCTTGATTTTTAAACCTTAACAACCATATCTTTGGATGAAAAACTCCTCCTGAGGAAGGATTCACTTCTACTATCATATCTTCTAAATAACTATATAAAAGGGAGTCAGTAGATGATACTTTAATCTGTCCATGTTGGCAAAAAATAACTAATTTACTTGCGTTTCTTCTAATGGCATCAAGAGCAAAGATAGAATTATTCAGGATTTCTTTTTGATTTTTGCATTCATATAAAGAAAAAGCTAAAGGAACGCTTAAAAGTGTCTCTAATTCTAAGGAATAAGTTGTCCCAATCCCCCAGGATAATTGATAATCCGAAGGTGGTCTTAATGCATCAATATACAAGGTTCTTTTTCCAGGCTCTAACATATTATTTATTTAACCCCCGAATAATATCATTAATTATTTTCTTTACCACATGCCATCGATAATCAAGTTGCCTAGTCCCTGCTGCTCCACTCCACTTTGCTAAATAATCCGGATTCCTCAGACGTGCTCTCCGACCTTTTACTTCTTTTTCTCTTTCATAAATTAAATGATTTATTTCTTCTTTATTTATAAAAATATCATCAATATTTTTTAAGACTATCCCTATCCACTGATCGATAAACCGTTTCGTTCTACTGGAAACATTTATAGTTCGTTCAAAATATACCAAGTTCCAAAAATGCTCTAAATTCCAATTTATAAATATCTCCGCTCTACTACTAATTGCAATCTGCCAGTCAGTTAATTTTTCTTTATACTGATTAATTAATTCTTCACTTTCCTTTTTCTCAGCTAGCAGATAATTATAAACTAAGGCAGCTCCTTGCATAATCTCAGAGAAATTTTGGGCATGCATTACTTTTATTGGTAAGTCATGATTCAATTTATCAATGAAAGTATTTTCCCAAACTAAATCATTTCTTGCAGTTTTGTGAAGATATATAATATTGGTTAATAGGCTTTCTCGACAATTGATTGATAATTTTTCCAATAAATATTGTGCTTCGTTTTTGGTTAGATCAAGACCTTCTTTGCCAGGAAGCTCTTCCGGTGATTCAGGAAGCCCCCCATCCCAATTCTCACCAAAATCATGGTGTAACAAAACCTTTTGGTCATCAAAGGTAATATTTCCTTTTTTTAGATGATAATAACTGTTTAAACCTTGATAATAATCATTTAAGGAACCCCTAAATTTTCTAATTCCCCAGGTTTGTAACCCGGCCCAATAAATTGAACTGGGAAATCTCTGTAATCCCTCCCCTGCAATAGCGCCAATAACCCCATCTTTAAATCCCATTTTCAATAATGAATTACATAATTTAATTTCTTCTTGTCTTACTCGTTGGGAAATATTTTCTGAGGGTACTTTATTTTTTTCCATTTTTTTTAGAATCCAAGGAACAAACAACATGTACTTGGCTCTGGTTTGGATAGTGGTAGTTCCGGGGAATAAAATATTAGCTATAGAATCTCTTACCGATCCAATGCCTAATTCATCAATAGTATCTGGTTGCCGTAGTTGACGGATTATTTGGACCATCTTTTCACGATCTTCATCTGAAAAATCAACCCAGGAAAAAATAGAAGCCATTTACATTACTCCTAAATTATTCTTTACAATAACATTTATTTGTTTCATTTATATTAATCGGTTTGTTCTATTTGTTCTTGCTAACACATGAAATTAATACAATTTTTTTATCATTTTCTACTCTTCAGTAAAATAATCTAAATCAATTTTTTTAATTTTATATGAAGTTATCTCAGATACTCCAACTCCATTATCTACCATGTACTTGGTTAATTGTTCACCATCAATCAGAATAATTTTATTTTCTATATTTTTTGCATACGTAATAGCACTTTCAGAAAATGTCGAAGTAGTTATAAAAATGCCTTTTTTAGCCTTTTTGCCCAATAATGCTCCGGCAAATTTTTGAATTTCCGGACTACCAACTGGATTTGCCCATTTCTTTGCCTGAAGATATATCACATCTAAACCAAGTTTATCCTCCTTTATAATTCCATCAATACCTTCATCTCCACTTTTTCCTATAGCTTTTCCTGCATCTTCAAATGAACCTCCATATCTCATGCCAACTAAAAGTTCAACAACTAATCTCTCAAAAAATTCAGGAGAACATTGCCTCACTTTTTCTAACAAATCAGAGAGTAATTTTTCCTGATATTTTTCATAACCAATTTCTAATAACTCTTCTGGTGTTTTTTCTTCGAGAATTAATTCAATCTCTTTGCCTTTAGGCTGATCTATCTTTTTTGATGGCTTATTAAATTCAAGAAATTCTGAGAAACATTTTAAATACTTTATATTAATTTTCAAAGGTTTTTCGTGTAATACTGTTAAACCTCTATCTGTAATTTTGAAATAACCCTTTTGAGTATATGCTAAAAGCTCAGCTTTCTTTAAATATGTTCTTGCCCAACCAACTCTATTATTAAATCTTTTTTGTTTACTCTTAGATAAAAGCTCTGATTTTTCTTCTTCGGTCAAGTTAAAATATTTTGCTAATGAATCTCTTAATTCTTGTATAGTATGTTCTTTTTTATCCCTTATTATTTCAAGTAAGGGAAGCAAAATACTTTGAAAATTTGGAATCATAATGGCACCTCTTTTTATTTTTTAATTCTTTCTTGTTTAAAAATGCTTTTACAAAATTTAAATAAGAAAATGGGATGTGCCCCTAATTATTAATAATCACTTGATTTAAATCTCTATATAGCCACCTTCTTCTGACTCCCAAAGACGTTTTAAATCAGGCCAAAGATCTAATTTATCCCAAAAAGCCTTTATAAAAATCTTAGCATCCTTAATAATTTGATATGCCTCTTTTCGATTTAATTCATATCGCTTCATAATATTTACTCTTTTCCCTTTTTTAAATTCTTCATTTTTTCGAAAATCTTTAAAACCTTTACGATGTTTAAAAGCATTTATTTTCTCCCGCATAATTTTTAATCTTTTAAAGCCTATTAAAGTATCTAATTTTATATTGTACTTTTGTTCTATTGAACTGCATACTTGAGAAATTGGCATATCATAAACAAGTTTGATTTTCATATTTTTAGATTGTTTTTCTGTAGGTAAAGTTGCAAAACCATGAAGTACCCACTCAATAAGTGCATTTACTTCATTAAACACTGCTCTTATAGCTATTCGTTCACATTCTAATGGAATATAACATTCATTTTCAAATTCTTCCAGATAATGATAAAATTCTCCAGCTTCTTCACGCTTAAAAATATCTGATAGCTCTTCGTCTACCAATTTAACATTTCTATCTAAAAAATTTTTAATTATTTTAAGTTCATCAATTATATTTATATAATTCATTTGATTACTCCTCAAAACACGCGTTATAAATTAAATTTCAAATATTTAAAATGTTTTAATAAATCCTTATATTCCTTTTCTTAAAATTTAATTGCGAAATAGGTTTAGGGTTTCATATTCGGCATAACATAATTTTTAAAATATTCTAAAAGCAAATTAAAATCTACCTCCTGACACATTTTAATCAAAAAAGAAAACGTTGAAGGTATAGACTTGCTAAACTTATTATGAAAAATTAAAAAGTTATCGATTTATTGAGGTGCCACAGCACTCTCTTTATTGCTTCAAGCTTCAAATTTCCTCAACTCTTATTGAGAGCACGTAATGTCCATTCTCCTGCTCTTGAATGTCTGTAATACTAGAATCCACTAGGTGCAATTCATCCCACCATTGTGGAACTGGTCTTTCTTTCTCTTGGAAAATTCCAATATTTTTCCCATCCAAACTAAATATCTGGTAATGTTTTTTAGATAACTCTAAACGAGGAACTACTAAGATCTTATCTCTCACGTTTAGTTCTTTAATTACTTCTCTTTGTTTAGAGATAACCTTAATTGAGCTGATTCTACCTTGACCACTATTTTCTAGTCCAAAGTTAAGAAAATGATCGCGCGCACTAATTATTCTTTTAGCAATAGTATTTTCTATTTCATAGGCAGTTAAATCTTCTTCGGTAAGATTTTTAAACCACCAAACAATCTCCTCTGGATGTTCGATACTGTACGGGCAAATTTTCGCTGTAATTAATGCAAGATCACGCATCCTATCTACATATGGCATGATGCATATTGCAACTGCATTATTAAGACCGTATTTGAACATGCTAGAAAAGTATGAACAAATAAGTGGAAGATACTCTTCTCGTTCCTCACTAATTATTTTAAGATAATTTAAAATACTATTTACTCCCCACGTTAAGCGATAACCACAAATATCTTCCAGAAATATAGAAAGTTTGGTTGAATCACTAGTAAATAATTTTATTTTATTATTTTCTACCATTTTAACAGTACTGATACCCTTAAGCCAAAATGATAAAATATTTGGCCATTGTTCTGGAACCACTTTAGGTCTAATTCCATTAAGCTCTAAAACAAATTGTGAGATACATAATAATAAATTAAATCGTTTCTCAATATTCCAATCATACCAAGAGGTTGCTTCATTAAATAGTTTATATAATTCATCTCTTTGATTTTCAATTTTCTCACAATCTGATAAAGGCATGCCCAATTTATATAATCGCTTTCGTGTAGTAGATAATGGATGGCGTGTTCGAATATAATGGATGCGGGAATACAAAATTTCAGTAGCAAGGCGCGTACTAATTTGAGTATCAGGATTATTTCTCAATTGTATGAATAGCAATGATCCTTCTAGAATTTCCTGCAAACGATTTGGGGTTGCCGGATCAAAATCAAGCTCCTCAGATAAAGCCAAGAGGTGTCCATCTAATATATCTATCCAATTACGAATTTTACTTCTTGATTCCCTGTCTACCCAATCATAAGAATTGTTTGCGAGATAAATACATAATTCCGCAACATTAACTTGTGGATGAGTTTCTCGCCATTTGTTTACAATTAATTGCAATAATAAGCGAGTAGCACTGATAACAGTAGCTTGTTCCAAGGTATCAAGCACTTTATTTATATCCTCTTCATATCTACTTCTCTGCTTATCAGGAACTGTTTGATCAATACAAAATAGAACTTGTCCTTCATTTTCTTTGCCAGCGCGCCCTGCTCGCCCACAAATATTCCAAAATGCGAGTGGATTTACAGGAATATTCTTTCCGTGGCGGAGTCCCCTTACAAGTACAGTCTTTATAGGTAAATTAACTCCTTGAGCTAGGGTAGTAGTGGCAACAATAAGTCGGATTCCGTTTGCTCTTACTAAATCCTCAATCGCTGCCCGAACACGTTGTGGCAAACCACCATGATGGACTAAGAAACCATTATTTAGGAAATTAATTAAGGGTGTATCTATTCCCATCTCAGATTCTATAATCTTCTTACATCTTTGGCGAATACCTTCTGTTTCCAGAGGACAAGTTATCTCAAAAACTTTGTTACTGGCTTGTGCTAGCGATTTCTGAATCTTAAGTGCCTCTAACAGAACTTTGCCAAAAGGTTCTACTTGCCGTTTTTGGGGAACAAAGACAAGAGTCGTTCCTTGATGGGCAAATAACAAGGCTGCTAAGGCAAAAGCTTCTTGTGCATTCTTTGGAAATGGAAGGCATCTCTTACCAACTCCAGGTAATCCCCTGCATTCATACACCTCAATAAATCTTGGCACAAAGCAATCTTGACCGAAATTTCTGCGTCCTATATGTGTATAATCTATCCGTGCCCATCTCCCATTCCAAGCTAACTTACCAATCATTAATCTTGAAGGTCTCCACTCGGATTGAATTAATTGATCAGGGGAACCGGTTATCCATTCAGCGAATTCTTTTGCATTTGGAAGCACTGCGGAAATAAAAAGAAACCTGCAATCTCTGTCCTTATACCGTTGAAGTAATCTATGCAGGAAGAATTCAAACCGCAAACCTCGTTCATTGGGGTCAATAATGTGACCTTCATCTATAATGACCAGTCCAATATCTTCTTCTATTTCGGGCATATATCGAAAAAGTGCATCAAATTTTTCAGGAGTTGCAACCAGTATCTGTGTATCTTGAATTAATCTACGTTCTGCGGGTGTTAATTCAAATCCTCCATATATCTCTGAAACTTTAAGCTCAAGCGATGCAAAGCTATTCCGAAGTGTCTTTTCTATCTCAACTGCCAATGATCTAAATGGAGCAATATAAGCACACTTCCTATCAGGATTTGTTAGTTTATCGAAAAAAAATCGTAAGATGGTTAATTCAGCAATTCGCGTTTTCCCAGCACTTGTTGGCATCTTTAAACAAAAATGTCGTCTGTTTGCATCATTAATCATTGAGATAGTATGAACTTGAGACGGCCATAACTCAATAACAGGAGGCGTCTCTCTCAGACCACGCCTGATATACCGCTTGACTATATCTGTAGTATTCTCGTTATTAGTAAAAGACTGCATCTGATTCCATAAACTGTTTTTACTATACTCTTTAAAAAAAAATTGAAGAGAAAACAACCACCACCACCAATCTACAAATTGCATATCTCTGGCTACAATTAAAGAATTATCCAATATATATAATGCACGTTCTATAAGTTGACGATCGCCTGTCTTAATATATTCTAAGTAAAATGAAACAGCTCTACAAAGTGAATAAAATAGAATTCGAGAAATTGCCACATCATCACTTAAGCTACCCTTTGCAAGTTCATTTGTAATGGTATCATCAGTCAAATCATTCCTTGTAAATGTTTCAAAAATTATTAAATATGCTTCTTTAAAATCCTTTTTTAATATTGCAACAATTAAATCTAGATATTTTGGTAGCTTTTTTAATGTATTAAATTTTTCTTTCATTAATACATAAGAGCATGCGTGATGACCTGAGATATAATATGTCAAACTGGCCTTAAGTATTTCATCATCCCGAAGAATTGCATTAGATTTCACATCTTTATACAAGAATTCTAAAGCTTCTGCTCCTTTTACTAAGATTTCTTTAGCTTGTTTCTGATGTATATTAACCTCCAACAATTGTAGGGCTTTCCATATCTGATAGTGAGCCGCGTAGGTCAATCGTATATCTAAATCTTTTTGGAATAAAGGCCATTCTTCCTCTGGGGCATTTAATTCCCTAAGGATTCCCCTAGCATGCGCTTGGGCGTGTAATTTTAGTATATCGAATCGCTTTGAAAATTTTTCTAATTTTTCTAATTTAGAGTCTGTATCCTCAATAGACATTCTTAACTCCTAATAGAAAATGTTTTAAAAATATCGTTTATAAATAAAGAAATTTGAGGTAAGCAAAGACTAACTGTCCTTAAGTTCTCAACTACGCTATCCATTTCTTCAATAGAGCCAAAAGGATCACCTGGTTTATTGCCGGTTATAATAAATATCCAATCATGTCGAGGAAAAGGTTTTAAAGCAAGGGTTTCAAGAATCTCGTCTATCTGCTTGGCTAGATCATCTTCACCTCTTTCATATAAAATGTTACAAATTAATGATAGTGAAGTGGGTTGAGAATGATGTGCTTTAACTAATTGTTCATAAGCTTTTTTAACCTTATCCTTACTGTAAATCTCTAGTGTTTTTGTTTCTCCTATACATATAGCAGTAATTTTCGTATCTTCGTTTATCTCAAAAGCGACTATGTCTTCTCCTCGCATTGGCATATTAGGATTATCCATAAATCTAAGTTTAAAAACTGGCATCTTATAGTTGTATCGTTGACATAAATGTTCGGAGGTAACTACTTCTCCAAAATTACCTTTTCGTGTTTTATCATTTATTGGCAAATAATTACCAAAATACTCTGCAGTCCCTTTAAATCCTAATTTTTTTAGTTTCTCTTTTATTCTTTGGGAAGGAAAATGATGATCTAAAATAGCTTCGGTGAGAGCGGGTTTAATGTGCTCACGAATTCCCTTTTTTTCCTTTAAAGGCAGGTTTTGAAATTTAGTGTAGCAACTCTTACAAGAACTATCAATCTCAAGCCATATTGAATCGAAATTATTTCTATTAATATCGCAACACATATCTTCTAAATAGCCTCCATTCACTCTCTTGACTTAATTCAAAACAAATGTTAGGGGGGTAGTACTTCTGACAATCTCCTCATCATTTCTCAAGTTGATTAAATCATCTCCATGTAAAACTTTTAAGTAATATTTAATCTTCATATTTATATTCTAACTATGTATATAAATAAAATAGGGACACCTTGGGTTCAAGTTGCAAATGCAACACTTAACTTTGGTATAATATACCAAAAGAAAGGAGTTGCATATGACCCATTGTTATCAGTTAAGTATTAATGAACGTGAAGAGATCAGCCTTGGATTAGCCCAAGGATTCAGTAAAAACTATATTGCGCTATCTCTTGGCCGATCATCTAGTACCATCTGTCGCGAAGTCAACCGTAACACTGCAAACGGGCAAGTTTACAGAGCGGTTAAGGCTCAACATCGTGCTATTAAGTTAACCCATCTTGCCCGTAAAAACCGAAAAATGGATATTAATCTACCTTTGAAACAATACGTTCTTGAACACCTGGATCAATTATGGTCTCCGGAACAGATTGCCAAACGGCTAAAAATATTATATCCTAATGATATGATTATGCAAATTTCGCCTGAAAGTATCTATTCGTATTTATATGTTTTACCGCGTGGCACATTACGTAAAGAATTAGTTAAATGTTTACGGCGCCATCATATTAACCGCCGTCCACGCGACAGTAAGTTCCGCCGGAATTGCGCCTCTATACAAGACTATCTAAGCATTGAAGAACGTCCTGCCGAAGTTGCCGATCGGGTCATTCCTGGCCATTGGGAAGGCGATCTTCTCATGGGACATAATAATGGTTCTGCTTTGGGTACTTTAGTTGAACGAACCACCCGTATGACCTTCTTAGTTCAGCTTAAAGATAAAGCTACTACCACAGTACGAGAAACTTTCGCTAAAGAATTTAAGCATCTTCCCAAGGGCTTAAAGCGTTCTCTAACCTATGACCAAGGCCAGGAAATGGCAGAACATAAACTTTTTACCAAGAGCACGCAGATTCAGGTTTATTTTGCGCATCCACACTCTCCTTGGGAACGAGGCACCAATGAAAACACAAACGCTTTGATTCGTCAATTTTTTCCAAAAGGTACGGATTTTTCAAAAGTAACATTAGCAAGCATCAAAAAAGTACAAGATATGTTAAACGACCGACCGCGGAAAACTTTAGGTTTTTTAACTCCGCATGAGGTCTTCGGAAAACTGTTGCATTAGCAACTTGAATCTACACACATCCTATTTCTTTGCTACATCTATAATAACACCTAAAGCCTCGACTATCTGGTTAAAAAACTCCACAGATCCTATAGGTTTTCCTCTAAAAGTTACCGAATTATTGACCTGGCACACCTTCCCTATCCATTTAATTTAAAAACAATATCAATTGTCTAAGAAAATGGGATGTGTCCCCATTTATTTCAAGTACCTCCTTTGGTGATATAATTATACCAAATAAGTTACTTAATTATTGAGCATGAACAACTGTCCCCTGTATTTTTAAAAGGAACGAGAAGGTATCTACTCCATATACATGTTAGCCACGTGAAATGTGTACAGAGCAACACTTACATTTTCTAATATAAAATGGATATATCACTTGTTGCGGCTACGTACATTTTCTATAAACCTCTTGATTTCGTTCAGGTCACTTTCAATCTCATTAGGAGGCGGCAGTGGTATAATAACTTCCTCCGATTGTGAATGCTCATACCTCGAATATTTTGTCATATATTCATCTACAAAACTACAGTCTTCTTCGGTAATTTTTGCAAGAGCGCCAATTTTGCCTTTTGTGTTTACTTCCTCGCAAAATCGTCTGACAACTTCATTAAGTAGATCCATTTCTACCACACGCTCAATTAAAACACGTATGTCAATACAAATACTTCTTGCCACATTTTCGTAAACAATATCACCCTTCTTGAATGCCTTCTTGGCATCCGCAAGACGTTTATTTAGCAAATCATTTACAGCTTTATCTGTTCTTTTTAGATTGATTGGTAAATCAGTGATCTGTCCGGTGCGATAGCAACTAAGGCATACAATTTCTGACTTTATCTTGTTCTTTTCGGCATATTTTGTAAGGTAACCAACTAATGAAAGACGATGTGTGAACACAATTACCTGACGGGTCATACTTAGTCTAACAAGACGTTGTGCGGTAACTTCCTCATATACGTGGTCCAGAGAAGAAATTGGGTCGTCAAAAATGAATGTAGTCTTAGAGCCCCGGCCTTCAGTATCGGCCAGGAATGCTGCAAGCGATACTATCCGAAACTCACCTTCACTTAAGATTTCCATAGTTCCAACATCAACATTGGTATTTTTCAGGAAGATACGATGATAGACTCTGCCGACTTCAGTACGAGTCTTCTCCAAGTCAACAGAAATATGTTTAGCCTTGAGTCCTATGAGTTCATCGTGAAAGCGTTGTATATAGGCATTTGTTATCAATTCCTCGGCCAGGCTGGACTTACGACGGGAAAGCGCAGCCGTATTTGTAAGATCAAGAGCATCCTTCAATTGCTTAATTGCAGTGAGGCGGACGATTTCTTTATTGATTGCCTGACGCTGTTGATTAAGCCATTCTCGAGCTTTCAACTCCCTAGATCTTTGCTCAAGCTTTGGCCGATTTTGGCCTGCAGCATCTTGGTCATAAAATCTCGCTTTCTTATAAAGGATGCGGGCAATCTGAACAAGGCTGATCAACGCTGTCTTTCCAGGGAGTGCTGAAATATCAGTCATTCTACATGCATTCAGTACTGTCTGCTTTCTTGCTGCAATCTCCGTAGCATACTTGGTGACCATCGCTCTTGTGTCTTGATCAGGTATTCTTGCAGCCTCGATCCTCATGGTAATTATTTCGGCTGTTGGAACATCTGGGAGCAGTTCGAAAGATGTCTTAAACTTTTGTTCTGCTTCCAAAGCAATTTGCTGGAGTTCTCCTTTAATATACTCTTCAAAGGAAACAAAGCGATCTATACTCTCTTGATCAAGCTTACGTTGACAAAGAACGCACCGCGCATCCGTTGTCACATATGGAAAAACTTGCGTTTTATAGGCGTACTCAGTAGAATACTTACGGGCTGCCTCCCACAGAAGCCGCCATGTCTCAGAGCCTATCCCAGCCAGCGGTGCTCTAGAAAAGACTTTCGCGGCATCCTCGTCTGCTACCTTTCTTTTTTCTAATGCGTCTTTCTTTGCTTTGATGTATTCATTGCATTTAGGATCTTTAAGGCTTTTAGCTAGGTTTTTCAAGTCGTAAACAAGTTCCTTTATTAAGTGCGCTTGTCTTCGAAGATCACCTGCTTTTTCGCTGGGTTTAGTTTCAATAAGCCTCTTATTCATTTCATTTAAATCTTCTTTATCGGCTGATGTCCATGCAGTTTTCTTCTCGATTTCGCTCTGTGTTGTGCTTTCAGAAATATTTGTGTACCATATGGACGCCGCTGTTGTCTCATATTCACTTGGGAAATCCGGCTTCGATGAGACCATTCCATCAATCTCTACGTTGATTCGAGATGCTAAATTAGTACAAGCTTCTGTTAGCTGGGTAAATAAGTACAAGATCCAAGGCTCATAGGCAACTTCATTCTCTTCGTTAATATATACAAGACCGCAAGCAGTATCGTAAATCTCAATTCCACGTAATTCCGCAATAGGTTCACCACTCCATTTAGAAGACTTTTTTTTGGCTTCTTCTGTGAAGGTAAGCTCCGCAGTATGTGGCTGATTATCGGTCATAAAGACATTTGATAGAAGATTACCAGGATTCTTAACACCACAGGCATGTTTCAGAAGTCTTACATAGCCAGATTTACCTGAACCGTTACGACCATAAATGATACAAATTGGTTCCTTACCAAAATCCAACGGCTTGTCTGAACATAGTGCGTTTATTCCACTAATGTTTGCGATTGATTCCAGACGAATAGGTTTTGTCGACTCCTGTAATGCAAGGGAACCTTCTGGAATACCAGAAAAGTTAACATTTTTCCCAATTGCCTCATCTTTGCAGATTGCTAATAAATCAATGTAGTCTTTTTGCGAAAGCAGACCTTTCTCAATCAGACGTCGCACGCAATCTTGAAGCCATTTTGGTCTGTTTTCGAACCACTTCTGCAGTTCGTCAAAATCCATTATTTCACCTCCTTAAAAAAGACAGTCGAATTGTAATAGACCTTGTTGTATCGTTCTATCTCTCTTTGTCCATTTGGCTAACTTATGATTCTACTCATTTTATACTATTGTAACTAAATATATCATTCCTGGTCATGAAAACAATTCACTAAATGTTACCAAAAGACCACCTCTTGCATTTTTTCTATGATTTAATTTCCCCTTTTACAAGGCCTTCTCTTAGAATGTCTATTTATTATAGTAATACCTAAAGCTTCAACCATCTGGTTAAGAAACTCCTCACATCCTATAGGTTGTCACGGTAGGACAGCCAGTTACCTGACTGCCCCCGCACAGATCCCAGCGTGCGGAATTACCGCACTGGGCTCTTCAGAAATACTCGCTTCCGTAAAAGACACATTAGTATTGCCATCTTTGCTATTCCCTGCAGTGTGGTTTGCATTTGTTCCTCCAGTCCTACTTTGCCCGGCAAATGTTATCCTTTGCAGGCTACGTATTCTGTCAACCCCTTCCTCTATTGTATAGAGTACTATGAGCTGATCCGAATCCCTATAAGCCATCAGTCATCCTCTCTTTTCATCGGGTAGGCTTACCTTATAGTAAGTGAGCTTATAGGGTCTCCCAAGTTCTTTATATCTCATCTACAGACATGCTATTGTGCCAAGACCCCGACAGACCCTCTTTAGAATCTCGCCATATGCGATTCTTTGGTATAGGCTTCCGTTACCGAAAACGACGTCGCCATCTGCATTAATCTTTATTTACGAGGCTGTATAGTTCACTTCAGGAAGTACGGTCTTCCCTATGGCCTATCTGTTTCCCTGTGTACGCTTCATCTAATGGTTACCCATTTCAATGCAACACTCGGTATGGGTGGTTGGCTAGACCTTGCCCAACAGGGACTTTCACCCTGTAAGAAATATAAAACTTCTTGGCGCTCTTCCGCTAAAAGTTACTGAATTATTAACTTGATACAACCGTTTCCCTGATATTTTTTTGCACCAAAATCTTGTAAATACTGCAAAACATTAGTATCCAGAAAAATCCGACCGGGCAAGCTTTTAAACTGCTTTATTTTGTCGTATTATGTCGTAATTTGCGTATTCATCGATCAAATTACTTTTCATCGAATAATCTCATAATTTACAAATCAAATACCCACGACTGCATAATACGGTGATGGAACTGTTGGATATGCTCGGTAGACATGATAAAAAACAGCATCAGTCTTTTTATATACATCGCTTTGAGTGTAGCAATCTACAGGCAATCCGGTTTTTTCGTCCCACAAGAAATTTCTAATTAAAACTTTTACGGCATCCCTTGTTGGCTCTTTGTCTTGGAACTTATACAGATCCTTCAATTTTTCTTTCAGTGTTTTTAACAGTTCTTTGGCTACCTTCTTTATCTTTTGGATTTCCTGGGGTTTCAAATCTGGTTTTACCAAAAGGTCATAAATAGCCAGAGTCTCCTCATCCAGTCCCTCTCGCACTGCTCGGTTTTCTTCTTCATCCAACTCCTCCACAAATTTCAATAACGCCTCAAAGGTGGCTTCAATATTTTGGCGGTCTTTTTCTTTATTGTACTCATCAATTATCTTTTCATAATGTTCTTGAAAATCTGTCCTGAGCGGATTTCTTTGGATGAGTCGTTCCAGTTTTTTCTCAATCATGCTTTTAAGACTTTGTACGGTAGTATTTTTAGTTTTAGCGTGTTCAAATTCTGCCCGCAATCGGTTAAAGTCAATTTTACTGATATCATACGACTTGTTGGGTTCTTTAGCTTTGCCCTGCGTAACGGTAATCGACTCATCAATAATTTCATGTAGTTGTTTAATGATATCGCTGATATCTGCTTGATCGCGGTCTTTTTGCAGGCTTTTGTAGATGATATTTATCGCGTTGTATTGGTGATGATAAGCATTTACTCCGGAAATGGTGAGACATGCTTTGAATTTAATAAATACTTCGCGGCACATAACCTCAAACTTCTTTCTGGTTTCATCATTCTCGTTCACCGCTTCTTTAGCCGCGACAATCGCCTTGTTTCTCTCAAATCCACTGGTGTTGATGATTGCATCAAGCGGCGCTTTTCGCTCACTCAAGAAATCACTTACCAAGCCAATCGCTTGTTTTAACTCTTCAATTAATTCTTCTTTGGTTCTGGTTGGATCCAATTCACCCGGCCCTAGTCCACCAAGCCTACCAGTATCGGCTGTACCGGTAAAGGTAGCCAGTGCTTTGCGTAAATTCTTGAGGATGCCGCAATAATCGATAATCAGACCATTGTTTTTATCGCCATTGACTCGGTTGGCGCGGGCAATCGCCTGCATCAGCGTATGGGCTTTGAGCGGTTTGTCCAAATAAAGGTTTGCCAAACTCGGCACATCAAACCCAGTGAGCCACATAGCGCAAACTATCGCAATTCTAAAGGGATGTTCTTCTTTCTTAAAAGCAGAATCCACATCAATTCGCGTTCCATCGGGGAGCTCAAAACCATGCTTAATAAGTCGCCGATGGGGTGTGATATCGAAACCCCATTTTCTAAACTTCTCTACCTCACCTTGCTCTTCGCTTACAATTACTACCATCTTTGTCTCTTTCATCCAGATGAGCTGATTGGAAAGATAATCCTTTTCTTCTCCAGCCGCCATTTTCCAGGATTCTCTGATTTCCTCTACTTTTTGATCCCAGTATTGCCTGATCAATTCATACATCCGCACACAGGTTAGTTTATCAATGCACACAAACATCGCCTTGCCGGTCTCCCAAGAAGTGGTGTAGTGCTGGACAAAATCCTCGGCAATTTGATTAAGACGTTTTTCCGCAGTGATGATGTGATAATCGCGCTTCAGCTCTCTTTCCAGTCGCTGGCTAACATCGATATCATTAATTTCAATTTCTTCCAGTTTTTCGGCAATCCGCTCATTAATATCATTAGTGGCTACACCCAGGGTATCGCCTCGCGAATCGTAATAGAGCGGTACGGTCGATTTATCCTCTACCGATCGTTGAAAATCATAGGTGGAAACATAATCACCAAATACCTGCATGGTAATCTGATCATCTTTAAATAACGGTGTCCCCGTAAAGCCGATAAAGTTGGCTTTTGGTAAGGCATTACGCATATTCAAGGCAAGAGTGCCGTATTGAGTGCGGTGTGCTTCGTCGGTGATCACAATAATGTCATCTCGCCTGGTGTAGCCTTCATCCGGGTCAACTTCTTGATTAAATTTTTGAATGGTGGTAAAAACATAGGCCTTTTGTTGACTCATGAGTTTTGCCAAATGTCTGCCGCTACTGGGTCGGCAGGGTGTTTTGTCGTTATCAGCCACGCCGCATCCGGCAAAGGTTTTGTATATTTGGGTATCCAGATCATCACGATCCGTACAAATCAAGAAAGTATAATTGCCGCCGATTTTACGATGTACTTTGGTAGTAAAAAACACCATGGAATAACTTTTCCCGGCACCTTGAGTATGCCAGAAAACGCCAAGTTTTCCTTTGACTCTATGGGGATCATTCAGGGCTTTAATGACTTGATTAACACCCAGATACTGGTGATTTTTCGCCAGCACTTTTATTTGTTTACCACTGGAATCATCATAGACAATGAAGTTTTCAAAGATATCCATGATATTTTTCTTGCCGCAAACACCTTTCAAAAGAGTTTCCATATCCACCACACCATGATCGGATTCTGATAAACGTTTCCACTCATGAAAATGCTCAAAACCAGCAGTAATGGTGCCGATTTTTGCTTTTTCGCCGTTTCCTAACATGACGATCGCATTATGATGAAAGAAGTGTGGGATAGTATCTTTGTAATCAGCAAAGTTTCTTTCGTAGGCCTGTTTGAGGTCTTTATGAATATTTTTGCATTCGACAAATAAAAGCGGGATACCGTTGACAAACCCCACAATGTCAATCCGCCGACGGTATAAATCGCCTTGCACCCAGAGTTCGCGCACTGCCAAGAAGTGATTGTTAGCGGCCTCATCAAAGTCAAAAATCTTGAGCCGTTCTATTTTTATCTCCCCATGTTCGCCCTGAAAAGAAACCACCACACCATCTTTAAACAGTTTGTATTTATCAAAATTATTGGCAAGCAAAGACTGGCTCTGAGAATAATCCACCACTTGACGCACGGCTTCATCGTAGGCGGTTTCAGGAAGATGGGGATTAAATTTTTTAAGGGCTCGTTTGAGATAACGCGTGAGCACCACCTCATGGTCGGATTTTCTGCCCAAAAGTCCCTCCGGACCAAATGTTTCTTGGTTATGGGCATACACCGAATTCCAACCAAGCTGGTTTTTAAGATATTCGATAGTTGTTTTTTGGACTAAAGTGTCTTCGTTTAAATAGGTCATAACTTTTTCTTTCTTGAATCAAGCAATTTTTTGACTTCGCGATCAAAGTCAGAAACATAGTTTTTGTCCTGCATTACCCGATATTTTTCATATTCTTTTAAAGCAAGTTCTTCTGCAACTTCATGGCTAATCTTACCTGCATTGGTCAAAATCTCGTGTTCACTGAATTTCAAAAAAGCATTGAGCTTTTCTATCCAGTCTTTCATGGTCATTGCTCGACTGCGAGCAGCCTGCATCTCAGCATAATCCAAATACATATTGACGATTCTATTGAGCTCGGTAAGGTCTTTTTTGTCCAAATAGTTTTTAGCGATAACTACATCGCTGGGCATAATTTTGCCGTTGGGAGATCTTCTCCACGATGTAAGCCCCATCTTATCTTTTTTACTACTCACGCGGTCTTGGATAATTTCTGCTGCTGTTTTTCCGGTAATGGCAAAATGAAGTTTGTTTTGTACTGTCGCGAAAAACTGTTTACTCTCGTACGCTTTGGATGAATAGTCTATGGCCGTGGCATAAATATCAGTAATTTTCTGATAGAGCATCCGCTCGCTGGAGCGGATATCTTTGATTTCTTCATAGAGTTCATCAAAATATCTGGCGCTGAAACGGGAGCCATATTTGAACCGGTCGCTATCTAATACATAGCCTTTGTGGATATAACTTTTGAGAATTTCTGTCGCCCATTGCCTAAATTGGGTGCCCCGTTCGGAATTTACCCGATAACCGACAGCAATAATGGCTTCTAATGAATAAAGGGATTTGTTTCTTTTGACTTCTCTTTCCCCTTCTTTTTGAACTTGTAAGAAATCCTTACAAGTTGCCGTTTGGTCAGCTTCGCCCTCTGCATAGATGTTTTTGAGATGCTGGGTTATATTTTGAGGCGTGGTGTCAAAAAGTTCTGCCATTTTCTTTTGGGTAAGCCAGATATTTTCTTCGACATACAATACCTCAATGTTCACCGAGCCGTCTGGTGATTGATAAAAAGCGATTTGATTATCAGGTAGTTTTTTCATAAGTTTACACCTCAATTGCGCCGCTCATCAGCCGCGGCAAAAGTAAATCTCGCGCCTGAGCGAGTTTTTGGTTTTCCAGTTTTAGATTCTTAATCAAATTGAAAATGGATATTACCAACTGCTCAAATTGCACACATAAATCATCTGGAGCCATAAGCAATTTTAATCTATTTAGGTCTCGCGGATAAACATGGGGTTGAGCAACACCAACTTGAAATCCAAGAATTGTAGTCTGCAGACTTTTCAGTCTTAAATAAAGAGAATAGATGTATTTAGTCGAATTTTTATCAATATAAGAACAATCAGAAGCCCATATATCAGTATCATACATATTAACATATCCAGCATTTGCACCAGAAGCGCTAATTGTAATCACAGGAGCAGACACATTTGCTTTATTATGATAGTAAGTTGGTTCTAAGCCACCTCCAACTACTGGAATGTCTCCTTCTACTGCGTGTTCAAACGTAATATTTCTTCCCTTCTTAACTATTGCACTATCCTCTAAAAAACCTTTTGCCCACCCCGCTGGCACGCCATCAACTATCTTCACCTTCTCATGTCCCGGAAAGCGGAAATACACAAACCACTCGCGGAATAAGAGCCGTGCCGCTTTTTCCAAAAGCTGTATCCGCCGGCGGTTGGTATCGATCAGGTCATCATAGCCGGATAAAATTTCTCCAATATATTTTTGTCTATTGAAATCAAAATCCGGTATATCACCACGAAGTACTATATCGGAATCTACGGCTGGATATGATGTTCCTTTTGTGTTATTGGTAAGATATCCAGTGAACCTTTTATCTGTTATAGCATAATAAATATATCGAGGGTCAAATGACTCCTTAATTCTTAAAACAGCAAATCCTGTCGATACTACTGTATTATCATTTGGATTTTTGATAAACAAAAAAGATCGAAGATTTGGACGAACTGTTGCAAGAATAATATCTTTGTTTCTTACAATCCTCTTTGCTCTACTTGGAGCATCTTTCAATAAAATTTCTTCTGGTTCTTCTACTAATTGACCTGAACCGACGGAAGATATGTCAATATACTCAATTGCTTGATAAGGATAACCCTGAGTTATTCCTTCGGGGTTTATTTTTACAAACTTGCTTAATGGCGCTTGTTTTATTTTCATATTCCCAACTTTTTAAAATTTTCACTAACTTTTTTTGCCAGATTCACAGCTTGGTTATTTAAACTATCAAGCTCGACATGAATAGTACACATGGTTTCGCCAAAGTCAAAGTCCAGATCTTCTTCCTCCGGCGCCACACCCACATACCTGCCCGGGGTTAGACTCCAGTCATTTTCTTTAAGTTCCGTTTTATCCACTAGCTTCACCAATCCTTCTACATCGCAAAGTTTTTCTTCCGGAAATCGTTCCACCAGCCACTCGGCTTGATGATAAAAATAACGAGCTAATTTTAATTGATTCACCGCCTTATCACGTGCCTCTTCGACTTGTTTTTTCAGGTTGGTAATCTCTCTTGTATTCCACTTATCGCTCTCTTTGGCATTGTAAGTATTAAGGCACACATCAATTAATCGGTTAGTAAGCCGATACATCAGTTCAGCTTCTTTGATCAGCTTATTGTTTTCCTCAGCGAGCGATGATAGATCCTTGAGTGATTCGATAAGTTTAATATTGTCTTGGTTTTGCTTTTTCCACCAGGCGCTTTTTTCCTGCGCTAATTTTACAAATGTTTGGCTGTTACTTTTGTACGCTTGTAGATAGTTGGCTAATTCTTTTACTATTTCCGCTTGTTTTCCGCCTGCCTGCGCCGTAATCGTCGCGGCAGGCAGGTCTTTGGGAAGTGTGGTTAAAAACGGCTGAAGCTCATTATTGAGTTTGGCAAAAATGGTTTCATAGTCGTGAGCAAAAGCGATGCTTTGCACGGCTTCATTGAGCGTGGTGGAAACATAATTCACCACCAAGTCGTGAAAACGCTTGGTTTCACCCCGATAAAGCCAGATAATGGAGAGGATGTTTTGCAATTGTTCGGGACTGAAATCATAAATCTTTCGCGTTACCTTGCGAAAGATATTACGCGCGTCAATCATTAAGATTTTGTCTTTAAACTCTGCCGGTTTGGATTTATTGAAAAACCACAGTTCACAGGGCACGGCTCGGGTATAGAAAAAATTAGAACGAATAGAAACCATGATATCCACATGACCGGTCTCAATCAGTTTTTCCCGCACTTTGGCTTCAGTATTTCCCGCGCTTGAAGCTTGTGACGACATCACAAATCCAGCTCTGCCTTGTTCGGCTAAATAACTGTAAAAATAACTGATCCAGATATAGTTGCCGTTACTTACTTTACCTTTCTTATTTACTCCGGGTAGGCCAAAGGGAAGGCGGGGATCGTTTTTGATTTTGTCCGCGTCAATCTCATCTACATTAAACGGCGGATTAGCCATAACAAAGTCGGCTTTATTATGCAAATTATGCGGGTCTTCATAGTAAGTGATTGCTTTTTTGATATCTCCCACTAAACCATGCACCGCCAGATTCATTTTGGCTAAGTTAATCGTCGTTGCATTTTTCTCCAGACCGTAAAAACTTAATTTATCATTTGGGTTTTCGTGCAGATTCTCCACAAAACGGGCACTTTGGACAAACATCCCGCCACTACCGCAGGCCGGATCCAGTACGGTACCTTTTTTAGGTTCAAGTACATTGGCGATGAGTGAAACTAACGAAATAGGCGTAAAAAACTCACCGCCGTCATGGGCTTTTTGATCGGCAAACTGGGTGAGAAAATATTCATAAATACGGCCAAATACATCACCGGAAACTTTTTTGAGTTCTTCAGGGTTCAACACACGAAGCAGTTGGCCCAATATTTCATTATTAAGCTCACGATATTCTTTTTTGGGCAGGACACCGCGCAGGGTCTCATAATCTCCCTCAATTGATTCCATTGCATCAATAACTGCTTTGGCGCGATCATCGCTGTCTTTAAGAGCTACGAGATAATCAAATTGAGCTTTAGGCTGTAGGAAAATTGCGGATTTTTTGCCGTAATCCTTTTTGGTCAACTCCGGGGTTTTGCCCTCGCGGGTCGGCAGGCTAGCAACGATTTCATCTTTTACCGCTAAATAACGACTGTAGGCATGGCGTAAAAATACCAAGCCCATCACCGGCATAAAATATTCATTACTAGCATAATTTGAATTTGCCCGGAGCGTATCCGCCGCGCTCCAGAGTCTTTTTTCGATTGCTTCAATGTTTTCAAGTTGTGTCATAGTTTTTATTTACCCCATTAGATGTTTAATATGTAACAGGGTTTACTTAAAAAGTAATCCTTTCTCCTTAAAACTGATATAACCATCATCGGTGATGATGATATGGTCAAGCACTTCAATATCGAGAATCGTGCCCGATTGGATCAATTTTTCAGTTAGTTTGATATCCTCATCAGACACTTCCGTATTTTTTGATGGATGATTGTGCGCCAATATGACGGAAGAAGTAAAGTGGCGTATAGCCGGTTCAAAAACTTCGCGCGGATGCACCAACGTTTCCGTCAATGTGCCGATAGAAATAGTTTCTTTATGAATGAGTTGCTTGCGAGCGTTGAGATACAGCACCATAAAATATTCTTTTTGCTTACCTCGCAAATCAGCAAGCTGGGCAACGGTGTCTCTTACGGAATCGAGGATGGGAAGAGAATCATTAAATGAACCAACCGCGCGGCTGCCAAGCTCCAAAGCCGCCTTAATAGTAATGGCTTTGGTATCTTCTATCCCCTTAATACCGGTAAGATCATCTATTGAAACTGCCAGAATTTTTGATAGAGGATATTTTTTCAAGGTTTCCCTGGCAATATCCAAAGCACTCTTACCGGCTCGCCCGGTACGGATAAGGATTGCTAAAAGTTCAGCATCGCTTAAGTTTTCTGCTCCCTTTTCAGATAACTTCTCTCTGGGTCTTTTATGTTTTGGTAAATCTTTAATTTTTGTCATCGTTATTTTTTTAAGTTAGTCATATTGTATTGCACTGTATTGTATTGCATTTCATTTCTCCTTATAAATAAATCGTTTTCTCC
>Ga0315284_10002949_pt1 | contig 24230 bp, 22 predicted proteins | sample YL17G09_16_MG_FD_203696 | JGI IMG/M metagenome (GOLD analysis project Ga0315284, IMG submission 203696) | Sediment microbial communities from Yellowstone Lake, YNP, Wyoming, USA - YL17G09_16 | ecosystem: Environmental > Aquatic > Freshwater > Lake > Sediment | place: USA: Wyoming | collected...
GGCTAAGCTCGGCGGCTCGACCCTCATCCGCCCGGCCCAGATGCAGGCGGCCGTCAAGAACGACGGCAGCGCCGAGCGCCTTCTCAAGAAACTCAAGCTTCAGGGTGTTGTCCAGATGGGCGAGGATCTCGTCGCCTATATTCAGGTGGAGAAGGAAGGCACCAAGACCCTGCGGAAGGGTCAGACCGTCCTCGACTTTGTCGTCGAGCACATCGAAGGCGGTAAGGTGACACTCTCTCTCCAGGGGGTCGTGGTGTCGCTGGCCCATTGACGAACAGGCCGCAACGCTTTTTGGGAGTATGCACATGATGATCGGGGGACGCAGGATCGCGGGGGTGGTGCTCGCAGCCATGCTGATCAACGGACCAGCATGGGGCCAGGGCAAGATCGACCCATTCAAGCCCGACGGGCCAAGAGCGGGCAAGGAACAGCCGGGCGTCATCAGCAGTGTCGAACTGGTCGATACGCCCATCACCAATGTCTTCAGGATGATCTCTGATCTGACGGGTTGGAGCATCTTCATGAGCCCGGAGGTCTCCGAAAAACCTCCGAAAATCAACATCTGGATCAAGAATCTCACGCCCGATCAGGTCCTCGAACGCGTCGGCGTCATTGCTGATCTCGTCGTCGAGCGCAAGGGCAACGCGGTCGAGGTGATGAGCTTCGACGAATACGCCAGGACACGCGGCGTAGCGAAGCGCATCATCCAACTGAAGAACGCCAGGGCCAAGGACGTCGCGGCCGTCCTGCAGCCGTTTGTCCAGAAGGAGAAGGACAAAAGTTCTGTCGGGAAAGTGCTCCCTGGCGAGGAGAGCAACAAGCTGGTTCTCCTGCTGCCGGAGCCGCTGCTGGAAAGCCTGGTGCGCGTGGTGGAAGCCCTCGACGTGCCCTTCGAGAAGGACACGGTGAGGGTCATCCCTCTCAAGCACACCGAGGCCAGCATCCTCGGACCCAAACTTGAGAGGTTTCTGGTCGAAACGAGTGGGCGGGGGATGCGCTCGTCCCGCCCGGGCGAAGGCGCCTCGCCTGGAGCAGCCGGCGTGGCCGTTACCGCCGACCGCGCTGAACCCACCAGGGCCGGCGAACGCTGGGTCGTCCAGTTCATGGTTGAACCGAGGCTCAACGTGATTGTGTTGCGCGGCCTCGCCCCCGACGTGAAGCAGACCGAGGATCTGATCGCCCGCCTCGACCAGGAACCCGGCATCGAAGTCGCCAGCTATACCCTCAAGTACACCAATGCCCGCGAAGTCTACAGGACGCTCCAGGAGATCATCAAGGAGGATCTGCGTGTGACCGCAGGCGGCCAGGCGGAGCGAGACGTCCCCCGACTCAGGGTGTCGTCCAGCGAGCAGAACAACCAGATCATCGTCGAGGGATCGGGCAGCGATCAGGCACGGCTTTCGAGGATCATCGCCGCGATCGACAAGCCCCTGTCGCCCAGTTCCGGGGGCATTCGCGTGTACCGCCTGGAGAACTCCACCGCCAAGGAGGTCGCCGACGTCCTGCAGGGAGTGATCGAGAACAAATCCCGCGGCGACCGGCTCGCGGCACAGGAAAGGCGCTCAGGCGAGACGCAACGCGGAGGCTTTTCCGTGGTTGCTGACAGGTCGGCCTCCGCGGATCGCAGCGGCGTCCCCGCGCCGTCCAGGAACGGCTCCAGCGGCCGTGGCTCCGAGTCCTCTGGGGGCACGGCTGAGGGTTCCGGCCAACCCGTCGCCGCCGACGTCATCCCCGCCCAGGTCACCGCCGCCCCGGACATCAACGCCGTCGTCATCAAGGCCTCTGCCGCCGAGCACGAGGAGTTCGCCGTCCTCATTCGGCAACTGGATAAGCCCCGCGATCAGGTGATGCTCGAGGTCACACTTGTCACGGTCCGCAGCAGCGAGAACTTCAACCTGGGCGTCGAATTGAGCGGAGCACATCTCAATGGCGGCGAAGGAAACCGCATTGGCTTCAGCACGTTCGGCGTCGGCAAAGTCGATCCCGCCACCGGCAACCTCGGCTTTGCGACCCCCCCCGCGTTCGGCCTGAACTTCGGCCTGTTCAAAACCGACGAGTTCTCCATCGTCTTCAATGCCCTGAAAACCGTCGGCGATACGCGTATCAGCGCCACTCCGAAAATCCTCGTCGAAGACAACGCATCCGCTGAGATCAAACAGCTTAGCAAAGAACCCTACACCACCGTCAGCCAAGGCCAAAGCAGCACCCTGACCAGCTTCGGCGGCTTCGCCGAGGCCGGCGCCACGTTCACCGTCATCCCTCATATCTCCAAGGATGAATGGCTCCGGCTCGAATACCAGGTCAACCTCAGCTCCTTCGACAAACGCACGCCGCAGCAACTCGCCGCCAATCTCCCTCCTCCCATACGGCAGAATACGAGCCAGGGCACCGTACGCATCCCGGCTGACCACACCGTCGTCCTCGGCGGCCTGGCCTCCACGCGCGACGAACAGGTGAAAGACGGCATCCCTCTGCTCTGCGACCTCCCCATCATCGGCTCACTCTTCGAAAACCGGTCCACCGGTCAGTCCCGCGAAACCCTCTTCATCTTCATCCGACCTGTCGTGCTCCGAGACCTCGCATTCCGAGACCTGCAGTACCTCAGCCGCGAGGACGTCCAGAAGGCCAAACTCGCATCCAGAGATTACCCGGACAACGCTCTCAGATTGTTCGTGCCCAACACGAACGATCAGCAGAAGAAGGAGAACCCATGAAATCAACGCATTGCCTCCGATTGCCGTTTGTGGTGCTCTTCCTGGTCGCCTGCTCGTGCCAGCGTTCCCAGGAGCAGGCCAGGCACGACCTCTCCCGCGAACTGGCCGCACGACAGGAGAATCAGGCGCTGTCCATGCAACTCTATGAGAGTGGCGCCGCTGCTCATAAAGCTGGGCGTCTGGCCGATGCACGGCAGGACTTCACCGCCGCGGTCTCCGCCGACAGGCAGAATGTCTACGCGTGGATGGCCCTCGGCGCCGTCCACTTCCAGCTCGACAACTACTACCAGGCGGCGGCTGCCTTCCACGAGGCCAGCCGCCTCGCTCCCACGCGCTACGAGCCTCACTACAACCTGGGCGCCGTGTACGAAGCCGTCGGCCGTTTCAACGATGCCATCAAAGCCTACGAAACGGCCCTGGGATTCGAACCCGACCAGTTGGAGGTCATGGAGAACCTCGCGCGGACGTATGTCCGCGCCAACCACAAGAGTGACCAAGTCAGGGAACTGGTCGATCGCGCGCTGCTGCAGGAAGATCGCCCACAGTGGCGTCAGTGGCTCTTGCTGCAGACCGTGCGCCTTTCTTCGACAACCCAGCCAACGGCCAGACCATGAAGAGGAGGTATGTCCATGATGTTGCACCACGATCTCTGCTGGTTGCCCAGATTGCTCATCAGGGCTGCATGGCCTCTTGGCAGCGCCGTCGCCATGCTTCTGTTCGTCGGGCCCGCCCGCTCGGCGTCGACCGACGACTTCGCATCCCATAGGCGTGCGGCTCTGGCCCAACTGGAGCCCAAGTACGCCCAGATCATCGCCGCCTACCCCAATGACGCGGAGCTCCGGGACTTCCAACAACGGCTCGAGGTGATCGACAAGGTCGCCTCGTTGCTGCTTGCCCGCCTCCGCTCGGCCGGCTTCGCGGCGTTCGACCAGGTCCTCTCCGCGGGCATCAAGTCGCCCAGGGCCGCAAGCACAGTCAAGGTCTCCATGAGCGCCGCGGAAATCCTCCAGGAATACGAGGCCGAATTCTCCGCCGCCCTGCCTCGCCCCAGAGTCAGCGACGAACAGCTCAAGGTCCTGCTTGCGTACTACAACTCCGCCATTCAGACCGCTGAGTCGTACATCGCCTCTCGCGGCAAGACCATGGCCATGGTCGAGGAGAAGCTCTTCGCCGACGGCGTGGAACTCGCTGCCGTCCTGCCCTTCCTTCATGTGCCGGATGATCAGTGGACCGCGAGAAACACCGACTCCCTCCCCGACTGGATGCGTACAGCCAAGGGGCTGGCGGCAATCGAGCGATTCGCCCTCTCCGTCAGGCGTCCCCTGACGGGTCACCAGCTTGCGCTGTGCCAGAGACGCGCCGAGAGATCCGCGCCGAAGCTGACCGTTGCCGAGTACGCCCGCACCGTGGCGCCCAAGCTCGTCAACGGCGGCGATTACTATGCCGCTCTCTCGTGCCTCAAAGCCGGCATCGATTCCGCAGAAGCCGCGGCCAACGCCCACGAGGCCGTCGCGCTATCCATACAACGTGTGGAAATCCTCGGCACCACCGGCCACCCCAAGCTGGCTGCCGAGGAAACCGATCGCCTGCTCCAGAAGTACCCGGAGTCTGCCAGCTACGGCAGAACTGCGGTGTTGCGGCTTAAGTACATGTATGAAGGCGAGGAGCACGCCAGAATCATCGAGGAAGCGCCGCGGTATGCCGCCAACGAGCGCGCGGCCGCATACCGGCCTCAGATCCTCTACATCCAGTGGCAGTCGCTGCGTCGGCTCGATCGCCCCGACGACGCCGACAAGATCCAGAAAGCCTTCCTCACCCAGTTCCCCGACCACCCCCTCGGCGCCGACATGTACTTCGCATCGGCCGTGTCCGCGCTGGCGGGGTTTAATTACCAGGAGGCGATGCGGCTGCTGGATGTCATCCTGTACCGATACCCCGACTCCAAACTCATCCCGAAGGTCAAGCAGATGCAGGAGCAGCTTCAGGCCGTCTCCAAGACCGGCTCGGGCGCCAACCCATAGCGCCCTTGGGGATCCCCGCTCCGCCTACCGATCAAGCCCCAGCAGCGATCGAGGGTTGCGGGAAGTCAACTGCTCCGCCTCCTGCTCGCTCAATCCAAGTCTCTCGACAAGGTTCTTACAGGCTTGCTTCATCGGCAATGCCGAGCCAACCAGATGCGAGCCATCGGGCGCCCGCGCTGCAAGGTCCTGGCCGATCAGCAGGTCCCATCGCCCGAGCGTGTATCGCCCCGGCCCGCGCCCCGCCGGCGCTATGGCATCCGTCACGACGACACTCCGCTCGAAGCCGGCCAATCGCAGATAGTTGCCCAAGGCCGCAAAGGGCACGTGCGCGCCGTCCGCGATGAAACTGAACCTCAGCCGGTTCGCCAGCGACAGCGCCCGTTGGATGATGTTGTCGTGCCGGTGCACCATCATCGGGCAGCCGTTCCCCAGGTGCGTGAACATGCTCAGCCCCGCGTCGATCGCCGCCTTCAGCTCATCCACGCTCGCATCGCAGTGCCCCGCGGCCACCAACACATCTCGCCCGGCCAGCATCCGCGTCACGCGCAAGCCCGCGTCGCACTCCGGCGCCAGCGTGACGATGCGCGCCAATCCCGCTGCCGCATCCAGCAGCCGTTGCATCGGGTCGAGGTCGGCCGGGCGAACCGCATCCCTCGGATGCGCCCCGCGATACCCGTCAGCGGGGTTGATGAACGGCCCCTCGATGTGAAACCCGAGGATCATCTCTCGTGCCGCGACATCGCGCTGGCGCAGCTCGACGATGCGCCCCAGCCGGCGGGCCATCCTCCCGAGATCCTCCGTGATGATCGTCGCCAGAATGCCGTCCACACCATCCTGGCGCAGGGCCTCGCAGGCTGCGTGCAAGGCCTCCGCCGTCAGGTCATCCTGGTTGAAGTCCACTCCCCCGTAGCCGTTCACCTGCAGATCGATATACCCCGATGTGTTCATGATGCGATCTATCTTTGACCGTGTTTCCGGCTCAACATCGACGCCGCCGCCTCATCCAGGTAGATCGTCGCGCGTTCGTGTGTCTGCAGGATCGACGCCGGCACATCCGGCGTCACCGGCCCCTCGATGGCGTTCCTGACCGCCGCCGCCTTCCGAGCATCCGGCACCGTGCAGACGATCGCTTTTGACTTCATGATCTGACGGATCGACATCGAGATGGCCCGCTTGGGCACGTCATCCAGACTCCCAAACCAGCCCTCACCGGACTGTTGCCGCCGGCATGCCTCGTCCAGAGTCACCATCAGGTACGCCTTCTCGGTCTGGAAATCCGCTGGGGGATCGTTGAAGGCAAGGTGCCCGTTCTCCCCGATGCCGATGAACGCCACGTCAATCGGATGCTGAGCGATGATCTGTCCCACCCTCTCGCATTCGGCCTCCGGGGTCTGCTCGCCGTTGATGTAATGGAACGCGCTCAGCGGCAGTGGCAGCTTGCTTGCGAATCGCTGCCAGAGGTACAGCCTGAACGAAGCCGGATGTGAAATCGGCAGCCCGACATACTCGTCGAGGTGAAACGCGGTCACATTGTTCCACGCGATTCCCTGCGCCCGGGCCAACTGCTCGATCATCTCGAACTGCGACGCCCCCGTGGCCACCACGATATTCGCCTCGCCCCTCGCCTTCAGGGCCGCCCGCAGCACCTCCGCGCCGTCGCTGGCCGCCCGCGATGCCATGGCCGCCTTGGATTGGCTGATGATCACTCGCATACGTCGTCCTTTCCGAATGCCCCAGCGGTGGAAATCCTACCCGTCATGACTTCTACAGCAAAATGAGCCCAACGACCGATAACTACGACGGGTGTGCCGTTTTGAGCCGCGCTATTCCATATGACGCAGCAGGTGGGAAACTACGATCAGCCCGTGCTGGCCTTGGCCAGCCGTTACCCTCTGCTTTTCAACGACCTGCAGGCGTGGCTGCGGGTCGATCCCGCGTCCGCGCGCCTCCCCGCCGCTGCTCCCAAACCCGTTTCGCTCCGCCACGGCGAGCATGAACTGCTGTTCGACGACGTGCGTCCTGAAAGCGTGCTTCAGCGGCTCGCCGACATCGGCCAGCCCCCTCTCATACACCTGTTCACTGAACCCTCCGGCCTGCTGCGTTTTCTCACCCAGCGCGCCGCCATCGACTGTATCGCCCATCCCGGCTGGGTTCCCCTTCTGCTGCTGCCACTGCAGCACGCCAGTCATATGCAGCAGTGGCTGATGCAGATGCCCCCGCGGCAATGGCCCTGGCCGTTGCTCGACGCCCGCTCCTTGGGGGATCAGGCCCTTGCCCAGACCGCCTCGTCCATCGGCCGCCAGATGCTCGAGTTCATCGGGCAGCTCACAACCAAGCTCGCCGAGCAACTGGCCTCTCGCTATGCGGATCGCCCCACGCCCGCCCAGATCCTCCGCGGACAACAGCGCCCCCTCCGAACCCTCATATGGGCGCTCGAAAGCAGCGCCTATCAGCGGTTCTGCGCTCGCGATCTGGCCGACGCCCTGACCTCCACCGGCGTCGAAACACGCACCTTGATCTCACCCGCGGGACACGCCAAGCAGTACGAGATGCTCCAGGCCGTCGACGCCTTCGACCCTGATGTGCTCTTGCTCAATGGCCGGGAGCGCAGCGACTTCAGCGGTCTGCCCCAGCAGCTCTGCGTTCTGGCCTGGGACCAGGACTACGTCCTGTGCAACAACCCCGACTATCCCCGCTGCATGGCGGCGCGCGATCGGCTCATGCTCATGGTGGTTGACTGGCGACAGGATGCCCTTGCGTCAGGGGTCTACGCCGATCGCATCGCCCACATCAACCTCGGCACCAATCACCGCCTCTACCATCTTCCCGCCGCTCACCAGACGCCCCAATACGATGTGCTGTTTGTCGGCAACATCTACCCCTTCGACGTCTACCAGCGGATCGTTCACTTTGACCAGTTGGGCGAACCCGCGCAACGGATCATGCTGCACGCGCGAACGAAGCTCGCCGACTGGATCGCCAGCCGCGGCGAGGACGAGCCCTTCGTCATCCCCGACACCGAAACACTGCTGCGACAGACCATGGCCGAGCTTGGCATGGCCCACTCCGGCGATGAGTTGCACTGGCGCTTCCTCGTCACCTACTTCCGCTACCGCATCGCCCATCTCCTGGTCCGCGAGATGTATGTCTCGTCGCTCAAGGACTTCCGCCTTGGCCTGTTCGGCAGAGGCTGGGAGAAGTTCCCCGCGGTCGCCTCGTTTGCCCAGCCGGAAATCGAGAACGGCCAGCCCCTCTGCGATGCCATCCACCGCTCAGCCATCAACCTCCACCTTCATACCTGGACGGTTCATCATCCGCGGCTTTACGACACGGCCGCCGCTGGTGGCTTCCTCCTCGTCGGACGCGTTCCCGAAGCCTACCCGCTCGACCGCGTGTTCGAGGCAGGCGCCGAACTGGATACCTTCGGCTCCATCGCCGAGCTGAAACGCAAAATCCGCCATTACCTGGACCACCCCGACGAGCGTCAGGCGATGGCCTGGCGCGCAGCCGATCGCGCCCGTCGCGAACACACCATGGAATGCCGAGCACGCGACATGATCGGCTTCCTCGCCAAAGAACTCCATGATCAGCACCGCTAGACGATCACGACCTCTCCGCCAGCCCCCGCCCAGGCCCGCCCTCGACGCGCCCGGCCGCGTCAGTCTCCCCGTCATCAACCCCGCCTTTCTGGCCGAGGGCGATCCCTTCAGCCCGCATAAGATACTCAACCATTTTGACCGTCTGACCCGCCTGGCCCAGGGCCGACTCGTCTATCCCGTCACGGTTGAAATCGATCCGACGAACCTCTGCAACCATCGCTGCCAATGGTGCGTCAGCGCGGAATCGCACACCGGCCAGAGCCTCGGTCTCGACCGCTTCAGGTCCCTTATCGACGAACTCCGCCGCTGCGACGTTCGCTCGATTGTGCTGAAGGGCGGCGGCGAGCCGACCGCGCACCCGCGATTCCTCGATATGCTCGACATCCTCCGCGAAGGCCGCCTCGGCACGGGCCTGATCACCAATGGCTCCATGCCTCGCCCCGGCACCCCGGAGAGAATCCTCGACTCGTGCCAATGGGTGCGTGTCAGCCTCGATGCCGCCACGGCCGATACCCATTGCCTCATCCACGGCAGCACGGACTTCGAGAAGATCGTTGGGAACATCCGCTACCTCACGGCAAATGCCCGCCAGACGATGGTCGGCCTCAACTTCGTCGCCGAGGAGCGTAACTGCCGCGAGATGGCCGCCTTTGCCGAACTCGCCCGCTCAATCGGCTGCGCCTACGTCACCATCCGCTGCGTCTTCGATCCGGCTCATCCGATGTCCCAGGACCTGCGCGACGCCATGCGACAGGAAGCGGTCGCGGCCAAGCAACTCGAGACTCCCTCCTTCCGCGTCTTCCTCGGCAATTTCACCGATCGCTATCTCAACGCCGATCCCAGCCAACTCTCCGTGCATCCCAGGTGCCTTGGGCCCAACCTCATCGGCATCGTCGGCGGCGATGGCCAGGTCTACGCCTGCTGCTTCCTCCGCGGCAACACGCAGTTTAGCTTCGGCAGCATCAACCAGCACACTTTCCGCGAAATCTGGACTGGCCCCCGGCGTCAGGAGGTCATGCAGGCTGTTTACGAAGGCCGATGCAACAAAGTCTGCGTAGGAGGCCAAACCGCCAACCGGTACAACCTCTACAACGAGATCCTCAACTACCTTGCCTGTGGGTGCAAGCCGCACAGCGACTTCGCCTGATCTGGCAACCGACAACTGGCAACCACGATGAGAACCGACCACATCAACTGTCCGATCCGCCCCCGCGTCACCCTCGACGACCCCAACGAGCCGCTCGAGATGATCGGCTTCACCATCGCCCGCTACAAGTTCGCCTGCAAGTGGATCCGCGAGGGGGATTCCGTCCTGGAGATCGGATGCGGCGAAGGCTTCGGGTGCAACTTCCTCAGCCGCCACGCCGCTCGCGTCACCGGCCTGGACATCGACGAGGATCTCATCCGCCGCTGTCAGACTCGATATGCGAGAGACAACCTGCGCTTCATCGTCGAAGACATCGTCCATCCGCGTCGCGCCCCCGCGCAGGATTATGATGTTGTCGTGAGCTTCGAGATGATCGAACACGTCGCCCGCGGCGACGGCAGACGCATGGTCGCCAACGTCGCTGGCCATCTGAAAGACCGTGGCCTGGCCATCCTGAGCACCCCGCGCGCCCGCCCCGATCGCTCCATCTCCCGCGAGAAAATGCACGTGTTCGAGTACGACTACGACACGCTGCTGGCGACGCTCCAGCCGCATTTCCACCGCGTGATGGTCTTCTGTCAGAACGACGAGTACATCTACGCGGGCCACCCCTCCACCGCGTGGAACTACATTGCCCTGTGCTTCCGCTGAGTCGCTGCGTGAGGCCCACGGACCGCGGGACGAAGGTCACTTCGTGGCGGGGTACTGCTTCAGCCGAATGTCTTTGAACTCGACCCACATGGGGGCGCCGGCGTGGATCTGCAGGGCGATGATGCCGGAGTCGCAGCGTCCTTTCTCGTCGTTGTCGACCAGGTCCACCGTCTGGACGCCGTTGATGTACTGAACAATGTGGTTGCCCTTGGCGATGATGATGTACTCATTCCAGTCGGCAAGCTTGTAGGCGGCCGCGATCGCCTTCTGATTGCCGACCGATCCGACGACGTTCTGTTTGGCGTCGGCGTCGATAACCACCTTCTGGCCGACGCGGCAGATGAACCCACGGCCCTTGGGGCCGCGTTCGTGGTAGATGAGGCCAGCGATGCCGGGCTCATTGGCGACCTCGGCCTGGTAGCCGCCGACGATCCAGTCGTTCGCTCCGCCGGGATAATGCTTGCTGCGATACTGGATGCCGGAGTTGCCGTGGTCGATGCGGAGGGACATGCGGAGATCGAAGTCGGTGACGGTCGCGTCTTTGCAGATGAGGAAGGTATTGCCTTTGGTGGGGTTTTCCTTGGTGGTCTCGCCGCGGATGGCGCCATCCTTGACGGACCAGAGCTTGGGATTGCCATCCCAGCCGGCGAGATCCTTGCCGTTGAAGATCTTGACCATGCCTTTGGGTTCGGGCGGGGCGTTGGGCTTGGGGGGTTGTACGGCGGGCCTGGGTTGGGCGAGGGCGAGATAGACGAGAGAGAGGACAACGGTCAGCAAGGCACAGACTGAGATGGTGCGACGCATACAGATTCTCCTTGGCAGGATCTCTGTGATTGGAATTGCAGGCCGGGCGAAATGCTGAGGGGACCAGGCTGAGTTCCAAGGGTCAGCGCTGAGCCGAGGCGCCGGGGGATACCTCCGGGGCCTTCTCCTCCTTCATCTTGCCCAGGTAAGAGCCCATGTCGAGTTCGATGATGGCCTTCTGGATGTCGGTGACCGTCGCCCGGACGGTCGTAGCGCAGATGCCGCTTCAGCCAAACTCCATTTTCTGGTCTTTGACAAGTACCTTACCGGCCTTGTCGATGAGGGTGATGGTTGGCGTGGGGTTGCCATTGGGTGAGGAGACGGTGCGGAGGGTGCAGCCGTTGGGGTCCTTGAGTCCGACGGACAATGTGGTGTTTTCGCCGTCCTGTTTGGCGATGAACGACCAGTTGCACTTTCCGGCGAGGCGGATGGGTTGTCCGCGGAGGGCATCGGCGGCGGCGGGATACACACGGAACGTGCCGTTAATGAAAAGGAAGTTCCACTTGTCCGCGTCAGTCATCCGCCAGAAGAAGTACAGGTTCTCTCTGACAGGCGTTTTGGAGTTGGCGCCGGCGAGGGAATAGAGGTCCAGCGAGTATTCCGCGGAGGCGCCATTCTTGTAGGGACAAGGGGCCGTGAAGGAGACGTTGGGAGTCGCTTGTGTGTTGCCCGGGGCCTGGCGCACCGGGAATGGTTTGGGGCTGTGGTTCGTGAGGTCGCCGTCCATGTTCTCGTCGACATAGGCGATGTCATAGCCGGTGCCGTCGCCCTTGGACTCGTCCATGGCAAGCAACATGTTCTTGGCGGACTTCTCGCCGAAGACAACGTTGATGTACAGAGGGCGACTCGAGACGTACTTGGGCTGCTTCAATGGTGGGGGCGAGGGCGGGGCGGAAGGTGGGGGCGGCGACTCGGCCAGGTTGCTGCGTGAAGCACAGCCTGATGCAAACGCGGCAGCCACGAACAGGACGAGAAGTACACGCATGGTCTGCTCCTTGAGTAGTCGCTGCAGGTCGCCTGCGAAGTTCGCATTATACCTATCCCCAGGTGAGAAGAAAGGGGGTGGAGCGACGAAGAAGAGGTGAGGAGGGCGCGTCAATGCGGAGCTGCCGCATTGATCCTTGCGACGGCGTGAGTGCTGAGTGCTGAATCGCGTTGGGTGGTCGATTGCGAAAAAGGAAATGGCCCGGAGACGGAGGCGTCTCCGGGCTGGTTGGTTCTTCCGGGATCAGACTTTCTTGAGGCTGATCGATCCGGAGAAGATGCTGCTGCCTTGGGTGAATTTCAGGGGCGAGGAGAGTTTGCCTTTGGCGATGGTGCCTGCGCCGGTGGCGTTGATTGGGCCGCCGGAGTGGGTGCCTTTGAGCTTGATGGTGAAGGTTTTGGCGCCGGTCACGGTTCCAGTGACCGTGACTTTGATGGAGGCGTTTTGAGTGGAGGTGAGGACGCCGGAGAAGACGCCTTTGGCGGTTTGTTTGGTGATGGAGAGAGTGATGCCGCGGGTATGCACGCCGTTGACGACGAGGGAGCCGGAGTAGTTGCCGGTGATCTTGGGGAGTTTGGTGGCGAGGGGCTGGACGATGGCCTGCGGATCGACGTGAAGAGCGGCCGCCACGTGGACGGGGGCAGCGGAGAGCAGACTGCGAGATTCGAGCGATTCGAAGAATTCAAACATACATTGCCTCATTTGAAAAAGGTGGAGCTTGCATGTGCCGTTCTTCCCGGGGTCGAACAATAGGCGCGCGGCGGGAGGGGGTCAAATAGGGGGGGAAAATCAGCGGCTGGGTGGCAGGGCAATTGCGTTTGGCCAGGGCGGGGCAGGGATTGCACGCTCTTGCGCCTTGCGCCCGGGCTGGCGCGCAGGCATAGTCCGCCCAATCGGTTGCGAAGCTTCGCGTTGGACACGCTCAACCCCTGGCCTTGGAAAGACCAGCTATGCGAAGTCAAGAGCATATGCAGAAGATTTCCTGAGGACGGACTGTGGCGATTGAACGTTCATCACGACTGAACGGACGGCGGGTGAGGCGGATACCCCTCGTTTCCGGCGTTGCTCGCTAGCGAATGCGCGTCACCGATGCCTCATCCACGATGCCAGCATAACCCGATTCTTTCTGCACCTCGTCGTACAGGTAGACATGAGCCCAGACGAAATGCGGTGCCATGATGCTGCTCCCTGTGGGTCCAAGCGAGATGTAATGCGGCTTCCGAACGCAGCCCGGGCCGAGGAAGAAATTCACATATGCAATCGCGAACTCGTTACTCTCGTCGGCAGCGAGCACGTGGCACCACTGATGCGGAGTCACTACACCTCCGAGCGGTAGCTCACCGAAGGGCAGAACAATGGGTGTTCCGACAGGTTGAAAAAAGGTGTCGATCTCGCCCCCGCCCAGGATGAACTTTCTCAGTGGGAGGAAGCCCGGTTCATCACCCCGAAGCCCTCGCCGCGAATGGGCGAGGCAATAGTGGAAACCAATTTTCGCAAGCGCGCGAAAGTAATGGTCAGTAATCTTGAGCGTTGTCCGACCTTGGACACGGTGCACGGCTTGCTCAGTGGAGGACAGTTGCAGCATCTGCGACCCAGGAAAGATATGCAGCACCAGTTCGCTGTACTCGACCCACTGGCTTTCATCACAACTGAGCCACGTCTTGGCCGCTTTTCCGGAGATCCTCTTCTTGACCTTCGCCTCAAGTTGTTGCGGCTTCATCCCTTCGAATAAGGGAAAGATGAACTCCTTGCCGGCATCGTCGTGGATGATGACCTGATCGATGGGATAGACGTTCCGCGGGTCTTGCGGGGAAAGCCGCACCAACTCGCGATGATCGCCCTTGTTGATGGCGCACTGTGGCGGCGGCATACCCATCGCGCCTGTCCATGAGCGGCCGCGGCGCCGGCCCCGTGGTAAAGCTGGGCCGACCACAGCACGGAGAAAGCTCTCCGGCCCACACTGCAAGAGTAGTTGCTCTGACTTGCCGATGCGGTGATTGCACTCCGGGCAGATCCGCCTGAATCGGACATCGTTGCGAAATTCCCCGAGCTGAGCGGGGATGATGTGGTCGCCCTCGCCCTTCGTCGGATCGACAGGCTTCGCACAGTAGATGCAACGGAATTCCTCGGAAGGCATACACCACCCTATGGCCTATCAGCAGCCCATCAGGTCGCATGAATCAATGCGGTAGCGTTCGGCATCCGCGTCCGCGCTCTCGCTTCACCGGCTTCTGTGCCGACTAACGCCGGCTGCCCGTCTTATGCCACTCTGCCCAGCGGCGCAAGATCAGCGGGCTGGGCTGGCTCGTCCACGAGAGAGACGATTTCATTGATGGCGCCCAGGCTGGCGCTGGTTGGAGAGGTGATCTCGATGCCGATGGGGCGATCATCGGCGGCATAATCCACCACAATACCGCCCTGGCGCTTCTCCGTGCGGACGCTCTTGTCACCTGGCCGTCGGGGCAGATAGAGGTATGCGGCCAATGGCTTGCCGTTGCGGTAGGTCACCTCAAGATAAGACTTTTTCATGGCTCACCTCGGCGGTTCCAGAGCCTACGCCGTCACCACCAGCAAGCGTTGCTCATTGTTCAGCGGCTCGACAATGACCTCCCAAGGCACGTCCTTCCACTTCGTTTTCACGACCCATCGACCGGGCTCGTGATTTGGCCGCAGATTCACGGCCTGCTCCAGCATCTCACGCAGGTCCAGATCATTGAACCCGCGATCGAGCATGCGTTTGGCCAAGTGCGGCGAAGCCAGATCAAGCTCCCACAGCCACCACTCCGGCCAATCCATGTCGCCTCCCATCATTCTATCCCGCGACCATGGGTGCCAGAAAGAGAATCGGCCGGCTATTCGCCGGCCGACTCTTGAAAATCAGTTAGTACATTCCACCGCCCATGCCACCGGGCGCTCCGGCCGGTTCGGGCTTGTCTTCCTTGATCTCGCACACAATCGCGTCGGTGGTGAGCAGCAATCCCGCGATGGACGCCGCGTTCTGAAGCGCGCAGCGTTCGACTTTGGCCGGCACGACCACGCCCATCTTCATGAGGTCGCCGTACTCGTGCGTCAGCGCGTTGTACCCGAAGTTGACCTCGTGGTTCTCCTTGACCTTCTGGGCGATGACGGAGCCATCGACGCCGGCGTTCTCGGCGATCTGCTTGATGGGGGCTTCGACGGCGCGGCGGACGATGTCGACGCCGATCCGCTGATCATCGTCGTCGACCTTCCTGCCCAGAGCCGGCAGAACCTTCATGGCGGCCCGGATGACCGACACGCCGCCGCCGGGCAGGATACCTTCCTCCACGGCCGCCCTGCACGCGTGCAGGGCGTCTTCGACGCGGGCCTTTTTCTCTTTCATCGCCACTTCGGTGGCAGCGCCGACCTTGATGATCGCCACGCCGCCCGCCAGCTTCGCCAGCCGCTCCTGCAGCTTCTCCTTGTCATAGTCGCTGGTGGTCTTGTCGATTTCGTTCTTGAGCTGTTCGATGCGGCCCTTGATGAGTTTCTGATCGCCGCCGCCCTCGATGATCGTCGTGTTGTCTTTATCGACGCGGATCTTCTTGGCTCGGCCGAGCTGCGAGACCTCGACGTTTTCGAGCTTGATCCCAAGCTCCTCGAAGATGGCCGTCCCGCCCGTGACGATCGCGATGTCTTCCATCAGGGCCTTGCGGCGGTCGCCGAAGCCCGGGGCCTTGACCGCGCAGACCTTGATGGTTTGGCGGAGCTTGTTGACGACGAGGGTGGCCAGCGCCTCGCCTTCGATATCCTCGGCGATGATGAGCACGGGCTTTCCGGCGTCCGCGCACTTGCTGAGGAGTGGCACGAGGTCCCTGGCCGAGGCGATTCTCTTCTCATGGATGAGGATGCACGCGTCTTCGAGGACGGCTTCCATGCTGTTGACGTCCGTGATGAAGTGCGGCGAGAGGTAGCCCTTGTCGAACTGCATGCCTTCGACGAGGTCGACTTTGGTCTCCAGGCTCTTGCCTTCCTCGACGGTGATGACGCCGTCCTTGCCGACCTTCTCCATCGCGTCAGCAATCATTTTGCCGATCATCGCGTCCTGGTTGGCCGACGACGTGCCCACCTGGGCCACTTCCTTGGAGGATTCGACCTTTTTGGACATTTTCGCCAGCTCGGCGACGATCGCATCGACGGCCATCGTGATGCCGCGTTGGATCTGGCTGGCGTTTGCGCCCGAGGCCACGTTTTTCAGGCCTTCCGCGAAGATGGCTTCGGCGTAGATGGTGGCGGTGGTGGTGCCGTCGCCGGCGACGGAGCTGGTCTTGGAGGCGACTTCTTTGACCATCTGCGCGCCCACGTTTTCGTAGGCGTCTTCGAGCTCGATTTCCTTGGCCACGGTGACGCCGTCCTTGGTGACGGTCGGCGAGCCGTATGATTTCTCCAGGACCACGTTTCGCCCGGACGGGCCGAGGGTGACTTTGACCGCTTTCGCGAGCTTGGATACCCCGCGTTTGATGGCCTCGCGGGCCTCCTGCTCAAATGCAATTCTCTTGGCTGCCATTGTTGGTGCTCCTTATCAGGTGTGCGTGGCCAGTTGTCAGCACTTACGGCGCCCGTGCCCGGATTGATGCCACGGACAACGGGCTGCTGACGGCTGGCGCTCTCCCCTAGTCAACCACCGCGAGGATGTCATCCTCGGACATGATGATCAGTTCTTCGCCGTCAAGCTTCAGCTCGGTTCCGGCGTAGCTGGCGAAGATGACCTCGTCGCCCTTCTTGACGCCGATCGGGGCTCGCTGCCCGTTTTCCAGGCGTTTGCCTTCGCCGACCGAAAGCACCTTGCCGCGCTTGGGCTTTTCCTTGGCGGTGTCGGGAAGAACGATGCCGGACTTGGTCTTGGTCTCGGCCTCGACTCGCTTAATGAGAACCTTGTCGCCGAGAGGACGCAACTTAGTCATTGTCAATGCTCCTTTTAAAACCCGCACGTCCGTTGTCAGTCGTCAGTGTTTACGAGTTGTCAGCGGCAACGGACGACGGGCGACTGACAACTGACAAAGCCACTTAACTTTCGCTCGGCCAGCGGTTCTCGTGATACCGTTTCAAAACCCTGGCCAGAGCGTCGAGCAACACATTGAAATCCACCGGCTTGCTCAGGACGCTGAACACTTGCATGCCCAGCGCCTCTCGCAACAGGTAATTGCTCAGGCGATCCGCCAGAAGGATCGCGGGGATGCTCTTACGCAGTTCCCGCATGAGCTTGATCACCTGCAGGCCGCCCAGTCCGGGCATCTGCGTGTCCAGCACCACCGCATGAAGGGGCGTGGTCTCGATGACATCCAGCGCCTCGCGCCCGGACCTGGCCAGCACCGTCTGCACGCCCTGCGGTTCGAGCAGCGCGATCACGGTCCGATGCCAGCCTTCCTGCTGCACAGGCAGCAGCACAGTAAACCGCGAGGCTGGATCAGTAAACACCATAACCGCCGCCCTGTTAACCGCGGCCTAAGCTCGCGCACGACAATAACAAGGCCCGTGCCGAGGTTATACCCGGCCATCGGTTAACATAACCATGTGCCTATATTCAGGTTACAACGACGTAGGCATCCAGTTGCTGTCGCACCCTTCCTGCCAAACGTGGCGCACACGCCGGATACGACTGCCAGTGTGGCAGAGACCCGGCACCTCCGTCAGAACGGCATCGCCTTGCCCAACAGGTGATACCTCAGCATCGTCAGAGCCATCTTACACGCCCGGTCGCGGATCATCTCCCGGTCACCCAGAAGGCTGAAAGTCCGCGTGACGCAATCGGCCGAGCGAGACGCCAAACCGATGCACACCGTCCCGACCGGTTTTTCCGGCGTGCCGCCATCCGGGCCGGCGATCCCCGATATCGCCAGCGCAAAGTCCGCCTTGGTGCGATCCAACGCGCCCCTCGCCATCGCACCAACGACGGCTTGCGAAACCGCGCCGTGTCGCTGGATCATGTCCGCGGGAACCCCGAGCATCTGCGTCTTGGCCTCGTTGGCGTAGGTGATCCACCCCTGCCTGAAGTATGCGCTGGAGCCGGGGATGTCCGTCAGCATTTTCGCGAGCAGCCCGCCCGTGCACGATTCCGCCGTCGTGAGCTCCATCGGCCGCGATGACGAAAGCAGCATCCGCGCCATCACCTGCGGCAGCGTTTGCTCATCGGCGCCGTAGATCAGATCCCCCATGGCCCCGCGGCAGAGGGCTTCGGTCTGCTGCAGCTCAGCCTGCGCGCGGGCGGGCGTGTCGAACCGCGAGTTGATGCGAAGTGAAACAATCCCCGCGGACACCGTGGTGCCGACCGACGGGTTGCGCGTGCGGTCCATCAGCCCACCGAGCATCTCGGCCACAGCCGACTCCCCCAACCCGAATGTGTGCAGCGTGCGGGACAGGATCACCGCTCCACCGCTTCTCTTCGCGACGAATGGCAGCACGTCGCGCTCGAACATGGCCTTCATCTCCTTGGGCACACCGGGCATGACAAAAACGTCGCAGGTATCGCCGCCTTCACCCCTCGGCTCACCGTGCATGCTCATGGCTTGAATTCCGCGGTTGAGCAGCGTTGTTCGATGGAGCACGGCGTGAATGCCCGCGGCGGTCCCGCAACAGTTGTCGATCATCTCGGCCCCGTGCGGAATCATCGCCTGGATCCGGTTCAGCGCCGGCATGGCTCGCCCGCGCGCCCGGAAGAAATCGTGCAGCTTCGCCAGCCATGACTCGTTCAGTTCCAGCGGCTCGTTCATCACTGCGGCCAGCGACTGGCGCGTCAGATCATCGGCCGTGGGCCCGATGCCGCCCGTCATGAGCAGCACATCGCAGCCGCTGGCCGCGTCCCGGATGGCCTGCTCGATCCCCTGTTGGCTGTCCGGGACCGTGATGTGGCCCGAGACTTCGCAGCCCACCCGCGCAAGCTGCTGGCTCAGCCACGCCGAGTTGGTATCGACCGTCTGCCCCAACACCAGCTCGTCACCGACCGAGAGAATGATGGCGTTCATGTCGCCGTGGATTCTCGACGGGTGATCCCGGATACGCAAATGCGCGATCAGCCGTGGCTGACGGCGTGCGACCACGGCAGCCGATCGATCACCTCGCCCAGCCTGTGCACCACCGCCTCCAGCCGGCGCTGGCGATGCGGGTTGAGCTCGTCGCTGCCGAACCGCACGCGGTAGAATAGGCGCGTCAGCCGGCGGATGGCGTGATATGCCTCAGTGGGGAGGAACACCAGCGAATGCGCGAATTCCTGCGCCGTCAGGTGCGGCGGGCGGACGATCCCCTTCCGGAGCAGCGACCGCGTCAGCAGATCGTAGAACGCCAACTGTCTGGCCAGCCGCAACTGATCATACTTCGGCAGCATTCCGAAGCCGATCCGATGCGCCCGCCGACGGAGGCGGCGATGCGACACCAGATACCACACGATCGCGCCGATGATGCTCGCGACCATCAGTGCGATGAGCAGGCTCAGAACGTTGAAGAACGTGCGGTAGAAGCTGGTCCAGAAATCGGAGTCGCCCCTCCACACATCAAGCTGCTGGCGCAACCACGCCAGCCAGCCGCTGACCCCCACCGCGCCCTTCGTCATGGCCGTATCGAGCGTGCGGAGCATTTCGTCGCGGTCCTTTGGATCATACGCCACGACCTTCTCCGCCCACTTGTACTCCATGAAGTCGAAGAACTGCTTGAGCGATTGCCACAGCGATGCCCTCCGCGCCAACAGATCTTCGCGCCCGCTCGTCGGATCGAACGCCACCCATCCACGCGGCGTCAGCACCTCCACCCAACTGTGCGCGTGCGACTGCCGAACCACGTAGAATCCTCCCACAACGTTGTATTCGTCGCACCGGAAGCCGATCACCATCCGCGCGGGTATGCCGATGCTCTGGCACATCAGCGTCATGGCGCTGGCGAAGTACTCGCAGTGCCCTCGCTTCACCTTCGTGAGGAAGTTGACCACCGGGTCACCGTCGCGCAGCGCCCGCCGGTAATCCGTCAGATCGAGCGTGTACAGGAAGTTCGACTTGAGGTGGCGCTCCAGCTTCCGCGCAATCTCCTCGTTCGAGTCCGCAACGCCATACGCCCGCGTCCGCTGCGCCGCCAGGCCGTCCGTCACCTCCGCACGCAACGTGTACTCGCGAATCCGCTGCAACACCTGGGCGTCCGAGCCCGAGCCGGACATCATGATCTGGCCCGTCAGCGCGTCGATCAGGTTCGGCTTGCTGGGAGCGTTGCTCGAGACCACCTCATAGTCCAACGCCGTGTTGATGGATTCCCCCGGCAGCGCCAGCGAGCCGTCGCCCACGCTGTAACGAATGCCCACCTGCCGATCGACCTTCACGCTCGTCACGCCCTGCAGCGCAAAGAGATAGCGCGACTCCGACGGCTCCAGCCGCACCCGTTGGACCCACGGTATGCCCTGCGGCCTGAGAAAGGTGCGAAGCTCCCCGTCGGCCGCCAACTCCTCCTCTCTGCGATCCCTGTTGCGCGTCCATTGATAGCGTTGCAGCCGGTCGGGATCCGGACCGTAACTGTCCAGGGTCAGCCCTCGCAGGTAAAGAGGCTCTATCCCGGCCAATGGCCTGTCACCCTTCCATACGGTCACCCGCGCCACCACTTCCTCGTTCTGCTTGATCCGGCTGATCTGGTCGAAGCTCACATGCTCGCTGAAGCCCGTCATCGCCGACACGGCCTTGAGTTGAAGCTGCCCGAGCAATGCCTGGCCCGCGACGCGCGGAAAAAACAAGAACACGCCCACACCCGTGCACGTCGCGACGACCCACACGAGCGCCGTCAGACGCCGCATCGAACTCGACAGATACCGCCGATCCTGCTGCACCGTCGCCGGGCTTCCCTTCTCTGGCGGAACGGGAAACGCCTCTTTCGCACGATCCGCCTCCACCTTCAGATGAAACGTCAGACAGCAGTACAGCGACAGCACGACATACACCAGCATCAGCAGCCCGAACAGGAGGCTCGTCGTGTTGATCGCCGCCGCCACCATCAGCAGCAGGCTCAGCACCAGAAGCTGCGCGTAGTCCCGGTTGGCCCGCTGCTCGAAGAGCTTCACCAACTGCAGGAAAGCCAGAAACTGCCCGATGAACATCAGCGGCGGACCGCTCTCCGCACGGATCTGGACCACCACATACACCAACGCACCGATCGTGACGACGTTGGCCAACCACCGCGGCATCGGCGCAAAGCGCCCGCTCTTCACCAGCCAAGCGTTGATCCCCACCGCCAGCACGCAGAACCCCCAGAACCCAGGGGACTCAGCGGCCACGGCAAACCCGCTCAGCCCCAGCCCCACGACCAGGTACAACAGCGGCTTGAACTGCTTGAAGTCGTGCATGGAATCGCTCAACCTCATCGACCCGCGGTCGCTTCCTGCTGTGGCGGCATGCAGTGCTCAAAATCAACCTCCCCCGCGAAACGGAACCACCGCCGCGCCTGTTCTGATCCGGCGCCGATCACCAGCCAGTTGCCCCGCGCCTGATCCATCAGGCTGCGCTCCACCTCATGCGGGGTCAGGACGATCGTCGTCGTCCCGCTCCGCATGAGCCGGCGGCCCTTGTCCAGAAGCATCCGGCTGTCCGCGGTGACGTTCTCCTGCAATCGAGCCAGAACCGCCATCAGATCGCGCGCGTGGCGTTTGCCCCGGCTGCCGGGTACGGCCACCCATCCCCCTGACCACACGCACAGACCCACAATCAGCCCGCGATCCACCGAGCTGGTCACCAGCGACCCCGCCATCGCGATCGTCCGTTCCACCGCCGCGCGCTCGGCCGACGTCTGCTCCTGTAGAAACGTGTCCACCAGGAGCAGCAGCCGCGGCGGCGCAACCTGCGTCATCTCCTTCGCGACCAGCGTCCCGGTACGCGCCGTGCGCCGCCAGTAGATCCACCTTGGGTTCTCTCCCTGCCGATACTCTTTCACGCCGAAGAACTCGTCGCTGCCCCCGCGGCGCGGCTTGATCCGCGCGCCGCTTAGTTCCGCGGACAAACACTCCGAAAACAGCCGTTCATCCACCGCCGCGATCGCAGGATAAACAAGGACCGTATCCTTCTGACGCCGCCGAATCGCTCGTTTAATGAACCCGAACGGGAAGCTCGTGCTCAACTGGTAAAGCTCAAGCTCGTGCAGACCCCGCCGTGTCGCCAGCACCTGCATCGGCACCGTCGCCTTCGTGCCCGCCGCCGCGTGCAGCAGATACGCCTGCGGCTGCTTGGCAAATGCCTCCACCCCGCTCAGCTCCCCCACCGTCACCGACAGACTCGGCCAGAACCGCTTCTGGTTGTGGAATTCATACTGAAAAACCGCCGGCTGCCCTACTACAATCGCCTCCGGCAGCGACCGCCGTATCTCCAGCTTCCGCAGCCCCAGGCGGCTCAACGCTCCGCTCACCAGCAGCACCCCGATCATGAGCCCGAAGACTCCGTACAGCAGGTTGGCCTTCGAGTTCATCGCCGCCAGACACATGAACAGCATCATCGATGTGTAGATCAACCCCACGAGCGAAAAGTCGAGCGAGGGTTTCTTCTTCACCGTCGGCATGGCTCATCTATACCATCAGTCGCCCAGCACAGGCGACTCTCCATCCCCCGCGGCGGCCGCCGCATCCGCCTCCTGCTCATGTCGGAGTCGGCACTTGGTCGAGAATGCGCTTGAGTATCCGCGACGTCGTGTTCGCGTCCCCGTTCTGAAGATACGCCTTGCTGATGATCCGATGCGCACCGACTGGAATCACCAGCCCCTTCACGTCGTCGGGCGTCACATAGTTCCGACCCGCCAGCAGCGCGGCCGTCTGCGCGGCCTGCACCAACGCCAACGACCCCCGCGGAGATATCCCAAGATGCAGCTCCTCGTCCCGCCGGCTCGCCTCAACAAGGTCGAGAACGTAGCTCACCACCGCTGAATCGAGGCGCACCTTGGGCACAAGGTCCTGCAACTCGACTATATCCGCTCCGGTCATCACCGGCTTCAGTTCCTCCAGCTTCGTCCGCGCCGGCTGAAGCGTCACGATCCGCTCTTCGCTGGCCCGGTCGGGGTACCCCATCGTGATCCGCAGAAGAAAACGGTCCAACTGGTTCTCAGGCAGGTAATACGTCCCCTCAAACTCAAAGGGGTTTTGCGTCGCCACCACCATGAACGGCCGCTTCAGCGGCATCGTCGTGTTCTCCACGCTGACCTGCTCCTCGCTCATGGCCTCCAGGAGCGCCGATTGCGTCCGCGGAGTGGTCCGGTTGATCTCGTCCGCGAGCACGATGTTGGCGAAGATCGGCCCCGGCTTGAAGTCGAATGCCCGCGTCTCGTTGTTGTACACCGACACCCCCAGCACATCCGACGGCAGCAGGTCCGGGGTCAACTGGATGCGCGAGAACTTGCAGTCGATGCTCCTCGCCAACGCCCGCGCCAGCACCGTTTTGCCCACTCCCGGCACGTCCTCGATCAGGACGTGCCCGCGACCGATTAACCCGATCAGCAGTTGATCCACCGCTCGGGATTGACCGTAGAAAACCGATTGAATGCTGGCCCGCAACTGTGCTAATCGCTGATCCGACACATGCCACCTGTTCCAACGGCCGTGACTGAACACCGCTCAGGCTCTGCGCCACCGCCGCCCATTCTATAGGTTTGCCTCGGGATGTACATGCGCGGATCTGATGCGCCGCGCCCCGGCCCCGCGGCGGCCTCATCCGCGGCGAGCTTGGCCGCGGAGCTGGTCAGGCCCTTGCCCGCCCAGGTTCTGGCAGCGTGGCCGGGCTTGATGGCGTTGAAGAGATTGGCGCTCAGCACAGGCGGGTGGTCGTGGCAGGATATTGTGTTGCGCGGGCCGAAAGAGTGTTTTTTCTCCCCGCGGGTGGGGCGGGGGGCGGTAAGAGGTGGCCGGGCCGGGAGTTGAGGTTTCGGTCATGACAATAACGTGATAATAAACCGACCCTAAACCGACCCCAAAACGACCCCCAAACGACCCCAAATCGACCCCCAAATGACCCCCAAACGAACCCAAAACGACCCCGAAATGACCCTGAAACGACCCTCAAATGACCCCGTTTTGACCCTGAAACGCCGGGGAAATGAGGAGTGCCGATTGCCGAATGATTGAGGAGGGACGGAGCGACGAAGGGGAATGAGGGACGGCACGCTTGTGGGCGCAGCGCGGAGGAGGCGGTATGCAATTGTCAAAGAACATCTCCTCCGAACAAAAGAAGGAGGGGCGGCCGGGCCGCTATCCGTAAGGTATTCGACGCCGGCGGGGGGATTTGGCGGGAAAACGCGGCGATTTTCCGCGTTGGAGGGGTGTTTGGAGGGGTGTTTGGCGGGGTGGGCGAG